>Ga0209702_10002566_pt1 | contig 31349 bp, 56 predicted proteins | sample FRY01_FD_187210 | JGI IMG/M metagenome (GOLD analysis project Ga0209702, IMG submission 187210) | Freshwater microbial communities from Lake Fryxell liftoff mats and glacier meltwater in Antarctica - FRY-01 (SPAdes) (version 2) | ecosystem: Environmental > Aquatic > Freshwater > Ice > Glacier...
ATTATATCCTTAAAAATTGGGTTCATTCTTGCGATATCTACTGTAGTGGAATTTGCCTTATGATGTCGTAGAGCAGCTAGAATCACCACTGGATCACTGTGCCTGACTGCCCATCGAGTTACTGTATTATCAGCCAATATATGTGCTAGTCCAGCTAAAGCTATTTCTTGGTCCTCCATCCTTACTGCATGATGTAGTATATACACATCATATGTGGTACGCTCTAAAATACGCATCCAATGAGCTTTGTTGTGGGCTGTGAGCTCAATTGACACGCCAACACATGGATTTATCATTTAGTAGTCTCCTTAAGACTGTCACCGACATCCTTCGCAGTTTTCGCATTGTAGTCCACAGACACCAACACCTTTGCATACTCTCCTGTTTTCTGTATGACCTGTTGTAGACTTGCAATAGTTCCATATCCATAGAACTCTTCACCGACCATTAACATTGGCCCACCCTCAAAATCTATCATGTTTGGTGCTACTCTTATAAACTCCGATACTCCACTTACCTCAAAGATGCCTCGTTCCATATCAATCCACTTAACAGTTCTTGCGGTAGAATATCTACTATGTACTGTGAATTTATCGTTCATTTTAATTCCTTTTCTTTTAACAAATACGAGTTTGATACAACTTTGAAGTTCAGACTTCCATCACAGGCTTTGAACACAAGCCCTTCGCGTTCTTGTTTGTCATTCAGTGCTGACTTTCCTTCTGCCAGCAACAATAATTGACTGACAGTGCCGGGATGCAAATCCTCGTTCATCAAAATAATAGGAACATGGTCAAGACCCATACTCTCAATTACCATTCGTCTGTATTCTGGCTTTAGGAATTTGCCTGATTTGATATGGTATATATCATACACATAAAATGCGTGTTTCGCAAGCTTATAGATATTACTTTGTATGCCGGGTCCAACTAACTCTCCTTGAATAGCCCAATCGCTGGGATTAACATGGCGGCAACACCGCATTTTACTTTCAATATCGTTAGCTCTAACGGTGTCCCAAAAAGTATTACCTACTGACTCCATTAGATCTATGTTATGACTACACACACCAAATACTCCATTGATTAAATAGCATGTTGCTGCGGATCCTTCAAGCTTCTCTGTAATTTCAAAGAGAGTATCTTTTGCTTCAAAGATTTCTTTTGATAAATTTTGAGCTCGTTCTTGATTCGATCTAGGAATCGAGGAAGGATAATTGCCTTTTGCTACTCCACTTAACTGTGCCGTCAAGGATGGAGTCCACAGGACTATTCCTAGAAGTTCTGTGACATCTAGACCCTCGACGAATTGATCAGGGGTGATTCTTGATTCGTCGGTTCTTGTGTCGTACATACAAGCCGAATACAGATCCAGCACCAGCCCCTGACTGATTTGCCCACGCAAAACTATAGTCCGCAGTCGTTCGCCTGGCCCATGCCCCATAAACTCACGAGGGGTTTTGTCTTTGCTCAAGAACGGTGCCACATGATGCGGCACCCATGAATCAATCTCGATATAGACTACGAGTTCGCCTACTTCAAAATCTCTTTTTCTGACCACGACAGACCAGCCACCAACCTTGGCACACTCGATGTTATCGGCGCCCTCGATAGGATGGATTGAATCTATTTTTCTTATTGTTGCGAGTTTTCTCATTTTGATTCTCCTATTAATTTTCCGTTCTTAACCAATAACCATACTTCCCATTCATTTGATTCACACAGTTTCGTTGTGTATTTCATCGCATCGGCATTATTGTCAGCATCGGATTTAGAGGTATCAACCCCCTGAAACCTAGCAGAATCAACCCAGAGATCGTTGTCATCTACATAAATTATTCTGTAGTATGTTAGAGGATCTAGTGCATAATCAGGATATGAGTATCCTCCACTTGTATCAGCTATTGATTCCTCTCTAGAATGGTAGCAAATGGCCAAATATTCTAGTTTACGGAGTTCGTGGTCTGTTTTCTTTTTCAATCGTTCGTCCTTTCAAAGCAATGAAATACTAATTTACCGCCATCCAACTGATAAGTGCCAACATAGGCGCTGTTTGGATTTACGGTTACTCCAGTTCTATAAATTTCGAAAGTTCGTGTGATGTGGTGGGTGTTATTAGCATCAACTAAAGCCCAAATACACGGAACCTCATATGGTATTCGATCAGCAAATTTTTGTGTCTGAATGGTTAGAATTCTAGCATTTACTGGCATTACAATTGTTTGAACATCTGTCGATTCTTTCAGTTCATCGGTCGATCATCGGTCGATTCTTCTTTTGATAATTCCAATTTCCATTTTGCAACTTGATTCTCGTACTCGATTTCATTCATCAGTTTTTGTACTTCTGTTTGAGGATGTTCTGGCCGGTGATTCTTCCATGATTTCCACACGCGACATTCTGCTTCTGTTGTAGATTTCGATTCTGTTCCTATGGCACCAAGTTTTATTCCAGAACTCATCAGGAGCACCTTATGCCCAGGAAGTATCTTTTGAAAGTCTCTTTCAATACATTCCCGAATAACTTGCAATCTCGCAGAGGGTATCTCATGTGGTAGAGTTATTACAAACACATCGCCAGGGTTCACCTGAAGTCGTTGCATATCACCAATGAATAAGATGTCCATCTGTTCTGTTGGATCGAGTGGCAAAGCCGCAATCTTCTCCTGGAATTCCCGCTCACGCTCTGCGAACGATACCGACATCAGGGGATGATCGCCAACCATTTCCTTCAGCCGCTTGATTTCGATCAGTTGATCAACGAGCCAAGATTTCTCTTTGTGTGTGCTATCTGTTGGTTTATCGTCTTGAGCACCAAATCGTTTCGTGATGTTTTTAATCCAATTTTTCATTTCCACTCCAATCCTGTTGTAGTTTCTGACTTTTCTCTTGCAAGAATCACTCGATTTACTTCAATCGTGGTTTGCATATCTGTCCACCATTTCTGATATTGAGGGCTGGCACGAATCTCGTCGATGGTGACTGGTGTATAATTTGTGTGTTCCACACAAACTGAGTAATATTGTGGATCAGGCTCTACAGGACTGTAACGGGGCACCCTGTCCAACATCACTCTTTCGGCATGAAGATGCGCGTGGATGTTCAACCATTTTCTGCCGACCTTTGCGCTCCCCCTGCCCAAACTTTGTGGATGAACAGGAATGTGAGAAAGAACTTCGTGCGCCAGAGTGTGCGTGGCACGAATATCATAAAAATATTTAGAGTACTCGCCCATAGTAAGTTTGTCGTGATTCCCCTTTATCAAGACTTTCTTGCCGTTGAGTTGTCCCAAGATCTTTAGGTGTTTGTTTTCAAAGCATATGTCTCCGAGCATATAAACCTTATCGTCTGCACGAACAACTTCATTCCATCGTTGCAACATGATTGCATCACCTTCGGCGGCATTGGCATATGGTCTAACCTTTTCGCCATTATACCGTGTGAACTTATAGATATTGTCGTGCCCAAAATGAGGACACCCGATCAAAAATGTTGCTTTGCTCATTTTATAGTTACCAATGCGTATATAATTCCGAACAATGTTGTTACGATCATGAACCATGCAACACAAGTCCCTATTCTATCCCAAAGTTGTACGATTGTCAATGGTTTCATTTTATGATAAGTCAATATATTTTTTCTTTTTGTAGTTCTTTTCTTCTTTGTCTAGTCTAGTTATCATTATTCCCCATATAATCATCATGGAGGACAATGTTATCACATCAATCAATAAGATATATTCGATCAATCCCACGGATCAAGCCCAATTGATCGTATATCATCCCAATACAGTTCTAGGTTTAATTTGTCGTGTGCCTTCTCCATGGCACTATTTGCAACACTACATTTATTCTTGGCATCATTAATTGTCATACGAGATCTGAAAGTATCAGACCCCTTTAGTTTCTTTGTTATTTTTTTCAATGTATCTGTAGCTTTATTGGCTATTGCGATGGCCTTATCTAATTTCCGTTCTGCGATTTCTACATCAGAACCCGGCTGAGGTTCATCGTAATACATATCAAAGTCATCGTATGTTGACATTTATTTTTCATTTCTTGAAATGATCGGCATTGATCTGAATGTACTTGTACCATTCGAGTGGCAAGTCGTCTTTAGTATAGATGGCCTGCACAGGACATTCATCAACACACAATCCGCAGTCGATGCATATTTCAGGATCTATATAAAGTTGAGGCACTTCAGGATGTTTCGCAGAACTCCTTACTGGATGGATGCAGTCCACAGGGCAAACTTCGATACAAGAACCGTCCTTTGTTCCAATACACGGCTCGGCAATTACATGTGTCATTTGAATTCTTTCATTGCTTGCAGTATTTCATCTGCAATAGTTTGAGGTTCCATTTGCACTGCCGTATGTGTAGCGCAGAGCACAATAATAACTGACCCATTGTCATTTTGGTGTTTAATTAAAGTTCCAATTCGACATAACGAATCATCATGTCCATTCATCAGAGCTTTTAATTGTCTTGCACATTCTTTTTTATCAATTTTGGTTATTTGTTCCATGTGTTTATTATACCATAAAGCTTATGCCTTGTCAAGCGGTTCGTAGATAATTATTCGTGTATTGATGTCATTTATGAGTGGCTGTAATGCCGCCTCAATAAGAGGTTTCACATCGAGCCAATTTAGTCCACCAAGACCACAACCAAGTGCTGGAATGGCAATAGACCGAATGTTTTTTTCTATGATCACTTTTGCCAATGCCTCCAGTCCTGATTCAATATCTTCCATTCGACTATTGTCTCGCCAATGCCGCTTGGTAGGGAAGTTGATGATGTATCGTGGTGCTGGTACTCCAGTCTCATAGACGAGCATTAGTCCAGGCTGTACCTTTCCCAATCTACATTCCTTAACATAAAGCATGAAGTTATTAGTAAAGGCTCTTTTGAAGTGTAATGCAATGCCTGCGCCCATTACACCAACACAGTTCACAGTATTCACCAATGCCTCTGCATCGCTCTTAAGAATATCGCCGTTTTTATATTCGATCATATTATGCACTGAAAGACGAACCACAGCCACATGAAGTGGAGGCATTAGGGTTATCAAAAACAAATCCTCGACCCATTATTGCATCTTTATAGTCTATTGTTAGCCCATTAAGATAAAGATATGACTTGGGGTCGCATATAATACGCACAGTAAACGGTTCATCATTGCTCCGTTTAAATGAATGTTCCCATGTCTCATCGTTTTCTTTCAGATTCTCTGTTAGATCAAGGATATAGGAAAATCCTGAGCATCCCCCGCCCTTGACGCCAACACGCAAACAAGTCTTGCTCGCATCGAGCTCTTGATATAGAATGGTGGTGTCGAGTTCGCGAGCTGCTGTTTCAGTGATAAGAATAGGCATGTTCTTCGTTATATTTATACTAATTTAGCTGAGATTTTTTTACTATCAACTTTGCTGGCGCAAACGCTCAGCATCTTCGTCCGCATCTTTTTGCTTATATGCCTCTGTTAGCATCTCTAACATCTCATCATCAGATGCAGTTCTAACAAGAATATCAGCTTCTGCCAATGGATTCCTGTCTATCCACGGTGTCTCTTTTAGAGCTCTGGTATTAGCTTCATATATAAGTTCTTGAACTTCTTCTAGTCTTACTGTAAGACTGCCAAGATCAATCACATCTTCTTTTGGTGTCTCAGCGATCATCTTCTGTAATGTATTGCGTTCACCAAGTAATTGCTCTAATGATGCTTCACTCATCTGTGTGTGTCCTCTTTTTTAATGATTGAATAAATCCAAACGCTGACTACAAGAATTGGAAACAGTAATACCACTAACATTGATCCAACAAAATCTTGAATTGATAGGATTGTATTAATCATTTGCACCTATCGTAAACATATTTCCGTACCAACCAACAAAACAGAATGATTCCTAGAACCATTCCGCCGATTAGTTTAAGATTTTCTGATACTGTCGTCATGTCATCCATTATAATTTTCCTTCTCTAAACTTTGCGTTGTTGATATTTGTCTCTTCTGACTCAATTGGCTCAATGTGATACATCGAATATGCTCTACTCCCCTTTTCGGCAATTCGGATGATTCCTTGTATTAGTCGAAGCATAACTGCTGCATAGTTATCAGTAGACTTCGTTTTCACAAACAATACCCCATTCACGAACTCTAGTCCATGAGTAAGGCATACATCTTTTCTATGATTCACATTAATAGTATTTTGATACTCTGATAGATACATTGTTGGGTGTTGATCCTTGACCCAACGAACGGTTTCTCCCAAATCAGTAATGATAAAGTGGTCAGTCTGTTCGTCGATAAAGATGTCGATTACGGTGCCATCAGGAAGTATAAACGGGGTACGGAACCGAATATATTTGTTTACATAAGTAGGATGAAACAATCCTTCTATTGTGCCATCCATGAAGTTTTGCACGAATGGATTATCCCACGCTGATTTATTTTCGTTCATTTTGTTTTCCTAATAATAGTAATAGTTAAAATACCTTTCTTAACCAACCAAATACAAAATACAACTCCAACAAGGAATCCAACACCACAACTTACGAAGGCAGTTAAAAATACAGTCATGTTAATTCCTCTGGCGTTCCAAGTGGATCGTATCCAACATTATCATTCTCCGCTTCTGTCCAAGTCTTATGGATAAGCAATCCGTCAAAATCAAGACTCCAATACCAGCCCTCGGTAAGTTCGGCGGGAGTTAGTGCGAGTTCGATATCCTCACTCAATTCTTCGTATCGGTCTTTTGTCATGTATTTATTATACCTTAAAAGTGGGTGTTTGTCAAGTGATTTGTGTGTTTTTTCGTTATTTTCGACATTTTACTCATCTGTTGTATAAATATAGCAGATGATTACTGATGTAGCAAAGGTGGGAAGAATATATCTAGTCCGTTTAAACGGAGAGCCAAAATATGTTGGGTTTACTACACAAGGTATAGAAAAGCGATGGGAAGAGCATTGTTGGAAAGCAAAAAATAACGGTATAAATGTTATTCATGCCGGCATCCAAAAATATGGTAAGGATGCCTTTACAACCGAAGTACTTTACCAGTCGGCCGACCTCGAGCACACACTGAATATTAAAGAAAATCAATTTATTATGGAACATAAAACTCATGTTTCTGAAGGTGGGTATAATTTAACAATGGGCGGGGAGGGAATGATTGGTGCTTCCGATGAAACCAGACGAAAAATATCAAAGGCCGGAAAAGGAAATCGAAACGCTGTTGGGTATATTCATTCTGAAGAAGCTAAACAAAAAATGTCTGATGCGAAAAGGGGAAAAAGCAGTGGTCGTGTTTGTTCTAAAGAATGTAAACAAAAAATATCTGAAGCTAAAAAAGGCAAATACCCTTCTGAAGAAACTAAATACAAAATGTCTATTGCTAGTAAGGGAAAAGCAAAGTCGTCCGAACATCGTAGAAACGTTTCTTTGGCAAATCTAGGGAAAGTTTTATCTGTAGAACATTGTCGAAAAATATCCGAATCACACAAAGGGAAATGGCATTCTGAAGAAGTTAAACTAAAAATATCAGAGTCTCTAAAGAAGCGAGCCGCTTTGCGACGCCTGACAATTATTCATAATCCCTGATTGCAATTCCCACAGGAAATCTAGGAACGTTATTGGCCGTAGTAAATCCTTGATGCCTAATTGTGAGTAGCTTACCAACAACAAGTGTTGGATTCTTTAAATATGGTTTTAAATTCTCCAACGCCCCCTCAAGCTTGCAGTTGAAAGTGTCACCATTCTTTGTGACACAGCAAAATACTGCACACTCCGACATTCGGCCCCGACCTGCTTCTACACCGACTATTTGAAACTCCGAATCATCAAAATCTTTTAATTTCTGAAGATTATAAGATCGCTTGCCAATTTCATACATCGAGTCAGTATTTCTACACATCGACCCCTCATACCCCCTGAAACGATCCAATTCAAAGCACTCCATAAGCTGATCTTCAGATATTACGTTTCGTGTCTCTACTGCAATTAGGGGGGACTTCAACCCCAGCCCTTCAATAGTTTTAGAGCGATAGCTGAATGGTAAATCGTCGGCTATTAAGTCGTAAACGTGATATTCCACCACTTCATGCCCAGCCTTTGGTGTGTCTTGGCGAACAAAACTAACAATTTCTTCAAATTTATTTTTATACATATGGTTATACAATTCACCATCGAAAATTAAATTCTCTGCATTGGCTCCTAGCGTCATTTCTACTGCACGAGCAATATGCGGCACGCCAGTAATAGGTTTACGGGTACGAGACCACAAAGTGCATTTGCCGTTTTTCACAATTGCAATACATCGAATACCGTCCAACTTTGGCTGACAATGTGCTGGAAAAACGATCTTATGAGCGTGATCCCTAAACTTCTGAGCCAGCATCGGTTCGATTCCACCTAAAATGATTTTATCGACCTTACCGCTTTTTGTTTTGGCTATGCTATCTGAATAACCCCCCTTAAGTTTCTTTTCCCATTGAGCATATGCCTCAATAAGTGCTTGTTCGCCAGGTGAAGTCTCATTGACCTTGCCGATGTTCTTTCCATCAAGAATCATCTCGCTGGTTGTCTGAAACTTTCCGCCGACCTGACCATACACTTTCGTGATGATGTTGCCGTGGACGGTAATTGTCCATTGCTGAACACTTCCATTGCTGTTCAGCGAATAGAGTGAAGGTGTCAGACCATTAGGGTACGGTACTGTTTTTGTTTTCATTGTGATTTTGCCTTGATTTTGAAATATGCTTCTTCTGCTTTGGCAGCTCGTCGATCCATAATTTCTGCTTTGCTCCAAATCTTTTGAGCCGTTTTCGCGAAAGCACTTGCTTCCTTGTCGAGTGCGTTGGTTCGATCCTCGAGTGTTTGCCATTTAGAATAGGCATTACTCTCTTTTGCTGATACTTCTTTCATTTTGATTTTGCTTTCTTGTTATTATAATAGGCAGATTCCGCCTGCCAGGTTTTCCATTCTGCTCGATCCAGTACTCTACACATACTTGTATAGGCATCATATAACTTATTACATTCTAATGCTATGCCTTTTTCTGCTTTTTCTAGAGCCTTCCACTTTTCGCGGGCTATAGTTGATTTATTAAGTATTTTCGGTTTCATTTTGATCTCGTCTTTTTAATTTCTTTTACTTTCATCTCTACTTCCTTGACTTCCTTGTCTGAAAGACCAAGAAAATCTTGAACTGTACCAGTCATCCAGCCACTTTTCATCTCTTCTTCTTCTTCCTTAAGAGCATAGTATTCTCCCTCAGCTTCGTATTCCAATTGAACAGCCTTATTGAGTGCAGCTGATGTTTTATTGTTCGCTATACAAGACTTGTTATCTGCTATATCGGCTGCTTTTGCTGCCTTTGCCAGAAGTTTCCACTTTGTATAGGCCGCTTTGGATGGTTTTGGTTTATGTGGTGTTTTGATTGATTTAGATTTCACGTAATTTCCTTTTGCGCTCTGAAGTCGCTAATTCCTTGTTTGCCAATCATGTCTCCGGCATCAACTGCCGCATTTTGATCAACCAAATACTCTGCAATAGCTTCGTTGGTCTCATCTTCGGTGTTGAATCGAAGGGGCTGATCATCGTCTAACCATCCAGCATCATCTCAACCATAAAAAAAGTTGTGTGCTACATACCAATGTTGTTTTGTTTTCATATTAGATTTCTTTGTGGATATAAAATGTGATTCCGGCCTTCTTGCGGTTCTTCATCACCTTCTCATAAGTAGCACGAATCCGCAGCATCATGAATGAACTCTTGACGAGGAATCCATGATCTCTTATGCCATCCGCAAAAAAGTAACCAGTACCAGTCTGTGCTTGTTTCTGAGCACGAGTAAGCTTCTTGAATGCTAACTCCATGCCAGGCATGTCTTTAGATTCGATGGTGAAGGAGTATTCTTTAGACTTGAGGGGTGACTTGAGGGGTGTTTTCATGTGGTGTATTCTCCCATAATGTTGTAAGGGTGTCAAGCTGATGGGGTGATAATTTGTCATAATTTGTACTGTGGCCATGTGTGTAAGCGTAAACGCTAGCGCGATACTATCAACTTATTTCGTGGCGGTTGTGCCATTCTCATGTTATGTCGCACTGGCCGGAACCGTTGCTTCCCCACGCTTGCACAGTGCCGTCGGCGCGAAGGGCGATGGTGTGATGGACACCCCCTGCAATCTGTTGGATCATATTAAAAATTGGATTCTTTGATACGATGTTTACCGTAAACATTGTTGCTTCTTTGTGTCTTAAAACTGCCAACAATACTCTTGCATCTCTGTGTTGTGCTGCCATATGTACTGTATATAAGTCAGCACACGAGTGCGCTAGTGCAGCCAGAACCACTATTGGATCAAGGTGATTCGCGGCAAACCGTGTTGTTGAGAAATTAGACTTACCATCTGCTAGAGCCTCTAGTGCCCATGCTGTGTCAATTGATCGTGCTGCAATTGGAATTGTTCCTGCGTCCATGTCTTTTATTCCTTACAGGGGATATTGCGATACCCGCCTTCTACCTTTTCTGTAATGTTAGATTTCACGAGCATAATGTGCATCTTTTCTTCCATGACTGTGAACTCAGCCTTTGCTGTTTCTACAAACTGTTGCGCTTCAAGTACATTGTCGCAAGTGAACTCTAGTCTGATTGTTATTTCTCTGCTCATTTTGTTTCTCCTTCTGTCCTTATTAGTGGGACAATTTCTGTGTATTTTGGAATCAGGTTGCGTAGATAAGTAAGCCATCGAGTTTGGAAATCGAAGCGTCGAGTTTTCTCGCAGTGCAAGGACAATGCTTTTTGCTCTGTCTTAACAAACGATGATTTTGCCCACACTTCGACGACAGCCGCAGCCGCCAACATCTCCACCTCAGCATAAGACAATGAGTGTTCCGCAGCTGCGATCTGTTCTGTTAATCTAGTAAATGTCATTTCGGTCTTTGGAATCAAACATTTACCAGTAACATGGTCGATTTGAGCTTTGCCCCTCTTCTCATAATTAATTACCGTCGGCCATGAAAGTAAATCTTCACGCTCACAAGGAGTGCCATCGACATCTCTATAATTATCGGTGTCCTTCATGGTTTTTAATTCCTCAAGAGTTGGCGTACTGCGCCATTCCCCCTGATAAAGAATCCAAGCTGGTGTGCCATCATCGTGATTTTCTGTGTAATCAATTATAGACATTTGTTTTCTTTCTTTACGATGCAATCTGTTCAATGAACTTCGTTAAAAGAGCCTTACTTACAAGGTTTGGGCTCATACTCTTACGAAACGCCGTGCATACCTTTGCAACCGATACTGATCCTCTTTGCAAGTTATCCAGTTCGTTATCGTCGTCGATTGCGAGAGCCGATCCACGAACAACATACATCTCGTCATAACCATTATATCGTGAACCTTGATCGGCGACAAAGAATCCTTCTTTCTTGAAAGATGATTGCTTTGCAGTCTTATCGGCACCTTTACTGTCAGGATTGGTAAACGCCGATACACAATTATCATGAATTGTGGATTTATTGTAGATATAAAATCCGATCACATTTGCTCCAGTTTGTTCTGCATGAATCCGCAACATGACTTTTGTAGACATTGAATTGTACGAATAATAATTATGTTGATCGTCATCTTTCCAATTCTTATCAAAATACTTTTTGGTGTTGTATGTTTTCTTACTTGCAGGATCAATAAGAAATACTTTGCTATTTGCATTGCTGTTATATGCAGTACCACCTTCACCGTCAGTAAGGAAGATGGAGCTGCAAATCTGAATGTTATGCTTCTTCTGAAATGCGTTCACAATACTAGATGCCGCAACAATACACTCGTTAAGTGGAGTAGAGTGCAAAACCAACAAAGGCGAAACTGCATTTCTTTGGGATATATTAAACATATTTGCCAATGCAGATGTCATTTCTTTCATTGACATTGACGAGCTCACAAAGTTCAACAATGCAAAATTATCTAATTGCATGATGCTGGAGTCCATTTTTGGCGCTCCACTCATACATTGGCTATCGTTCGTGTATGGTGTGCCATCTTTTGATTTCCACGAACCACACTTAACTGATTCAACATCGCCAAGATTTTCGCCCATCATTTCAAGACGAACATGAACACTAGAGAACGAATAGACCTCAAATGGAATGTTGCATTTCTTGCAAAACAAAGCAATGAGAAAGCATTGTTTGATCGTGTCCTCGATGCAATCTGTCATAGAACTCGACCAGTCCACGAACATAACAACGCCGTGATTTTTACCTTCACGAATCGTAACATGACGAGCAAAAATATCTTCTGAAAACTTATATTTCATCATCTTGACACAATCCAAGATTCCTGTCTTGGATATGTTTGTTCTCTTGTGGGCATCTGCAGCCTTCTTCATCTCGAATTGTTTGACCAAGATTCCTACTGATTTCTTGGATTGAGTGATGAATGTTTTTGCTTTGACCAAAGATTCTTCGAAATACTTATCGGCATCTCGGTAATAACCGCCAGGCTGCTTAATCAGCATTTCTGTATGACTGGATCGAATCTGATTGATTTCTGCGGCCGTGATAATGAGATTCTCAAGAATCGGTGCAGGAATTGTTAGATAACTGCAATCCTTTGTTGATTTATCAACAAGTTTTTCAGAGTTCTTCAAGAATGCCTCATGACACGCCGGCATTGCAGGAGCTACAGAGTTCAGATCGTATCCCTTACCGCCTTGGATTCCGTTACACTCTTGTGGTGCATCGCCCTCTTCCCCCTCTTCTCCGCCGCCTTTGACTTTCTTATATGCCATTTGGGGTTCAGGAGGCGGTGCCTTTTCACGATTTTGACTGATCTCAAAGTCCCAAATATCTTTGGTGATCTGCACAACATCCTCAAATGTTTTTGATTCTGCGATACGATCTACAAAGACTTGCTCTTCAGTAGAGAATGTAACACCCATGTTTTGTTCGGCAGATACGCCCAACTTGAAATGGAGATTGATTCGATCCATAAAGCATCGCTTTTCAGCTGGGCTTTTCTTCAGATCAAAGAAGTCTTTTGCGTTCATGAAATTATACGCCGCAATAAAATCACGGCGCAGGCCTGGAAACTTTGTCTTAATAAGTCGTTCAATGCGAGCATCTTCTACGATATTCAGATACGACATTGCGATATGCCCGTGCGAATCGCCGCCGATTTCTTGAGCATCCACAGACCATTCGCCTTTGTGCTTTGACGCAGTTTCACGAGCATCATCGTATGGTGTGTATAAAGCATGACCAATTTCATGGCCTACCAACATATCATAAGTAGAATTGTCCATGTCTTTCCATACTGGAAGAACAAGTACACGATTCTTGGTATCAAACATGGCCGTCTTTGATTTAATATCGTGCCTTACCGAGATATTCTCGGTGGCAAGAAGCTGTGCGAGAATACTTTTAGAACCTTTGTTCACATTATTTTGGGAGTGAGTCATGTGTATATTCTCCCATGATCATGTCCCGCTGTCAAGCGGTAAGGACAAGAATTATATTATGCAAGTGCAAAAGTCCGATAACCTTTTTACTATCAACATTTTCAGCCGCATCTGATTCGGCAATCCAGTACAGCAGACTTAAGAGATTGCTCTACGATCTCGACACGCTTGGCAAGCGGAAGATCATCAAAGTATTGCGATATGTTTACTGTGATTACAACAGAGCCGCCATCGTACTTATACTTAATCTTGGTGGCTTGTGGCATATTTTGATTTTGATCGTCGTTCATTTTGTCTCCCACTTTGCCGCAAGTTCCACCACCGTCTTTGCCTCGTCGGCAACGAATTGCGCTTCATCGGCGGCACGGTCTGCCGCCCATGTCAAATCCTCTAATAAATTGCGTACTTTGCCTGTAGCCTCAATATCACCGACTGCAAATGTACTGTGCGCCTTCGCTGCAACTTCTGCTGCCTGAACTGCCAACTTTGCGGTTCTATCTGCAATAACAATTGCGAATCTATGTGCCCGTGCAAGAGCCGCAGTGAGTTCTTGAGTTGTGGCGGTCGAATCCGGCACCGAAGCCCATACACCACTCGGTTCAGATTTACCAATCTCGACCAATGTTTCCCAAATTGGGGCTGGTTCTTTGCTCATTTCAATACTCCACTTCGGCTGTTTCTTCTTCAAGTTTCTTAACATGACCGAGAATACGATCAGCAATATCATCTGCTGTTTCAGCAACAACAATATCGTTCTGATTCTCGGATAGCTTAATACTCGACCACCATACAACATCATCGGGGTGTTCCAGTTCGTTCGTCAATGCCGCCACAAAACTGGCCGCAGTAGATGTCATGCTGCTTGGTTGAACGGATTCACCTGCCAGCCTCATGCGAATGACTGCCTTTTTGTTTTTACACCAAATTACTTCGGCAACAAACCGTTTACACACACGGTGCAGGGGCTGAACGATAGAATCTTGCGTGGCATTAGTCCACTCGGTTGCAACAAATGTCAGCGATATATCAAAATATGTCATGTTTTTACTTTCTGTAAAATAGGGTTGTCTCTTGCCATTTCAATCTTTCATTATTTTCAATTTAATGTTATATCCAAACGGCAGCATTGTAAACCATATATAAAAAATCATATATGGAATCAGGATATACAAAAGAATATTGTCATACCAAGCAAAGTTTGCTCCGATTATCAAGCATATTCCATAATATACTGATAAGACAAACAAACAAATACACGCTCCATTTGAGAGCAGGTACGATAAAGGACGATAAATAATGTTGGTTTTCAATTGTTTATCCATCCAGTAATGATTGGATTTCTTGCCGCAATAGAAACTGTGCCCGCATCAGCATATCTGTGCCTTAATGCAGTCAGAACCACTACTGGATCGTCGCTTGATGCCGCAAGATGTGTGGTATATGTGTCGGCATTGTCCCGCGCCATCGCTTCCAAATGAAGATCATAGTTTGTTACTTGCTGTTGTGTTGTGCCATCATTCATGATCGGTTTTCATCCTCGTAGTTATCCATAGATCGACACTCCATCGGCTCGTCGTAGTAGGCGGCCTCGAAATCACTCATCTCATCAGAACGCCCGTACACAAGCTCGCCACGCCAATGACCCTCTTCATTATCGCCGTAATTGTCCTCATCGTCCTCATCAGGCCGAGCTCGCTCTGTGTCCAAGTCCAAATCATCATCGTCGAATGGATCGAGCTCATCTTCGATATCATCGTCATCGTCATCGTCGCCGACATTACCCACTTTGTCATCATCTTCGTCGCCGAAATCTGATTCGCCTGGGTCTGCGAATGGTAAATCAACATCTTCCCTGAAATCGGGATCGAACGAGCTTGGTTGTGTTTCTGATTGTGTGTTGTTTGTCATAATGTAGTTTCCTTTTGTATTAGATTTTCTTACCTGAAGTGTTGTTGGCATTATACTGAATCGGATATCCGATTGTTTTGCCAGTAATAAATGGCCCAGCGGCAGCAATGTTCTGCTGTTGAATCATAATCTCCAGTTGTGCCTGCAGTTGTTCAGATGTTCTCGCCGAAGGATCAACAATAGTTAGAACTTCGTCGATCACTCCCTTAAGCTCCGTACCTTCTTCAAACACAGCTGCGGCAAGAACCATATCGCCGTCGATCTTGGTGTATGCAGAGAAGAATGCTTCTGAAGTTTCGGCATCGAATCGTGCAAGACTCATACGAATTGCCTTTTCCTTTTCGCCGAACACAGAATAAGCTTTGACGATATTCACCAATCGTCGTGTTGATATTACTTCGTCAATCGAGCCTTCCGCAAACAACTTACGGATCATTTCCGCCCACTTCGTGAGACAATCTGCAAAACTCTTGTCCTCAACACCAAACTTATTCATGGCCTTGATCACAATCTTCTTTTCGACTGGTCGCGGCGCATATTCCTGTTCGTATGTGTAATCGAAACGATCCAACATAGCTTCGTTCATAACATTGGTGCCGATGTATCGTCCGTCATCACTTCCCTTGCCTTTCGTGTTCGCCGTTGCAAACACCGTGAATCCGGCCGCAGGAACGACAATTTGATTGATCTTCTTGAGATAGATGCCTTTTCCTTCGAGAACTGGTTGGAGGCACATAAGTTTACTGGTGCCGAGATCAATCTCGTCCAGTAAAAGCACTGCACCGTTACGCATCGCCTGAACCACAGGCCCGTCCTGCCAGACCGTGCTACCGTTCTCCAGGCGGAACCCCCCTAACAAGTCATCCTCATCGGTTTCTGCAACGATATTCACCCTGAAACATTCACGCTTCAGTTTCGCACAGACTTGTTCGATCATTGTCGTCTTACCATTACCACTCATGCCAGTAATGTATGTTGGCGCAAACAGCCGAGTCTTGATGATCTTCTCAATATCTGCGAAATGTCCCCACGGCACATATTCATCACAGATCATGGGCACAATGGTCATACGGTCGCCACCAGTCATTCCCATGACTGCGGCGGTTGCGAGACTCATTGTAGATGCGTTTGCGCCCATTATCTTATCCTCGGTTGAAATCAACCGAGTAATCGCAACTGGCACTAGATCAGGCGAGCCTGGGCCCATAGGGAGAACATAGACACCACGAGAAACTCGGCATGATGGATCATTAACGATCCACGCAGGGGGCGTCATCATGTTCAGAGAATAAGCAATATGCTTTATTTCTGATCGTGTAAACGAAGTGTGCGATGGATATAGAAGTTTGGCCTGTGCGACAAATACGCGCCGAGGTTCACTCATATCAGGAGAGACGATAATGTTTGTAGAGTTGGACATATGGGTATATTCCCATAGGTGTGTCCCATTGTCAAGCCCCATGAAAGATATTTTGGAGGGAATTATGAACTAAGCACATATGGAGCCCAGTTAATTTACTTTACTGTTTATGATTGGGCTTCGATTTGCCAAAAAATTACTATCAACAAAATATGATCCATTTGCGCCGGCATAATAGGCGCATATCATCTTCGTGGCGCCACGAATATGTCGCCATTGATCGCTAGTGGAGTGTACAGACTCCGCTAGGAGCGTAGTGGAGTCTACTTTCAATTCTGCACTCCACTACGCCCCGTACATATTATTTACATTATATGCTTGACAACGACACAACATTATGGGAGAATATACACAGTTCAACAAGAAAGGAACTACACACATATGGCAACTCCTGCTACTTCATCAACACCATCCTACCTTACTGCGCCTCACATGACGGCCGACCAACTGGATAATATGTTCTCCAACTTGGAGAATAATCTAAAGCTCGGTTCTCGCATGACTGTTAAACACCTCGCCGAGTTTCATGGCGTGAGTATTTCTACCATGCGACAGATGCTTGTACACCACTACGGTGCCAACATTATCTTCACAAAGGGTCGCACCGGCGGCATCAAATTGAGCTAAATATGGCACATATCAATTCGGCATATGTTCATTATCAAGGATTTTTTGATGGCCTTGAAAGGCAAGTTATGGCCGGAGCTGGTTGGACTCTCAAGCAGCTTGCAGAGGATCATGATGTTAAACCTGCGGCAATGCGGAAGCATCTTGTGGAGCACTTTGGAGATCGCGTTTATTTCACAGTCGGCCGAACTGGTGGAATCCGACTTTTTCCCGATGACGGCATCAAGTTCGATCACACACAGCCCTCGGTATAAATAACTATGCTGGTGGGACTGCAGCTCCCGGGGCTGCAGTTCTGCTGGCACCTTTTTTTATTTAAGTTTTTTTAGCCAAAAAAAGCGCCCCGCTGGCATTCTGCCAGTCGGGGCGCCAAAAGTTGCGCTTGATGACCATCAGCGCAATGCTTGTTATGGGAAGGTAGAGATTGCCCGTATTGCTGCCCATGAAGCACATAATGCCATGATTGTTGCCATAATGAGGATACCTACATCAAACCATGATGGACAATTATCATTATTAATATATTTCATAGTTTCTCCATATACGAAATCACGATCAGCGAAGTGATTGTAACATTGGTCAGCAATGCCAGCCCGAACCAAGTGAGTACAGTCCACTTGTCTGTTTTCTGTTCAATCCGAGAGATTCTCGATCCCAGCGCTTCAAGATCATCATAAAGCTCATCCATTACAGCTTCTGATATGTCGTCTTTCAGTTCTTGCTTCTCTTTGCTGATAATCTCGGCAAATGAATTGTCGATGTTGCATGAGCTCATACGAGACTTAAATGCCGCATCAATCCTCTCGTCGAGCTTTTCAATATCGTAATAAATCCCATTCAGTTCGACTTTCAGGCCTTCGATGCTCTCTTTGGTGCTCTGCTTGTACACATAAAGCTCATCGTGTTGAGCGTTTACGCCCCTAAAAAGCTCTTTGATGGACTGGTCATTGTGTGTATCAAGACCAATCTTCATTGAATCGAGACTGGCAACGATGGGGGCAGAATTGCTGACCTTGACTTTGTTTGATTTGCGGGCGGGTGATTTCACGATAGGTTTCTTTGTTTCTGCGTTCATGAATTGGCCTCACCCATGTTCCACTCTTGGGACAGCATCTCTGCCGTATATGCCGCCGTTTCATATTGCGGTTCAGGGCCGACATCGTTGGACTTTGCGAGATCATCACGAAGCTGACGAAAGCCACCAAGCATATCATGAAACGCCAGCAAGTGCTGCTTGAGACTCGCCACCGACTTCTGCATCATCTGATGGAACTGCTCCTCTTCTTCAGTGGCATCAGGATCAGAATGATGCTGGTTACCGGCCGCCATAACTGCCTTACAGATCAATTCGTTGGTGCAAAGACCCATGCCGAACTTTGCCATACTTGTGCCGAGCAGGTCGATATGTCCAATGAGAATGTTTGCGGGCATAGGAGAGCGCAGAACGCTCACGATAGGAGGCTGATTTGTAGTCATGTGTATATTCTCCCATGATCATGTCCCGCTGTCAAGCGGTATGGACAAGATTTTATGGTGCGATTGCACAAGTCCGATAACATCGTATACTATCAACTTTCTGCATAAAAAAGCCCCATCTAGCCTCTCTTTGTTTCAAGTGAGTGCTAGACAGGGCATTTAAGCAGCACCGAATGACCATTGGCGCTGCCTAATGATCGTTGCGAGCCGTGGAGTCATATGCCTTCTGTGGGACTCGAACCCACGACCAGAGAATTAAAAGTTCCCTGCTCTACCAGCTGAGCTAAGAAGGCCTTCTGTTTTTGTCAGTCATCGACCTGATAATCATCGAATCCATTAGTTTCCAGCTCATCCTCGTCGCGATCATCCTCATTCGCCGGCTCGTTGGTGAACGGGAATGGATTATGCTGCGTGTTCTTCTTGGGCAGTGGGCCGTCAACGGCCGTACGGTCGAACCCGGCCATTCGCTCATCTTCCATCATTTGCGCAGCATACGCAGCTGTCTTATACTGGCAGCCGTCATCGACTTCATTGGCCTTTGCCAAGTCCATGCGAAGCGTTCGCAGGCAGCCGGTGATTGCAACAAGGGCTTCCATGTCGGTTCGCAGCTGCGCCAGACCTGCCTTCATTTGTACGGCAATCTCGTCGTCTGCGCCAACATTAGCAATATGCAGCTGCAGAGACTCCACATAAGAATTGAACAGCGGGGAGCGGCACATATTACTGCCGAATCTTGCAAGGCTGCCGCCGAGCATATCCAAGTGTCCGATGATAATGTTTGCGGGTTGGGAAGAGCATATGCTCACGATAGGGGATGAGGTGGTCATGTTTTTGTTCCAAAATGTTTCATTGAAATACATAAATGTACACAGCTATAATATAGAATATCGCGGCAATCGCCAATGATACTAATATTACTGTTGGTACAATCCATCCTGCTTTAGTTTTCATTTTCAATTCCTTCATAAAATCCCCCTCTCATCACACCATCGCCCGTCGATGATGGCAGTGAGAGGAGAGGGGGCGGTTCATCAGCCCCTAAACGGGGCTTCATGTGTATTAGGCGAAGAATCTCATATAGGTGAGGACGACAAAACTGGTGAACACAACATCGGCAAGCATAACTGTTCCGACAACACAAACCGCGTGAGCCTTTGACTTAAACATAAAGCCTTGCATTGCCATAAATGCGTTATTGACCTTGAACTCAATCTTGTCGTTCATGTCGCAATTAGTCGTGCAGGCACTTTCTTGAGTCATTGCATCGAACCTAGACTGCATAAGATTCACAATTTGGTTTTTGTTGTACTCCATTTCACGGAACATGATTACATTGTTATCGGCGATCCGAGTATCAACATCATTGCTCAATGTAATCAAGAGACTGGTGGTAGAAACTTTTGGCTTTACCCAGCCGATCTTGGTCATGATTGATTTGCGTTTGCGAGAGGGGGATTTGACGGTATTTTGCTTTGTGGGCATAGAGTATATTCTCCCATGATCATGTCCCGCTGTCAAGCGGTATGGACAAGATTTATATTATGCAGATGCGAAAGTCCGATAACACGCCTACTATCAACTTTTGACAAAAAAAGAGGATTGAAAGAGGACGGAATGAAAGCCCATTTAGGCATCGGTCGTGTTGTATACACTCAATGGAGTCTGAAGGCAATGTGGAGAGAAATCTGCGCTGGATATGAAATAACAAAGAAAAGGCCTTATAGGGCAAAGAGGTGTGGGACTGTGGGGGAAAGTGTGGAGAAGTGTGGAGTAGTGATTGCAACGGCATCATGTACGAATATTGAGAAAAGTTAGTGTACATTTGCGGTGAATAATATAATAAAGCGTGTCAATTTGAGTTGAGCCAAAAAGGCCTAACTGCACCTGTCGCAAAATAATCCACTTTCCGCTACAATCGAGCCACGCAATTTGGTCACGAAGTCTGTTTCGTTACCAAAAAAAGAAAAGGCACTCGGCCTCCATATTCATCGTCATGGGAGAACCGAGTGCCTTACTCGCCGCTTATGACCATTAGCGCAAGTAGTGTGACATGGTCTGCGAAAGAGTGGGCTGTATTAGCCCTTTAATCAATACTCGTCATCGGCTCCTGCATCATCGTCATCGTAGCCGGTTGTTTCCTCTTTCTTTTCATTGTCGAAATCCATTTCCTCGATCAACATGAGTGCAGTATATTCCGGCGTGAGATACTGAGCGGTGTTGCCGATGCCGTTTTCTTTTGCCATGTCCTTTCGCAATTTGGCCAAGCACACGATCATGGACTGAAGTGCAGTCATGCTTTCTGCAAGTTCCAATAATGAAGCGTGTAATTCATCCTTGACTGGGCAGTTGGGCTTCTTCATTTCGAGGGCACAGGACGAAACGAAATTAGACAGCATTTGGTTGTTGTTCATGACGATATTGAACTTGGCCATGGCGGCGCCAACCATGTCGATATGGCCGACCATTACAGAGGCCGAATAGGGGGATTTCACGATAAGTTGAGTTTGGGTCATGTGTGTAGTTTCCCATGTCTTTGTCCCGCTGTCAAGCGTGAACGGCGGGAAAGTTGTTATGCGTTTGCATAAGAATCGTGCTTGACAATGGGACATAGTTATGGTAGCATACCCCGAATCACTATCAACATTTTGGAAATAAAAAAACCCATTCTGGCGCCTAGGCTCGCTGCCAGAATGGGAGATCGAAGGGGGCTCACTAGCCTAATCGAAGCAAATACAGACCTCTAGTCGATTTGCTCTTGGTCAGCTGTATGGAGCCCTACCTTCTATCGGTGACATGGACAATTTTCGTCTCGGCATACGGTGCCCGAAAAGACTCGTTCAGGCAAGTAGTCGAGGGGGTTCATACTGCGACCCCTTCCATCGACTTTGCAACGGCCGCAAGTTTCTTCTTTGCGTCCTCATGTCGGCAGGCCATAACGCATCCGTCTGCGGCCAGCATATCGCGCCGATTGAGTAAGTTCTCAATTCGACTCTCGTTTGCAGTTACTAGAAAAGTGTGTCGTTTCACTTCATAATCGTGAGTCTTTTGGACTCGTGCAATTTCATTCTTGATTACAACCGAAAGGTCAATGTTTTCCATTTGTGAATCTCCAAGTAAGTCCCTCCCCCCCATTGGAGAGGGGAGGGAATTGGTTTCAGAACTGTCCGAACTTACTTCACATTCGCAATTGTGCGCAATGCGACGACACTTGCACGGAGTGCAACGATGATTGCATCGTGAGACTTCGATCCTGCAATCGTCTTTGCAATTCCGGCCTCATACCGTGCAATGCGTTTCAGGGAACGGGACTTCTTGCGTTCCGCCCGAACGACTTGTCGTTCCGCAGAAATAATTGCGGCATCAATGGGTGATGGTCGAGTCTTGCGGGTTGTTGGTGCGGGATTGGATGGATTCACGGTAGGTGCGGTACTGGTCATGTGTGTAGTTTCCCATGTCTGTGTCCCATTGTCAAGCACATTGGATGATATTTGTTTTCATGTTGCGAACGCATAAAAATCGTGCTTGACAACGGGACACAGTTACTCTACCATGTGCGAAAGTTGATAGTATACCTATACCTGTGGAGGGCGGGGAGGAGTCCGATAACCAATCTCCGAAACTATACCTATACTATCAACTTTTGCTAATAATATACCTATACTATCAACTTTTCATGCCAAAGACGCCTGACACAAAGCATCCCGTAGGCGCTGGGGTCAGGCGTTCTGGCGCAGGTTGAACTTTGCATCGTCCTTCCTTATGTTTGTAAAATCTCTATGCGGTTTGCAGTCCCGCAAGAGAACTTTTCCCACCCCATTAGGTCATCCTTCGTTGTCCCCCAATGAGTCGGTGAGAGTGTTCGTCATGTCGGTCAAAAACTCCGACAATTCTTCTTGAGTGTCGAATCCATCATTCATTTCCTCTTGACACTCGACCAAGAATTGATCGAGGTCGGATGACTCATCATTGAACTCTTGATGGATCAAATGCACTTGCATTACATTCTGTATGGATGCAACGAATCCTTCTTGATCTCTGGACGAGTCTCTGGTCATGTAGGAATTGATCATTCCCACTAGACGGTGAATAATGGATTGAGGTGATGTCACGGTGGAGTCGGGGTTGGTCATGACTGCATTTTAGGGGGTCTGTGTCCCGTTGTCAAGTACATTGGGTACATATTATTTTATGCAAGTGCAAAAGAATCGTGCTTGACAACGGGACACACCTATGGTAAAATACGGTAAGGCGGATAAAGGCCTTTACTATCAACTTTTGCATAAAAAACCCACAGTTTGCAGTCCTGTGAGGTATGAAGAGATTTGGTAATCACAAGGGAGGAGGGTTATTCGCAGGTATGAACTTCTTCTTGAAGTCGTGAATGACCCAAGAATCGTATTCCTTCCGATTGGTGATAAATGTCCATAAAGAGTAATCATCATTTGATCCTCCTGCAAGATGATACTCGTAAACATCACTAGTATCATCATCGGGAACTTCTGCATCCAGTTTGGTCTTGTATTCCTCGATCAGTCGCAAAATGTGGTTAAACCGCATGATGTGTTCCCGATTGAGTGGAGTAGTAGTTTCCCAAATCTCGGATGCAGGAACTTCTCGCATCTTTAGGGGTGAGGGGGTAGGAGTGTCTGTCATGACTTCAACATCCATTCGCACGACTTGACAACATTCTCGTCATTGATTGGGAAAGTTGATGCGATCAGTCGCAATCCTTGCAAATACTCGTCATTGTCGAGAATCTTGCAAGTGTCCCATCGTTTCAGAAAACCATTGAACTGTGCAAAAAACATCTGTTGCGTGTGCAATCTGACTTGATCTGCGGTCGGAAGGACGAAATCTTCCGAGACAATCGGGAACTTGGAGATGTGTTGCATCCCCCCCTGATTGTACATATCAAACCTGACGATCTTCTTGCGTGTCGGATCGTCCAACTTTTGTGCAAGTGCGATGACTGGATCAGTTGAAATGGTGATCCATTGTCCTCGACGACTCCATCGCATCAAAATTGGTGTACCCTTTGAAAAGGGGATCAAGACGGGGGATGGAGGTCGAACCTTTGGTTTGCGGGTGCGAGAGGGGGAGGTCACGGTAGTTTGAGTCTCTGTCATGTGGGTCATTTTAGGTACTCCATGTCCCATTGTCAAGTGCATTGGATGATATTATTTGAGTCCGATAACGCAAGTCCGATAACGCAAGTCCGATAACCCGATGTTGATAGTATAGGGGTATATCATGATCCCGAAACAGATTTCGGGATCATCGCTGAGCGCCCGATATACCTATACTATCAACTTTTGACAAAAAAAACGGACTCTCGCACCACAGTATTACTACTGCGTTCCGTGTGCGAGAGTCCTGCGGTGGGAAGTTTGTTACCCCCAAATTGACTTGAGGATGTCGTTCCGCATCCGTGGTTTGACCACCTGCAAACAATGCACCATGTGTCGTTCTTTGTTGCAGTAGTACCCGACACCGTCCGTTCCCCATGAGTGACCTGACCCAAGGTACTGACTCATGAGTCTGCGGACATCCCACAGGACATCGTCGAAATTGACATCAGAGACCTCCATGACTTGAACAGACACGACATCACGAGTAATTGCGACCGATCCACGAAGGAGTTTGATCTCATTCACGAATTCGTCCATGAGTGCGAGACGAGATCGGTTGGTTGGTGGTGCGAGAGGGGGAGAGACAGTAGTGGGTTGAATCTTCATACTTGGGAGTGTAGGGGGTCTGTGTCCCGTTGTCAAGTACCTTGACGAAGAATTAATATAGGTATATTGTGGATAACCTGTGGATAACCTGTGGATAACCGATATACCTATACTATCAACTTTTCATTCGGCATCGCTACCCTATACTATCAACTTTTGACAAAAAAAGACTCCCCGCACGGTGATTGCATATCGACCTCGTGCGCGGGGAGTCCATGAAGTGATTCGGGTTAAACCATCTCCCCCCTGCATTGGAGTCTGTGGAGAGTCTCCAGTTGTCTCGTCAACACACGGATGCGAATCTCGATCCGCATCTTTGATGCGTTCAAGACGACGAGTTTGTTCTCGATGTCCATCATGCACCCCCCTTCTTCTTTGCGGTCAGACCCATCTTCTTCAGTTGCGGAATGATCCGCAGGATGAAGTACTTGCGTTCCTTGTCGAACTGGTTCATCGATTCCAGTCCACGGGTGCGGGAGGGGGATTTCACGGTGGGGGTTTGAGACTTCATACTTGGGATTGTAGGGGGTCTGTGTCCCGTTGTCAAGTGCATGGTGCAAGAATTAATATAGGGGTATATCGGTTATCCACAAGTTATCCACAATATACCCTACCCCCTTAACTATCAACATTTGAGACAGCAACACACACCCATATGCACCACATATAGACACATATAAGGGACGGATGTAGGGGTTCTCTACATCTGTCCTTGAACAGTGCTGGGGGGTTTTGGGTACCCATGCCGCCTAGACGCTAGCACAGAAGTACCTACCCTTCAGCATAACTAATTTTTTCGCAAAAAAACCAAATATCCATATCTAAAAATTTTTTTAAATATTTTTCCCCGTATTTTGCAAATTTCCCGCAATTCCCCGCAATTCCCCTTTATGCTCTCTGTTTCCCTTACTACTTCTTAGAACCCCGCCACGAAAAGACCCCACCAATTCATCACCCATCGAATCTGGGCGTAAAGCAGGAAGATCATCATACCGAGGGCCTGCAAACACACAAATGTGAATGCCCCAAACATGATCCACTCCAGAGGTTTGGACATTATAAAGTTGTCGATAAAGTCTTTCTTTTGCATAGGAGTATTCTATATGAATAATAAGGAATGTCAAGTATTATAAATATATTGTATGAAAACCTTTAAGCAATTTTTACTTGAGTTGTATGATCATTTGGGTGAGGAATTACCATGGGATTTGACTGATGAAGTTCCAGAAGAAGATAGAAGCGACCTGACAACTCTGAGAGGATTGCACCACGAACCCAAGGATTCAGGTCTAGTGTCTACCAGACTACCATATAGACGAGGTGAAAAAGAATCGTATGCTCATGATTTGCATGGTGTGAACAGACTCACTGTGGGACTTGATTTAGAGGGAAACGTAAATTATGTTTCAAAAAAACTTCAACAATTTTTGCGTCCTGCCTCTTCTACTACACTCCCGAAACATTCTTGGCAAGCGACAAGTGGTAAATTTGTGAAAGGAGAAAGCCCCATGGACACAGCTAAGAGATCGCACGAATTTATTGTTGGAAATCAAGAACATCATATAGCAAGATATGAAAAAAGTTTTGGTGAACTGGCAGAACGAAGCAAGTCATGGTATACAGGAGCAGGCGCAATAGGTAATAGATTTGCTAAAACATATGATGTACATCCTCATGTTGTTGCTGCCGTAATAGCAAGTCAGTCACCAGGAACAGACTGGAATAGAAATGTAAGCAATGCCGAAAGACTTATTCATACTTACACAACTCAGCAAAATACTCAAACCAATCAAAAAATGGTAACTGCTGCCGATTACGTATTTCACGATCATCGTAAAAACAAGAAAAATCAATATATCGATAAAGAAGGCAATGTCACAACAAATCCAAAGGAGTATGTTATACACACAGAGCACCAAGAATTAAAATCCGCTGTTCTTGGGACTGGGGGAAAACATCCAAGATTGAAGGACATGAAAAATTCTAGAGAAAAGGCTGCCTGGATTAGACTGTATGATACTTCCCATCACGATTCACGACATAGAGAAATAACACCAGAGGGAGATTTTGGAGATTTTGTGCAAACTAAAGCTGGACAGAATGCAAAAATTGGTTGGGGGTCTTTTAATATGATTGCAAATGGAATAGATGCCCTTGAATCTGTAAATCATGACGGTAGTCTTAACATGAATAAATTATCAAAATCTTTAGGGAAGGCGCACAAAGTAAGAAGTTTTTATAACAATCAAGTTAACCCAAATGCAAACGACGTAACTGCGGACACTCACATGGGGGCAGCATCTACATTAGACACATCTTTGAGTCAAAAATCCCCTGAAATAAATGACATGTTTACTGCTCCCCCGAATCGTCGTAGTGGTCAGGGAGGACTATATGCTCATGTTGCTACTGCAACTCGTGAGTTGGCAAAAAGAAGAGGATATCGCCCATCATCAGCACAAAGTCAAGTATGGGACGCAGAAAAAGCACTTAAAGATGCATCTTCTGATGAAACCAACCAAACAAACAGGGACAATCTAATACGACACGGACTAGGACAAATTAGTGCCGCCGAACTTAGAAGAAAATTTGATAAAAACAATCCTGTGGCACAACCTGCGTGGAGCAAAACTAACACCAGCGCAAATAATATCAGTACATTCTTATGAAAACAAAAGGAATATAAATAGAATATGAAAACATTTAAACAATTTATAGAAGAGTCTCATTTAGAATCAGCAGCGCATGTTCATTATAAACAAGATTATAGTGAACGAAGACGTGATAGACGCGATGCAGAGAAAGCAAATATAGCAAGTATTATGGCTAGTATGGACCGATCTCGTGTTTCTTCTCCTGTGGAAGATGAGTTTGAATCAGGAGAATTAGAGGAATTGGGGAAAGTAGGAAATATAGAGGCACCCGACTACGTTGAGTTTCAGAAGACTGCTGCCGCTAGTGCTCCTGCTCCTGTTGCCGGTGATGATGACAAAAAATACACTTCTACTATTTCTCCCGAAGATTTTGAAAAGCATGCTGATATTTTCACTCAAGCAACAGCAAAAAGTAATGCTCATATTGAAAATCCAGAGTTATTAGATATAATCAATAGACACAAAATTACAACTGCTAGACAAATGGTAAAAGGTATTATCAGCGATCATAGAGAAAATACTAAAGTATGGGAACCAGATATAGTAGATCCAAGTATAGGTAAATATGTTACTAGAAAAAAAACCACAGAAGATGGGTGGACAAGAGGTAAATATATAAGGTCGCTTCTAGATCCAGTTCAAGCAAAAAAAGATATGACACGAGAAGTAGCAAAACAGTTTCATGTAATAGAGCAACATCATATGCATGAATATGATATTACAAACTCTCTCAACGTGGACACAGAAAGTTCGGAGGACATACATGATCTGTTTGCACGTAATGACGAATTAAAATTAAAAAATAAATTACATAAAGTTATTCCTCCTTTTGACACATTATCTCAAAAAGAACAAGATAGACATACTGGGCATGCTGAACTTGCTATGCAATTGGCTAATTCTGTACCCTGAATAATGTAATATTATAAATAATATGTACTAGGGCATACCCAATCGCTTTACGCTATTGGTGTGTTAAAGGGAATTTCGCTACCTCAGTACCGGCATAGTGGAAGACGCTAGGCTTAGAACCTAGCGTTTTCTTTTGGGTATACATATATATAAGGAAATGCATATGTTTAACTCTAATATACCTGACGATATTTTAAGACAATATAGTGAATCTAATGATTTTGGATTCAGTACAGTCGATTCTAATGAATTAAACTCGATATTATCTCCAATTGGTCAAAGTGAAGAAATGGTTGCGATTAAAGAGAAATTGGAGTTGATATTGGCCATGAATTCGACATGTGATGGGGCTTTGCAAGTAAAAGCACAATATGATATATTATTAAAAGCACGATTATTAGAGATAGAGAGGACTATAATCCCTCTTTTACTCAATTTAAAGAAAAATACCGAAAAAGATTACATACATTGGCCAGGTGGTGCAAGAAATGCACAATGTGACCTTCAGATCCATAAAATCGTCAATCTTACCAGAAATAATCTTTAAATTTTTAATATATCCTAGGATTTCCCATATAAATAATGTAAACTTGAGGTACCATAGGAGTTTTCTTTATGTCGACATCAACGTATAAGTTTATAAAATTTATAAAAAAAGATTGTAGAAAATACAACATTTCTGTGCAATTCACTAAATGGAAAAATGTGGACGACGAAGAGGATGGAAATATCGAAGGGTATTTCGAAACTCCAACAAAAAATAAAAAAGGAAAAATAAAAGTAGCAGCTGGAGTTCCAAGAACAGTCTGGTTGCATACTCTTGCACATGAATACGCTCATTTTGAATATTGGAAGGGAAACCACAAGTTTAGAAAAAGTCATATTATGGACGAAAAACGAACAGAAAAAAGAGCTTTAGAATTGTTAGTGGAATGGAAGCTTCCAATAAACATCAAAGTTCGCAAGAAACAATCACGAAAATATCTCAAATCCTTGACTTAGGATTTGTTATATATATTATATACAAAGGAGATAACATATGGCTGAAAACGGAATAACTGGAAAATCTATAGGAAGTGGTGGAAGTATGAGAGGATCTGCAAGTCCTTTATCTGGAAAAGGGGCTCCACCTCGTGGTAGTGGTAGAGGCGACGGTCGAGCTGAAACTTTAAGAAGATCAGAAGAATCTAAAGAAAATTCACGAAAGAAACCACGATAATAAGATATGAATAAAAGCAATGCAAGTAAGTCTGTTTATTTTAAACCTTTACCTTCATCAAAGAGTGCATCGTATATAGTAATAGAAAATGGAGTTGCTATTCGTAAACCTAAGGAAAGTGGTCCTAGTAGAACGTTACGTAATATGGAATTTAGTATAAAATCATCTAGAAAAAAACCATAATATGCCTCTATATTCTTTTACATGTAATGATTGTTTTTTTGGTTTTGATGAATTATTAAGTATAGATAATAGAAAAAATCCGATTAATTGTGGTTGTCCTAGTTGCGGAAATAAATCTATAGTATCTAAAATAAATACTATTGCGATTTTTAGTGATACTACTTTAACTGCAAACTCAAAAACAAAAGGTGATTGGAATAAATTGATGTCAAAAATGAAAAAAGGAACACCAAAACATTTACACGAAAATTTAGATCAAGCATCTTCTAGAACTGGTAGAAGGACTTTGGGATAATATTATGTATGACAAAAGAACAGAAATACTACAATATTTAAAAGAGTCAGCATTCGCTGATATCTATAATCAAGAATATAATTCTTCAGAATATAATAATAAAGAACGGCTGTTTGGTGATGTAGGTCTGGGTAGAATTAATGATTTTCTTGCTACAGGTACTATGGTGGCGGGCGCTCTTGGGGCCCATGTTTACTCTAGAAAATTAAACAAGTTACGTAGTCAACTTAGTATAGATAAAACTAATCTTGGTCCCAAACCTACATTTAAAGTCGAAAAAGCCCCGACCGATTTAGAAAAGAGCAACTTGGATGCATATCAAAATAAATATAATTTAATAGACGCGAACTATAATACAGCTTCTCTAAAAGCTAAGAAATATCTTAAGTGGGCTAGTAACGTGGAAACCGGCGGGCTAATCGCAAATGCTGCTATGTTAGCTTATAGGGATCATATGGACAAAAAAGGAATTATTCCATCTAAATCATCAAATTTAGGAGATAGATCACAATCGGCAATGCAACTTGCTATAGGGAACTTTGTTTCCGGAAAAAGAACAGGGGAAAGATCAGGCTTAATGGGGACAGGGAAAGGGATTGGTGGGCACTCGATTAGTAGTGTTGAACGTGCATTTTTGCCAGGCGGAAATACTCCTCTGGGTTATCTTACTTTAATGGGTGGTTCACGTCCTTGGATCAAACAACTAGGCTCACTAGCTACTACTCAATGGGCAGGCAATGCCGCAGATGCTGCAGCATGGGGAATTGGTATGCCCGGAATTCCTTTCATATCACAACACATGAATACAAAAGATCCATATGGCACATATTCTAGATTTGATATAGAACGAGGAGTTGGCGGAGAAGGATATCCATCAGCTCTAGAATTAATGGCAGCTTCTCATGCTCGTAGAAATTGATATATGAAAACCTTTAAAACATTATTAAAAGAAACTCTAAGTAATGTCGAGGGTAACGATAATAAAACAGAGGACCATATATTTAAAGTGGCAAAAATTGCCAACGAAACAGTAAACGAATTCATGTCCTCTTCTCATGGTGAAGAATTACACAAAAGTGTTAAATCAATCTTATCAGAAAAAGCTTGATTTCTCCTTAGAAATGGTATATAATGATTTGCGTGGGAAACTTCAGACACATACCGAATTCCTTAAATATTACACTAGACCGTGTAGAAACAAAAGGTAATCGTTTCTACACAACCCCAGATGGTTCATTTCCATCTGTTACCACAGTGACGGGGTGGGAAAATCAGAAGTTCTTTACTAAATGGAGAAAAGAGAATCCAGAAGAAGCTTCTCGTGTGTGTGTAAGAGGAAATAAATTACACTCACTTATTGAGAGTTATTTAAATAACGAACAAGTATCAAATAAAAACGAAAGTCCAGAAGAAGAATTATTCACCTTAATGAAGGGGAATATAGATAAAATAAA
>Ga0209702_10002571_pt1 | contig 31297 bp, 29 predicted proteins | sample FRY01_FD_187210 | JGI IMG/M metagenome (GOLD analysis project Ga0209702, IMG submission 187210) | Freshwater microbial communities from Lake Fryxell liftoff mats and glacier meltwater in Antarctica - FRY-01 (SPAdes) (version 2) | ecosystem: Environmental > Aquatic > Freshwater > Ice > Glacier...
TTCCTTACTTTGATGACTCATGATCCCTGATAATGTCTTCATCCGGGTGTCATTCTTTCTGGCGCAACGACCATCACCACGATCCTTTTCAGAATCGCTCCGGTGTCATTCTACTTGGCGCAATGCGGTGGCGAAGGAATGGCGATTGCGGGATTGATTCTGGGCTACATCGCGATCATTCTGAGCTTGGGCTTCATGGCGCTGATGGTGGCGATGTTTTATTCATTCTCCTGAGGAAACCCGAATTCCAACGACAACAACTCCCGAAACAATGGAATGGTATTACGCGAAGCATGGCAAGCAGGAGGGGCCGGTGGATCTGGCAACCCTGCAGGGGAAGTTTCAGAGTGGGGAGTTGGCGCCGACTGATTTGGTTTGGCGGGAAGGGATGGCGGAATGGACGGCGGTGGGGAGTGTGTCGGAAGTTTCGGCGGTGGCGAGTGCCGCCACCGGGGAAGCGGTGGTGGCTTCGAGCGCGGCTTCGAGCGCTCAGGCGCAGGGCTCTCAGGCGCAGGGCCCGATGGGTGGGGGATATCCGCAGCAGGGGATCGCGCCCAACATGGTGGCGGCACCGACGAGTGGTCTGGCGATAGCGAGCATGGTTTGCGGGATCGTGAGCCTGATGCTTTGTTACATCAACGGGGTTGCGGCATTGCCTGCGGTGATTTGTGGACACATGGCGCTGAAGCAGATCAACAAGGCTCTGACCCCGGTGGGTGGGCGGGGAATGGCCATTGCGGGATTGGTGACGGGCTACATCGGTCTGGCGTTCCAGCTTGTCATCGTTGGCATTGTCTTTGCCGTGACACAGGGGATGTGATCCGTGTCTGGATTCCGCGGCCGATGTTTGGTGAGTATGCTGATCCTCGCGGGGGGGATCCTGCTGGCGACGGGGTTGTATCGCGGGGTGCCGGGGAGTGACGCGCCGTATTTTCCGAAGTGCGTGGTGCGGCAGGCGACGGGATGGGACTGCGCGGGGTGTGGGATGACGCGGGCGATGCATGATCTGCTGCATTTGCGGTTTGGGAAGGCGCTGGCGTATAATCCGCTGATCGTGTTGGCCTTGCCGCTGATCGTGTTGGGGTGTGGGATGGAGTGGGCGGCGTGGTTGTATGGGGAGCGTTACCGGGGGCCGCGGGTGCGGTTGTCCATGAGGACGGGGGTGGTTGTGGTGGTGGTGATCCTGCTTTACAGCGTGTTGCGGAATATTCCGGTGTGGCCGTTGACGTTGTTGGGGCCGGGGGGGTGAGCGGATGAAGGTCTTCGTTGAGGAAGATTGCGGAAGAGAGGGTTGAATTTCCACGGACCAATTTCCAAATAAATTCCAAGCACCAGGTTCCAAGTCGGAAAATGAATCGAAGGAAAGGAATCAGCCCGGACTCTCGTGCTTGTCATTCGCGATTCCGGATGTGGAAACGAGCTTCAGCAGTTGAGATTTGGTCTTGGATTTGAAATTTATTTGGAACTTGTCGATTGGAAATTTTTAGGAGGTCGCCTCGGCAAGAAATGGCCTCGCTTTCCTTGAGGGCCATGACCAGTTCAGCATTCATCATGCCGAACACGTTTGGTTGGAAGCCGTCGCCACGGGAGGGCCTGCGACCGGGACGGTCACGCCACTGGATCAGCTCCGCTGGAGGAGTTTTTCGGTGTATTTGGCGAGGAGGTCGGCCTCGAGGTTGACGGGGGTGCCGGGGGAGAGGGACTGCAGGTTGGTGTGCAGCAAGGTGTGCGGGGTGATCCAGAAGGTGGCGGAGGATGCGCCGAGTTCGGCGATGGTGAGGGAGATGCCGTCGATGGCGAGGGCACCCTTCTCGATGCAGTAGCGTTCGATTTCGGGGGGGAGGGTGATTTCGAAGCGGTGGTCCTGGCCGTGTTTGGAGAGGTCGGCGACGGTGCCGGTGGCATCGACGTGGCCCTGCACGAAGTGCCCGCCGAGGCGGGCGTTGGCGGCGAGGGCGCGTTCGAGGTTGACGAGGGAGCCGGTGGTGAGGGCGCGGAGAGAGGTGACCTTGAGGGTTTGGGCGAGGAGGTCGAAGGAGGCGGAGTGGTCGTCGTGTTCGGCGACGGTGAGGCAGCAACCGTTGACGGCCACGGAGTCGCCAGGGCGGAGATCGGCGGCGAAGGGGAGGGCGAGGTGGAGGCGAGCCTGCTCCCCGCGTTCCTCGAGAGAGAGGACCGAGCCGAGTGCTTCTACCAATCCGGTGAACATGGGACTCAGGGGGCGGGTTGGGCGGGCGGGGTGCCGACCTCCTCGTGGGGAGCGGGGTGGTGGGTGGGAGGATGCTCGGTGCCGCCGACGTTGGGGAGGAGGGTGAAGGCGAGGTAGCAGATGACGGTGGGGATGAAGGCTCCGAGGAGGAGTTTGATGGGGGAGATGCCGCCTTCGAAGTGGCGGTTGAGGATGCTCTGGCCGGCAGGGTTGGGGGCGTTGGCGATGACGGTGAGGCCACCACCGGTGACCGCGCCGGCGACCACGGCATGTTTCGCGCTGAAGCTGATGCCATCGACCTGGGAGGCGAGGTAAGTGATGGCGGCGTTGTCGTTGAAGGCGGTGAGGATGGTGGAGCCGAGCATGAGGGCGTTGTCGGGGAGGGAGAGGATGACCGGCTCGATCCACCAGGCCTGGCAGCCGCCGTGGATGATAATGGCGGCGAGGAAGAAGCCGACGAGCATGGGTCCGCGCATGGAGATGGCGTTCTGGTGGTGGCGGGTGGCGACGACGAAGGCCATGAAGAAGAGGAAGCCGCCGATGAAGAGGACGGGGGTGTGGGCGTTGAAGACCGTCCAGGCGAGGAAGAGGATGTGGGTGAAGATGACCCAGGGGGGGACGGGGTCCTCGCGGTCGTGCCAGGCGATGGCGTGGGAGACGCCGTCCTCGACGCCATCAGCGGCGTCCTCCATGCGGAGGAGTTCCTTCCGGAAATGGAGGAAGTAGAGGACGTTGCTGACGAGCACGGCGCAGACCGCCTTCCAGCCGAAGTGGAGGAGCATGAACTTCATGTCCCAGCCCCAGGCCCCGGCGACCATGAGGACGGGAGGGGCGGCGAAGTGGGTGAGGGTGCCGCCGACGGAGACATTGACGAAGAGGAGGCCGAGGGTGGCGTAGGCGAACTTGGGTTTGGGTTTGAGGCGGTAGAATTTTTTGGCGAGGAGGAGGGCTCCGATGGTCATGGCGGCGGGCTCGGTGATGAAGGAGCCGAGGATGGGGGCGATGGTGAGGACGCTCAGCCACCAGGCACCGGGAGTGCCGCTGCCGAGGTTGGCGGCACGGGCCATGACCAGTTCCGCGAAGCGGAGGACGGGACGGCTGGCGGCGATGGCCATGATGATGACCACGAAGGTCGGTTCGACAAATTCGCGGTCGTAGCTGAGGTAATTTCTGAAGTCGCCCCAGGAGTAGAAGGAAACGGCGGCGGCACCGAGGATCAGCACCCAAATACCGAAGATGGCCTCGATCTCGCCGAGGAAGTGAAGGGCGGTGGCCTTGAAGGAGACATCGTCTTCGGCGTCCTTGTGTGGTTTGGCGCTGGCGGTGCGGCCTTCCTTCTTGATGCGTTCGCGGTGATCGTGTTCGGCCTTGTGGGCGGCCTTGTTGATGGCGCCGGCGGCAAAGGTGTGGCAGATGGCGAGGAGGAAGATGATGGAGGCGACGAGGTTGAAGGGGTCGGCCGTGATGCGGGCCTTGACCGTCGCGAAGAAGTCGATTTTGCCCTCGGCGGTCTTCTCGGTGGGGAGCTTGTCATTGGGGACCGGGAAGGCGGCGTATTGCTCGTCCTTGGTATCGGTGGCGGGGTAGGCGGGTTCGGGTTTTCCGACGCTGGAGGCGTGGAGGAGGGAAGTGAGGCCCAGGAAGAGGGCGAGGAGGAGGAGGCAGGGAAGGCGGGATGTGGTCATGTCTCGGCGCGGCGACTTTACCGAGGGGGCGGTGGGGGGCAATGGAAATTGGCGGTCTTGCGCGAACGGATTGGATCGCTATGGTGCCCTCCGTGCGTTGTTTCCTGATCCTCCCGTCCCTGTTGAGCATGGTGCTCATCGGCTGTGCGCATGTGAAGAGGGCGACGAACACGTTGACCGGGAAGCGGCCTCCGAGCGTGGGGGTTCCGGAGGTGCCGGCCCATTTGAGGGCGCGGCCGGACGGGGGAGGGGCGCCCCCCTTGACGCGGGTGACGCTGGACGAGGAGGGAGTGCCGGTGTCGCCGATGAATATGGCGAGAGAAGGGCTGATGCCGGGGTTGCCTTCGGAGGAGGACATCGTTTGGACCGATCCGGACAATCCGGATGCGCCGTTGGAGGGCTTGGAGGAGACCTTGGCGGAGGCCAAGGGCCAATCTGCGGGTTGGGAGGTGAGCTACACGGAGGCGACGAGGCGGGCGGTGCGGGAGGGGATGCCGTTGTTGATCTGGTTCACGGACACGCAGCGCAGTCCGCTGTGCCGATCGCTCAGTGCGGAAGTATTTTCGGCCCCGGCGTTTGAAGCGTTTGCGCAGGAGCATTTTGTGCGGCTGCGGATTGATTTCAATGTGCAGGGGGACGACGAGGATGATCGGCTGCGGAAGAAGGAGTATTTGGCGACCTTGAAGAAGCGCTACAAGGTGAATGGGCTGCCGACGGTGTTGGTGATGGCGCCGGATGGGACGGTGACGGGCAGTTACAAGGGGTACAGTCGGGGCGAGGGGGAGTTTTACTTTGGGCGGATCCGGAATGCGACGCGGACGGCGGAGGAGCAGTTGGTGAAGTGGCGGGCCAGCATGGAGAAGAAGGGCTATCGGGTGTGGAAGACGCGGAAGGACAAGCAGGTGTTTGCGAAGTTGCTGAGCTACAGCAAGGGCAAGTTGATCATGGTGGAGCCAAGCGGAAAGCGGTTGGAGGCCAAGGAGAAGCAGCTTTCGGACGAGGATCAGGAGTGGATCCGGGCGGAGCTGGCGAAGCGTGGGCGGTGAATTTGAAGGCCTGGGGGGGATTCCGCTTTTGACCTGTGAGAATAGGGTGACTAATCTCCGCCGCTCTGACTCACAACAGCATGGAAGACGTAATCATAATCGGGACGGGATGTGCGGGATGGACGGCGGCGATTTATACCAGCCGGGCGAATTTGAAGCCCTTGGTGTTGGCGGGGGCGCAGGTGGGGGGGCAGTTGACGACGACCACGGAGGTGGAGAATTTTCCGGGATTTCCGGAGGGAATCGACGGGTGGCAATTGATGGAGAACATGAAGGGGCAGGCCGAGAAATTCGGGGCACGGGTGGAGTATGTGACGGCGGAAGGGGTGACGAAGCGGGCGGACGGGATTTTTGAGATCAAGGTGGGGGAGGCCACGCTGGAGGCCAAGGCGGTGATCGTGGCGACAGGGGCTTCGGCGCGGATGCTGGGGCTGCCGGGGGAGGATGCGTTATATGGCAAGGGGGGGCTGACGACCTGCGCGACCTGTGACGGGGCGTTTTACCCGGATATGCCGGTTTGTGTGGTGGGAGGAGGGGATTCGGCCTGTGAGGAGGCGACCTTTTTGACCCGATTTGCCAGCAAGGTGTATTTGATTCACCGGCGGGACGAGTTGCGGGCTTCGAAGATCATGGCGGAGCGGGCCCTGGCGAACCCGAAGATCGAGCCGGTCTGGGACAGCGAGGTGACCGCCTATCACCCCGGGGAGAGCAACAAGATGCGGGCGGTGGGATTGCGGAATCTGAAGACCGGGGAAGAGAGCGAGTTGGAGGTGCGGGGGGTGTTTGTGGCGATCGGGCACGTGCCGAACAGCGCGTTTTTGGGGGATTTGGTGGATTTGGACGAGAACGGCTACATTTTGCAGAATCCCGGGCGGACGGCGACCAAGACGGCGGGGCTCTTTGTGGCGGGGGATGTTGCGGATCATTTTTACCGTCAGGCCATTACGGCTGCCGGGCAGGGCTGCGCGGCGGCTTTGGAGGCGGAACGGTGGCTGGCCGAGCAGGAATGAGGCCGGGGGACGTAAAATCGACTGACAGGAAGGTCGTTGGGAGGCATTACACCACTGACGCGTGTCCATGACTGAACTGTTGATTGCCCCCGCCCGGGAAACCGGGTGCGAAGATTTGGAGGGTCTGACCGAGGTCATCGGCCAGGCCGCCTTGCGTCAGCGCTCGCCGCTGGATGACATTCTCGACTCTGGCGTGGTTGACGAGGAGCCGTATATGCGGAACCTCGCCGGGCAGTTGGGGATCGAGTGGCTGGACGAGATTCCGGTGGCCGAGAACACCATGCCCCTGCGGGAGGCTTGTGGTCCGCGGGTGGCGTTGAAGCATCGTTTGCTGCCGGTGGAGATCGAGGGAGGGGAAGGGTCGGAGCGTCTGGTGATCGTGACCTTTGACCCGTTGAACCTCATTGCCCGTCAGGCGGCGGTGCAGGCGGTGGATTTGCCGATTGTCTGGAAGATGGCTTCGCGCCGGCGGGTGCACGAGTCGCTGCGGCGGCTTTATGGGGTGGGTGCGGACACCTTCGAGCAGATCATCGAAGGGCGGGACATGGACTACGAGAACCTCGAGCGCGAGGACGAGGCCAATGTCATCGACGAGGACCAGGACGAGGAGGCCAGCGTGGTGAAGTTCGTGAACCAGATCATCCGGGAGTCGCTGGATCAGCGGGCCACGGACATTCATGTGGAGCCCTTGGCGGACAATTTGCGGATTCGCTACCGGATTGACGGGCGGTTGGTGGACATCGCGGTGCCGGAGAACATCAAGGCGTTGCAGAGTTCGGTGATCGCGCGGTTGAAGATCATGTCGCGGTTGGACATTGCGGAGCGCCGCTTGCCACAGGATGGCCGGATCAACCTTTCCTTTGAAGGGCGCTCGATTGACGTGCGGGTGGCGACCGTGCCGACGGTGGAGGGGGAGAGCGTGAGTTTGCGACTGTTGAACCAGCAGCGGTTCAACGTGGACTTGCTGGGGATGGAGGATTTTGTGCGGAAGAAGATTTCGCGGCTGCTGAAGCTGTCCAACGGGATCATTCTGGTGACCGGGCCGACCGGATCGGGGAAGTCGACGACGCTGTATTCCTTCCTGAGCGAGGTGAACCGGCCGGAGACGCGGATCGTGACGATCGAGGATCCGGTGGAGAACAAGTTGAGCGGGGTGATGCAGATTGCGGTGAAGTCGGAGATCGGGTTGACCTTTGCGAACGGGCTGCGGTCGATTTTGCGGGCTGACCCGGACATTGTGATGATTGGGGAAATTCGGGACCTGGAGACTGCGGAGATCGCGATTCGGGCCTCGTTGACGGGGCACCTGGTGTTCAGCACGCTGCACACCAACGACTCGTTGGGGGGGATCGGGCGATTGCTGGACATGGGGGTGGAGCCGTTCCTGTTGTCGGCGGCGGTGCGGGCCTTCCTGGCGCAGCGCCTGGTGCGGAAGTTGTGCACTCATTGCCGCCGTCCGGTGGAGATCCCGCTGTCGGAGCTCCGGGCCCTAGGGGTTCCACCGCAACTGACCGGGACGCCGTATGAGTCGGTGGGTTGCGACAAGTGCCGGAACACGGGATTTAGCGGACGACTGGCGATTTTTGAGATCGTCCTGTTGACGGACAAGATGCAGGAATTGGTGGCGCATGGCGCGGGGGCCAAGGAGATCAAGGCGCACGCGGTGGCGGATGGTTTTCTGCCGATGCGGGAGTATGGCTGGTGGAAGGTCATGCAGGGGGAGACGACCATTGAAGAGGTCATTTCGGTCACCAGTTCGGATCTCGGTGGGGACGCCTGAGGAATTCAAGACGAGGGCACATGGCAGTATTCACCTACAAGGCAGTCTCAGCGGCAGGAGCGGTCACCACCGGTGAGCTGACGGCGCAGGATCGAGGGGAGGCGCTGCGGATTCTGGATGGGAAGGGATTGCAGCCGGTGCGTTTGTCGGAGTCGAGTGGGCCGGTGGCGAAGGCGGCGAAGAAGGCTCCGAACGGGGTGGCCAGGAAGGTGGAGACGCGGTCGCGGGCCCAGGTGCCGACGAAGGCGAAGGCGAAGGTGAAGGTGAAGCCGGACAAGGAGGCGGAGATGGCGGAAGGGCCGGTGAAGTTGAAGCGGGCCGAGGTGGTGCTCTTCACGGAGGAACTCAGTGACATGCTGGCGGCGGGCTTGCAGTTGGAGCCGGCCTTGCGTGCCATGGAGACCAGGCAGCAATCGGGGAACCTGAAGCTGGTCTCGCGGAAGATCCGGCAGTTGGTGCGGGACGGAAACAATTTTTCGGTGGCCTTGCGGCGTTGCAGTGACAGCTTCGGGCCGCTCTACTGCAGTTTGGCGGCGGCGGGAGAGGCGTCCGGTGCGTTGGACACCATTTTGCGGCGGCAGGCGGACTACCTGAAGATGCTGCAGGAGTTGCAGGGGCGGATCACCTTGGCGCTGATTTATCCCGCCTTCCTGATCCTTTCGGGTGTGGGAGTGGGGGTGATTTTCGTGACGAAGCTGATCCCGCAGCTGACGGCCCTGTTGCAGAGCACGCCGGGGGCGTCGTTGCCGCTGGGGGTGCGGATCCTGATCGGGGTGAGTGATTTCATGAAAGCCTGGTGGATCGTGGGGCTCCTGCTGATCGCGGCGACGTTGATCTTGTTCAAGGCGTGGAAGGACGCGGAGGCGAACAAGCCGGCCTGGGATCGGATCAAGTTGCGCCTGCCGCTTTATGGACGGGTGGTGGAGCATCGGTTCTTTGTGCAATTCTTGGAGACGATGGCGAACCTGGTGGGGAACGGTCTGCCGTTGCTGCGGTCGCTGGAGTTGACGCGGGATGCGACGCAGAACATCCACATGAGGGCCCACGCGGATGAGATGATTGAAATGGTGGGTGATGGGCGGGCCTTGTCGAAGGCCATGATCAAGTCGGAAGTCTTTCCGCCCCTGTTGATCGACATGGTGGCAGTGGGCGAGCAGACGGGGAAGATCGACCAGGCCCTGCGGAGGGCGGCGGAGCGCTATGACAAGGAGTTGAACGGGGCGCTGCAGAGGATCATGGCGCTGATCATGCCGGCGGTGTTGATCGTGATGGCGCTCTTGATCGGGACGATGGCGTATTTGATGATTACGGCGATTTTCCAGACGATTTCGAACCTGGGGACCTAGGTTGGCACTCCCGTGAGTTGACGGACAGCCGGATTTAGGGATTAGTATGGTCTCCCCGAAGGAACCTGAGCGGGGAGAGGACTCCAGAAAATGATCGAGCGAACCGGCAAGGCAGACAGTTTCCGGCAGATTTGGGCTCTGGGAGCCTGTGTGCTGGTTTTTGCGGTGCTGTATTTGGTGATGGGGTATGCGGCGGGTTACGGGAAGGTGGTGGACGGGGAGGTGGAATTTCGTCGGCAGGCGCTTTGGCAGGACATGCGGATGGATTACGTGCGGGACGAGGGGGAGTGGGGATTCGGAATGTTTGTGCCGCTGGCAGTGGCGGGATTGTTCTGGTTTCGGCGGCGGGAGATTCTGGCGACTCCGGTGGATCCGGCGTTGAAGAGCGGGGGGCTGATCTTGTTGTTCGGATTTTTGATCTACTGGGCGGGGTATCGGGGCGAGCAGAAGTATTTTGGTTATGCGGCGGGGCAGATACTTGTTTTGGGGACGCTGCTTTGGTTTCTGGGGTGGGGCTGGTTTCGGAAAGTGTTCTGGCTTTGGGCGCTGTTGGGGATGATGTGGCCGTGGCGGTTCCTGATCGAGCGGATCTCGGCACCGTTGCAGTTGGTGATGGCGAAGGTGACCTCGGCGTTTCTGCAATTGTGCGGAGTGGGTGCAGTGAGGAGTGGCAGCGCGGTGCACACCGACACGGTGGACCCGGTGGCCGGGGGATTCATCAGCATGGATATTGATGTGGGCTGCAGCGGGATGCGATCGTTGTTCGCGTTGGTGATGATCGGGTTGATATTCGCCTTCCTGCAGGTGCGGGAGGAATGGAAGCGCTGGGTGCTGATGGCCTGTGTTCCGGTGGTGGCGGTCATCGGGAATTTCGTGCGGATGTTGATGCTTTACGGCGGGTCTCGGATGTGGGGGGCGAAGTTTGCGATTGGAGAGGAGCACGACATGTCGGGGTTTCACATGTTGGCCGGGTTGATGGTTTTCGTGGTGGCGCTGTTGCTGCTCGGGGGGATGGTGGAAGTGTTGAACAAAGGGTCGAAGTATTTCCGGAGAGCGAAGGTGGTGCGCAAGCAGGTGGTGTCGGATGCGGTGGAAGGAGGGGCGCGATGAAAGGGCTCAAATTCAGGACAATGGCCTTCGTGGGAATGGCGGTGGTGGCGATCATTTGCTGCCACGCCTTCAGCAATCCCCCCACCAATCCGAGTTCGGGCGTGGTGGTGTGGTTGCCGGAAGAGATTCCTGGTTGTGACGGCGAACGGGAGGAGATGGGCGAGGCGGAGCAGAAATGGCTGCCGAAAGACACCACCTATTTGAGCATGACCTATCGGGAGTGGGGGTACCCGGCTCCCATTGCGAACTTCCGTGCGCTGCGGACGACGCTGATTGTGGCGGGGGCGGATTCGCGGAGTCTGCATCGTCCGCAGGTGTGTCTCACCGCGCAGGGTTGGACGATCACGAAGCGGGAGATTGTGACGGTGCCGACGAAGGGGGGACCGTTGGAAGTGATGGACTTCCATTTGGCGCAGCCTCTGCGCAACGAGGATGGCTCACTGATGCTCGATGCGGCCGGGAAGAAAATCCTTCGCCGGGCCCACTACTTTTATTGGTGGGTTGGTCCGGCGCGTTCCACGCCGAGTGATGAAAAAAAGGTGTGGACTTCGGTGTGGAGCAGCATTCTACGGGGCGAGAACGAGCGGTGGGGCTATCCTTCGGTGCTGGTCTTCGTGGATGATCGCTATGGATTGGAGGAAGGGGAGGTGGAGGCGCGTTACCGGGCCGGGGAGTTCATCCGGGATTATGCGCATACCTTCCAGAAATCGCTGGGGGCGAAGGAGCGGGAAGATGCGGTGCCGTTGAAGACGCTTTAGCTGACTGATCATGCGCTCCACTGGGACGAGCCCAGTGGGGGCGGGGAGGTGGAGGTGGGAGGTGGGAGGGGGAGAGGGGGCTTGTGGCAGGTGTGGGGAGTCTGCGGCTACTCCTCGTCGAGGACGATGCGGGGGAAGACCGGCTTGGGTTTGCCGGTTTCGTGGCCGTCCTGGAGGAGTCCCCATTGGAGGTCGGCAAGGAGGACGGGGGATTCCGGGGTGAAGCGGAGTTGTGCGAGGATTTTTTCGGCGGCGGTGGGGAGGACGGGGCCGAGGAGGATGGCGAGGTGGGTGCAGGATTCGCAGATGTGGTAGAGGGTGGCGGCGAGGCGGTCGGCTTGGCTTTCGTCCTTGGCGAGGTTCCATGGTTTGTTGCGCTCGAGGAAGCCGTTGCAGTGGACGACGTGGGCGTTGATGGCTCCGAGAGCGACGGAGACCTCGTCGTGTTCCATGGCCGTTTGATAGGCCGCGACCGACTCGGCGAGGGACTCGCGGAGGGCCTGGGTTTGCTCGTCATCGTAGTCGGTGACGCGGAGAGCACCCCGCTTGGTGAGGGTGAGGGAGCGGTTGAGGAGGTTGCCGAGGTCGTTGGCGAGCTCGGTGTTGAAGAGCATGATGAGGCGGGAGAGGTCGAAGGCGCTGTCCTTGCCGGTGGTGATGTCGCGGACGAGGTAGTAGCGCAGGGCATCGACGCTGAATTTTTCGGCGAGTTCGGCAGGATCGACGACGTTGCCGAGGGACTTGGACATTTTTTCCTCTCCGCCGGACTGGCTCTTGCTGTTCCACCAGCCGTGGACGAGGAGGGTGGGCATTTGACGGTCTGAGAACCCCATGGCGTGGAGCATGCAGGGCCAGTAGATGGAGTGAGCGGGGACGAGGATGTCCTTGCCGATGATGTGGGCATCGGCGGGCCAGAGGCGGTCGAAGTCGGGCAGGGAGGAGCCGTCGGCCTTCCGGTATCCGGCGAAGGAGATGTAGTTGATGAGGGCGTCGAACCAGACGTAGGTGACGAAGTCCGGGTCGAAGGGGATCTCGATGCCCCAGTGCAGTCGGGCCTTGGGACGGGAGATGCAGAGGTCGGTGTCGGCGGCCCGTTCGATGGCATTGGTGACCTCCGACTTCCGGAAGGCGGGAAGAATTTTGAAGGAGTCGGACTCCACGGCGCCTTTCAACCAAGCGGCGTGTTCGGAGAGTTTGAACCACCAGTTCTCCTCCTCGAGTTCGACCACTTCGCCCCATTCGGGACCGAAGTTGCCCTCGCTGGTGCGGTCCTTGTCGGTGAGATACTGTTCCTGGCGGATGGAGTAGGAAAGCGTCGAGGTCTTCTTGTAGAGTTGGCCCTTGTCGTGGAGGTCGGTGAGGATGGCCTGCACGCAGTGCTTGTGGTCGTCGGCGGTGGTTTCGGCCCAGCCGTCGTAGTGGACGCCGAGGGTGTCCCAGAGGGAGAGAAACTTCTTTGTGTTGCGCTTGGCGAGGGTGGCGACGTTGACGCCTTCGGCCTCGGCGGTTTGCTGCATCTTCTGGCCGTGTTGATCGACACCGGTGAGGAAGTAAACCCGTTGTCCGTTGAGGCGCCGATAGCGGGCGATGACGTCGGCAAGGATCTTCTCATAGGCGTGCCCGATGTGGGGAAGGCCATTCGGGTAGTCAATGGCGGTGGTGATGAAGTAGTCCTTGCTCATGATGGGGCGGTGGTGGGGAGGGCTCTAACATTGGGCGGAGCCGGGAGAAAGGCTGCAGTGCGCTCAGGATGCGGCGTTGCGGTCGATACGGCCGCCGAGGGAGAGAATGCGGGCGTTGCCCTTGGCGGTCTCTGCTTCGGCGATCTGGCCATCCTGGACGTACATTTGGGAGAGGGAGGTCCAGGCGAGGAGGTCGTTTGGCTTGAGGATGGTGGCTTGCAGTCCGCAGCCGATGGCCTCCTTGACCTTGCCAAGTTTGAGGAGGGCCATGCCGAGGGCGTGCCAGCCGTCGAAGAACTGCGGGTCGATCGCCACGGCGGCGCGATAGCCGGTCACGGCGTTCTCGAAGTCGCCGATGGCGAGGTGGGTATTGGCCTCGTCGAAGAGGTCGTCGCGGGTCGGGGGCTGGTCGCTCATTCCAATCAGGGAATGACCACGCCGGCCTTGTGGTATTCCTGGGACAGCCAGTTCTGGAGGGCGATCTGGCGGTAGGCGTTGCTCATGCTGTTGAGGCGCTGGCTGACGACGGAGGGTTCCAGGGCGGTCTCGACGAGTTCGCGTTTCACGACCTGAACGAAGAGGGAGCGGAAGACGCTGCGGACTTCGTCGTTCTGGGTGAGGATCTCGGAGGTTTCTCCGGGGTTGACCTTGGAGGCGAGGGTGAAGATTTCGTCGGGGGTCGGTTCGCCGGGCGGACGGGTGTCGCGTTTGACGGCGTCGCGGCTGACGACTTCGAGCTCCTGGGCGGCGGCGGCTTCCTCGAACGTCTTGCCGCTGGTGACCGCTTCGAGGAGGGCGGTGCGTGCTGCTTCGGCGGCTTCGACCATCTTGGCACGGGAGCGTTCCTTGACGAGGTCGAGGCGAGCCTCGTCCTTGGCGGCTTCGTAGTCGAGTTCCTTGGCTTCGATGATCTCGTCGAGGCGGAAGATGAGCCATTGATCGGCGCCGAGGCGGTGGGCATCGCTGATGGCATCCATTGGTTTGGTGCCGAGGGTGGCATCGAAGATGATGTCCACGGCGCGGCTGCGCCGGATGCCCTGGGTGGCGACGCGAAACTCGGGGGGGCAGGCCTCCTTGGTGAAGAGTTCGGTGGTCTTGACTTCGAAACCAGCCTTGGCGGCCTTGCCTTCGAAGTCCCCTCCGTCGGCCAGGTGGAGTTCCTCCCAGAGTTCATCGATGCGGCCGCCTTCCGCCATGATGGCGGCGTCGCGCTGTTCGTTGGTAAGTTCGGTGATCTCGGCGGGTGCGGCGGCGGGAGTTTCGCCTGCAGGTGTTTCGGTGTCGGGAGTTTCCGCGGCGGCGGGTGCGGCGGCCTTCATTTTTTCCTCCTCGAGGAGGGCGTCGAAGTCGGGTTGGGCGATGACGTAGGTGACGCGGCGTTTTGCGTCGGAGAGGTAGCGGCCCTGATTTTCCTCCCAGTAGGTTTTGACCTCTTCGTCGGAGGGCATCTCGTCTGCTTCGTACTTGCTGGCGGGGAAGGTGATGAGTTTATAGGTGATCTCCTGCTGGCTATCGGCGATGTCTTCCTTGACGGCTGTTTCGGAGGCGGCGAGGCCGGAACCGAGGATGTCCTGGAGGCGCTCCAGGGCGAGGACCTCGCGCAGGGTGTCGTTCATGTCCTTGATGCTCATGCCGAGGCGCGGCAGGGACCTGTCGATGTATTTGTTGTAGGCCTCGGCGTTGAAGGTTTGATCGGTCTGATTGACGAAGATCCGTTCGCGGATGAGTTTTTCGACCTCGGCGACGGAGGGATGGATACCGGTATTTCGGGCGGTTTTCTGGAGGATGAGACGGTTGGCGAGGAATTGTTTGGGGTCGAATTCCTGGCCGGGATTACCGTCGAGGGGAGCGGCGAGTTGGTAGAGGTAGGGAGCGATGGCGTAGCGAGCCTGGAAGCTTTGACTGGAGAGATCGTTGAGGAGGCGGAGTGGGTTGGTGGAGACCCGGTCGAATTCCTCGGCGGGGTAGCCGCGGCCATTCACCTCGACGATGACCGGACCGGAGCCATAGCCTCGCTGGGAGCCGGAGGATTCGAGGAAGACGAGGCCCACGAAGAGGAGGATGAGGACCACGAACATAAGGCCCGTGTATTTCCGGATGTTGTTGAGCATGATGGGAGCAATGAGGGATAGACCCGCAGCCTGGCGGCGGGGAGGCGGTAGTTAAGCAGGGAAGTTGCAAGCATCAAGCGCGGAGGGGCTTGAAAGGGCGAAGAATTCCAGGGGGGAGGGGATTGGGAGCGGGGTCATTTGGGGGGCTGGGGGAAAAGGAAAGCGCAGAGGGCTTTCACCCTCTGCGCCGGAGTCCATCAACCTCAACACACTGTAATAGCAATGCGAAGCTGACAACTGCTGTTCACCCTTATATGAAAACTGCGACTTTCGTTACGGTTTTCACGGTGTTGAGACCTCCGGGATCGGGAACTGTTCGATCATTTCCTGATTATTTCTTATTTGCCCGTAAGTGATTGATATACAGGGATGTAGATTCTGAGAAGTTATTAACAATCATTCCCAAGAACGGAAGCAGCCGAAGTCCCGCATTGCTGTGAGGGGTGGAGGGCCTAGATTGAGGGCGAAATGAGAATGGGAATGGCTTTGTTGGGTGTGGGAATGGTGGTGGTGCAGGTGGGAGGGGACCAGGCATGGGGTGAGGAAGGGGCGAAGGAGGGCCGGAAGGCGAACCGGTTGCTGGCGGAAAAGTCGCCGTATTTGCTGCAGCACGCCTACAATCCGGTGGATTGGTATCCTTGGGGGGAAGAGGCCTTTGAGAAGGCGCGGAAGGAGATGAAGCCGATTTTGCTGAGTGTGGGTTACTCGACCTGTCATTGGTGCCACGTGATGGCCCGGGAGTCGTTCGAGGACGAGGAGATCGGGAAATTTTTGAACGCGCACTTTGTGTCGATCAAGCTGGATCGGGAGGAGCGTCCGGATGTGGACCGGGTGTATATGACGGCCCTGCAGGCGATGAGTGGGGATGGTGGGGGTTGGCCTTTGAACGTGTTTCTGACGCCGGATTTGAAGCCGTTCTACGGGGGGACCTATTTTCCGCCGCGGACGAAGGGTGGTCGGCCGGGATTTTTGGAGGTGTTGCAGGAAATGGAGCGGATGTGGCGGGAGCAGGGTGAGGAGGTGCGGGGATCGGCGGGCGAGAATTTCACGAAGCTGCAGGAATACCTGGAGGCGCGGGGGCGCGAGGAAGGTGGGGCGGTGACCTGGAACCCGGAGTGGCTGACCAAGGCGGCGACGGAGTTGATGGAGAGCGGTGATCCGACCGACGGTGGCTGGGGTGGCGCGCCGAAGTTTCCGCAGCCCTCGCATCTGCGGTTTCTGATGCGCTGTGGGGATGAGAAGGCGCGGGAGTTCGCCTTCCTGACCTGTCGCAAGATGATGGACGGCGGCATTTATGATCAACTCATGGGCGGCTTTCACCGTTACTCGGTGGACGCGGTGTGGCTGGTGCCGCACTTTGAGAAGATGCTCTACGATCAGGCGCAATTGATCGACGTGTATCTCGATGCGTGGCAGTTGAGTGGCGATCCGGCTTTTCGGAAGGTGGTGGAAGAGACGGCAGACTACGTGTTGCGGGACCTGACCCATGCGGAGGGGGGCTTTTGGAGTGCGCAGGATGCGGGGAGCGAGGGGAAGGAAGGGAAGTGCTATTGCTGGACGGAAGGGCAGTTGAAGGGGTTGTTGAGCGAAGAGGAATTTGCGGTGGTGAAGAAGCACTATGGGGTCACGGCGAGCGGCAACTTTGTGGATCACAGTGATCCCGAGCCGCTGGCGGATCAGAACATATTGAACGTGGTGGAGCCCGGGCGGGCGATGAGCGCGGAAGAGAAAGCCTTGCTGGAGAGTGGCGTGGTGAAGTTGAGGGCGGAGCGCCTGAAGCGGGTGCCGCCGTCCACGGATGACAAGGTGCTGGCTTCGTGGAACGGGTTGATGATCGCGGCCCTGGCGCGGGCCGGGCGGGTGCTGAAGGAGCCGCGGTATTTGGCTGCGGCGGAGAAGGCGCACGGCTTTGTGGTGGCCCGGTTGTGGGATGCGGAGAAGGGTGTGCTGTATCATCGCTGGCGGGACGGAGAGCGGGACGACAGCCAGCAGGCGGAGAGTTACCTGTATTTTTTGCGAGGGAGCCGGGTGCTCTATGAGATGACCTTGAAGCCGGGCTACCTGGAGATGGCGGTGCGTTTGGCGGAGGGAGCGCGGGTTCGTTTTTACGACGAGAAGCATGCAGGGTTCTTTGATGGCGAGAATCGAGAGGATCTGGTGATGCGGTTGAAGGATGATTTTGACTCGGCGCTACCCACGCCGGGATCGGTGGGGACCGTGGAATTCCTGGTGCTCGGGGAGATGACGGGGCGGGAGGAGTTTCGCGATGTGGGGCGCAAGACCCTGGAAGCGTCCGCAGGGGTGTTTGCGAAATCGCGCTTTGTGCTCCCGGAGCGGATGAGGGCGCTGGACTTCGATCTTTCCAAGCCGAGTCGATTGGTGTTGACGGAGGGAGAGGGGCGGGAGGCGTTGTTGGATGCGGCATGGTCAGGCTATCGCCGGAATTTCGTGGTGCTGGGCAACAAGGGGCCGTTGGACGAGTTCACGCTTGATCTTGGCTCGAGAGAGGGGCTCGCCACCGCCTACCTCTGCGTCGGGCAGGCTTGCCGGGCACCGGAAACCGATGCGGCGAAGGTGAGGGGGTTTCTCGAGGCCCCGGATTCGAAGGTGGAGACGGAGTGACACTGGACAGGGGGAGCGCGGGGGGATTGACTGGCCCGGTGAGCAAGGAGCGCGTTCAGATCCGGGAGTATGCGATGGCGCTGGCGCATGTGGCGTCGCTGCGTTCGGAGGATCCCTTTCGCAAGGTTGGCGCGGTGGCGCTGGATTTCGACAATCGAGTCATTGGCACCGCCTACAACGGTCTGGCACCGGGATTCGATCCGCCCGAGGGGTTCTGGGATGACCGGGAGAAGCGGCAACGCTTCATGCTGCATGCGGAGATCAATCTCTGCAGCCTGTTTCGCCGGGGAGAGGCGAAGCTGGTGGCGAGTACGACGATGCCCTGCACGGCCTGCATGCAGACGCTGTGCGCCTATGGGATCAAGGAGGTGTATTACCGTGATGTTTATCACGAGTCGCACGCATCCGAGATTGCGGAGGTCTATGGGGTGCTTCTGGAGCGGGTCAGCGAGTATCCGCTGAAGGGGTTCGGCGGGGTGGCCGAGGAGACTACCGCTCAGGGTTGAGGGGGGGCCGCGGCCTCCGGATTGAGGTCTTCGCCGTAGAAGCTCTTGATGTAGCCGTATTCGATGAGGGTATCCTGCCATGGGGCGAGGGTGGCGTCACTTTGGAAGACGCGGCGGGCGCGGGCGATCCAAGCTTCTGCCTCCTCCGGGTTCTCGGCATGGAACATCATGGCCGCATTGGCGTAGTAGTAGTAGGGATTGTCGTCGAGGAAGTCGTATTTCGCCGCGAGGGCACGCGCCTCCTTGACTTCATTGGTCTTGAGGTAGGTGAGGAGGAGTTTGAACTCCAGAAGGCGCAGCATGGGGATATTTCTTGGATCGACGAGCGGGGTGAGCTCATTGATGCGGCGCTGGCAGTCCTTCCACATCCGGGTGACGAAATCCATTTCGACGAGGTTGAAGAGGACGCTTGGATTCTTGGGGGAGAGGGTGAGGGCCTCGTCGAAGCAGGCTCGGGCCCGGGGGAAGTCGCGGAATTCGACGTAGCAGGCGCCCTTGAGGTTGAGGGCGGCGGGGTTCTGCTTGAAGATCTCCTCAGCCTCGTAAACGGCATTCAGGGCTTCGAATATGCGCTTTTGATTGAAGAGGCGGCCACCCTCGGTGATGGCCTTGCCGTAGGTTTCCTTCTGTTCGCGAGGAAGGTTTTCAAAGGCCTGCATCCAGGCGGGAATGGGTTCGGCCGGGTCCGGTTGGTCCTGGGCTGGGAGGGAGGGGCTGAGGGCGAGGATGGCGAGAAGGGGGAAGAGGCGCTTGGGGATGCTCATAGTGGTGGGTCAGCGGGTTGTGAATATCTTTAGGGGAAGCGGGGGGTGTCGGCAAGTCAATCTCCGCATCCATAGAGACCGTTGGACCTGATAAAACGTTCAACATCGGGGTGAATCCACTCGGAGCGCAACCGGGTGGGTGCCTCCTCCCTGATCGTGGTGCCCGAGGCGGGGTGATCCCCGGGGATGAAATGGGCGCGGAACTCGGGTTTGGGGCCGGGATGGCCGCCCCGGAGATGGACGATGAACTCGACCATTTCGGCGAGGTGGTGGGGACGGCTCCACGTTTCGATGACGTTCCACTGATCCTCCCCCACGAGCCAGAAGAGTCGGGCACCGGGAAAAATCTCCCGCATGCACTCCGCCGTCATCCACGAGTAGGAGGGTGGAGGGAGGCATGTTTCGATTTCGCTGACTTCCGCCCAGGGGAGGTCGGTGATGGCGAGCTGGAGCATTTTCAGGCGTTGTTCCTCGGTGGCGCGGGTGGCCTCGTCCTTGTGGGGGGATTGTCGGCAGGGAATGAAGACGACCTTGTCGAGCTCGAGTTGGTCGAGGGCGGCGCGGGAGATGGCGGTGTGGCCGAGATGGATCGGATCGAACGTGCCTCCAAAGAGGGCGATCCGCGGTGGTCTCATGGAGGGAGCAGGCGAGGGCTTGTTAGAGGACGGGGCGGCGCTGCACCTCGATGTCACCGAGGAGGTGGTCCTGGCAGACGGTCAACTGATTCATCTTCATCAATTCGAGGACGGCGAGGAAGGTGACGATGACCTCGCCCTTGGTGGAGGCGGTGGCGAAGAGGGTCCGGAAGCCGACGCGCTGGCCTGGTTTGAGTTCGTGGAGCAGGAACTCGATCTTGTCGGCCACGGTGAAGCGGTCGTCGATGATGTCGCCGAGGTCGTGGGCCTCCTCGAAGCGTTTGAGGACGCCTTGGAAGGCCCGGATGAGGTCGAAGATGGAAACCTCGGCGAGGGGCGGGGCATCGGGGGGAGGGGCGGAGTGGGTCTCGGGAGAGTGTCCGACGAAGTAGTCCTCCTGTTCGCTGGCCTTGATGGCGAGTTGGCCGGCGGCGTCCTTGAATTTTTTGTATTCGATGAGCTGACGGATCAGTTCCCAGCGGGGATCGTCCTCCTCGATGTCCTCCTCCGGGGGGCGTTCGGACTTGGGGAGGAGGGTGCGGCTCTTGATGTACATGAGGTTGGCCGCCATGACGATGAACTCCGAGGCGAGGTCTATATTGAGAATTTTGAAGGTCTCGATGTAGGCTAGGTATTGATCGGTGATTCGTTGGATGGCGATGTTCTGGATATCGATCTCGTCCTTTTTGATCAGGTAGAGAAGGAGATCGAGGGGACCCTCGAAAATTTCCAATTTGACCTTGTAGTCAGCGGCTTCCACGGGGGATTTCATAGGGGAGGCTGGGGGGCGGAGCGAGGGAAAAGGAAGGGAGCTTGGGAAGAATTGGTATTGGCAAGACGCGAGGCCCGGGCTAGTGGGTTACCGACAAGTAGTTGCCATGGAGATTGATCAAGAACGTCTTAATGCTTTTCAGGGGAGGATGAGCAGCTGGGTGGCGGGGCAGGGCCTCTTTTTTCAGCTGCGCTATGCGGCTGCGGTGCAAGGGGCGGAGTCGACCGTCTTAGGGGCGTTCATGCGTCTGGTGGTGCGATTGTCGATCCTGATGATCGTTTTTCTGGTGGGTTTTTGGATTTTTCTGGCGAAGCGGGTGGACTTTGGCTGGTTCCGAAAGGATCTCGGGGAGAAGATATCGATGGCCCTTGGAGCAGACTCGGCGGTGGTGGGTTCGGTGGCGCGGGAGCGCGGCTACGCCAGTCTGCAGAGGGTTTCCCTGGAGGGCGGGGCCCGCAGTTTTTTTTATGACGCGGAGATCCGGCAGTTGCGGACCCGCATGGGGCTGCTCGACGGGGTGATGCGGGGTTGGGACGGGGAGTCGGTGAACATCAAGGAGCTCGAGTTGTCCCTGAAGAGCGGCGCGGATTCGGATGAAGCCGCTACGGCCGCCTATGGATCGCTGTTCAAGAACGCCGAGAACTTCGATTTTGAGGTGATCGAGGTGGAGAATGCGACCATTACCTGGGGTTACTCGGAGATGCACCGGGGTTCGATTCAAGGTGCCAATCTGAAGGTGAATCGGCGTCACGGGGGCGGTTGGACGCTGGTTTTCAAGGGGGGGTTCTTCACGCAGAACTGGCTGCGGAGAATGAGCATCGAGCGGATCGAGGTCGTGGCGACGGAGGAAAGCCTGGAGATTGTGGAGATGAAGCTCAGCAAGGATGGCGGGCGGCTGGATTTGGCGGGTAAACTGACGAGGGGGGGAGCCCGGCCGGAATTTGAGGGGACGGGGCGGATGACGTCGATGCCGATTTGGTCGATGGTCGGAGCGGAATTCCGGGAATTCGTGGACGGAGAGATTTCCGGAGACATGAAGTTCGGCGGCTCGACCAACTCCTTGGAGGGATTCCACACGGAATCCGAGGTGAGTCTGAAGGAGGGGGATCATGTGCTCCTCGAGGACCGGTTTCCGCTGTTTCGGGCCATTTCTGCGGTGGATCGTCTCCGGAGCTACAAAAAGGTGCGTTTTTCGGGCGGGAAGTTCAGGATGCGGACGGGAGGGGATCGTCTGGAGTTGTCGAACATCTGGTTGCGGGCGCAGGATTTGATGCGGGTGGAGGGGGCGCTTGTGGTGCGTCCACCGACCGACGAGGAGGTGAAGGCGCAGTTGGCCGTGGAGCACCGTGCGACCGTTGCCGCCACACCGGAGGAAGGGGGCCCGAAGGACAAGGAAGCCACGCAAAAGAAGGAGGGGGACGAGCTATCGCTGCGGGATGCCGCCGATGCGCGAAAGAAGAGCAAGGAGCGTTCGATGAGATCGCTGATCATGGGAAGTCAGACCGGCTCGCAAGAGGTGAGCGCCATCAGCAACGCCGCCGAGGTGCGCGAGAAGGAGGCTTACTTTTTGGAGGGAGAGCTGAGGGTTGGGGTGACGGCCGATGTATTTGATCGTTCTCCGGAGTTGGACCAGAGGTATCCGGTGGATCAGGAGACCGGGATGCGCTGGCTGGCTTTGCCGATCAGGGGACGAATCTATTCGGTGAGTCAGGACCTGGCGGACCAGTTTCTTCCGCGGAGCCGGCGGGGCCGTTAGGGCGGGGGTCAGACCAGGCCGAGGTGCCGGGTGATCGCCAGGGTGGCACCGCTTTTGTTGAGCGTGTAGAAGTGCAGCCCGGCGACATCGTTGGCGATGAGTTCGCGGCATTGTTCGGTGGCGTAGTCGATACCGGCCGCTTCAAAGTCGTCCGGGGAATTCTCCAGCCCGAGGACCCGTTTGAGGAGGACGGCGGGAAAGCGGGCCCCAGCGGCGAGATCGGCCATGCGCTTCATGCCGGAGGGGGTGGCGATGGGCATGATGCCGGCGATGATGGGCACCGAGATGCCGGCGAGTTCGCAGCGTTCCCGAAAATCGAGGAAGTCGTGATTGTCGAAGAACAACTGGGTGCAGATGTAGTCCGCCCCGGCATCGACCTTGGCCTTGAGATGATCCATTTCGAGCATGCGGTTCGGGGTCTCGGGGTGGCCCTCGGGGAAGCCGGCCACGCCGATGCCGAATCCGCCGTGGGGGTGGCGACTCGATTCGTTGAACTCGCGGATGAAGCGCACCAGATCGATGGCGTAGTGGAAGGCGTCCCCGGAACGGTCATAGTGGGGTTGATCGCGGGGAGGGTCGCCACGGAGGGCGAGCACGGTGTGAACCCCCTGAGAGGCATATTGGTCCAGAATGGCCTCGATCTCTTCGTGGGAGTGCCCGACGCAGGTGAGGTGGGGGACCGGAGGGATGGAGGTTTCGGTGAGAATCTTCAGGACGAGTTGGTGGGTGCGGTCCCGGGTGGTGCCGCCGGCTCCGTAGGTGACGCTGACGAACGAGGGGGAGCAGGCTTCGAGTTCCTTGATCACCGAGAACAGCTCGGAGGCTGCCAGTTCGCTCTTGGGGGGAAAGAATTCGAACGAGACAGAAGGGGTGCAATTGCTGAGGGTCTCCGTGATATGCATTGTATCGGCTCGTTTCTGCTACCCTCGGGAGACCATTCGACCAACCAAAATCGGAGGATTCCCCGCAACTTTGGGTTCGAAGGGGCGTTGGATCGGCTACAGAACAGGGACGGGGTGGTTCGCCGATTGGGCCTCTCCGTTGCGGATCTGAACGATTGAAGTCATGAAACAACGCATTGCCATCGTCATCATTTCGGCTGGTTTGGGGGCGTGGGCCTCGGCGGACCCCGTGGCGCCTGAGCGGCCCGGTCGCGATGAGCGCGGCAAGCCGAAGGGGGGGGATTTTTTTGTGACGATGCTCCGGGGGCTGGACAAGGACAAGGATGGGGCGATCAGTTTGGCGGAGTTTTCTGCGGGGGAGAGGGTGGGGCGTTTGCCGGAAGAGCATCAGAAGCGGCTCTTCGAGCGGCTGGACAAGGATCACGATGGGCACATTCGCCGGGACGAGATCCCTCGTGGCAAGGGTGGGTGGGAGGGACGGGGTCGGCCCTTTGATCCGAACGCCGACGGGAAGGTGAGTTTTGAGGAGTTCATCAAGAATCCCCGAGTGGCAGCCCTGCCGGAGCCGCAGCAGCGGGAAATTTTCAACAAGATGGACCGCAACGGGGACGGATTTCTCAGTCCGGAGGATCGGATGGGTCCGCGTCCTGGCGAGGAGCCCGGGCGCCCCCGCGATCACGGCTTCCCGCCCCTGGGCGACCTCGACACGGACAAGAACGGTTCGGTGTCGTTCGAGGAGTTCCGCAACAGTCCGCGCATGAAGGATCAGGATGAGGACAAACAGGAGGATGCCTTTGAGAAGTTGGATCGGAACGGGAATGGCGAAATCGAGCGGGAGGAATTTCCGCAGGGCCCGCGACCAGAGCGCAAGGGGCCGGGTGGCGAACCGAGGAAAAAGCCAGCCGGCGGGGAGTGATCCGTTGGTGACAACGCGGGTGGCTAGACCTCGATCACCGGCGAAACTACCCGCGTTGTCACCAACGCAGCTACGAAGCGACCGTCCCCCACCAGTCCTGAAATCGGTCTAAACCACGTGGCATTCGTGCCAGTTATAACAACTTGAGATTCTTGAATCGGACGGGGGGGGCGGAAATGGAGGGGGTCCGGAGTCGAGGAATGAGTTTCCTGAGGGGTGCGGGCTAAAAGATCACTTCGAACCAGAGGCCGCCGAAGACCTCGTCACCGGCGGTGTCGTCGCTGTCGAAGAGTTTGGACCAACCGACAAAGGGGGTGAGGGAGACGGCGCTGTTAATGTTGTAGGTGACCGAGGCGCGGCCGTAGAAGTCGTTCATGCCGTTGCGGCCGATGAGGTCGTTGACCCAGCTCACTCCGCCGGTGAGACCGAGGTAGGAGTCTTCTCCGAGGCGATGGGACCAGCCGGCCTCGGCTTTGGCGTACCAGGATTCATTTCCGAAATCTCGGTAGGCCCCGAAGGTGAAGTCGAGGTCTTCGGTGGCATAGAGGGTGGCGAAGAGGCCGACATCCACGCCATCCATGAGGAGGGCCTTGTCAAAGTCGTGGTAGGTAACGGAGGTGCCGAGGGTGAGCAGATCGCTCACGTCCATGCGGGCATCGAGGAAGGCCGCGAATTCCGAGAAGCCAGCCCCGGACTCCGAGGCGAACCAGGCCCCGGTGTTGAGGGTGAATTGATCGCCGAGGGCGATTTCGGCCTCCAGTTGAAAATCGAGGAGAGTGTCGGCGAGTTCGATGCCGCGATAGACATAGCCTGAACGCAGTCCGGTAACCGCTTCCAGGCCGAGGGGGATATCGGATTCGATTTCACCGGACGCGAGAGCGCTGGAGAGGAGCAGGGCGGAGAGGAGCAGGGTGGAGAAGGGAGCACACATCATGGGACGGTGACCGGGACTCTCGGTGATCTCCCCGCGAGGGTCAACCAGCGAGAAGTGCGAATATAGTTTGTCTCTCTAGACCTTCGGCTTTTCTTCGACAGTGCTCTTGATGCGGAGATCGCGCAGGGCGTTGGCTGCGGCGGGTGCGGGACTGGCCGTCATCAGTTCCATACCCTTGTTGTTTTTCGGGAAGGCGATGACCTCGCGGATGGAGTCTTCCTTGCAGGCGAGCATGACGAGGCGGTCGAGGCCGAGGGCGATGCCGCCGTGGGGTGGGGCGCCGAACTTGAAGGCGTCGAGGATATGGCCGAATTCGGCTTTGGCCTCCTCCTCGCTGATGCCGAGGGCGGTGAACATGGCTGATTGGAGATCCGCTTCGTGAATTCGGATGGAGCCACCGCCGAGTTCGTGACCGTTGAGCACGACATCATAGGCCTGGGCGCGGAGGCCGGCGAGTTCGCCCTTCTTGAGTTTTTCCTCGTCCTCGGGGAGGGGGCGGGTGAAGGGGTGGTGCACGGCGGCCCAGCGGCCTTCCTCCTCGTCATAGGCGAGGAGGGGGAATTCGGTGACCCAGAGGAAGTCGAGTTCGTCCTCCCTGCCCTCATAGAGGTTTTGCATGGTGGCGACCTCGAGGCGGATGCGCCCGAGCACTTCACAGGCGGGTTCCCATTGATCGGCAGCGAAGAGGATGAGGTCGCCGGGTTCGATGTTGAGTTTGGCGCGGAGCGCTTCGACTTCCTCGTCGGTCATGCGTTTCACGAAGGGAGAACGCCAGGTGGAACGATCGGTGTCGCGGGCCTGGATGTAGGCGAGGCCCTTGGCACCCGCTTCCTGGGCGGTCTTGGTGAGTTTGTCGATCTGGCCGACGGAGGCTCCCGCAAAGCCCTTCGCGTTGAAGGCCTTGACGATGCCACCGTTGGCGACGGCACCGGAAAAGACCCGGAACTCGCAATTTTTGAGATCCTCGGTGAGATCGACCATTTCCATGCCGATGCGTCGTTCCGGCTTGTCGGAGCCAAAGGTGTCCATGGCGTCGTGCCAGGTGAGTCGTGCGAAGGGGGCGGGGACCTTGACGCCCCGGACGGCTTCGAACATGGAGACGAGCATGCCCTCGATGAGGGCGATGATGTCGTCGCGGTCCACGAAGGAGGCCTCGAGGTCGATCTGGGTGAACTCGGGTTGGCGGTCGGAGCGCAGATCCTCGTCGCGGAAGCAACGGGCGACCTGGAAATACTTCTCCACGCCCGCCACCATCAGCATCTGCTTGTATTGCTGCGGTGCCTGGGGGAGGGCGTAAAACTTGCCGGGATTGATGCGGGAAGGGACGAGGAAGTCCCGGGCCCCTTCCGGGGTGGATTTGGAGAGCACGGGGGTCTCCACCTCGAGGAAGCCCCGTTCGGAGAGGAAGTCCCGGGCGGCCTTGGTGATGACGTGCCGGGCCTTCAGGTTGGCGGCCATGCGGGGGCGCCGGAGGTCGAGGTAGCGGTAGTGGAGGCGCATGTCCTCGTTGGAGAGTTCCTTGTCGAGTTGGAAGGGGAGGACTTCGGCCTTGTTGACGATGGTGAGTTTGTGGGCGACCAGTTCCACCGCTCCGGTTTCGAGGTTCTCGTTCTTGGTGTCCACGTCGTCGGTCTTCAGGCGTTCCTCGACCGGCCCGGTGACCTGGATGACATCCTCGGAGCGGAGGGTGTGGGAAAGCTGGGCCGCCTCGGGGGAGTTCTCGCCGCGGAACACGCACTGGGTGACGCCTTCGCGGTCGCGCAGGTCGATGAAGATGACGCCTCCCTGGTCGCGGACGGAGTTGACCCAGCCAATGAGGGTGACGGTTTGGCCGATGTGCTCGGGGCGAATCTCGTTGCAATGGTGGGTGCGCATGTTGGATTTACTGGGATGGATTGTTGGAAAGGGTGGGGTCAAGTCAGGAGGGGACCGTCGGGAGCGTCGAGGAGGCGCTGAAGGAAGTCGACGGGATCGGCGTTGGGGGCGATGGAAGTTTCGGTCCGGGAGGACAGGATCTTCACCTTGAGTTCGGGGAACTCGTTGCCGACGACGATGGCGAAACGGGCGAGGGTGGCGTCGGCTGCCTTGAACTGCTTGTTGATCTTGGTCGGAGTGAGGGGGAAATCGGTCCGGATGCCCGCGTTGCGGAGGGAGCTGATGAGGCCGAGCGCCTCGGGGCGTTTGGATTCCTCGGCGAGGACCACATAGACGTCGCAGGTGCGTTGGAGTTGCCGCCAAGCCTGCAGTTTACCCAGGGCGACCGGGGTTTCGGCGATGAGGTTGGCGATGACCGCATCGCCCATGGCAAAGCCCGTGGCGGGCATGTCGAGGCTGCCTGCGGAGAGGATGGAGAGCAATCCGTCGTAGCGGCCTCCGCCGGCGATGGCCCGCATGGACCGGGCCGTGTCAAAAATTTCGAAGACCACGCCGCTGTAGTAGGCGAGGCCGCGAACGATGGAGAGGTCCACCTCGACGAGATGATCGAGGCGGCGCTGTTTCAGATCGAGGAGGACGGCGCGGATGGCGGGGGAGGTGTTGGCGGGATTTGCGGCGTAGTCGCAGACCGTCTGGCGGGTCACGCCGAACACCGCGAATTTTTGATCGGCGACCTCGGGCTTGTCGCGTTCGAGTTTGTCGACGACCTGGAGGAAGGCGTCGAGTTGTTCGGGGGCGATGTCGTTGTTCTGGCAGAACGCCTGCCAGACGGCGCGATCGGAGAGGCGGACGACGAATTCGCCCGGGCGGAATCCGAGCTCGAGCATGACGTCGATGGCGAGGGCGGCGAGTTCCGCATCGGCGGCGGGGGAGGCTTCGCCGAGGATGTCGGCGTTGAACTGGTAGAACTCCCGGAGCCGGCCCTTTTGTGGTTTTTCGTAGCGAAAGCAGCGGCCGATTTCGAACCACTTGAGGGGTTTGGGATAGTCGCGCTGTTGCTCCCCGACGATCCGGGCCAGGGAGGCGGTCAATTCGGGGCGCAAGACGATGTCCCGCCCGCCCTGATCCTCGAAGCGGAAGAGTTGCTGACCGAGTTCTCCCCCGGATTTCTTGAGATAGAGTTCGGCGCTTTCGAGGATGGGCGCCTCATACTCTGAAAAGCCGTAACGTCCCGCGACGCGGCTCCAGGCCTCGAAAAGGTAAGTACAGAGGGAACGCTCCCGTGGCGCGAAGTCGCGGAATCCTGGAAGGGCCTGGAAGGGAAATGCCATTTGCGGAGCGGGCGCGGAGAATAGGCCTACAGGGTTCCTTGTCGAGGGGAGACTACGACCGAAATCGGCTTCCTTTGTGGCCAAGAAACCCGCTCGAGGACGCCGGTGAGACCTGGTTGGCGGGTGCAGAGGGGGACATATAGTTAAGAAGTCCTAAATAAATGTGGGGAAGACGATTAACTACCCTTAATACTTAAATAATAGAGAAGATATGGTCGCATTTTCAATGAATTAAGTAAAAATACCCACGTGACGACGAAAACCTCCAAGTCTCCAGGGCTCATCACCGGTTTGGCCCTGTCGGGGATCGCCCTCTTTCTAGCATCGTGTGGCTCAAGCAGTGTGCCGACGGTGACCGAGTTGACGACGATGGTGGGTCCGGCCAAGTATCGCGATATGGGAGACGAGGTGGGCTCCTACATTGCCGATTTTCGGGGATCGAACGGTCGGAGCGCTCAGACCCGTCACGAAGGATTGGACAAGTTGGCCCGGATGCATGCGCAGCGGATGTTGGAGCGGGGGGAAATGGATCACGACAACTACCACCATCGTCTGGGCATGGCAGAGGACTACTATCACATGGGTAATCTGAGAGAGAATGTGGCCTACGGGAGGGGGTTCGCGAAGGCGGACATGGGCCGGGTGATGGTGGAGGGCTGGATTGGTTCCAAGGGGCACCGGGCCAATCTGCTGGCTCTCAACACCTACTACGGTGTGGGGATTGCGATCGGGGAGGATGGATCCTTTTATTCGGTGCACCTGACCGCCACGCCGATGAAGGATCCCATGAAGAGCGCCTTTCGGCCCGGCATGCCGATCAGCTACTCCAACAATTACGGGGCGGCGATGGGGCCGGAGTGGTAGGAGGAGCGGGGCTGATTTTTTGAAAGGGGATCCTTTACTCGATTTCGATCTGCGCTAAGGAGAGCGCGTGGCAACTGAGAGCTACAACGTTCTTCTTTATTACCTCTACACGCCGATCGAGGATGCGGGGGCATTTGTGGAGGATCAGCAGGTGCTTTGTGAGGGTCTTGGGTTGCGCGGGCGTATCCTTGTTGCGGCGGAAGGGTTGAACGGGACGGTCTCCGGGCTGATCGCGGATTGTGAGTCCTATATGCGGAGCATGCGGGGCGATGTGCGATTTTCGGAGATGGAGTTCAAGGTCGATGGGGCCACCGAGCATGCCTTTCCGAAGTTGTCTGTGAAGCTGCGCCCGGAAGTGGTCAGTCTTGGCTTGGGGGAGGAGGACTTCATTCCGCGGGAGGCCACCGGGGCGTATTTGGAGCCGGCTGAGTGGCGGGCGATGATGGAGCGGGATGATGTGGTGGTGTTGGATGCGCGGAATAATTACGAGTGGGAGTTGGGTCGTTTTGCGGGAGCGGTGCTGCCCGACATCGACAGCTTTCGCGAGTTGCCGATGTGGGTCCGTCATCACCGGGAGGAGCTGGTGGGGAAGAAGATCCTGACCTACTGCACCGGGGGGATTCGCTGCGAAAAGTTCAGTGGTTTTCTCAAGCGGGAGGGGTTCGAGGAAGTCTATCAGCTGCACGGGGGGATCGTGAACTACGGGAAAGACCGGACCGTGAGGGGGGAGCGGTTCGAGGGGAAATGCTATGTGTTCGACGAGCGGATCGGGGTGGAGGTGAATGAGGTGGACCGAACGGTGGTGGGGCACTGTCTGCTCTGCGGGGTGTCCTGTGATCGTTACCTCAATTGTGCGTGGCCCCCCTGCAATGCACAGTATTTCTGCTGCGAGGCCTGCGAGCGGGAGGCGACGGGATATTGCTCGCCAGTGTGCCACGAAGCGCGGATCATCGGATACTCCGTGCGATCCACGGAGGGCTAGGAATGCAGAACACTAGGAGCCATGAGTGAATCGGGCAGTATTGAAGATCAGCTCAAGCTGGAGTTTGAGACGCCGCAGTTTCTGCAATCGTTGTTCGCGAACGACTTCAGGGAGCTGCGTTATCTTGAGGAGGCGCTTCGATTGCGGGTGGTTTCCCGGGAGGGCTGGATCCTGCTGAGCGGGGCACCGGAACAGGTGGAGAAGGGGCGGAAGCTGTTCGCGGACCTGGAGCAGGCCCGCCGGGGCGGGGCCGAGTTTTCGGGGCGGTCCTTCCGCCTCGCGGTCGATCTGGTGGCGGGAGATTCGGAGGTGGGGGTGGCCGATCTCGCGCAGTTGCGTCTCCTGGGGACCATGAGGGGGCGGACCCTGGCGCGGTCGTTTGTCATCCTGGACGAGGCGCAGAACACGACGCGGGAGCAGATGTTCATGCTGTTGACCAGACTGGGCGAGGGATCGCGCTGCGTGGTGACCGGGGATGGCTCTCAGGTGGACCTCAAGCAGGGGGTGCGGTCCGGTTTGGAGGAGGCCGAGCGGGTGCTGGCGGAGGTTGAAGGGGTGGGGATGCTATTGGACGGCCCGACGAGCCACGTGTGCCTGCCCGCCTCAGGAGGGAGGAACGCACTGGTGGGGAGGCATTTCTTGTTAGTGGAGTCAATGTCAAAAAGATTTGCCGTGACCCCTTATCCGCAACAAACCTTATCCGCATTCTCAAATACATCGACAAAGGCGACATCATCCTCGGAGACCGGGCCTTCTGCTCCTACGAATATATTTCGCGAATCACGACCGAGCGAAAAGGCCACGCCGTCATGCGACTCCATCAAGCCCGGCATCGCAAACTCGACTGGCGGAAAGGCAAGAAAATCAGCCCGATCGAACGCCTTGTGACATGGAAGAAACCCACCAAAAAACCAGCCACCAGTGAACTCACTGACAAGCAATGGGAAGACCTCCCCAATGAAATGACCCTGCGCTATATCAAGCTCGGCTACGAAAATCGAGCTGGAGAAAAGGCGGCCCTCGTTGTCGTCACCGACCTCCTGGATGCCGAGAAATACCCTGCCGAAGAAGTGGCCGATCTCTACATGGAACGCTGGCAGATTGAGGTGAAGTTCCGCGATTTCAAAACCACCTTGGGCATGGATCGCTTCGCGGTAAAGACCCCGGAGATGGCCCATAAAACCCTAAAAATGATGATCATCGCCTACAGCCTGCTCCGCTCTACGATGCAGGAAGCCGCGCAACGAGCAGGAAAGAAAGTCCACGAAATGAGCGTCAAATCCACGCAATGCAGCCTGGCCAGCAGCCACGAAACCTTCCGTGGCGTCACCGGAAAACCACTCCTAAAAAAGCGGCTCTACGATCAACTTCTCGACACCTGCGCCGAACACCTATTGGACATCCGTCCCTTCCGAAGAGAACCGCGAGCGATCAAACGAAGGCCAAAAAACTACCAACTTCTAACGAGCCATCGTCGCGTGTTCAAAGAGATCCAACACCGAGCAAGCGCCTACCGCAAGAAATCCCCGAAAAAGGCTTAAGTCCGTGCCATTCATGCCGGGCATCAAAAGGAATGAGGTGAGGGAGAATTCTGGACCACATCCGACCAAAATAAGACAGTATGAATGTGACGACCAGAAAACGATACAGTGCCGAGTTCAAAGCCCAAGCTCTTGAGCTGGTGGACCTGGGAAAGCCGGT
>Ga0209702_10002572_pt1 | contig 31294 bp, 25 predicted proteins | sample FRY01_FD_187210 | JGI IMG/M metagenome (GOLD analysis project Ga0209702, IMG submission 187210) | Freshwater microbial communities from Lake Fryxell liftoff mats and glacier meltwater in Antarctica - FRY-01 (SPAdes) (version 2) | ecosystem: Environmental > Aquatic > Freshwater > Ice > Glacier...
TGCCCACCACTTGTGTGACCTGGTTGTGGAAGTTGGTCATGCCCTCGTCGCTCATCATGAAGTTGTGCTCCATGGTGATCGCCAAGCCTTGGCGCACCGTGTACCCCGAGAAGCTCTGTTTGCGCTGGGTGAGCGTGCGTGCCGCCGCCTCGTACGGCACGCGCGAGGCCAGTCCCTGGTCAAAGGTCCACACGTTCCACTCGATTTTGCGATCCGGGTAGTCCATGTACATATATGGCAGGATAATAGTGGTAAATGGTGAGTTGGTCGCATCTGTGATCAAGCCGTCGACACGGTCTGTAATCCATTGGTTGGGTCCCTGTTTTAAACACCCACACAAGCATCGACAGTGTTAACAAAAACATGAGAGTCTATACAGTATTGTGTTCTGATTTGCGAGCTCTGAATGACACAAGTACGAGGTGAAAATCCTCCTTAGCAAACTCGACATCCCCACTATGCCACCACACCACCAACCACATATCCTGCATAGGTCACCCTGGGCTCATCTGACACAATTTTCAATCACAGTGACAGTGCACGGGCATGTGTTTTGCGCGTGACAAGGGCACCGACCTTGAGGACGTCGGGTAGGTGCACGCGGCCCAGCTTGCGATTTCTGGTATTATCAGGCTGTACGTTGTATCCGCTTGGGCCGAATACATTGACCCAGTCTTCAGTACTCGGATTCGACACATCTGTTCGTGCAATCACCATTGACTTTGGGTGTGCGTTTGGTGCTGTCGACATGACATCGGCGCTCGCACTCAATGAAGTCATCGTACTGCAAACGGTCTTGTGTGCTGCATAGCACCGGTGCGGAAAACTTATATATGTTTGCCATCGCGTCGTCGATACTATTCCGCTGCACGCACACACATTCGCCACACACGTAACACCTACATTTTCCCATGAAAGAGCGCTGTTTATGCATTATTGTGTCTCGGACACGGCGTGCACGGTGCCATGCGGACGGTACACATGGTTGTTGTGCGCCATATTCCCGCCCCACACGGCAAATGACCACGATACTCACACAGTCTGATACAAGTTTTATTAACACAAGACACACCTAAGACACACTCTCTCCACACACTGATACAAGTTTGATTTACACAACACTGCAGCCCTTGGCCTTGCGCGCAGCGACCTTTACAACTGCAAGTCCCGTCGCGTTTGCAACACGGACTTGTGGCTTGGCATGCCTACATTCAGCGGCCCGTACTCTTTGCCAGACCCAAGAGTAGTTCTACATCTTGTTCAATTTCATGGACCACATCATTGCCCACGATTGTTGACTTGCTGACGACCGGTGCCGGGCCCTGAAGTAGCCGACTGTAGTAGCGTTGAACGTTGCGCTGTCGGAATTTTTTGGGGAACCGATGGCTGATTTTGTGATAAAAAGAGTACGATACAACACTGTGCTCGAGATAGTGACGACAGAGGATGGCGTGACCCTGCTTTATACCGGTTTGCTTCGACGCCGACGTGGTGTCATTGTGTGCAATGGTTGCGCTTATGTACTTCCAGTCTTTTAGAAAAAACGTGTCGTACGACCTTGTCTTTGATCTTGCGGGTTTGGGTCGTGGCGCACCACGAAGCATGTCGTTGCGGTGTGCACACGCAGCACACTGTTCGCACGCGTGCTCACCAGCTGTGCCAGAGCCGTCCTGGATGGACATGAAGTCGCCCACAAAGCCCCACAACGCATGATAGTGTCGTCCCACGTCACCACGAAGGGCCTTGCGCAGGTCCTGCGTCTGTCGATTTTGCATCATAATAAGAGGAAACCCTGCAACATGCCAGCGCACGATACTGACGATCTGAAAGTGGCAGAACATGCGAGAAAATGCCCGCACATTGCATTCGTACTTGGAAAAGAGGGCCTTGAAAAATACAATGATGGCCTCCAGCACCACAAAGTCACTGTTGCGCATGGGGTGGAATGTTTTGACCCCAGTCTCCGCAACAACCACCTCGCTTGTGGCACACAGCACGTACTTGAGCAGCGACAGTTTGTCGGTTTTTTGTGAGCTGTCGTGCAGGAAGGCACTAGTCCTGTGCATGAAGAGTGATGGTGTTTCCACAATGCGACCGGCTTCCAGCTGGGTAATTGACTTTTTCCACGACGGCAAACAGATGAAACAGACGACAACGTATTTGTGTGCATAGCCCTGGCGCAACAGACGACACTGTTCATTGTACAGCAGGCTGGATTTGTCAGCGGACGAATTTTGCAGTATGTCTACAAATACATTGCAGAAGCTCATTTTGCGCGTCCCGATGTCGGAAATTAGCACTGGGCGCACACAACACACACATTGCCCCACGTGACTGAGGATCTCGGCGACTTGCCGCATGTCACCCATACGTGTACTCCAAAGCTGTCGAATCGAGCGAGTTACATCGGCAACGTCTTCTTCACTGTCGTCCACCTCCTCTACAATGTCCGGTGCTGCTGTGAGTAGTGCTGCCGCTTCGGCCGGACGCACGATTTTTTTTTTCTGGCGTGCATGTGCACTCATGCTGTGAAGATGCTGGGTTTTTTGTGCACGGGCACGCGATACTTGCGCACTTATACGGCCCACCCGTCGCGCATCGGAGTGCAACGGGCTCGTCCCAAAAATAGCAACTTGTCAACAGACAAACTGCCCGCATGCCAACCGCATTTGTACACCAAAGCTGCCGAATCGGGCGAGTCACTGATACAACATAGCAACATCGAGAAACCCCAGCCACCACCAGTCTACTTACTGTGCGGGTATATAAGTACAGTCAAGGTCTGTGAGAATCATCGAGAAGCACAAAAGAGCTTACGAAACGGTAAGCCGACTCGCTTGTCATGATGTCACAATACTTGCAGGTGGGGGATCTCGTCAGCTTTGCCCACAACGACAACATGTTTACCGGCAGTATCATTGCCAATGTGAAAACGGGCCTAGACAACGGCTATTGTTTCCGCGTGCAGACGAAGAACGTGATAGAACACGGCAAACACAGGGAGGTGAAAGGGTTTTGTGTGGACTACCCAGCGTCCGCCCTTCGCCTGATTCGCTTGCACGGCTGCTGATGGTGTTGTCGTGCCGTGCACAAGTGCGGTAGAGCTGCACACGCATTTTCATCGTATATATATACACGTACAGATAAAGCATTCCGAGACTCGTGTGCGCGAGTGTGTGTGTGTGCGTGTGTGGGATGCGCGCGAAGATGAAGGCAGGAGCCCGAGTAGTTTGGAGACTAACGGTGGGCTGTCGCGATCGGCGTGGTGTTGTCATTGAGGTGATGGAGACGATACTGCACGGCCGTATGACATTTTCCTACGTCATTGCACTGGACCCCGTCGTCGCTAGTAGCAGTCAGCTGATTGCAAAGTACGGAAATCCAATCACAGAAAACACCAAAGTTCTGTACTCCGAGGACGAAATGTGGCGAGACGAAGGAAGCCACACTACCAATGTTTACTTGCAGGGGTCGGTGCTGGAAATGTACGAAAGGGCGTGTGCGAACAGCAAGACGTGTTTTTATGCCATCCAACTCGACCGCGTGCGCGCTGTAGACAGCATGGTGCGGCTCGAGCACCGCATGGACTTGTACTCGGATGCGTACATTTTGCAGGCAATGCTGTGGCAAAATGACGCCGAAACCACACAGTGGCAACACGAAATCGCTCTGCGGACTGCGGTGGCAGCCGAAGACGTAGCACCACTGCAGCAGGGCAGCGTCATCGAGAGGCACGCTGACTGTGCTTTGTCGTGTACATCGGAACATTATTCTTCGCTGTGCCCGGCATCGGCAGCACTATCGCCTCGCCCAACCCCGGCAGCACTGTCGCCATGGGGTTCGAAGGCCAGTAACGACGAAGACCAACCCGATACTGCACAATTCCCTTCTATTTTGGGTGGGATCACCACTTCGGACATGTGTGGCACCTACACCCCGTGCTCTATTTTGGGACTCGATGATCATTTCAAGAGAGACGACGAAAGTATCGAAAAACACAACAAAACCCACGAAAGCACACGGTTCCATGGTGAGTACACGCGCACATTGCGGTGGCGGCGAGAGCTGCGCAAACACGTTGACGGAGTGGCATCTCCACGGTCCTCCTGAAATTTCCGACCTCATATTGCGTTCGTTTGCCCCGACACAAGCGAACCTAGACGGTGTTGTGAGTCTGTGCGCTTGCGTCTGCAAGTCCTGGCATGCCTGGGTCAAGGGGATGGCACAGCTGCAGGACACGTGGATGCTGTCGTACGGCTTGAGCGCCGATGTCTGCCTATTGCGTATGCCGACACTGCAAGCGCAGCTCGAGGAGGTGCACGAAGTGTTTGCCATCGGGCTCTTGACACAGATCGGGAATCTCAACCACAACACGCACACATTCTTGGACGCTCAAGGTCAACTGGCCACGCCCTTTCACGGTGGCATGTTGAACATGACGCAGACGTACGAGTACACGGTAGCGGAGGTGGTGCAAGGAATGAAGATGCACCGGCTGCGCAGGGATGTGCAGATGACGGGCATGGGGCAGCTGCTAAGGCTATTAGAGCTTAAGAACTTGTCGCTGCTGCGTGAACTTGTCACTGGGTATGACCACATGGCTTCGTCGGTATTCAGTCCCGTAGAAGACACAGTGCTGGACGCAATGCGCACTCACGCCGATGCCACTGCGCAAAAATGCTGCATGCATCTCCTCAATATGATGGAATGGGCCGGGTTTGTGTCGAGACGCGAGTCGTGGGAGCAAGTGACGCCGCTGTTTGTGCATGCCATGGAGTCGTATCCGCAAGATGCTGCTTTGCTCAAACACGGATGCTATGTGCTGTTTCGAGGCTGCAACGCTCCTGGACATTCCGAAGGTATGAATGCACGCTGCATCACGGCTGTGCTGAGTGCTCTGTCGGGGTTCCCGCAAGACAGCGAGGTGGTGTATGCTGGTTTTGCCGCGCTGACTCCCTTGTTCTGGGCGCACAAGCACGGCGACTCGACAGTGCGTGGCATCGAGACTGTGTTGCAGTGCATGCAGGTGCAAACGGCGGATTTGCAGGCCCAGTTCGCCGTCGAGCGCGACACCAACGTCATTACGTTGCATGCATACCTGGACTCGACAAAAATTCTGTTTGCCGGCTTAGATGTTCTTTGCAAGCTGCTGCACGTCGACAAGAATCCCTTCAAACGGTCAGGCGCAGCAAGCTACAAGTCGATATTTCCAACGTTGAAGGGATTCGGAGTTGTGAGGGTCGCTCATGCTCTCCTTGTGGAGTTAGGTGCAGGTATCGGACCGTGGGACACGTTCTGCGATGATGCTCACACCTTCCCTGAGTTGCTATCCATCTGATGTTTTTTGCTGTTTTCGGAATAAATGGCAATTTGTTTTGTAATTGCTTTGGCAAATTAAGCTTGTTATAATGTCACTGCTAGTTCTTGTCAAGTAGCAGGTTGAGTGGACAAAAAGTAGCAGACGCCAGTATATTTATTCAAATACTCCTAGTCACCATCGCACCCCAGCAGGTCGCGTATGCGGCAGAATGTCCGGTGACTGTATCGAAAGCGCATGTATTGCATCATTTCTCGAAGAATTTCAGGAGGCATGCATGCATAAACTGTATTGGCGCCCAGCCGTGCGTGTAAACCCATAACAAATGCCAATATACGATCGGCGCGCATCCAATGCCATCGTCCAATGCGCGATTCTCCAAAGTACGTTGCTTCCACGTGATGTGGTATGTACTGTGAAAGTACCGTAGTCGCATACCCGTGCCCACAGCTGTGAGTTGTATGTCCACGGCCCCATGTGTAGAGATGTCCTACCGATGTCACTGCGACAGAAAGCTTTTCATTTGCAGCAATGCACCTGATGTCGGCGTCCGGCGCGAATAAGGTTGGGTCTATGCGCGTGAACAATCGTTGATGCTGAATGGCATTCGAGGTGTCCCTGCCGAGTGCAGCGCAGTACTTGCTGCCACAGCTCCATACAACATTGTTGTGGCCCACCATGAGACTATGATCGTGCCCACATGCAACCATCCGCGCACCGCGCGGGCCAAAGTCCTGGTGTTGCCCAATGCGCAACGGTGTTGGTACACAACATTGACATGGGTTTACATGTGTACAAGAAAATTGCGTCGTGTCCAATCCTAGCTGACCGCGCGACCCTCGTCCACATCCCCAGAGCTGACCGCCACTTGTCACGATCAGCATATTGTCCCATCCACCCGCCACAAATTCCACTGCACGCCCATCCAACGCGGTTGCCAGCATTTTTGTCGGTATTCCAAGTCGGGAATCGACTCCAAACGTACCGTGGCCGAGCTGGCCCAGGCAATTGTTTCCCCAGGTCCACAGTGCGCCTCCCTCCTGCGATATCGCCATGGAAAAATCCAGGCCAGCCACGACCATGCCGATGGCCATTGGCTCACCATGGACACCCACAAAAAGTCCTCGATCAATTGGTGTCAGCTCGTGTCGCTGCCGCAGGTCGCCTGTTCCAAGTTGGCCCTGATTATTTTCACCACAACTCATCACTTGTCCCGACGCCGTGAGCACAAGAGTGAAATGACAACCGCAGGCCACCATCACTGCGGGTGGGCGTACTGGTAGATGCGTAAGAAGAGCACTATTATACACACACAGTGGAATAGTGCTCCCTGCGGCCATCGTGGGTAAGCCTAGTTGGCCATAATTGTTACTTCCCCAGATCCACACGGCACCCTCCTCTGTCACACAGCCACTATGCCCACCTCCGGCCGACACCATAATGACCGATTCATTGCCCATAATTTGTTCATCGTGGTTGATCAAGACAGGCTGCACTCGTTGTTCACGGTCGCCGACACCAAGCTGTCCTTCCGTGTTGAGTCCACACGAATACACGTTGCCGTCTTCGGTGAGGAAGAGGCAAAATCCGGATCCCACAGATACAGCCATGGAGGGCGCGCGGACCAGGGCCAGATGAGAATGTTTATGTGTGTCTTGCGCGGTTGCTCATGTGCGTGCTCCTGGACCCACACATGTATATATATATGTGAACATGTGTGTGCTTACGCAGGTGCGCACACGCACGAGGTTGTGCGATAGATATGCACCGCATGCACAAACTTGGTTGCACTGGCGTCGCACTTTTTTCGGGTTGCGCGCTGCAGCTGCTGTTGCTGGCATGCCTCGTTCTCGAGTGCTGCACCAAATTCTGTCCGGATGTCGCGCTCTCAAGCACGGCCGGCGTGACTCTCGTGGAGCAGTTGAACTGTCACGTGTATCTCAGTGCGCAGGGTGTCTCGGAGTTGTTTCAGCCGTCCATGAACGCAGAGCCATGGCCCAGATGCACGGAACTACAGCCTGATCCCAGTAACCTGTTTGCTTTGCAGAAATGTTACTGTCCTCCGGGCTTCACGGATGCGGTTTACGACAGTACAGGGCTAGGGCTGCTAGAGGGCCTCAGAAACATTGATATCGCCCGGATTTCGTGCCAAGAGCCGTGCCCTGCAGCACACGACAGCATCGCCAGACTGACAGACACAGGCGCGTGTGCGTGCTGGAATCGCCGGGGTTGTGTTTTCGAGGAAAGGACGCTGCTGCACACCACGCGGCAGGAGGACCGTATCCAGCAGAGTGTCCTTGTTTTGCAGGATGATCTGCTGTACGATTCTGCCGTGGTGAGCTGCAGACAGCAAGTGTGCTCGCAGAGCTTGTCGGCACGCGACATTCTTCTGTGCGCCAAGCTGCATATTGAATTTACGTACTGCAACGAGTGCCCTGCAGAGTGCCTACAGCCACATCGCTCGTGTGACATTGACGCCACCACACGATTTTGCACCGTGCTTTGTGACAGCGGGTATTTGCGTGCATTCGACAGCGACACTGGAACATACGGTTGCGAGGTGCTGCGAATATGTCCTCCGCACCACTACAACAACGTGACCTCCATGCATCCAGGCAGCGGTTTCTTCGTGCAGGGTTGCGTGCCATGTCCACTCGGACAGGACAACGCCCACGCATACCACCGGGGATGCTTGCCGTGTGCATCGGGACAAATCAATTCTGCTCCTGGAACACGCTGCACATTTTGTCCTGAAAATTCAATTCGCGTGTCTGGTGGTACCGCACCGTGTCAGAATTGCCCATCGGTGCCGGTCGATAAAATCGTGCGGCAGGGTGCCACAAACTGCAATGATCTGGTGTGCCATCCCACTACTGGCACTATGCCCTCCGATTGCCTATCGGCGCAACAAATAATCTCATCATTCACTTGCACCCGGAGCGGCTTCGGCTGGACCGATGCAGCAACGTGCGAAATGTGTCCGCTCAACCACATTTCCGTCGTCCACGGCTCAATAGCTACCGCAAATTTTCATCGACGCTGCCACCCGTGCCCGGCACATGAATACACAGCTGATGTCGGCATGTCGCACTGCCTGCCATGCCCCTCCTACACCACCCGACCGTTGTCGCAGTTGTATTGTGCGGTTTGTCCTCCTGGTATGTTGGCGAGCGAGTTTGTGCCTTTGCGCACACCCACACATACACAAAATACACCCCCGCCCTCTGTCAGCAGACACGTGTATTGATTTTATTCTAAAAATTCTCACAAGATCGGCCGAGATCCGGGGGCAATATTGCCACCCTGAACTAGGGAAGCCTGACAAAGCAACTGCATACACACGACTGTTGCTTGACAGGAACGCAGCTCGACACTTTGACCTCCACGCGCACCTGTGTGCAGTGTCCAGCGAACAGCGTGAATCCTGGATCAGGCATCTCATGCACCAACTGCAGTCTGATGCACTACACCAGCACCATGATTTCCAGCCCCACCACATTCGACAGCACCCAACACCAGTGCTTGGCGTGTCCGCGAGGAAAAATACGGCAGCAGCTTTCTAATTTCACCACGTGCGAGTTCTGCCCGACACTCTATGCGCTCACCGAGAGCACACAGCAGTGCGACCTGTGTGTGCCTCTCCCAGACCCGTCGTGTATTGGTCGTGAATTTGGAACCACGTTCATCGACGACTGCTCGTCCTTGAGCGAGTCTCCGAACGGATGCATCTGCGGCTGCAGGGTGTGTGAGCTCTACGAATATCGAGGGATTATTGCAAATTTTGTTGTGCTTGCTGGTTGCCAAGCATCCTGTGACGACGGGTACAAGCTGCAGCACATCACGGGTGCCACACCACCTCTCGTGTGCACGAAGAATTCGCACTTGCTGAAGCAGCCTGAGTTTGCCATGCACAACAACGGGCACATGAAGTTTCGCACTCTGAATTCGCTCGATTTCACACTCGCTCCCTGTGTGGAATTTTTCTCCCTCACACACCTGCAGCTCGCGACCTTGCTTCACATTGTGCCTTCGCTGCGCCCTCTTCCGACACAATTGTCCGATATGATACGCGTGAACAATAGTATTCTCGCGAGTTATATCACGAATTCCTTCGAGCTACTAGACATCGACGAATCGTGTTTTTTCCGGTGCAGCAATGGCTATACCGCACGGATCTCTCTGTCGTCCAACATTTTCGAGTGCGTCTTGTCAGTGCAAACCAACACTCTATGTCCCTATAGCATCCTAGCTTTCGAGAAAATGTCTTCTTGTCTCATCGGGTCATGATGTGCTTGTGTTTTGGCGACTCATTCCACGCAAAAACATGCAAGTGGCCTTTCCACTGCCACTCATTTTTGTAAAAAAATTTATTGCATAATCACACACACCCAACGCTCGCATGCACCCGCTGCACATTCTACTTGGACTCGTCGTCGCTGCTGGCAGGCTCATGCACCTCGAACTTGGCCTTGGAACACGAGAGCTCCCATTTTTTCTTGGCAAGCTTCTGCTGCTCTTTCAGCACGAGCTTGCGCAGTGCGGTACACTTTGTTGACATGAGGGACTTCTTTTGCGCAGCAGCAGATGCTCCGCCTACCCACGTCATCGGCCCCGCCATGAAAATGGCTTCCTGCACCAGCATATGCTTCTTGTAAATGGCAGTTTGTTGCTCCCAATTCAACTTGCAAAGCCGCTGCTCGTCCTTCAGCAGCAGCTTACGGCATACCGCGGCGCGCTTCGCAAAAAGATCCAGTTTGCATGTCGGTGGCATGCTGCTTCGAATTTTCCCGCAACGACCACACGATCCGTATTTATGCCCAAGTCTGAACGACCCTTTCCAAAAATAGGTGTTATTGCACCCAGCAGACGGAACTATCGCTCACACGTCGGGGGTGTGTGTGCATTCGGGCAGCTTTCACCCGCTGGTGCCCGTGCTCGAGATGCCCGATCACTAGGGCGAGACGTAGAATCGAACAGAACAATTCGAACAGAACAATTCGAACAGAACAATTCGTCGTGGCGACAGCGAATGTCCGGCGGGAAAACTCGTGGCGTTTCAGCGACCAAAATGAAAATTGCAGAATGGGTGCAAAGACCAACACCGCTGCAAAGACCAACACCGCCAACAGGATGAGTGCGGATCTGCCACTGACAGGAAGGGGTAGCCGCACTGGAAAAACCACGCAACCCAGTGGCCCACCAACTACCAGCAACCATCGTACACCGCTTCAGTCTCCTTCTAACGACACCTTTGAGATGCCGGTCGGACATATCATTGTCATGAATGAGTACCGCCAGCCGCACGATCCATTCCCGCTTTTCTCTTCCATGGGCAGAACCATGGGTGGCCTCTACCAGTTTTACGTTGGTCCAGGACTTCCTGTAGCGCACTTCACACGAGAGGAGGTGCGCTGTACTTCTGCCACGCCCATACCTTGTGATGTGTGCATCATTATGAGTGTAATCGTACCACTGACACTTATTCCGCCTGTACCGCAGCTCTCTGAAGCGATGCTTGCACCCGGTCCCACCACGCGCACGTTTGACTCTGAAACAATGAGCGCCATTCGCACTCGCTTATATCCATCCTTCCGCCTTGAGCACGTTGCTGAATGGGAGCGTCGCTTCATAGAGCTGAACAAGCTGTGGGTCATTACCGCGACCACCTGTTTTCAGGCCGACGTCTTGTTGCATCTGCCCGGCCCGTTGCCCGATCAGACTGATTGACAAGACAAGTTGACCAAACTCGCAGTCCACAGGCTACAAATTACACTGCCGAGATCACAGGCGGTGATGGTATGTACAACACACGGAGACCAGCCAGCCGTATACTACTGCCACATTGGCACGGTATCATTTGCACCTCGCGAGCTGCATACGAATATTGTGGTTACATGTTTCGAAGTATATATATACAAGTCGAATGCAATAAAGAGAATCCACAAAGCACAGAGTTTCTTACCGCGTCGCCATGCATTCAGCAGATGCAGCGGCACATTCAGCACATGCACTGCTGCACATGGAACATGGGGTGATTCGCCAAATCCACAATTTGTTGAACCCCAGGCCCGCATTGCCGGCGGGCACCGTTGCGGTGGCACAAGGGGATACCAGGGTGCCTGTACGCCCACCGCATCCCATTCTTTCCAGTGCACAACTCCGACTCAACTGTGTGCTGGCGAGTAGGACTCCACATAATCAGGAACCCGGCACTCGGGCCAGGGTCTCATCACTCATGCGTGATGATGACGTGAAGAGCGGCAGCGCTTTGTTTTTTGCACTCAGGCACAATCGGTCCGACGCGACTGTGTGCGACTTGATTGACATGAACCCTCTTGCCCTCACAATGATCGACACCGACAATGATACCCCGTTACTTGTTGCGTTGAAGAACATGCGAAGCTTCCGAGTTGTTCAGCACATGGTGCTGGCAAACAAGGATGTAATCATGTACATGAAGAGCAGTCCCGCTTTGTACCCATTGGTTTTTGCGATATCACACCAATCGGACCCTCGCATCGTAGCAATCCTCATAGACGAGAACGGAGATGTGCTGAGGCACAGGGATTCGTCGAATAAGTATCCAGTGTGTCAAGCAATGCTAGAAGGATACAGCCTTGACGTATTGAAACTGCTGCTGTACCCTGGTTGTCCTGACATCTACGACCGACCGCCCGAAAGCGTCGGACTCAGGCTGCCCCTCCACATGGCGGTGAAGAGCAGGAAATCTTTCGAGGTTGTCAAGTTTCTCGTCGAATTGAACAAAGCGGCGCTGTTGATGACAGACCGTCATGGCATGACTGCGCTACATCTTGCAGTCACCTGTCGACCAGTCCAGGACCTGGACGTGCAACTCATCCAGTTTTTGGCACAGCAGGCCCCAGCTACACTAACAATGTTGTCGGAGGACGGAAAAAGTCCGTTTCGACTGGCGGTGTCGTTGTATTACAAGTCGTTCAAGTGCCGTCACAAATTTGACGAGGTCGCGGCTATTCTACTCGCGTTGAGGGACGAGCATGAAACGGTCCTGATTCATCCTGCAAATAACGGGGACATACCGCTGATGCGAATGTGCGCACATGGCTTCATGCTACACCCCGCAGTATTCCGTGTGTTGATAGGCACAAAACATGCCACTACCACCATGACCCATCCTGTATCACAAGAAACGGCACTGCACTGTTGTGTCACAACATATTTGCAAAACAGGCCATATATCGTGGAATGCGCGCAATTGCTGTGCGTCGACGATATTGTTTTCACAATGAGAGACCACCAGGGTCGTACCCCGCTGCACACGTGTATGTGCTGCAGTACAAACACCGCTTTGGTGAAAGCGCTGACTCGCATTGCGCCCCCTCGTGCCCTGGAAATGGCTGATAACGATGGCAATCTTCCGCTGCATATTGCAGTCGCCCAAAAAGCGGACGACGAAGCGATTGCCTGTTTTATGGGGAACAGAGCAGTGACAAGCGTACACAGGAATAAGCAAAACAACAGAGCAATCGATATTGCAATGCGGGAAACAAACATGAGTATGGCGCGCATGTCCCTCTTCATGTGTCCTGGAATGGACATGATGACGCCTGGATGGAAAGGCCGCACGATGTTGCATAACGCTCTCAAATACGGCGCACAACCCGCGGTCGTTTCGTACTTAATACAAGCACAACCAGGCATGCTCGGTGTCAAAAACACGGATGCCGAGATTCCGCTGATGTTGGCCATCGCTGAGAGAACGCTAGTGCACAGTGCGTGGCAACCAAGGTGGTCGAACAAATTCATACGCAAATTAGCAATGCAGACACATGCTACCAATCCACATTTTATACCGTCGTGTCGCTCCGTGTTTAGGGAACAAACAGCGACATGTCGTGCTCATTATGAGGGTCATTCTGTGCTGTATGTTGCACTGAGCGTTAGCCGACCGCTCAGCATCATTCGCTTTATTGTGGAAGCAGATGTTGCTGTCCTGACGACGGTGGACAGGGCGCGTGAGTATTCACAAATTGCGTCGGAGCACTACGAAGAAGATTTTGCCAATGGAGACGGATCATACAGAGTCACCAAGCTATTCTTGTTCCATAGTGCTCTGTGGTATGCAGCCGACATTAAGATATTAATGTATTTGGCGGAGAAGCATCCCAGCGACGACTTGTTTGAAGAGAAAGATATTTTCCAAAATACCGCGCTGCATATGGCGATTCGGCAGCAGAAAAGGGGCGAAATGATCAAAAAGGGCGCCTTGAAATCATGGCTTTCAGAAACACCTCTGCCGGCAACAACTGTGCACTATCTGATACGTGCCGGCGAAATGGCACTGCTGATACCAGACGAGCACGGCAACACTCCACTTCATTTGGCTATTGTCGTGGGATCCAACACCGAAATCATGCAACATCTGGTCGAGTCATGCACGCCTCCTGCCTGCATCTACCAAAATTGCGTCAAGCTATACGAAATGCCATGCGAAAGCGCGTTTTTGATGCAAAACAAGGAACTTCGCACACCTCTTCACTTGGCTATGAAACACGATGAGAGCACGGTTCCACTGCAATTCATAATGGACCGCTGTCCACAAGCCATGCTCATCAAGGACAAGGATGGTTGCACCCCTATGCATTTGATGATGTCGAGATGTCCTACCCACATTAATCCGGACACAATCCTGCAGCTACTGCAAACGCTTCCGGAAGTAATGTTCACGCAAGACAATCTTGGGCGCACTCCACTGCATATTCTACTGATTTCCATGCACATGTACAGATATCAATACAGTTACCACATGAGTGATGAGTGGCAGCGGGACATTACACAACATTTGACAGGGATCACGGCAGGTCTGCTCACTACAGAGGAGTGCACCCGGTTGATGAAACTCGTCAACAGTGCAGACCAATCCCCGTTGCAGTACTACTTGCAAAAATTTGTAAGTGGTCAAGGTAGATTTTCGTGTGCGGTCGCGGGGCGAGTTTTGAAACAGGCAAGCCGCCATTTCATGCATTGCGTCAAAATTTATTGAAAGACGTTGAAAGTGTGTGTTCGCCGCCGATAGTGTGTGCGAATGATCGATGGCTCCAGCTACATACACACACACAGCGACGTAGAGCACACAGGGGACACATATGTCAAGTGCCGTTCACTTCTTGGAGACGATTGTGAAGGCGTAGGCAAAAGCGTGGATATTCAGGGATGGCGCCTGAAGCTTGCAAATGTGTCCTTGTTATTTCCAAAAACCCCGCGTCTACCATCTCTTTTTTGTAATTGGGGAATTGAGCTAGGTGCAGTAGCATCCTGTACGTCTGGGTCAAAAAATAACGTTCGGACACAGGCGCCTCCCGCAGCAACACTGCAAATTTTTGAACACCGCCAGCGCCAGAGAACCAACGTCTTGTCATATTATCGTCAGCTACCAAATCGTCCACAACTGCACACGCAGATCTCCGCACTGCACCATTCTGCGTCTCCACGATGATATTTAGCACCATCAGAAGCCCGCCGGCTTGCACCACATTCTCCGAAAAGGTGTCCACCGGCTTGATGTCCTCGAGACAAAGAAGTAGTCGTTCCTCTAAAACCAAGCACATTTTGAGCTCAATGTGTTTGCTTTGTTCAAAAAGAGCAGACGGAGGTGCAGTCGAAATGTCATGAATGTATGCCAAAACCTGTAAAATCGTAGTAATGGACTCGGGAACAGCAACCAGTCGCCAAACAAATTGCGCTTCTTCCGGGGTTATCAACAACAACCTGAAGAGTACAGCAGTGGCACACCACACTGCTTTGAAGTTCTTGATGGCCGCCAACGATGTTTCCGTGTGAATATTCGCCACTGCCTGTCGCATTACACCGACAAGCAAGGTGGGGATCTCAACCATGTGGACCAAATGATTGGTAAAACTGCTCTGGAGGCAGAGGTTGGCGAGAAGGTTGCAGAGATGACGCGCTGCTCGAAGGTGCATGCCTACAACGTTGTATTGCAACGCCGCTGTCAAAAAATGAATATTGTCCGTGGCTTCTCCCATCAGTATTTGCGAAGGGAGTGTGAGCTTGGAAAATTCCCCCAACAGTTTGCACACTGTCACGTGCAATTCTGCGTCGTTGTGGGCCCGCATCGCCGCGAGAACCACGCGTGGACCCCGCATCGACAGAAAATGCGACGTGCACGTGGTTCCGGCAATGGCATCGAACTCAGTATCAACTATCAGAACACTTTTGCACATGGCGAGAAGACACTTTGCGCCACAACGTTGCATGTCGATGGCCAGCGGAAACCGCTGCATTGCCTCCAAGACCTCACGCACAAAAGTGGCATTATTGTCAGTTGTCCAGCCACTCCACGTCGAAATCGGCGGTCTGTACCGAGCATACAGTGCCAGCATGCGAGTGCATACGATGTGCAGTGGTAATGACGACTGGTTCATAATCATGGCTCCGACCACGGCTCTTGCTCCGCCAGCCAGTGCCGATTCTTTCAACACGCGAGTATCGTGCAGATGCCGACCTGTAGTGCACGCAACATGGATTGCAGTAATACCATACAACTGTAAAAAAGCCTGCTTCGTGTACTCGAAGTGCAGCAGCCCACGTACGATCACAGCAAAATCACCACGCTGGTACAATAAGCCGACATTACTCATGAATTCTTCTGCGTCTGCTTTCAGCGAAGTCACCACAGAATCCTGAACAACGTTTCGCCATTCTTTGTTGAGACCCGCGAGTTGGAACAGCTTGACGTAGTTCTCGTGACTGTAGTGTGGTCCTTGTCTGTTTGAAAGAATTCCCAAAAAATCAGTCTGTTGCAGCCGACGGAAATCGGCCATCACTTACGCGTGAACGTGCGCTGGGTGCCTCCTTATATACCCAGAGAAGTGGTGCGCTCTGGCGATATGAACACACACACGCGAATACCGCACCACCGAAGCATGCATCTGAATTTTATGATGCCATTACAATGTTTTATTTTAATCGAGTATGGTGTTGCATTCGATGCATGGGCATATGTAAGCGCGTGCGCACAGGGTCGTATTCGCATTGATTGCGTCGAATCTCAGATGCCAACTCTAAGCTCTATCGTGAACGAGGCCCCACTGAATATCAAACTGCACCTTCTAAATGCGGATATTCTGTCGGCACAGAGAGATTATACTCGCATATACAGTGCGATAGGGTGCTCGCCACAGCTTGAGAGAGTCTTGACACTGATAAACGATCTGCAAATCGTGAAGCGCATAAGTCTCGGGACGTCTACATTCGAAGATAGATTAGATGATGCGCGTGATGCTCGGGTGGCAGCACTTGAGCTTGGCTACGAGCAGCGCATTGGCGATGCCTTCCAAAATTCCTAGGCACTGTGTGTTTTGGTGTGGTCATAAAACAGAAAAACTACAGTAACATAAATTCCTTGGTGACTGCAGAGACTCGATGTCGAGCAGAGTGAATGTGCACGGGTGTACATGTGTTGCCTGCGTTGCGTGCGGTGTATAGTGTAGTAGTGTGATGGCAATCGTCAGAAGGATATGACGACATCTCCGGGTACAGCGCAGCTGAGTCGCAGCAGTGCTCTCAGAAGCGACTATGTCGCACAAGATAGGCCCCAATCCAGCGCATGAGGCCGGGCATAAATCGCAGACGATCCCCCGCCTCTCCCTGAGGCCACGAGATACCAAGGGCTGTAATAGTACGGAATAAATCCTGGTTATCGAATCCATTACGCATTTCACAGTGAGGGGGTTGGTCTCGGATAGAAAGACGCTCCATTGCTCCCATGCACAGCGCCTCCGTTCTCGGGTATTCTGGTTCCTGGCATCTTCCTATGCGCAAGCGGAAACGACCCATTAGAGGCATTCCATTGTCAGGATGCACATCTGGACCACCACCAGTCAACCCAGATCCCCACTGCCACAACTGGCCAAATTCGTCAACGGCACTCGATCCGCGGAAAGTGGCAAATATTGAGGCGAATTTGCGACCATCGGGTGTGAGGTCGAGCAACTGTGGAGTGAAGACATAATCTCGTTCTGGTGCATGACCTGTTATAGAAACTAATGGCGACAGCTCGTCCTGAGTATTCTGACCACACCCCCACAAGCTTCCGTTTTGCTTGAGTATCAATGTGTGAAATGCTCCACAGCTCACGGACATCACGCGATTTGCGAGTTCTGTGCCAGGGCACTGGGGCATGCTCACGAGTTGTGGTACACACTTGTCCATGGATGTGTGGAAGACCCTGGGCACTCCCAATTGTCCAAATAAACCAGAGCCCCAAGTCCACAAGACTCCGGCTGATGTGACGACAGCAGTGTGTGCGCCTCCCGCGGCCACCATTTCCACACGCTGTCCTGCGCCACAAAATGGCAACACACGTTGTGGCGACAGCGCGTCGAAATAATTCATGAGTCCGAGGGCCCCCATCCTTCCCTTGCCAAAGGTCCACACCGTGCCGCTGTTGTGCAGTACCACACTGTGCATTTCGCCAGCCGCGACCATGATGCATTTTCCAGGCCCCACTTGGGTCAAGGTAGGCACCAAACAAAATTCATGAATATTGTCCTTGGTACCATGCCCCAATTGACCATACCACCCATAACCACATGTGAATACTTGTCCCTCCGCTGAGAGTGCGAGTGTGTGCGATCCGCCGCAGGCAACCATCACGATGGGAGCATTGAAGACCTGTCGCGGGACAAGTGTCGGAACACGAGTTTGAAGGCTGTGTCCACTCCCCGAATTGAGACTCCATGTCCACAGGCTGCCGTCTTCGCCAACCAGTGCTGACGTGTGATCGCTACACGACACCATCAAAATTTTTGGTAGATTATTCAATTTCACCGCAAATTCATTACTTAGTGGACGATCGTTCGGGGGGTGTCCGTTATTTGTCATATTTCCCCACACAAAGACATCGCCCCCTTCGTCCACAACTATATTGCGTCTGCTTTGTACGTCGTCATCAGTCGTGGATTGGGCTGCAGCGACGCGACATGCAATCGACATGGACTATTCTTTGGTTTCTGTCGCATTCCTCGCACCACTGTCCTTATATATGCGCGCACACACATGCACCCACCGTTCGTCGGACTCTAGCATCGCGAATCTATAAACGATATGAAGACATGCATCATGCTATTTGCCCCGACCTGACACCCGTCACCTCTCTGTTGCACTGTACTTGGAGTCCGGAAACACTCTGGCACGCCAACTTGCCAGGGCGGACCTGCCAGCCATGCTGACAGGATGCTTGAGTGATGACGCCTTTTTGATGGTGGTGTTTCGCACCGGTGTGCTGGGCTCGGGCCGCATCGAAATGACTTGCATGGCGTTGCTGCTTATATACAATCTGCTACCCAACAATCATTCATCCTATTACCAGCATCCAGAGACCCACATGATCGGCACAACGATAAATAGGACAGAAAAACGTTCACGCAGATTGACCACCAGCGTTGTATCGCGGGCAATCACGTTCGAAACACGCACTTTGTGATAATCAAGCAACCTGGCACCGTATCCTGACACGGCGAGATCCCCGCGTTTTTGTGAGTTTTTGGTAAAAACACAATGGACTCCCATTTCACAGACTATATAAACCGCTACAATCAGACATCTACTGCGGAAGTACGAGTACATATTCTTTTTCCACACTCATGCCGCCATTTGGAAGCCATGAAGCACGAGTAGCAGCACGTCCTCTCCTCTCGCCAGTTGAGTTTGCTGAGAAAATGGCACATGACGTGCCATTGGTTTTTTCAGAGAACCAGAGTTTCGGCGATCCAGGGCTGTGGCACGAGGATGTCTACAATACTATATGCAGACTTCTGACCTTGTACTTTGATGACTCCATACCATTATTGGCATGTAGTATCGCGCACACCATTGATTCATGCATAGAGGCCGGAATTCGCGCCATCTGTGAAGAGTTTGAAACTGAGGGCAGCTATGATGTACTGCACTTGAGGCTTGAACGACTGCGATTGCGTACCAGATCAATATCTGGACCGATGCATAAGATATTCCAAAATGGCGAGAACGACGGCGGGCCTGGCTTCCACCGACAATTGTTCCGCAACCCTCGTATGACAATACTGAATGAAGTTGTACGTGTATGCAAGATTCAACTTGTACCGGTCATACAAAAAAGAATAATGAGGGAGTTTGCACAACACCGCGATATCCAGGCTACGTCGTTTGCGCTCCAGCAACTGGCCACCCGATTCGACGACGTTGGGAATTCGCCGCATAATTATCCAATCCCGAAACCTCACACGATGGGACTCGCGGCTGCCCAAATTTGTGCGCGAGTACTGCTTCCGCAGATGGAACAGGCCTATGAAGCGATTGCTGAGACCATAACCATGTCACTATATCCACGCTCCGATCATACTAGTATTTTGCATCGCGTCCTGGCAGACCAAAATTTTCGCACCATCACCCCACTGATGGGTACCAGATTTGCGGCCATGCAGTTGTGCCACGCGTTGGCCAACGCGCATGTAGTTGGAGTCCCCCCAGCGCTCCTCGACAACTGTCCAGATTTTTTCAAGCGTTAGTCAAGGTGCACGTAATGCGATGCAACACCGCGATCCACCCACACCATCGACACTTTTCCCTTTGCTAGATTTTATTACAACACGGTAACAGTGTGTGAGGCGGGGAACAGTGAATTCTGTCGCAGATGTTTTGGGTAGGGCACCATGTGACAGAGGTAGAGTGTATGCTGTGAGTACGAGAATGCAATAAATGTGAGCGGTGAATTCGTTGTTGTAACACCATGTGCGAGTGCACCCATACAAACACCCTACTCAAAGTCCATGTCGCAACTCTCAAAGATGTTGGAATCGGCAGCCACGCCACCCGACGCAGCGGCCTTGGCGTAGGCTGGCCTCGACTTGAGTCCGATCTGGAACATCCTCTCCACAGTGTCTTGTTCATTGTCGATGATGAGCAGATACGCGCGCCAGATGTGCCTCGCTGGGTTCATGCCCTTGTAGATGCGGCACACGATGGAAGTGTGCTCGTGCGCAGGGTCGAACTCCTCCGTCTGCACACCGGCCGACACACCCGCCGACACATAGTCCTCCCCTGCACTCTTCTTGTCGACTTCGGGACCGTACGCCTTGGTAGAATCAAAGAGCACGGCATATGTTTTGTTGGCGACGAGATCATGGCGGACCACCCACCCGGTGTACATTTGCAGCGAGTTTTTCCTGCCGGTGATGCGCTCCTGCAGAGACGACATGACAGCCGCAGAAAGATGCAGCGGCTCGCACTTGTCGCTCAGCAGCAGCTCCTCTGCCGGGACCAAGACACAATGCATGCTGGCGCTGCCGGTCCCGTCGGTCATGCGGTTGTACTGGTATTCGTCGTGCACCACCATGATGCGACACACGTTGGCGTCAAGGAGCCACTGGAAGTAAAACTGAATCCACATAAGGCCCGTCTCTTCGATGGTGAACATGTTTTCTGGAATGCAGATGCGAAATCGCTTCCCGTGATACATGCTCTCTGGGTCGGTCATTTCGAGCTCGAGCAGCTCGTTGTTGGGCTGCATGTGCACATGATGACGGTTGCTCCACTTGTCGCCGAGAGCCGACGGCAGGATCAACACCACCGGTTTTTCGTTGGTGGAGTACTTCTGCGACGAGTAGCGGATCAGCTTATTGACGAATAGAAGGTCGGTGGAATACTCCTTGCAACGCGTCTTGATTGCCAGACGCTCGTCAGTCTGCTCGGAGATGGGGCGACTGTCTGTGTAAAAGCAACGATCATGATACAAGCCCGTCATGGTGGCGTTGGCGCCCTCGATGTGTTTGATGCTCTTCACGCCGACACCATAGCCTGCCGCACACTGCTCACGAGACTTCACCACCAATCCGATGATGGCAAGAGAGAAAGGCTTGAGGTTGTTCTCGGTGTTGTCGTTTTCCATGACACTGTCCTTATTCTCGTTGAAAATACTGCATGAAAACGGCAAACCGGGAGAGATAACACCCACACATTCGGTCGGTAGACCACGCCATTTCGTCTTCATCATGGCCGAAGGGTGCATTTCCCACGTCTTCAAATCGAGATGCTTCACATTGTCGACAACAGTCACAGTTGCTAGTTTGGTGGGCTTACCGTTGAGGCACTTGCCCTTTTTGTCGCAGTACACAAGCTGCTTAGCATTTGCACCCTCCGCCTTCTCATAGGGCGCCGAATTGAAGCCAGGCTCTAGCACCTTGAGTACTACGAAATTCAGGTTCGTAAACGCAGATTCCCTTTCCTTGTTCATCTTGGTAACCCACTCGACGTCGTTTGTGATCATGACAAGCACATGCGTCTCGGGACGAGATGTGACTGACAGCACGTTGGCCGGTCCACTCGAAGCTTTCGCCACATTCGACACCAGCTTGCGCACAGACGGACAAATCGACAAAACCTTGCCATCACTGCACATCCTCGATTCCTTATCAGTCGTTTCTGCCGAATTCACCGCGATGTCCTCCACCTTGACATGCACTTCAGCCGCCGCTGCCTCCATCACGGGAGGGGGGGTCGGAGGCAACAAAACCACCACTTTCTCCTCCTTGACCTCCGTCACCTTTTCCTCCTCCTCGGCCTCCTCCTCGGCCTCCTCGTCCTCCTCCTCAGCCTCATCCTCGACATCCTCCTCTTTGGACTCAATCATCTTGGCGGCTACGACAGGTGTCTGCTTGAGCTGTTTGCGGTCCTGTTTCTTAGATTTGCGATTGCGAGGTGACATTGCAGGAGCTCTGTCATCGGTGTTGTCGGCGTCTTCGATGCCTGTGAAGGCTTCTGCCGCAGCCAGTGCAGCAGCGGCCGCGCGTTTCTTGGCCGGAACGTGCTCGGCACCCTTCATGGCTCTCTTGCTGTCCGTGTCCGACATGTTGTGTTGAGTCGGTGATGCTCTGGGCCGCATGCTCGCTTCCATTAAATAAGAGCGCGATGGACAAAATGTGACCACCAAACAGCAAAAATAGTCCCACCATTCATGGGTGTCACTTAGCACTGTGATCCGGGGTCAGAACGAGCTCCAACACGCGCTTTTCTGGTTGTTTTGTTATAGCAAAGTCGATACGGGCCCAAACGCACATTTTTGCGGGTGTGTGTGCTGGTGATGTCCGGTGTGTGCATTTAAAGCATGCGGCAGGGAAAAGCGGGCTGAACTTCTTGCAACAATTTGACAGCACGCACGGTGACCACTCGTGTACGAGTGTGTGCGATGTCGCTCTCGCTCAGTGGCAAATTCGCATACATGCTCACCGAGCATGGCGACCTGTATGGATTTGGAGAGAATGACACGGGACAGCTGGGATTGGGCAATTTTGTCCAACAACCTCGTCCCGTCTTGATCAGCAGTGCATTGGCATTCGCCGGAGATGAGGTTGTTATGTCTTCTGCTGGCAACAGCCATGGTGCGTGCGTCGGTACAAGTGGCCATTTGTACACCTGGGGCACTGGAATATTTGGTCAGTTGGGCACAGACATCACGGGGAGTGGCAAAACGGCACGGAATGTGCCGGAGCGACTACTTTCGCGGCACTTTGGACGGTGTGCAGCCCTCATGGTTGCATGTGGGCTCGATTTCACTGTTCTCGTGAATACAGCAGGACAAGTTTGGACTTGTGGCGACGGACGGTATGGCCAGCTTGGGCTGGGCGACAACCGTGATAGAAGCGAGTTCACCATGATTGACAGCACTCACTTCAACAACTCTCCTATCGGAATGGTGGCTACCGGGAACATGCACACTATGGCGATTGGTAGGTCGCCGGGCAAACTGTTCACTTGGGGTGGCAATAGCAAGGGCCAGCTGGGGAATGGCCATTACAGTCCTGTAGCGATCCCTGTCGCAGTGACGTCAAGTGCACTGGAAGATAGCAATTTCGTGTTTTTGGACGCTGGCGACGACTTTTCCATGGCAGTGACAGCGGACGGTGCCTTGTGGGTATGTGGGAACGGAGAGTCGGGCGAGCTCGGGATTGGCCCAACGCATTCCACAATTGCGGTGCTCCAGTGCGCGTGGAAAGCTCGGGAGATCGGGCGTCCGGGCGTGCACATGGTGGCGTGCGGCACATTCCACACTTTATTACTCACGGAAAACCACGAGGTGTGGTCGACCGGTGGTGGCGGTTCCTGTCTCGGCACACAGTATACCGACACCCTCGGTCAGGAGGACGTGCCCTGCTTTTTCTTCCGGCGTGTACACACCGCGTGCCTCGCAACCAACAAAATCAAGCTGATTGCTGCTGGAGATGACACGTCGTCGGCTGTCGACGATAACGGCGGTATATATCTGTGGGGTCGACACCTGCACGGCATGGGTGGGTTCTGGCAGCCAACGTGCGTGATGTGCAGCGAGCTGGCAACCGCTCGCATCGGGCGCTGGCATAAGCCGCGCCCCGATTTCGCACTCGCTGTTTTTATGGGCTGCCATCCACGGCTGGGTGCTGCCTCGGAATTCCGGCACTTGGACGGTGAATTGCTACGGTGCATCTTCGAAAAGACCAGTTTCGGGGCAGCGGCTGGCTATGCCGACGGATTGCAGGTCCTTCTGGGTCGATGCGAGGCATAGGCGCAAGTGGGGCCAAGTTTTGCATTTTTTTTGCGACACTCCTCTGTTTCGGAACATATTTAATAAAAACAACACAACTGGTTTTCATTGTCCAAATTGTAAGGCAAAAGTGACGACGACTTTACCGTTGACGTCTTGAAGGTGAAATTCGGGGGTCGTTTCTTCTGCGTCTATGTAGATGGTTTCCAGGTAGACGAACCCACGTGCAGGCACAGCGTTGGAATCATGCTTGGGCACCACTCCGTCGGTACCACGACGGATCACAAAATCACCTGTGTGTAGCTGTGCGCTTTTTGCGAACGGATTCCCAGAAAAGAAGAGGTCTCTGTCGCCTAAATTGTAGAGTGAAATTGTACATATCTCATACTCGGGTGCTATTGACACCGACACAGCAGGTGTGGTCAACGAGCCTCCTTGCGTAATTGTGGGCACAACTAATTCGCCACACGAGTCGTCGTGATCGCAGAATTGATTCACCATCACACATAACAAGCCGCAAGAACCTGCGGGCATGTCGATCGCTAAGAGACCAGCCGAAAAATTATGAATAGTTTCTACCATTCCCGACACGTAACTGTTAATCCGGGTCGGCATTGGCGGTAGAGTTCGAAGCCTGCCACATCCGGGAACTGAAATCCTACGTCGCTCTTCAAAATCGCGATTTTGGAATTCTCTTGAAAAAAGCACGTGCTGTAGTGTTTGCCCAACATCTACATCGAGGACACCAATCGCATTGATATTGCAGAGAACTCCCTGCTCTGCAGTCCTTATTGTGCTCTTGTTGTAGAGAACAATGTTAATTTTTTCTATTATAGTAGATGGGTCTTTTTGCAACAGTGTTTGCAGCATTGTCGTCAGAGTTTGGCAGTTGTCATTCTGAACATCAAGAGTGCTCTTCGTCAGACACATATTGTAGATCATCTGTAAAACATCCGTTTGTCCCGCCAAACTCTTTGCCAGACAGCGTTCCATATTACCAAGGCGAGGCTGCACGAGCATCGCAAACGCCAGGGTGCGCTCGCCGGCGGGCGGTAATTTGCCGTACATTTTGCCTTCGACCTGACGCAAGGCCCGTCGATTAACCTGGTCTTCCACCATAGTACGAGCAATCTCGCCGTTTTCTATTTTCTGCACAAGTCCTGCGATTTGTGTGCTATACCCTGTCTCCATGTCCTTGTACGAGGCAATCTCCGCCTGCAGCGCCCGGAGAGAGTTACGCAGAACACTTTCATTTCTTTCAAGCTCTGCTACTCGTCGTTGCAATTCGTCGCGATCTTGGTTAAGCGTAATTAAGTGCTTCTGGTTCGTTGTGTGTACTTCGTGAATGTATTCTTGTGCTGTATCCGTATTATTGCATGTCATACACACATAATGAATTCGATCCTCAAATTTATACGCCATCATTTCCATGTCGTTCTGGAGAACGTGGCAGCATTCACACTGTAACATTGCGATTTTTTTTGCACGGTATTGCTCTCTCGCTTATATAGCGGCGCCGCTGGTAAGCAGCAGAAAAATGGCACAAAGAGCATTCCGGGCCCGATTTGTACGCGACCGGGTGCTGCCTCGGATTTCCGGCACTTGCACGGTGAATTGCTACGGTGCACCTTCGAAAAGACGAGTTTCGTGGCAGCGGGTGGCTATGCCGACGGATTGCACGTGCTTCTGGGTCGATGCGAGGCATAGGCGCATGTAGGGCCAAGTTTTGCGGGGACGGCAGCGGGGATGGAAACTACAACAGCAGGTGTCGCCTTACGGTCGGTAACGACCGTTTATGAATCAGATTGTCGCTTTGGTACCCGTAATCCCGTTTCGACGGGATTAGATTCGGGGCTTCGGTTCTATATAAGTGGCGAATACAGGTCTCAAAACACAGGTACATTTGCAAAAATCGCGTGAGCTGCAGATCATGATGCAAAAAAAGCCCCCCAAAGCAAAGCCGCCGACGCCGACACCACTCGCGCCCACAAAATTGCCCGAACGGCCGGCGGTGTACTTGACAACGAGAGGCGTCAAGCCACTGCAATACCAAGGACTGAATCAACCCATTTTCGAGTCAACCCCCGAGATAGGAAGCAGGAGGGTCGGTCTTTTTGCAAAATCACATATCACAAGTGGGACCAATTTAAAAGCCACCGATACGCTCGTCCTTTTCAAATGCAACGTCTTGACGTGCACCGATTTGGTACTGTTGGAGCAATGGGCGTCGGTGAAACAGAACAAGCCACAAAGCGCCGAGTACATGGTGAAATTAATGAAAAAACGCGGAAATGTTGCTCAATGGCTTCGTGACCTATGCGTTTTGCATGGCTTTGTTGCGGTGCGTCCCGATCGAACCTACTACGTCCTTGGCTCAATTGGCAAAATAAATCATGCGTGTGTGCCGAACGCGTATCTTAAAAGCATCGCTCCAGCAGGGGAGGTGTCGATGTTGCTATTGGTGATGTTGGAGGACGTGTCGGAAGGTGAGGAGATCACCATCGAGTACAACGTGCTTGACACGCCACGGGTCGATATTTGCGCGCCGTGGTGTGAAGCGAAGCCGCGACCAGCAATGGACAAAAAGTGGAATTTAGTGGAATACAGCAACATTCGTCGGCAGGAGTGGTACTTTGACGAAATGGAACAAACATACAAAGTTGGAAACCCAGATGACATGGATGTATCGTGTCGGCTCGAGCACGGTGTTTGCATCCCATGCATCACTGACAAAATACGTATTTTCACGAGTGGTAGCGCAAAAGACACAGGCTTATACAGCGAGGTGTGTAGCGCAAAGTACGAGCACAACGGTGTTCGCGGAGGGATCGAGTGGAGAAACTTCAGGGAAGTGCAGAAGCGACGGTATGGGGTCGCATGCAGATGCGACCGCGAGTGCTTCCAGCGCTGTATTGTCGAAAGTCACGGAGGCTTCGACCAAAGATCCGGTTTACGCCTGTCAAATATCTTTGACGATGACGACGTGAAGCAATCTCTCGATTTGCTCGCACCTGCAAGGAGACGAACAGGAGACGCGCATGAAATTCGGAACTATTTGGCTATGAATTACTATGCAACAGTGAAGACGGCATACAATGTGTTGATGGTCATTACACCTCCTCCTCCGGCTGCTGCAATGGCATTCGACCCCACACTGAATTGCTTTTCGCACCCTGTCACCTCAACCGTCCAGCAGCGCATTCTCGCGGAGCACATGCGAGTACAAGGCGAACGAGCGCAGCAAAACGGCCGCGTCGACGGTAAGGGTCAGAGCAATATACCAAGCACATTGCTGAATCACTTACAGATATTGCAACAACAAGAAATGTGTGTGAGGGTGGACATGATGAGGGAACACATGAGGAAACAATGTCCATTAATGCAGCAGTACAACGGCGACGACGATATGGGTGACGATGCGGCATGCAACGACGGAATGGGTGACGATGCGGCATGCAACGACGGAATGGATGACGAGGAGGCATGCAACGACGGAATGGATGATGAGGAGGCACGCAGCGACGGAATGGAAGACGAAGAATCATCTGAATCAGTGTTGGTTGACTTTGAAGACGAAGAAATGGAACCCAAATGGCTTGACATGCGCCGGCGCGATGGCCTGCCAGCGGGAATGGAAAACACGGGAAATTCGTGTTTCATAGCGGCATGTGTGCAAATTTTGCTGCACAGCGGCTGTTATGACAATCTGCAACTGTGTTCGGATGACGTCAGCGTCGTTTCGCCCGAAAAGGATATCGCATTTGTGCTCTTGGAAATGTTTGATAAACTGCGCAACTATGAGAGCATTGGCACGCTCATGCTGAAGCTCAGGAAAATATTCAAAGTATACGACAATGATGTGGGCGAAGACGACCAGAATGACGCGCTAGTTTTTTTGAACAGCGCCATCCTTTGTATTGAAGCACACGGCATTCCCATGACATACAACCGAATCGGCGTAGACATGCTCACCGTCACCAAATGCGCCATCCCCGGGTGTTTTATGTCGTCCATATCAGATCCAACAGCTTACACTGACGTCACGTTGCCAATGCAGGCAAGCCACGGAAGTGTCGATCGTATGGTGTTGCAGTATGCTCTTGACGCACACATGTCTGAAGGAAACTTAAGGGAATGGCATTGCGGTTGCGGTGTGATGCAGGGAGAGAGCGCCCATCAAGTGGGCCGCGTGACAAATATCTGCCACCAAACACCAAAATTCCTTCTTCTCACCGTGAACCGGGTGCAGCGTGATTACCAAGCATTGGGAGATGTTCAGCCGGACCGTAAAATCAACCATCTTCTCGATTTCCCGCTGGAAAATTTGGGGTTTGGCGATATTCGACACGACAAGGACAACTATGGCAGCTACAACTTGTTGTCGCTTATCCGACACGAGGACTATGCAAGAGGACAATCGCGCGTATTTTCCCATGGACATTATATCAGTATTGCACGTGTCAAGAACGCAGCTGGGGACATGCAGTGGCTCGAGTTCAACGATGCCAAGGTAGGGATTATTTCTGAACAACAATTAGAGAGTGATATTGTGAAGCGCACAGTGGTTGCGTTGCTATACCAACGTCAGACGTAGCCACCACAGGGTCTCTGTTTTGGGCCTATTTCGGGGCAATTTCGTCTATAAAAGGACTTTGCAAACACAAAGAAGAAAATCAAACTCCATGTCCTGGCACCCCACATCTCCACAGACCGATGCCGTCTTGTGCTGCAGTGATGCCGTCGGCGGCGGCGGCTCCGGCCTCCTTTCACTGCCACAAAAACGTTGTGGCGACAAACTGAAGGTGGTGTTCAGTTCAAGGAAGAAGCGCAGGACTGGTCCATTTTTGTCGCTGTTGGAGTCGGCCGAGTGTAGTATGTTGTCGGTGGAGGAAAGTGTGCCCACGTCGCCGCAAGATGCTCGGTACCTGCTATTAGCGAAGCATGCCGGGACATATTCGCAAATCCGACTTCACGCAAAGTTTGTGCAGTTTGCGCCCCTGGCCGTCGGCGACGAGGTCATGTTTAATTTTCCCACAGGGGCGGTTTTTCAAAAGGTGCCGTCGGAAATGCACCCGGTCATCACTCCAACAACGATTGCCGTCATCCAGAAGAAGCACTCACATGAGACGAACGAAGCACTCAGCGAGTACGCGGTCAAAGTGTACATGGCAGGATCAGAGCTGTCCATCGCGTCGTTCACCGTGTTGCGCTGTTATTTGTACTACATCAAACGCTGCGCAGACCTTATCATGCACGCCGCATAAAGCATGTGCATGCCTGCATCGAATGCAATCTGTACACCTTGTTTTGTAATAAAAATCGATTCTGCAGCTCGTGTAGAAAGTCGTTGGCATAAGAATAACATGAACACCCCCTGCGCTTTCCAGCTGCATCACTACACCTTGTCTGCAAACAGGAAAGAATAACGTATATAAAGCGCGAGTATTCGCGTGGCATACCGCAGCGAGATTATCACTGCGGATAATGATGTCAAGGGTGTTGGCGTTTTTTATTCTATCGATTGTGACTCAACTTTGTGAAACGACACGGCAAATCGCAATTCCGCATGGCAATATTCCGACAACTTTCATTTTTGCCCATTTCAATGCTGCCGCGCAGTCGACGGTCAAACAAATTCTATCCAGCAGCACAGGCGGTCTCTGGATGAGTGGAGATGTGGTGATGGTTTTTGAAAATGGACACCAAGGACAGAATGGGGTGGTGCTCCGCTATGACGTAGACCGATGGGGCCCTGTGAACATCGACCCAATACACAGGATAGACAATGTTTATCAAATTATTCGGTCGGCATCATCCACCGGGACACTGTTCATGCAGTTGCCCAACAACCCAGCACTGATCCCGAGTGCACACCAATGCACGCTCCGTGCTGGTGTCGGGTTTATCCGTAAAAGTGCGAATGCTAACAATGTGCACATTCCCATGCGGGTGCGCCTAAACAACATTCAGGACACTCCCACTGCTACAGTTCAAATTACATACACTTAATTAATAAAAGCTGCGCCTCAATCTGTGCGATCGCGCGCAGGCCCAACATGCTGCGTGTGTGTATGTTTACGTAGTATTAGATGGGAATGATACCGAGCATATATATATATATATATTGTCTGTCACTTGTCTGCACGAAACAGCGGCACAATGAACAATTACAACTGTTGGCGAGTACGCGATCCAGGCGTCACTGGAAACCATGTCATCTATGCCGCATGTGGCGGACAATGCAACGGCGACAAGAACGACGAGCACTGCTTCGGTGGTTCGCTTTTCAATCAACAACACGTATGTGCACTGTGTCGGCAGGCCGATAAGTTTGTGCTGATGCATGTGTGTGAGGAGCTGCGGCCAGAGCAGTTGTCCGTTGATGTACTGTGTGGAGACTGCATAGTGAAAGCTCTATTAACAACAGAGACACACAAAACCGCCTTTGTGCCGCAACGGCATGCCACCCCTGTCGTCACGTGTCTGCTTGGCATGACGTTGCTGCAGGAAATCCAGAACATCATATGCACCATCGATGCAGACAGCCATGTTGCAGACAAGTGGACATGGTCGTTTGAGTTTGAAAAGAGAATCTACATGGTGCCAAGGAGTGCTCCCAGACGAGCACGCGCCGTGCGGGGAGGTGCCCAAGCGGGCCCCGGTGTTATTGGCCGAGGCCGTGGTGGCGGACGAAACGTAGGACGTGGCGGTAGAGGCGCGGGTCTTGGTATGCCACTGAATGGTAATGGGAGAGGACGTGGCGGTAGAGGCGGGGGGGCTGCCATGCCACTGGTTGCACAGGCCAGACTACCACCACAAAGAAATGACGTCGATCTCCTGATCAAAGTGAAACGACACAACTTGTGCGTTTTCTACATCATAGGTGAGGCACGGGAACTGACATTGTGTGTACTTGCTTGTAATACATTGACTTACGAAGCACAAATTCTCCCTCAGTCTCTCACATGTGCACCCACATACACACGTCTACACCTGTGGTATCGTGGACTGCAGTGGAGAATGAAATGTCCGAGACGATTTCGTTGAAAAAACAGATTGAAGACCGCTGGATTTACCATTTGTGCAAGGACAACGTGCCAGCAGCAGACCAGGACGACGACGCAATACGTAATCAGGGATACGCTGCACCACGTCGTCGACCGGCACCCCCAAGCGCACAAAACAACAACCACAGCAATGATGACAGTGACGGCAGTGATGGCGGTGGCGGTGACGATGGAGATGACGCGTCTGGCGACAACAATGGTGACATCAACAACGGTGCCGAAAGTGACGACAGCAGTCGGTCACAGTCTGTCCTCGACAACAAATTGCCCATCCGGGTATGTATTGGGTACCAATTTCAAAAGTACCAAACGCCTCCAATGCCACGGAGACGCCGCAATATGACGGTGGCAGCGCGA
>Ga0209702_10002573_pt1 | contig 31293 bp, 14 predicted proteins | sample FRY01_FD_187210 | JGI IMG/M metagenome (GOLD analysis project Ga0209702, IMG submission 187210) | Freshwater microbial communities from Lake Fryxell liftoff mats and glacier meltwater in Antarctica - FRY-01 (SPAdes) (version 2) | ecosystem: Environmental > Aquatic > Freshwater > Ice > Glacier...
TCGTATAGTCTTTTTGTGTTCGCTTTATATAGCGAGTTTCTTCTTGGTTTTCCATAAGGATACTTTTTTGTGTATCGCTATTTCAGGACAAGACAAAAAAAACAAAAAAAACCCTGCCCATTATAGAACAGGGTTTGTGTAATAGTAACAATACCGATTTTGCGTTATTCTTTTTGCGCGCTTTTTTGTTGGGCAAGAGCCCTGAATCTTAAGAAAACAAAGAGCAAACCTATCGCAGCTAAAACCCACACATAATCATCTATGGGTGCAGCTGGTGTCACATCTCCATCTCCCTCTAAAGCACCGTCGCCGGTTCCGCCATTCCCAGTTCCGGGTTGTGCAAATAATACAAAAGTGGAACACAGGTAAAAAGCAGTTATATAGTATTTTAATAAATTATTTTTCATTTTTGTTAGTTTTAAGGTTTTTAAATAGAAATAATTAGGGTTAATTAATTACTTTCTTAGTGACCACGGTATTATCAGCAGCCGTTACTTTTACAAGTAGCACTTGTTGCGTGGTTCTCAAATTTTTGATTGTTGCTGAAACAGCATTCACCTCTTTTTGTTCTACCAATAGTCTTCCTTGAATATCAAACACTTTGATGTTGCTCATTGCGTTAGCTCCTGAGTTTACCGTCAATGTTCCATTATGTCTAAACACTCTTATACTGTTGTCGTTAAATGCTACTGCATTTACACCTAAAGTTTTTTGGTATTTCAATGAGAATCTTGTGTTATCAACTCCTGTCGTTGCTGTAAAGGTATACCCTCCTGTTTTCAAATTAGTTTCAGCTCCTGTTTTGCTGTCTACCAAATAAACATCTTGCGTTGCTGCAAACACGCCATCTGTGTGGTCAATAGCAATGGTGTAATCACCAGCAACATCAGTTTTGAAGTTTAATGCTACTACATCAGTAGGATCGAATGTTGGACGACCTTGAATGGTGTATTCTTCGTTATCGATATTTGACGTTAAGGCAACTGGACTGTCATTGAAGTATCTGGCATCAAAAATATCAAGTCCTTGAGTAGCGTCGGCAGTATAACCTACTAATGTTTGACTGAAAACGCCTGCTGTATTGGTCAAGTTCAACCATAAACGGTCTTTTTGTACTGCTTTGGTTTTGAAAAACTGGTTGGCATTATTAGCCACACGCATCGAGTTGTTAAAAGTTAGATTACTGGCACTTTTTGCTTTCACAAAGAACCCTTGACCTACCTGAATCGTTCCATTTGGAACCGCACTACTTGGAGTCGCAGCAGTTCCTCCCAATGGGTTATATACTGCATAAGCTGAACCACTTGCTGCATTAATTTTTCTCCAAAAATACAAACTGCTTTCGATGTTTGCCGTGTTGGCAGTAATCAAGGTTTGCGCATCGATCGTTGATGGATATGGATTTCCTACCATATTATAACCGAAAAGAGCACCATCGTAAGTCATTGCTTTTGCAATAGTACCATTGTTAGGTACGCCGCTAAAAACACCCGCAAAAATTTGTGTTGCAGGAGCTGTTACGGCATCATTTGGCATACGGATTAAATAGCCAGAAGCTTGTCCAAAATTAGTTATAGCTGGATTCGCTACTTCCGTGTATAGGTTACTTGTTTGGTTATAATTGTAAAAACGATTTAATGAAGTTGCTGGCGAGAACGTATTTAAATAAGAAGAAGCATTAGTAACTGGTGATGACCAAATTGTATAATCCAATCGGCTTAATGCATTGCTATTTCTATTTACGATAATATTTCCTGTATTGCTAACATTATTTACTTGAACCAAGTTGGCATTGTCAGCCATTGTTAAAGTTCCATTATTTGTAATAGCATCTGTAACGGTTAAATTTAAAGCTGTATTCACATTTAATGTTGCTCCAGAATTAATGGTCAAGGAGTTAATGTTGACATTAGTCGCAATTGTAGGTTGAAAAGTTGCACTCGCAATCGTTACATCTGAATTTTGATCAGGTACTCCAGCAGACCAGTTTAATGTATCAGTCCAATCTGTGCTAGTCCCTCCAGTCCAAGTATTTGCTGTAGGTGAAGTAGCTGCATAAACTAATTGTACTTTTCCAGTTACTGAACCTGCAGTACCAGCAATATAATTTACTGACCATCCTGTTGTTAAACCAATCACAGAACTAAAAGTTCCTGAAACTGTTCCCTCAAATCCAACAGCAGTGCTAGTGTTAACAATATCTATTGTTACCGGACCGCCTGGCGTGTATATTCCAGTAACGTCTAATGTTGCAGATGATAAAGTAAATGATCCAGTATCTAACGTGTTCGTAATTTGGTCATAATCAACTCCTGCTGCTGCGCTTCCAGCGATTTGCAGAATAAATTTACCACTAAGTGTAGCCGCCGCTTTTGAAAAATCAGCGATTCCCTTTCCTGATGCACCTCCAGGAGCAATCACACTTGAAGCAGTTGTTGTAACACCCGAAATAACACTAAGGTTAGAGGCAGTATCCGTGTTAATAATACCCGAATTTGTTGTTGTTGAAGTTAACGCACCGTTTACTGCAGGTACTGTTACTGATGTATAAGCTATAGTTAAAGTTCCAGTTCCAGAAATTCTTGTAAGACTTCCTGAGATAGGGGTAACAGCAGCTGACAAGACATTGGCTATTAAGGTTGTACCACTAGCAAATTTCTGGGAAACTACAGTGTAATTATTGGTACCATCGCTATATACAGAACCTATGGCTCCTGATACGTCCGTCAACGCCAAACCATTAAACACAACCTGTCTGGTTGTTGCAGTAGCGGCTGTTCTAACGAAGTTAATAGAACCTGCAGCACTGTTAGTAATAGAAGTAAAACTTCTAAAGTCACTATTTGAGTTTAAAATACTGTTGTTTACGATAGAAAATTTATTACCATAGCTATATGAACTACCCTCTAAATTTAGAGTACCATTATTTGTTATTAATACAGGAGGCGCTTGAGCTGCAACTAATCCAAAAATAGCAGCTCCCGTACCCGCAGGAGTAGATGTGTTGCTTAAGTTTAAAGTACCTGTATTGCTTAGGTTAACTGCTAATGAAGTTGTGCCTGTATTTCCACCATTCCCTGTAGCTAATGGTGCACTACCTACAGTAATACAGTTTAAATTTACATTTATTGTACCCTCGTTAGAAATAGTGAAAGGTATATCAGCACCCGGGGTAAATGTGGTAATTAATATACCACTTCGTGCTGAAGCACCAAGAATATTGATGATACCCCTATTCGTAAAAGTAACAGCATTTGTCGAAGAATTACCTATAAGAATACCTGAAGTAAGATTGGTTGACGCACTATTCAAGGTAAGAGTTGTTCCTGCATTTACAGTAACAGTACTCTGCTGTGCAACATTAAGTAATCCCCCAGTAACAGGAGATCCAACCGTGCCCAGCGTAAAACCAGTACCTCCAATAATTAAAGGAGATGCTGCTGCACCTCCAGCTGCTCTTATAGCATAAGTAGTGGCAGTGGAAGCACTAAGAGTCATAGAGGTTGCGCCATTAAAAAGCATTTTATAAGTAGTATTTGCATTAACTGAAGTAACAGCAACCCCAGCGCTATTAGCAAAAGTGGCTGCACTAATATTAATGTTTAAAAAACCGCTTCCTGAATAGCCGTATTCTATAGCAGAACCAGGAGCAACGGTAGGATTAGCACAAGTGATACCAGTTGATAAGAAACCGCTAATTCCTGGAGCAGTACTTGTGATATTTAGTATCCCGTCGTTAATAAGATTCCCTCCATTTAAAACAACAGGTGCTACCGTAGTGCTGTTTACAGTAAGAGTAGCTCCAGAATTAATGGTCAATGTAGAACCCGTTACAGCTCCAGTAGCATTACTAATGGTTACTTTACTTATTGTAAGCGTAGTCGACGCTAAAACAGGAGACCCTCCATTGCTGATGACAACAAGATCTGTAGCGTCAGTTCCAGGGTAACTTGTTCCAGCAGTTGGTGTCCAGTTAAGCGGATCAGTCCAAGAGGTAGAAGTACTTCCGTTCCACGTATAGGTGATTTGCCCCATTGCTGTATTAGCAAATAAGCCACAAAAAAGTAGCATAAGGACTATCCAGCCTTTTTTTTGTTTTTTGATAGAATAGTTGTTTTTCATAATTAATTGTTTTTGGTTTTTAGTTTTAATAGTGTTGGAATTTTTACCACCCTTTTATGGGTATTTTGTGGTTTAATTTTTGGGTTTTTAGTCTCAATTATTTTTAAAAAAAAATTTCACGAAAGTGCACAATAAAAAATCGTGTAGGTACGTGAAATTTGTTTTTTAAATTTTAAAAAAAATTTCACGAAAGGGCACAACAAAATTGTGTAGGTTCCTGAAATCTGTTTTTAAACAATACCTCTGGGAATGGGGGGATTATCCCAGAGGATTGGTTTTTTTATTGTTTGATAATTTTGTAAGCTTGTTTAGTATTATCTATGGTTACTTCCATAAGGTAAACTCCTTTTTGTAAAATAGAAATGTCAAGTTGTTTTTGAGTCGCCTCAACGGTGTGGCTTTGTACTCTTTGTCCTAAAAGGTTGTAAAGTTCTACTTTGCTGATGTTTTTTGCAGCAGATACATTCAATACGCTAGCTGCTGGATTTGGATAAACGCTAAATTTGAAATTTGCAAACTGGGCAGTTCCAAGAGTAGGATCAAATACTAATTGTACTTTACCTCCTAATCCACTCGTGTACACTACAGACCATTTCGCAGGCAATCCAATAACAGAGGCAAATTCTCCTACCACCGCTCCTTCAAAACTTAGGGTAGAGTTGGTGGTCATAATGTCTAGTGTAGTCGCTATGATTGGAATATAAATTCCTGTTACATCAAGGATTGCTGCAGAGATATCTACTATGTCAAGTGCGCCTGTTAATTTCATTGCATCATAATCAACGCCGGCAGTAGTACTAGCAGTAGCTTGCATTTTTAAGGTACCAAGAAGTGTTAACGCATCGCCTGGTATTTCTCCAAAATTTACAAGTCCGTTTCCAGTATCACCACCAGGTGACAAGACGCTTGTTGCATCTGGAGTGGTAATTCCAGTAATTCCAGTCATTGAAGTGATTCCAGTGTTAGTATTAATAGTACCACTGTTTAAAGTTGGTTGGAACAATGCATTATTATTATTGGTTGTAAGCCCTGTGAATATTATTGATGCATCACCAGCACCAGCACCAGTTTTAGTAATAGCCGAAGCGGCTACTGGAGGATCAGCTACAAATAATACTACAGGAGGATTTGCTGCATTGGCAGCAACATGAGTGATTAAAGAAGTTCCAGTCCCACCAACTTTAGCAACAACTACAGTGTGAACATTTGAGTTTGAATCGGTATAAGTTGTTCCAATTGCGGCAGCAGTGGCAGCAGTAACAGAAAAAGTGGCTAATTTAATTGTGTTGTCTGGGGTACTAGCGAAAGTGATTTTTCCTGTACTCGTGTTTGTGGTATAAAAAGCTCTAAATTCCTGATTGGTATTTATGATGCCCGAGTTGTTTATTTTTGACCCAGGATTTGCTAAATTTGCAGGATTGAATGCTCTTCCTCCGGTACTAAAATTAGCTCCAGTTAAGGTTAACGTACCACTGTTATCAATATTCGCAAAAGGGCTTTTGAGACCATCTGTATATATAAATATTGCAAAACCAGCACCTGCACCATATATTGGGCTATTTATCGACATAGTCCCTGAGTTGATTAAACTACAAAGAGTTGTATTACCCGCTGGATTATTTTGGAAGCCATTAATGAGTAATCCTGCTTGATTTCCTAAAGTATATTTCATATCTATGGAAACATTTCCTTGATTTTCGAAATTCATTGTAGGGTTATACTCTCCACTAATAGAAATAGCACTTCTTGTTCCAGATCCACTTATGTTAAAAGTTCCTTTATTGACAATTTGAGCAGTACCACCATTAGCACCAAAAGCATACATACTAATAATATTCGATGGGTTGTTATCATTGCTGAAAACATTGATTGTAGTTTCTGGTGCTATCGTAACGTTGACACCGGGCCCAGCGGTTCCAATAAGTCCGTTAATACCTCCAGAAAAGGAATCTCCAAGGTCAAAACCAGCACCTCCCAAAATTATCTTACAAGGCGTTAATAATCCGTTACCTATTACTCTAAACGCGTGTGTGGCTGCCGATCCGTTGGCTGCTTTTTTATTGGAAAGTAAAAAGTTCGTACTTCCATCAAAAAGCATTTTATAAGTGGCATTACCTGCGTTTACACCGTAACCATTAAACATAACACCTCCACTGAAATTATTACCTGCTGAAGTGTCGATTTTTAAGGTACCACTTCCAGAATAAATGTATTCAGTCGCAACACTAGGCTCTACAGATGGCAGTCCAAAAGTCATACCATAGGCACCTGAAAAATTATTGTTTCCTGTTGTAAGAGAACTTTTAATATCTAAATACCCGTTGTTGATAATGTTCCCGCCATTTACCAATACTCCTACGTTTGTAAGGGTTTCAACAAAAACCTCAGCATCCGCTGGAATAGTCAAAGTAGAACCAGTTTCAGCTCCAGTTTCGTTGCTAATAGTAAGGCCACCTAAATAATAAGATCCTGCTGGAAGTGTCAGGTTTGCTCCATTACTTATTAACGCAATATCAACAATAGTTGGTGCGCCAGTAGCTGGTTTTGGAACAGCAAAAGTAAAAGCAACATTGGTGCCCGGTGCTGCTGCGGCTCCATTAGTGTTTGGAGTGATACTAATTATTTTTTGAGTTCCATCTATTGCTGAAACGGTAGCCCCTGCAGGAATTCCAAAACCAGATAATTTATCTCCCACAGCTATTTCTGAGTTAGCAACAGTTAAAGTGATAGTAGCGGAGCTGTTAACAAATGTTGCCGCTGATGTAATCGCAGGATAATTCCAGTTCGTTGCTACAGACCAATCGGTGTTGGTTGCACCTGTCCACCCAATATTTTTTTGTGCCATTGCTGGATTAGCATATAGTGCACAAAAAATTACCGAAAGAGTTATAAAACCCTTGTTTAAATTTTTAGCAAAATAGTTTTTTTTCATAATTTGTAGTTGTTAAATAATTTAGTTTAAATAGTACTGGAAATTTTTCCAATTTTTTTGATGTGTTTTTCGATGATTTATTCAGAATATTTTAGTTATAATTAATTTAAATTATAAATGATTTTTAATTGTAATGTGCTAAACCACACCTGAAGGCATAAAAATTTGATATACCAATTTTAACTGCAAATTCTTATTTGTCAAAATTAAATTTTATCTGCAAATTAGAATATGTCAAATCAATCAATTATGGGGGGTAAATCAATCAAAACCCGAATAGTATTAGGTTTCGGGCTTGGCTGCTATCAGAAATTATAGCTTATAAGAAAAAGTATCGTTGTAATGGTTGTATAAATGCCGAATTGTATTTGGTGTGCACTTATTCAAAAAAAACTAATTAATTCTCTTTTAGTTAGAATATTTGGAGTTATTATTTTGTTTTTTCATTACAAGTTGTTGGTGCATAATCCATATATTGATTCCTAGAATCGAATCATATCACCCCGTAATTGACAGATATCACCCCTTTCGTTTTTATGTTTTTTTTATCTTTGATACAGTATAAATTAAGTTTTTTAATTTACAGAACAAAAACATACTATTCCATTTTTAAATTAATTATTGCAAAATACCAATACTTTTTATACCAACGACACCTAATTAAAATGAAAAAAAATAACATTAAAAATATTTTAAGGTATTTAGCATCCTTCTCAGCACTACTTCTTTTTTCAAGTTGTATGTATCCACAAACAAACCTTGTTGTTGATTCCAATTTTGAAAATGGATCTGCCGCTTGGGTTTTGACTAGCGGTGCTTCAAGAATAGGCTCTAATGCTAATTCTGGAAGCTATGCCGTATCCACCTTGGATGCTAGCGGCGCGAACCAAACCATAACAGGTTTGTCACCCAATACCACCTATTTGCTTAAGGGTTCATTTAAAACTAGTACCAGTTCACCCGTAAATTTAGGTGTAAAGTGGTATGGTGGTAATGAATTGGTGGTGCAAACCACTTCGTCCACCTACACCCAATTATCGATTAAATTCACGACAGGTCCTGCAAGCACGACAGCAAATATTTATGGTTACAATCCTGCTGGAGGCGGTAATACTATGATTGCGGACAATTTTTCTTTGATTTACACTTCGGAAACCCCTTATGAATTAGTTTGGTCAGACGAATTTAATGGTAGTGGTGCTGTTGATGCTGCCAATTGGAGTTTTGAAAACGGCTTTGTCCGAAATGAGGAACAGCAATGGTATCAGCCAGACAATGCGTTCCAAAAAGACGGTTACTTGGTCTTTGAAGCTAGAAAAGAAGATCCAATTAATACAAGACTCAATCCTAATTATATTGCGGGCGCTACAGACTGGAAAAAAGCGCGACGATACATCAATTATACCGCTGCGAGCATCAAAACAGCAGGAAAAAGATCTTGGTTGTACGGAAGATTCGAGATTCGGGCCAAAGTAACGAATTTGAACGGCACTTGGCCTGCTATTTGGACTTTGGGGAACAGTTGCGAATGGCCTTCGAATGGTGAGGTGGATATTATGGAAAATTATGGAGGGAATGTTTTGGCCAATTTTGCTTGGGGAACCAATACCAGATGGACTGCAAAATGGGATGGTTACAAGAAAAGTGCGACCAGTCTTTTGACTAAAGATCCCGACTGGTTTACTAAATTTCATATTTGGACATTGGATTGGGATGAAAATAAAATGAGTATTTATTTAGACGGTGAATTATTGAATGAAGTCGATTTAAGTACGACCATCAACGGTACGGCAATGTGTTCCGGTCAGAATCCGTTCAAAAAGCCCCAATATTTATTGTTGAACTTGGCCATGATTGCTAATGCGGCAACCGTATCCAACCTTCCCTTTCCAAATCAGTACTTGGTTGATTATGCTAGGGTTTATCAATACAACACTAGTTTATCCGTGAATGAATTTCAGAAAGGTGATCCAGTGAAGATATATCCCAATCCAGTTAAAGATATGCTAAACATTACATATCCCGATGGTGTTTTAAATTTTAAAATGTATGATGTTTCAGGTAAATTATTGGTTCAAGGTAGCGGAACTCAAGTAGATTTAAGTGATTTTCAAAAAGGAGTTTATTATATCAAGCTTCAAAATTCAGAAGCAATCAAATTTATTAAGGAATAACTCAAATCCCTGTTTTATGCATATTACAAAGGCAAATCTGGACGTTGTTAACGCGATGGGAGTTGTAGATTATAAGCCGTTTGCTTATTATATTTTTGACCGTGCTTAGGTTGATTATGAACGACTCTTTCGAGTTACAAAAGCCAATCCTTATTTTGTAGTTAGAGCAAAATATAAGGTAAAATTCAAAAAGATGTATTCTAGAAAAGTTGCCGAAGTTCAAATTCAAACGACGATTCCGCCAAACTCAGAAAGACACGAAGTAAGTTGGTCTTATAATTTACCAAAAGCTAAAGTAGCGCTTTGGCATTATGATTTTCCAAATTTGTATGAAGCTACCGTTACGTTATCTGAAGATAATCAGATTTTGAATTCAATATCCGATCGTTTCGGAATCCGAAAACTAGAAATTGAGGGTTTAAAATTAATGCTTAATGTAGAAAACATTCGTCCTGTTGGTTTTAATATAGTCGCTGAAGATTGTTTTATAGGAAACACACTTTCATTGGAGAGAATTAAAGAAGATGTAGACTTAATGAAAAGCCTTGGTACAATTATGGCGCGATTAAGTCATGTTCCTTTGCCTACAGAATACTTGGATTATTTAGACGAAAAAGGCATTATGGTTTTTGAGGAAGTTAGTCTCTGGGGAAAAGATGTTTGGGTCGATCCCAGTCATCCAATGCCTAAAGAATGGTTACAGTGCATTGTAGAGGAGAAATACAATCATCCATCAGTTATTGGTTGGAGTGCGGACAATGAAATAGGAAAAGAAAGTGACAATCCTACGGTAAAAGAATACGTTAAAGCTGCCATTCAAATGGCAAAAAAATTAGACCCGAATCGATTGGCAATTTACATGTCGCATACAGCTCAAAGTAATCCAGCTGATACTATTGTTTATGCAGATTTAGCCATAATTAATATATATGGTAATTGGGGAAATGGCGCAGATCGTGCTTGGGAATACCACAAAAAACCTATTTTTGTTTCCGAATTTGGACAAGAATTAAATTCCGAAGATCCGAACTTAGGAATTATTCCAATAGAGAAAATGGTGAATTCCATCCGCAATAAAAAGTACGTTTTGGGTGCATCGCTGTGGACGATTAACGATTATAGAAGCACGTATTATGGCAAAAAGGGATGGGCAACTCCCCCTTCACAAAACCGAACTTGGGGAATTGTTACAACATTTAGAGCTAAAAAAAGAGTCTTTTTTGACACCCAAAAAAAGTATGCGCCCATAAAAAGTCTAACGCTTTCTGATTGTGATAAAAAAGCGGGAAAAGCGACTATAACAATTCAGTCTCGAAAAAAATATGATATTCCAGCAAATATATTGAGAGGATTCAGTGTTAAATGGAGCAGTATTGACGAAGATTTCAATGAAGTTGTACTAGAAACTAAGAAAGTAAAAGTCATTTATCCTGGGGATGATTCCTTTATTATACCTATTAGTTGGTCAAATAAAACCATAATTAATGGGTTGAAAATAGAATTTTTAGATCCGCAAGGATATACCGTTTTAGAAGAAACAGACAATTTTTCGGTGCCAAAACAGCCTGCTATACAATTTGTGAATACATCAAAGACTACTGTTCGCATTTTATTTAATAAAGTAAAGGGCGCGGCAGAGTATATGGTTAAATACCAAAAAGGCGATACTGTTTATTTCACTGCTAAAAGCATCAACAATTTTATTGATATTGAAGACGAGAAAGTGAAACAGGGTGAACCTTGGAATTATCAATTAATTGCCATAAATAATTTTGGTAAAAGTAAACCCTATGAAGCCAAAACGTTATCAAAAGATGAAGACGAATTACCACCCGTTATTTGGGGAAATAAACAAACTAATGACGGCGTTTTTATTTCTTATTTCGTATCGCCCTATGATTATTTGTGTGCAGTAGAATATGGCACAAGCCCAATTATTTACACTAAAAAATTAGGTACAAAAGTAAAGGGAGTTTTGAATATTCCGAACATAAAAAACGGAGAGACTCTTTATTTTAGAATGCGCGGAAGAAAACAATGGGGATTTGTGAGTGATTGGACACAAGAATTTAAAGTCGAATAAAAGTATGAAATGAGCATAAACCTATATTGTCCGCAGATACCCATAATGATTTGCAAATTACATAGAATCAATAAAAACGCTAAATAGCAACCTATAAATAGAAATTTAAAAGCAATAGTTCTTTTCATTAAACCCTTTTTAGAGCGAGTGGTACTGCTTTAAAATCGGCAATAGACACAACAAAAAGGACATCGTTTGTTGATGTTAAAACGCTAAAAGGGTTAAAGCCTTTTATAGAAAATAGTACAATCAAAAATAATTGGAAACTTATATTTTCTGATGAATTTAAGGATGCGGTATTGGATACCGCCAAATGAACTGTTGAAAAAAATTCTAATTTTAGAAAAGACAAAATGCTGTTGTCAGATAAAAATCAAGTGAAAGAAAAAAACGAAAATATTTATATTTACTGAAAAACAATAGACAAACTATACAATTCTAGGTTGGTCTTCTAGTTTAATTTTAATTATTTCAGGTATTCTTCTTCAGTTATTTTCGGTGACATTGATAGCGTTATTAGTGCAACTAAGTACAATAAAACATTGTTGCACCAAACACCAAAATATATTTAGACTTTATTGAAAGTATAAAAAAAAGTAGTGTACGAAATAGTAAACCTATCTCAAATAAAATAATTTTTGAGGTGAACAAATAAATACTAACAGATAAACACCTTTAAAATGACATTATACCCCTTAAGATTTTCTCCTGTTTATTGCTACCGAATTTGGGGAGGAGAAAAGTTAAAAACAGTAAATTCTTCAAAAGAACTACATGCCATAATTCGCCAAGTAAAGTCTTGGCTTAGAAGTACTTTTTCATAGGTTCATAAAGAACATATTCAGAAGTATTTAGATGAATTTAGCTACCGAATTAATAGGTCAATAGACAAGAAAAACTTTTTTGACCTACTAATAAACAAAATGATAAATACTCAAAATGTTTTATACCAAGACATTATAATACGTAAATACAGAGCACCTCAATTTATTTTTTTGGTGCTTTACCCTATGATTTTGAATATATTGTACATACCAGTAACGTAAGTTTCTTATTCCGATTTCTTGAGTTCGGTTCGTGGACTAGTGCCGTTATTGTTAAATGCTTCTATCTGGAAATAATAGGTGTCCTCTCTATCCATACCGGTGAAAAAATAATCGTTTTTGCCATAAACCATAATGTTTCCGTATAATTTATCTGGTGATTTTCCAAAATAAATCACGTATCCATCAGCAGTGTCATTTTGTTCCCATTTCATCCACGAACTTCTTCTTTCGCCAAATTTATTTTTTTCTGCGCGAAGCACGACAAAATTTTCTACCGCATTTGGTTTTTCTCCTCCCCCTTTTCCAAAAACTCGGAACCCGCTTATAGCAAATTTACCTGTTGGCATTTTTATATTCATCAATTTCAAAAAGCGGGCTTTGATTGGAGTTTCCAATTCAATATAATCGTGCGGAACATCTTTCATATTGCTACTTTTATCCACAGCAACAGTCCATTTTTTTCCATCATTCGAAGCCAAAATTTTATATTGATGAAACTTGCCGATTGATTTCCCCATAATCTCGACATCCTGATCGGCATAATTAATTTGGATGGCGTTTACAGTCGAAACTTCTCCCAAATCGGTTTGAAACCATTCTCCTGAATTGGCCGTTTTAGCACTCCAATAAGTTTTTAAGTCTTCATCAACAGCAAAATTTGATTGAAAACCACCCAAAGTTGAAGAAACTTGCACCGGTTTATTATAATTTAATAACATCCAACCCGTAAATAATCCTTTGATATGATTGGCATTTTTAGTTGGCAAATGCGTTGGATAATCGCCATAAGCCGTGTTGCAATACATCACATCTTCTTTGTCAAAACCTGCAGGCCAAATCCCTATTCGGCGTTCAAAACTATTTTTGACTCCTAAAACTATAGTCGATACATGCCAATAATTTTTGAAATTATCCAAGTAAGTTGCGCCATGACCGGCTCCTCTAGCAAATCCTCCCGGTTTATAGGAAAATGGATTGTGGGCTTGATACGCAAAACCAACCAATGGATCGCTACTCACAAAAACGCCGTCAGCGTAACCACTAAATTCAGTAGCAGGCGCTCCGTATTGCAAATAATATTTTCCGTTGTGCTTTGTCATCCAAGCGCCTTCCATAAAAGGTTGCAGAAAAGTATTGTCGTTGTATTCTCCAAATCGTTCCCAACCGTGATCTTCTGGATGCAACGATATCATTGGTTTTACAAACCCTTCTGATTGCAAGGTTTGAGTATTGATTTCTGTTCCTAAAATCGGGAACTCATTGCTTGAATTCCAATATAAAAACAATTTGTCTTTTTCTTCATCGTATAGAAATCCGGGATCCCAGGCTCCTACTTTCAAAGAATCTGTTGCGATTTCCCATTCGTCCTTGGTTGGATTTTTGCTTTTCCAAATCGGGAAATTTGGTTCGTGTGTTGAGCCAATAACATACATTTCATCTTTCATTACAAAAACGGCTGGCGCACACAATTCGTCATAAACTTTGTGTTGCGGCAGTAAAAATTTTCGAGGCACGAAATTCCAATTACTCATATCATCGCTCCACCAATAGCCCCATTGATTAGTCGAAAAAAGGAAATATTTGCCTTTGAAATTTACAATGACCGGATCAGCTGTGGCGCGATGTTTTCCTTGGGTTACAAAATTAGGAATAGGACAATAGCCGTAATCAATATTGATGGGATTGCAATACGTTTTTTGCTGGGCATTGGCATTTAAAAAAAAGCAAATCAATATACTGAAGTGTGTATTCTTGAAGATTTTCATTTTACTGTTTTGTTAATTGTTGAATTTTACCAAGGAAAAACTAATTATAACTTTTTAGTTTAGATTTTAAGTGAGAACGTATCCATTAAATTAATTGCCTTTTATAAATCATTTGTCATTTTTGTAAAGGTCACTACTGTTGCTCTCGTTATATAATTTCTCCTTCGTCGAAATGACAAATAAAAGACTGTTTTTTCACTAAAGTAAAGCCTACATAACATTAAAACTAAAAAAACCTTTAATTAATTGGTTCAAAACTGATAGCTGTTCCTCCTCCAGGAGCTAAATTCAAATTGATTTTTGATGTATTGGTAACCACCATCATCTTTATTTTATAAGCTATTGGATTGTTTTTCCAATCGGCATCTTTTGCATCTTCATAAATGATTGCTTTGTACTTTTTCCCTTTGGAAAGGAAGTCCAGTTTAATTTCTGATTTTCTGGCATTTTCGTCCGTGATTGCACCCAGAAACCAAGTTTCTTTTCCTTTTGTTTTTCTGGCAACGGTAAGATAATCTCCGGGTTCAGCCTCAAGGTATTTGCTTTCGTCCCAGTCAACAGCGACGTCTTTGATAAACTGGAAAGCATCTGGGTATCTCTCATAGTTTTCAGGTAAATCAGCAGCCATCTGCAAAGGCGAATACATTGTTACATAAAGTGCCAATTGTTTAGCCAAGGTGGTATGAACTTGTTCCGTTTTCGATTTGTCGTAATAACTCATTTTTATTTCGAAAATTCCCGGCGTATAATCCATTGGTCCGCCAAGCAATCTTGTGAACGGCAAAATCGTTTCGTGCATTGGAGGATTTCCTGTGCTCCAAGCATTGAATTCATTGCCGCGAGCAGCTTCGGCAGCGATATAATTTGGATACGTACGGCTGTAACCCGTTGGACGTGAACTTTCGTGGGAATTGATCATCAACTTATAATCAGCAGCGCGTCTGGCGACAAAGTTAAAATGATTGACCATTGTTTGTCCGTCATGAAATTCGCCACGTGGAATAATTTTGCCCACATAACCTGATTTCACGGCTGGATATCCATATTTTATCATATTGTCGAAAGCACGGTCTAAATGTCTTTCGTAGTTTGCAACCGAACCCGAAGTTTCGTGATGCATAATCATTTTCACGTTTTTGGATTTGGCGTAAGCCGTAACTGCAGCAATATCAAAATCGGGATACGCTGTCACGAAGTCGAAAACCTCTTCTTTCCAGTTGCCAAACCAATCTTCCCAACCTGTGTTCCAACCTTCGACTAAGACGCCATCGAAACCGTTTTTTGCGGCAAAATCAATATATTTTTTGGTGTTTTCAGTAGTTGCACCGTGTTTTCCTGAAGGCAATAAATCTCGAGTCAATACATTTTGTGCGTTTTGTGAACCTGCATAATCCCAAGTTGATTTCCCAACGTGCATTTCCCACCAAATCCCAACATATTTCATTGGTTTAATGAAAGAAGTGTCCTCTATTTTACAAGGTTCGTTTAGGTTCAGAATCATCTTGGAACCCACAATATCCTTAGCATCATCACTTATCATAATGGTTCTCCAAGGCGAAACGCAAGGTGCTTGTAAATAGGCTTTGTCGCCAATGGCGTTTGGAACTAAATTAGCCGATAATTTATAGTTTTTCACTTCAGCATTCAAATGCATAATTGGATAATTGACAACGGCGGCTTCAAAAATATTGAGGTACAATCCCGATGGCGATTTCATCATCAGTGGCGATTGAATAACGTGTTGTCCTGCAATCGATTTTACACCAATTCCGTTATTCAAGTCTATTTTTTGGGTGTTTATGTCTGAAAACGAGGTTTCATTGTAGGCATATTCTTGACTGTCAAAATCTCCCGGAATCCAGAAAACATTTTGGTTTTCGGTTAAATTAAACTGGGAAACCTCATCGGAAATAATAAAATAATTCAAATCATTTTGCTTTGGAAAATCATATCTAAAAGCTACTCCTTCGTCAAAAACTCTGAAAATGATATTCATTTTGATGTTTGTTTCCTTTTGGGCAAGAAAAACAATCAGTTCGTTGTAATGGTTTACGATGGTTGATTGCTCTCCCAAAACGGGTTTCCAAGATTCATTGAAACTGGTATTTTTTGAAGTTTCAACTTTAAAATTGGCATCCAAAGCCGGCTTATCCTTAAGTTTTACACCTAATGCACTTTCAAAAATTACAGTTTTATTTTTGTAATTTACCGAGTAAGTAGGTTGTCCACTGGCGGTTAATTTAAAATTTACAGCGATTTTATTGGACGGAGATTGAACGTTTTGCGAAAAAACAATGTTCACCGCAAAAAAGAGATAAAAAGGAAGAAAAGGTTTCATTATATTTAATTATTTTGATTTTAAGAATTTAAAAAGTGTTAGTTTTTAATCATTTTAACCCTAACAGAATCGGTATTAGTTTTCAGTTCGAGAATATACAAACCCGGTGCTAATTGTTTTGGCAAATAAATAGTTTCGGTTAAATTATTCATTTTGGTTGCCATTACTTGTTTTCCTGACATGTCAAAAATTTTAATTTCGGTATTCTCTATTGCTTTGATAGTAATCGTGATTTTTTCGACGAAAGGATTTGGAAATATTTTTATTTCGTCTGATTTATTAGAAAAATCATCTACCGCCAATACCTGAATATCCAATGGCCAATTATAGGATGAAAACCAGTTTAAACCAAGATTTTCGGGTAAGGAAGCCAAGCCGAACAACATAGTGGAATAATCAATGGCTTGCACATAAGACGCTCTTGCTCCGGTATCGGTTCGTTTGTAGCGCCATAAAACTTTTTTGGCAGTATTGCTGGGAAGACTATAAATGGAAGCACCGCTACCATTGTTGTACAGACTCAATAAGTCGGATTTTGTATTGGAATATATGGAACTAAATCCCGAAATGATGTGCGGTGATACAATTCTATTAGGGTTGTCGTTGATTTTGTCAGCAGAATAACCACCACCAGGAATTTCGCCTGCTCCAAGTCCCCATTCAAAGCTATTTGGCGCACCATTATTTATTGCAAATAATTTATCGGCATTCAACCAATTGTTGTAATAAGCCATATAATTAGTGTCATTTTTAAAACTATCGACAAAATAATAACAAAATTGCGGAATAAATGAGGACAAATAACCGCCATCCGAGAGAGTTGTATAACCAGAATAATTGGGTCGTGAAATTGGAGCCGTTGTTGGATTGGCAAAATAAGTGTTCCAAAATGTTTGGGATTTTGCATAACCCGGATTCGTAGGATTTGCATTTTTGGCCAACCAAGCTACCAACATATATTCGTTAAAAGGAATCGTAAATGCACTTCCGATATTTCCTGATTGGTCTAAAACCATAGCAATCTGCGAAGGATATATTGCTTTTGTATAATCCATTGCCGCAAGCAAATTGTTTGCATTCGAAACAATTGTTGCATTGCCAGAAAAATAGTTCTTGCACATTTGCAATCCCATAGCAAAAATAGCATTGTCTATCGTGCTGTATTCATAAGACCAACTACCGTCTTGGCTTCCATTGTCCCATCTAAAATAGCGAGGAAACATTCCTGCTCCATTAATTTTACCATTATTTTTAAAATCAATAAATGTTTGGGTGGTCGCGATTACTTGATTCGCTGTGGCTTCCCAATTGACTGCATCTCCTGTTTTTGCATACATAGCATCGGAAATACACAAAGACATCAATCCAATTCCGTTTGCAGCAATTGCGGCAGGTTTTGCTCCCGCTCCATTCAGCGCCAATGCATCAAGATAAACGCCATTCGACTTTCTAATATCCTTATACAATTTGTAACTATTTTGAAAAAGTTCGTCTATGAAGGAAATAGGATTTGGATTATTATTGACAATAATGTCATCAAAATAGATATTTATGTCAGCAACTAAAGCCACTGGATCAATGAAATCAGGCATTAAACTGATTTTTGTGTAATTCCCGGTTAGACTGCTGAAATCAAACACAAGATCTTCCCATTGATTTATTTTTGTTTGCGGATTTATACTTGCCATTTCAAGGATTCCACCCAATCCATCTTCAACTTTGAATTTGACAACGGTAATTCTTGATTTATACACTTTGACGTGGATGAATTTATTTGTGGTCAAGTCAACCGTTTTTGTTGACCAAAAACCTGCGCTAGGAATTCCATCCTTATCACGCAATAAATTACAAACTTTATTACTAGTGTTAATTCCTGTTTTAAATGGATTATTTACAACCGTTAAACTACTAAGATCTGTTGCACCTCCATTTACTATATTCATATTTATTGGAGTTCCTTCATAATTCTCAATAACCTGAGAATAGGAATTTTGTCCAAAAAATATTGAGAAATAGACAATGATAATAGCGATCTGTCTTTTTAAATGTTTCATTAAATAGCGTTTTAAATTTTTTATTTTCTTAGATCACTAAAATGGTATACAAAGATTACAATGATTTGAAAATCCAAATTCCTTGGATTATATGGATGTGTTAAAAAAATAAAGGCACGTTTTGAAAACGTGCCTTTAAAAATAAAAGCGATTGCTTGAAATTTATTCTTTCATAACTTTAGAGGTAGTGATAACGCCATCGATATCAGTTTTTACCATATAAACTCCGGTTCTAAGCTCACTAGTTTGCAAAGTAGCAGTGTTGCTTTTTGGACTAGCTGACATTACTTCTTGACCTAAAACATTATAAATAGAAACTTTTTGAATACTACCGTTAGCCTCAATGTTTAATGTGTTTTTCACAGGATTAGGATACGTTTTTAAAGAAGTCTTGTCAAATTTAGTTGTAGATAATGCAGCTCCAAATTTAATATCATCGATTAAGTAAGTTCCTGTATTTACATTAGCAAAACCGTTATCAGGGCTACCAGCATCAGGGAAAAATACAATCTTTGGATAAGTTCCTAAACCCGTACCATAATCAAGGTTAATTGTTTGCCAGCCTGAATCAGTTGTATAGAACCAAGCTTCTGCTACTGCCGCACCTCCTACTCCGTTTTCAAATTTCAATAAATGTTGACGAACTCCTGTAATTCCAATAGGATTAATTCTCAAAGAAATAGTATTATTTGCATCATCTGAAAGATTCACACCAGGATTAAGGTTAAGATTACCTTGGTTAAATGTCTCACCAACTGAACCATCTACCTGCAAAACTTGGTTTGCTGCATCAGTAGGATCTGCCACTAAAGAAAGTGTAACATTGCCAGGCGCAAATAATTGGTCAGAAGTAGAGAATGTAAGGGGTAAAGTAACTCCTCCAGACAAGGGATTGTTCGTAGCCCCCATAACATCATCTACTAAATAGGTTCCATTATCGACATTAGCAAAATCTGTAAAAATAATAATTCTAGCATAAGCAACTAGACCTGCTGGAAAATCAACAGATATGTTTTGCCAGCCCGAACCTGTAGTTGTGAAAACTTGTTCAACAGCACCAGGAACTTCAAATTTTAATGCATGAGTATGAATTCCAGTAGCACCTATAGGATTCATTCTAAAGGTGATTGTATTATTGGCATTGTCTTGAAGATTAACTGATGTGGTAAGGTTGAGTAAGACTAAGTCATATTCAGCACCAGCACCAACAATTTGCAATACTTGATTAGCACCATCCAAAGGATCTGGCACTAAAGAACCTACAGATCCGTTCAGACCACTCATTGTCTGGTTTGCATTCGTAAACGTAAGTGGCAAAGACGTTTGCGAAAATACTAATGAAGTTATCATTAGTGCAATCAAAAGAGTAACTTTTTTCATAATAATTAAATTTTAGTTAATATTTTTTTTTTAGAGATTAAATTGATAATAACACAGAAAATAAACCTCCATCAATATTTTCTGTATCTGATTTTGTTGTCTTCTTATTAATCATTTGAATAATTTAAGAAAAGGATAAGCAATTTATGCATTTTTTTAAGCTTTATGTTTCATTTAAATAAATGAAAATCAATTATTTAACTAATTCAAATTTTATTTTATTTTCTGTTTCAGAATTTGTTCCAATAAAGGCCTCAAAATCTCCAGCTTCGGCTTCATTTTTCATATCGATGTTGTAGAATTTCAAATCTTCGGATGAAATCTCGAAAGAAACTGTTTTTGATTCTCCCTTTTTTAAAGTGATTTTTTCGAATCCTTTTAGCTCTTTTACGGGTCTAGTTACGGAACCCACCAAGTCGCGAATGTAGAGTTGAACCACTTCCTGACCCTCATAATTTCCAGTATTTTTGACATCTACACTAACTTTAAGTTTTTCGTTAAAATTGATTTTATCAGAAGAAATTTTGATGTTTGAATATTCGAAAGTCGTATAACTCAATCCAAAACCAAATGGATACAAAGGACTATTACCTACATCAGTATATTGGGATTTGTATTTTTGTTCTGGATCAGAAATCCCCAAATACGGTCTCCCCGTGTTTTTATGATTGTAATACAAAGGCAATTGACCTACTTTTCTAGGGAAAGACATTGGCAATTTACCGTTTGGATTGTTGGCTCCATAAAGCGTTTGTGCAATGGCATCGCCACCTCGAGTTCCCGGCCACCACGCTTCTAAAATGGCGTCTATGTTTTCGTTTTCCCAAGTAAGTGTCAAAGGTCTTCCGTTAAGAAGCACCAAAACAATTGGCTTGCCTAATTTTTTTAATTCGGTCAAGAATTCTCTTTGCAATCCCGGTAAATCGATATTGGTTTGAGAAGCCGCTTCGCCCGTCATATTTTCTCTTTCGCCCATAATAGCAACAACAACATCGGCATTTTTGGCATTATCCAATGCTTTTTGCATCATATCTCTTTTGGTACTTTGGATTTCGACCCCTTGATCAAAAGTGACATTCGAAACATTTTTCAAATAATTAGTCACACCTTCTTTCACGCTGCTCGCAAAACCGTTGCGGTCTCCAAGTGCTGCCCATGAACCAATAATGTTGTATTCATCGCTAACCAAAGGCCCCACGAAAGCAATTTTTTGGTTCGCTTTTAATGGCAAAACATTGTTCTTGTTTTTTAATAAAACCAATGATTTTTTGGCCACTTCTAAACTGGCTTCTAAAAATTCAGGTTTATAGACAGTAGCTTTTTCACGTTTTTCATCGGAATATCGATATGGATCTTCGAACAATCCCAAATCGTATTTTACATCCAAAATTCTTTTGCAAGCATCATCAATTTGAGCCAAACTAACGTTGCCTTCATCATAGGATTTTTTCAAATGATTCATATAAGTTGCTCCAACCATATCCATATCAACACCCGCATTCAATGCTATTTCTCCAGCATTTTTATCGTCCGTAGCAAATCCATGTGCCACCATTTCGTAAATACCAGTATAATCGGACACCACAAGTCCATCAAATTTCCATTCCCCTTTCAAGACGTCACGAATCAAAAAATTGCTTCCTGTTGATGGAACACCCGCGATTTCGTTGAACGCCATCATAAAAGTCTTTACACCGGCTACAACAGTTGCTTTAAAAGCGGGCAAATAGGTTTCGCGCAAAACTCTTTCGGACATGTCTACCGTATTGTAATCTCTTCCAGCCTCAGCAGCACCATAAGCGGCAAAATGTTTGGCGCAAGCCAAAACTGTATTGTTCTTTGACAAATCGTCTCCTTGAAATCCTTTTACATTGGCAATTGCCATTTGAATTCCAAGAAAACTATCTTCACCGGAACCTTCGGAAACTCTTCCCCATCTTGCGTCTCTAGAAATATCAATCATAGGCGCAAATGTCCAATGAACACCTCCAGAAGAAGCTTCGGTGGCGGCAACTCTTGCGGCTAGTTCTACAGCTTTTGGATCCCATGAAGATGCCATTCCCAGATTAATTGGAAAAATAGTTTTGTAGCCGTGAATCACATCATGTCCAAATAACAAGGGGATTTTCAATCTTGAATTTTCTAAATTGATGCGTTGTATTTCCCTAGTTTCTTTGGCACCAGTTGCATTCAGAATAGAACCTACTTTTCCTTGTTGAATTCGCGTGATAAAATTATCACCAGATTTTGGTCCTGTAACGGTTCCATCGGAGGTAAATTGAACGGTTTGGTAAATTTTTTCTTCGATTGTCATTTTCGACATTAAATCGGAAACAAACTCGGATTTAGGTTTAATACTGACGGGCTTTTTAGTTTCTTTTTTTTGGCTGTAGCCAAAAAGAGAAAAACCTAAAAGGAATATTATAAGTCTTATTTTCATTTTATAATTAATTTTTAATAGTTATGTTGGGTCGAGGAAAAGCCCAGTTTTTTTAAACCAATCTTAACCTCTGGGGCTTTCATAAATAAATTCCAGATTAATCCCGTTCTATGATTTTCTACCATTGGTGCAATTGTTCCTTGATCTATCGCCAAATATCTGGGTGTAACCCAATTATAATGAGGCGAAAATGCATCGTAAGGTCCTGCGACACCAACTAAAGTACTCTTTTTTTCATCGTATAAATAATGCAAAAATTTCATGCTTTCAACGGGAGTGTATGGAAATGATGACAAGGCAGCTGTTGGCGAAATCACTCCAGGATCATTCAATGGTTGATGTGCCGTGTATCCTGTTGTACCATCAGAATTTCTGGTATAACTGGCTGTAAGTCCCCAACATTTATCGGAATAACCAGTCCATTTATTAGGATTAGCCACGCAATATTGATTGATGATTTTAGAATGATTTTGTGTCAATGTCCAATAATTAGCATAGGCATCCGTTAATCCACGAGGATCCAAACCCAAATAGGAATAGTGGGACCAAAACAAAGGACCAACATTTCCTATTGCGCCATTATAATTCAAAACAACTGGAAAACCATATTGAGAACCTCCATTAACAATTCCTCCGTTTCGTGCCCATCCTTGCTGATAAGCCGCTGCGGATATGGGATGTGTTGGAGAAGCTGCGCCCAAAACATAGGTTATTAAACATTCGTTGTATCCTTCCAATTTAAAATTCATTTGCCAACCATAGCTGGGAGACCAATGCCAATACAAGACATTTTCCCCTTTTGTGTACCAATCCCACTCTACGCCTTTCCATAAATCATCCGCTTTGGTTGCCAATGCTTGTTCGGCTGCATTTCCGGTTTTAAAATATTCCCTTAGAGTCAGCAAACCTTGACAAAGGAAAGATGTTTCTACAAGATCTCCGCCATTATCTTTGGTTCCAAAGGGGATTACGCGACCTGTTTCACCATTAATCCAATGAGACCAAGCACCATGAAATCGATCTGCTTTTTCAAGGAAATTCAATGCAATTGCAAGTCTAGAAACCGCTTCAGCTCTTGGAATAAAACCTCTTTCAACACCAACAACTATTGACATTAATCCAAAACCAGAACCACCAGTTGCAACTATCTGAGATTCAAAACCTGGATTATCCGTGTGGTATCGTTCTCTAGCCAGTTTTGAATTTGTTTCCGCATATTCCCAAAAATACTTTATTGCATCTTTTTGCACTTGATCCATTGCTTGCGCATCGGTAAGAGCTGGGATAATTGGTGCTGGTATTGGTGTTGGCTTGGGTGTTGGCGCTGGAGCATCGCTACTACTGCTGCAACTTATGATTGAAAACAAAAATACAGCAGCATAAAATTTGAATGTTTTCATATATTTTTTTTAGTAAATATGCCAAAGCAATCGCTTTGGCATATTCCATTTTAATTATTTTTTCTTGGTGTACAAATCATTAATTTCTGCAACGGTAAGTGCTTTACCATACATTCTGAATTGGTCTAAATCACCAGTCCAAGAATTCATCCAACCTTCGGCAGGATTTCCAGAACCTCCAATCCTAAAGCCTAAAACTTTTGAATCTTTAATTTTCATGTTTCCGTGACCAGTCCAGGTTTTAGTTGCAAAAGCAACACCATCTTTGTACATAGTCATGCCAGAAGTGAGACCATCATAAACAAACGCCAAATGATGCCATTGTCCGTCATAAATACCAGGAACGCTCTGGCTTCCTAACCATTCGAACCATTTATCTCCGGGCTGCTCGTCAACAAAAAATTTCACGATTGGACTTGCAACTGATCCTTCGAATAAACAAAACATATTGGCTTTCGCCCAGTTATCGCTTAACAAACTAAAAGCAAATTCTGTTTGTGTTGGAGCTCCGTGTTTTTCCCAAAAAGCTATGGTGAAACTAGCAGAATTAACTACAAAGTCATTAGGTTTCGAATAGGAAACAAACAACTTAGGTTTTCCTCCTTTTAGTGCTTTTCCTGAAATCCCTGCTGTTGATTCCAATGGATTATCCGTTGGAAATTTTGCACGAATACTGTCAACAGCATTCATTAAAGAGTTAGAAGTCAATCCGTCAAAGGCCACATAAAACTTTAAAGGACCTCCTGGAGCATTGGCGTCTTTTGGATAATCCCCTAATTCAGGTCTATCCATATTTTGACAACCAATAAATACTAATGAAATAAGTGCTATTCCAAGAGCTTTTTTTATAAATGATTGATTTATTTTCATTTTTTCAAGTATTGAATTGTTATTAATAATTTGGATTTTGAACTAAAACTCCGCCAGATTGATCTATTGCAGTTTGTGGAATTGGATAATACCTGTTTTTACTTTGGTATCCTTTTCCACCAAGAACAGCTCCGGCATCTCCCCATCGAACTAAGTCATAGAATCTTTCGCCTTCCATTGCAAACTCTATTCTTCTTTCTTGTTTAATGGCTGTTCTCAAAGTAGATTGACCTCCAGAAACGGGTGGCAAAATACTATTATTAGCACCTCTGGCTCTTTTACGAACTTCTTCTAGATACGTCGCTGCCAATCCTGAATTTCCGTCTTCGTTAGCTGCTTCGGCAGCCATTAACAATACGTCGGCATATCTTAGGAGTTTAACGTTTTCCCAATGGTTTTTATTTTCTCCAAAGGTTGTTCTTTCGGAAGGAAGTGTATACGCTTTCTTGTTCCAATACAACTGATCTAAAGGAGGACTTAATGGAACTGTGTTTCCAAAACCATCATTCTGACCTGAATAAAGAATTGTCACCGCTTTTCTTGGATCATTGGCTTCGTAAGCATTTACTAAATTGGTTGTTGGAACGTTAAAACCCCATCCCAAATCCCAAATACCTGCTCCACGAACTCCTTGTGACTCAAAATAATTGTTGGAATAATAGGTTCTTCCAATTACTAAAAACTGTACTTCAAAAACAGTTTCTCTTGAATTGTTTCCCGCTTTTGTAAACAAAGTTTCATAAGAAGACATCAAATTATATTGTCCTGATTTAATAACTTCTTCACTTTTTGCCAAGGATTTTTTCCATTCTCCTTGATAGAGATACAATTTTGCCAATAAACTATTTGCAAATCCCTTGGTAGTTCTACCGGGATATGCCGGCCAGCTTAAAGGTAGGTGTAGCGCCGCAAATTCTAAATCACTTATGATTTGGGCATCCACTTGTGCTACGGTGTTTTTTGCTTTAATACCATCGCTTGGTTTCACGATTTTGTTCAATACAATTGGAACATCTCCGAAATCACGACGTAAATCAAAATAAGCAAACGCTCTAATTACTTTGGCTTCAGCGGCATTGGTTAAACTTCCTTGATCCGTTAAACCTGACTCTTCCACCTCTACAATTAAATCGTTGCAGGCATATATCAAGCTATAATGACCATCCCAGTTTCCTGAAAATTCAGTTGCTGAATACAGAAAATTGTCCATTACATTTCCTAATGTGGCAGCATCTGTAGGACTACTTCCTTTTGCGGCATCATCGGATCGAATGCTCTGAAACCAATATCTAGTCCAGTCAGTAACGCCAAATTGGGTTCGGATTTTTCCATACAATCCAAAAGCTTGTTCTTCAAAACCACCGGCGGTTAAATCATCTTTCGCAGCAATCCCCTTAGGCCTCATATCTAGAAACTCGGCATCACTACATGCATTTATTGTGGGTAATGCCAATATGGCTATAAGTGATAATTTAATGATAAATCTATAATTTTTCATATTTCTCATTTTTTTTATTATTAAAAAGTAACATTTAAACCTAATGTAGTAATGGCAGGAAGAGGATATCCTCCTGAATCTCTACCAAATGAAATAGGAGATCCTCCGGCTTCAGGTGTAAATCCAGAATTATGACTCCATGTTACCAGATTTTGTGCGTTAATAAATAATTTCAATCCTTGGATAGAAAATCTATTTAAAAATTCAGTATCGAAATCATAGGCAAATTGCACGTTTCTCAAACGAATATAACTTCCGTCTTCAATCATATAAGTGGAATCTAGTTTGTTGTACCCAGAACCATCGTTAACTCTAGGCTCCCAATTAGAAGTTCCTGCTCCAGTCCATCTGTCCAATCTATCTGTTCTATAATTAAATTGTGTAAAGGTAGAACCGTTGCCCCAATCTCTCCATATTTCATTTCCGTAAACCCCTTGAAAATCAGCCGAAAAACTGAAATTTTTATAATTCAAACTTGCTGACATTCCGTACATAAAATCTGGAGTTGGGTTGCCTATTACGGTTCTATCAGCAATAGAAATTTTTCCGTCACCATTTACATCTTTGTATTTCAAATCTCCAGGGCCATAATCGCCTAAAGAACTTGGTGTAGAACTTAGAACATCAGAGTAAGATTGGTAAACGCCTTCCACAACATAGCCATAAAAAGATCCAATTGGATAACCAGCTTGTAAAATAGAAGAGCCATTTGCTGGGCTAAATCCATCATTTTCAAAAACAGTTTTTACTTCATTATTTAAAGTGGTCAAGTTACCGCTTACAGAATAAGAAAAATCATCGTTTACACTATCGTTCCACGAAGCAGAAAACTCAAACCCATTATTTAATATTTCGCCAGCATTGGTATAAAACCCTTCGACACCATAATCTACAAATGTCAACAAATTATTTGTTGTTTTATTAAAATAAGTAGCTTCCAGTTTTAATCTATTGTTTAAAGTTCCCATTTCAATTCCTCCTTCATAGGATGTTATAGTTTCCCATTTTAAATCTGCATTATATCTATAAGCCAAAATATAAGCAGGAACCAATGTTTCCCCAAAAACGGCTGATGCTCCTGCAGTAAAACTTGGATAAGATGGATATTGAATAGAATTGTATTGATTTCCTAACTCGCCATAAGACCCTTTTAGTTTAAGTGTATTAAAAATCTTTTGATTCTTCATAAAATCCTCTTTGGACACATCCCAAGCAACACCAAAAGACCAAAAATTTTGAAATCTGTTGTCTCCAGTAAATGCAGAAGAACCATCTCTACGGAAAGAAGCATTAAGAATGTATTTACCATCATAATTGTACAAAGCTCTTGCCAAATAGGAAACAGTAGCATTTTCATTTTGGCTTGAACCAGATCTACTTGACGAAGGATCTCCGAAAGGAAAAACATTCAAATACCACCATCTTTTATCATAAGGAATTGGTTCTCCACCTACATATTGAGATACAGAACCATTTATAGATTCAAATCCAAAATAATAGCGCGTATAACCAGCCATAGCGGTCAGGTTATGACTGCCAAAAGATTTATTATAGGTAAATAAATAATCTTGTTGTGTTTTTTCGTACGTATTGCTGTATTGATTTACTGATGTTTGAGAATTTCCAGCTGCAAGAGTAAGTTCATTTGTTTCAGCAGTATAGATATTAAAAACTGGTGTATATCCTCTGCCTTTATTATACCCTAAATCTGCATAATAGGCTGCCCTGAATTTTAAATCTTTAAACAATTTGAATTCGGCAAATACGTTACCAACGAATCTGGTTTCACGATTTATTTGTGTCCCTTGATTTCCGGATACATATAAAAGTGGATTGCCAATTTGAGCTCCTCCAATTTGTACTGGCAATTGATTGTAAACTCCGAATTCCGAATTAAACGGATTGACAATTGGAGTAGCGTTTATTGCAGAACCAAAAGAATGTAATTGAGCTGGTCTAGCATCAACACCACTAAATCCAATACCAACTTTTATACTTTCGGACAATTGCAATTCATTGTTTAAATTGAAAGTAAATCTTTTGTATTTTTCATAATCAATCAAACCTTCATCTTCAATATAACCAACACCCAAATAAAATTTATTTTTCTCTGTACCATTAGAAACACTAAGGTTATGATTAATTATTGTAGCATTTTCGTTTGAAATGGTATCAATCCAGTCCGTATCTCCTGTGAATTTGTCATAATAAGCATAAGGTGCAGCTCCTTCATTGACACGTTGCTCGTTGTATAAAGTTTTAAACTGGGCAGCATTTGTTAAAGATGGTTTCCCTACAATCGATTTTAAACCTAAAGTCGTGTTATAGTTAATGATAGTCAGGCCTTCCTTCGCTTTTTTAGAGGTAATAATAATAACTCCATTTGCACCTCGAACTCCAAAAATCGCCAATGATGATGGATCTTTTAATATTTCCATCGACTCAATGTCATTGGCATTGATGAAATTAATATTGTCCGTAAATATTCCATCAACTACATATAATGGTTTTGAATTAGTTCTACTCACGGTACCTCTAATCCTGACATCAGGTTCGGCTCCAGGCTGTCCAGAATTTACAACTGACAGCCCCGTAACTCTACCTTGTAAAGAAGCTATTGGATTTGTATTGGGTTTATCGGCAACAATTTTACCTTCGACTTTAATAATGGAACCTGCTAAATCTCGCTTTCGAGCTGTTCCATACCCAATGACAACCACTTCTTGAAGTTCCATTTCTTTGGATTCTTGCATTATTACCTTCATTGTTCCCGATGCGGCATTTACGGTAATCGCGTCAAAACCAACCATACTGATTTTTAGTGTCTCGCCTACTTTGGCATTGATGCTAAAATTTCCGTCAAAATCTGTATCGGTAGAAGTCCTGGAATCAGCAGCGATAACAATTGCCCCGGGGATTCCTATTCCACTTTTGTCAGATACTTTTCCTTTAATTACTTGACCAGACATAAAGGCTGGAAAAAGTACTAGTGCTAAAAAGCTAAAAATAAAATTTCTCATATAATTAATAATTTGTTCAGGTTAGTCAAGCTAAATTAGGCAATTATAACGTTGTAGTTCGTTAAATAGAATTACTACATTAATACATCATTACAACAAAAAGAACAAAAATATGAGGTTTTACTGGGATGAACTGATTAAAAACGTCAAAACTATACATCATTTGATGTAGTAGTGATGTACTGTAATTCTGCAACTAATTACCGTGAAAAGAATGTTATCCGTAAAAATTAGCCCTTAATTATACCAATAATAAAAATTTGGAAAGATTTTCATCCTGATTAAGATTTAATTTCTTACGGAGTCTGTATCGGTGTAATTCTACTCCACGGAAAGAAATATTCATCATTGGAGCAATTTCTTTTGAAGAAAGATTCATTTTTAAATAGATGCAAAGATTAATATCCTTAGCAGTCAAAGTTGGATATTTATTAGAAAGATTAATGATGAATTTATTGTGAATTTGATTCAAGTTGGTTTCAAAAGTTTCCCATTGATGCTTGCTTACTGCATTAATTTTTATGGCTTTTTTGATTTCACTTTTTAGTTTATTAAAATCGGTTTCATTGTCTAAAATACCTTGAATATTCTCTATCATTTCACTTTGTTTGGCAATAGAAAGCGATTTACCAGTAACTTCGGACGATTTGGTTTGGATTTCAAGTTCTAAAATATGCTTTTCATATTCTTGAAGATTCAATTCATTTTCGGCTTTTAATTCCATTTCTAGAATTTTCTTTTGGTATTTTAATTCTTCTTCCCTCAACTTCAATTTTTGAACGTACCTCATTTTATTCCATTTGTAATAGAGAAATAAAACCAAGCCAATTGTAACGATATAAATAAGTATTATCCAAAAAGAGAAATACCATGGTTTTGCCACATTAAACTCGAAACTTGATGCCTTCTCATATTGCAAACCATTATGATTATACAAGACAATTGAATGGTCACCGCTATCCAAATTATTTAAAATAATTGTCCCCGCTTTTACAGGTAAAAACTCAGTTCCGTTGTCTATTTTATAAAACAAATTTGGTTTTGATGATCCAAATATTCCAGAAATCACATTAATTTTTAAGCCAGAATTATAATCTATTTTTGATTGGTTTGGAATTAGATTGTCATTGATGAAGGCTTCAATCGTTATATGTGCAATTTGCCTATTTTCGTTTTTCAATTTCAGGGAAATAAAACCATCGTCAAGATTCAACAAATAGTTTTCCCCATTTTTAAAAATTTTGAAACTGTCGTTAATAATTTTGCCACGGTAATATTTCTCTTGAATCACATTCCAAAAAAACAGGTTTTCATTGGCAAAAACCTGATATAAAATCCCGTTTTGTAGCACTAAAAAATGAGTGTCGTCAATGGCGACTATGTCGGATATATTTTTAAAATTAGCATTGAACAACTCATTTTTGACTAATCGATTTGAAATTGAATTATAAGTGTACCACGAATTGTTTATCAAAAAAAGAATTTCATTTCGGAATTCAAATATTTTAACGCCATAATCGTTTGACATTTTACTTCGTTGCGTTACATTTTCAACTAATGTGGTTTCATAAGCATCATTGTACAGTATTCGATATAAGCCTTTATAATTGTCTGCTGCCCACATTTCATTTTTTCGGTTTTGGGCTACATATCTAATGGGTTTCGTCAGTCCTTTAATGGCGATTGTTTGAGATAAATCGTCGGTGTCATTATAAATCCTAAGACCAATATACGAAGCCTGCAAATACGAGTTATTTGCATTGCTTTTTGTAAAGTTCCAACCACCATTGATGCTGTTTAGTTTAGAAAACAAATTATTTTCATAAATAAATGTTCCTTCGTTATGCCCAATAAGGTATTTATTGCCAAACTTGGTAATATTCCAAGCTTGTCCTTGCGAATTTGGTATCATTGAAAAAAGCTTGTCTTCGTATTTAAAAACACCATGATTGGAAGCCATCAAATATCCTTTATCAGTAGTAGCCACAGAATATACCGAACCCAAAGTACCTGAATTATCATAAAAAATAGAAGTGGGCGAATTGACCTCTATATGAGCAATGCCGTTATCTAAACCAGCCCATAAATCATTTTCTCCGTCTTGACCAATGCTCAAAATAGAGTTGTTCATCAATACATTATTCCTATTTATATTTTGATACGAATTGTT
>Ga0209702_10002575_pt1 | contig 31224 bp, 30 predicted proteins | sample FRY01_FD_187210 | JGI IMG/M metagenome (GOLD analysis project Ga0209702, IMG submission 187210) | Freshwater microbial communities from Lake Fryxell liftoff mats and glacier meltwater in Antarctica - FRY-01 (SPAdes) (version 2) | ecosystem: Environmental > Aquatic > Freshwater > Ice > Glacier...
AACTGGTCTGATTTAGTGGTTTTTGCTTCGCTATCATGTTAAATTATTTGCAAGGATTATGTTGTAAAAATAACGAATCTTGCAGATAAACAACAAACAAATTATGCACAATTATTTGACTTATAAAGTTTTATGTGCTTTTTAAGGGACAACTGATTAGATAATTAGTTTTAGTAATACTGATTTTCATTTCATACGCTGATGCAAAAAAGCCATTGTTTTTAATTAAACATTGGCTTTTTTGTTGTTTCTAATATTTTTAAAAAGCCTTTATAAATATTGTATTAAATTTGCCGCTTTAACAAAAAATGCGGTTCTATATACTTTTCATCTTTTTTTCACTTGTTTCTAATGTGTTTTCGCAAGGGAACAACGATGAGTTTTATGATAGCGCTGCTAGAGTAGTACCTAAAAAAACAAGCAGTCTGGCATTTTATCGCAACATGGAGTTTAAAGCATTTAAAGACAGTTCTATGCTTTTTCTAAATCAATATGACAAAATAAAACGAACAGAAATTGGAATTCAAAACTTGGGCGATGTTTCCACGCCATATTTAACACAGCAATTTTATTTAAACAAAACCTCTGGTTTTCAAACAGGATTTAGTCCATATAAAAATATTTTTTTAAATTCTAATGATATTGAGTTTTATAGTGCAAAAATGCCCTATACGGAGTTTCAATACACCCAAGGTAATGCTTCGGCAGGCAACAATGGTTTAATTAATTTTAATGCCTTTCATACCCAAAATATAAAAGAAAGATTCAATGTTTCCGCAAGATTTTATAGCAACAACAATGTTGGATTTTATTTGAGACAAAAAAACATAGTTAAAAATCTTCAGGTGAGCAGTTATTATTATACAAAAAACAAAAGATTTAATACTACAATGGCTTACACATGGAACAAAGCCAATATGGAACAAAACGGGGGAATTTTGCCAACGGCAGCAAACGATAGTCTTTTTAAAAGGCTGGATATTAATTTTAGACAAGTGCCTGTTTCATTAACAACTGCCACCAACATTAACAAATCCCGAAACCTTGAGTTTTCTCAAACTTATTGGTTGATTAGAATAAAAAAAGATTCTGCTAATTATACCAATGTTTTAGGGATCAGACATCATTTAGATTTGCAAAAACAAACCAATTATTACAAAAGCAGGGGTTCAGATTTTAGATATTATGACAATAGATTTTATGCCTGCTCCGATCTTACCCAAGATTCTATGGTTTTTACACAGATTACCAATAATTTTGAATTGTTTACTCCTTTAAACGGTCAAGCAATCGCTTTTAAGGCGGGGATTTCTCATCAAAAAATTAATTTTTTTCAACAAACAAATGAGCAAAACTACCATCGGTTAATAAAAAACAATTTGAATATTTACGGTGCTTTAAACTTTGATTTTTTAAAGAAGTTTGAATCAGAAATAACAGGTTCTTTTTATTTATTAGGATTTAACCAGGCCGATTATCAATTGGAATGGAAAAACAAAATCACTGTTTTAAAACAATGGCATATTGAGGGCAGCTTGTTTGCAAATTCAAGAATGGGAAATTATATTTTTCTAAATAATTTTTCAAACCATTATCAATGGCAAAACAATTTTGAAAAAACTAATCAAAATACACTAAGAGTTTCTGTTGATAAAGACACTAAAAGAAAGGGTTTTGATGCTTATTCATATAGTTTGCCAAAAAAGAGTTTTGGTGCATCGTTGCAATATGCTTTAATCGATAATTATATGTTTTTTGACAAAAATGGATTTGCGCAGCAAACAGGGAAAGGTCAAAATGCTCTACAAGCCAATGTTTACAAACAATTTAACTTGAAAAAATGGCATTTGTATCAGGCGTTGAATTATCAGTTGTTTTCCCCCGATTTAAGCAATGCTTTGCTTTTGCCTCAAATAGTTTCCAAATCATCTATTTATTACAGCACTTTTGCTTTCAAAAAAGCAACTTATATGCAAATGGGTTTTGATGTTTATTATACAAACAGTTATAGAGCCAATCAATTTAACCCTGCGCTGCAAAACTTTGTGCAGAGCGACCAAAAAGTGGGAGCCTATCCTTTTGTAGATATATTTTTGCAAGCCCAAATTAGAACAGCACGGTTTTATGCAGTGATAGAACATGTGAATCAATATGTTGAGCAATTTCAGCAAGGAAGCCCTATTGGTTATCAATATTCTTTTCCAAACTATCTTTATACTTCGCCTTTTCAACCAAGCGCACCTAGACGATTTAGGCTTGGTTTTGTGTGGATGTTTTTTTATTAAAATAAATCCCCAAAATCAGTTGTTTAATAAGTTGAGAAATTCAAATGTTTTGTCATATTTTTGTTATCTAAATACTTTTTTACCCAATAGTTAGTTAATGCTTTGTTATGAATAAAAAAATCTTGTTTTTTTTCTTGTTTTTAAAGACAATTGTCTCCTTTGCGCAATCAAAACCAGTTTCTGTTGGCAATTGGCGCGTGCATTTGCCTTATGATAATGTTATTAATATTGCCGAAACGAAAGGAAAAATATTTGCCGCAGGACAGTTTGGAGCATTTGCTTTTATTAAAGCTGACGGCTCTATTGAAAGACTAACTCCATTGGATGGCTATTCGGATTATGAAATCTCTTTTATGAAATATGATTGGGTTCAAGATTATTTAATTATAGCCTATAGAAATAGCAAAATTGATATCATAAAAGGCAACAGAATTGCTAAAAATAATGATATTTTCAATAAAACAATCGTTGGTACAAAAAAGATTAATCACATCAATATTGTTGGAGATATAGCTTATTTGAGCACTAGTTTTGGTTTGTTGGAGTTAGATTTTGTAAAAAACGAAATTAGAAACTCATATCAAAATATTGGACCAAATGGCGCGCAGATTGAAGTTTTTTCTTCAGCTATTTTAAATGACAGTATTTATATTTCTGGCAAAAATGGTATTTTCAAAGCAAAAAATTCGCCAATCATAAATTTAGCCGATTTTAACAATTGGTTTGTTAGTAAAACCGCACTAATTGGTTCACATTTTATTGCAGAACATCAACAAAAACTATATTCGGAAATTGACAGCCAATTGTTTGTTTATGAAAACAAGAAATGGCAATTGTTAGAGCCATTTAGCAAGGCTATCGTAACCAATATTGATGTTAACCATTCGCATTTAATTATTGGTGTTTATGGCAAACACATCATAAACATAGATAACAATAATGTAAAAACTTACGAACCCATTAATATCCTAAATCAGGCAATGAAAGATGATAAGGGATTTTATTGGTATGCTAGCCCCACAAATGGATTGGTGTATAAAGAACCTACTGGCGAAATTAATTTTTTTCCAAATGGGCCAAGAGCCGAAACATCTTATAAAATGTTGAATGCCTATAATGATTTTTTGGTAATGGGCGGCTCATATCGTGAAACAAATTATGCCCCCAATTTTAAATTTATTGGATATTATCAATTTGATAATTTTAATTGGAAGAATAAAGATATGTCGCAAGGTCTGATGAACGGAATGTATGATTTGACGGTAGCTTCTTTTCAAAAATCAAGCAATAAATTGTTTGTTGGCTCTCATGGTGCTGGGTTGCTTCAATTTAATAACAACATTCCACAAATCGTTTACAACGACTCAAATTCTCCTTTGAGAAAAAGAGGCGGTTTTTTTAATATTATTTCAGGCCTAAATTCCGACAAAAACAATAATCTTTGGGTAAGCAATTATGATGTGGATAGCAGCCTGCATCAACTGACCAACAGGGGCATTTGGATTTCTTATAAACTGCCGGTGGCTACAAATTCTAAAATAGAGTTTGACAGCCGCAACAACAAATGGCTGCTTGCATTGGGCAATGGCATAATAGTTTTAAACGATAAAAATACAGCCAATAAAATTGATGATATTGTGTTGAGGGTTACAGAAACAAAGGGACAAGGCAATTTGCCCACAAACAATGTAAATGACATTGCATTTACAAAAGGAGGGGAGCTACTTATTGGCACAGACCTTGGTTATGTTAGAATTCGTAATCCCAACAATATTTTTACAGGGGGCAATTTCGAGGCCGAACGCACCGTTGTCTCTGTTGAAGCAGGCAGCAGTTTGGGAGGCAATATTTTAGAATCGGAAATTATCAATTGCATCACTATTGATGGTGGCGACAGACGCTGGTTTGGCACAGACAAAGGCGCTTGGTTATATGACAACGATGGCAGCACTTTAATTTATCATTTTACTAGAGAAAATTCGCCTTTGCCATCTAATAATATTTTGAGTATTGGTATTAACGAAAATACAGGAGAGGTGTTTTTTGGCACAGACAAAGGATTGATTTCTTTTCGTTCGGATGCAATGCCGGCTGCCAAAAACTTTGAGAACTTAAAGATTTTCCCAAACCCAGTTCGTCCAGATTTTGACGGTAATATTAGTATTGAAGGGTTAATGGACAATAGCATTGTAAAAATCACGGACATAAATGGCAATTTGGTGCATCAAACATTTTCGAATGGCGGATTGGCTACATGGAATTGTCGAACTTTCTCGGGCGAAAGGCCTTCAACTGGGGTTTATTTAGTGTTTTGCATGAGTGCCGATGGCGAGCAAACAGAAGCTGGCAAAATTCTTTTTATAAAATAAGCAATTGATTGTAAAAACATTAGGCATTGTTGTAAAAACCATAAAATATGGCGACAATGCGGCTATAAGCAATATTTTTACGCACGAACTAGGTCTTGTAGGATTTCATATTCCTTCGGCTTTCTCTTCTAAAGGGAAAATAAAATCTTCTTATTTGATAGCTTTAAATGTTCTTGAAATTAGTTTTAACTACAATAAAAACAAAAACCTGCAAACCATTGCAGACATTAGCTGCAAGAAATTTATTCAATTAAATGGGACAAATCATCAAGCTTACTATACCGTTTGCACAGAGGCAGTTCAGCAACTGATAAAAGAACAGGAGATTAACCATGAGCTTTTTCACTATTTGTCTAATGATTTTCACCATGATTTTCTATCAAATATTCATTTTTGGCAATTGCCTTCCACTCTTTTGAGTTTGCTCTATCATTATGGTTGTTCACCCAATATTCATAGTTTTAAACAAGGCTATTATTTAGATTTAATGGAAGGTGTTTTTAAGGCTCATAATAATCTGAAACAATGCGCAAAAGAAGACAGTTCGCAGCTGGTTTATGATATTTTAACCAACAATATTGCCCAAAAATCTTACGATGTAAAACTAAGAAATGAAATTATCAATGATTTAATTATTTATTATAAAATACATGTTAACGAAAACTTTGATTTAAAAAGTAGACAAATTTGGTATGATGTAATGACTAGTTGACGGCTGTAATTAGGTTTTATAAGTTCTATATTTTCTACAAAAACCATCGATTTTAAGATGTTTTTTGCCTTGGAAAGCTTCTCTTCAAAGGAGTAAATATTTATTTAAAAAAAAGTTTTTGATTTTAGAAAAAAGGCATATATTTGCAGTCCTTTTTAAGGAAAAGATTCCTCAATAGCTCAGCTGGTTAGAGCGAGTGACTGTTAATCACTAGGTCCCTGGTTCGAGCCCAGGTTGGGGAGCATAAAATCCACTCATAGTCCGAGTGGATTTTTTTATACTAAAATTTAAATGTTTTATATTTACATCTTATATTCATGCATAATTGACAAATACTATGTTGGACACTCTCAAGATCCATGGATTAGGTTAATTCAACATAACAATAATCCTTCGGATAAATATACAGGACAAACAAAAGACTGGGAGTTAAAAGCTATTTTTGAAGTTTCTGAAAACAGAGGCGAAGGAATGAAAATTGAGAAATTCATTAAAAAACAAAAGTCAAGGAAGTTTATTGAGGTATTAATTGATGAAAACGCCATTTTAAGTGGCGCAATAGCTAATCTGGTTAGAGTCCCGCATGTGCGGGATTAATCACTAGCTCCTCTGGTTCATCCCGACTAATTCGGGAAGGTTGGGGAGCATAAAATCCACTCATAGTCCGAGTGGATTTTTTTATACTAAAATTTAAATGTTTTATATTTACATCTTATATTCATGCATAATTGACAAATACTATGTTGGACACTCTCAAGATCCATGGATTAGGTTAATTCAACATAACAATAATCCTTCGGATAAATATACAGGACAAACAAAAGACTGGGAGCTAAAAGCTGTTTTTGAAGTTTCTGAAAACAGAGGCGAAGGAATGAAAATTGAGAAATTCATTAAGGCAAAATTCACATTTTAAAATAAATGTAAAATTAATTGTAGCTTTTTTCTATTATAAAAATATATTAATTCAAGGTTGAGATTTTTTTTAAGACGGAAAATAAACCCTTAATTTACAATAATGGTTTTATAAATCAACTTTTGATTGTTGTCTAAAATTTCTATAAAAACCATCCCTTAAATGTTTTCCTCTAGTTCTATAAAAACAAAATCAGAATTATCAATGGTTTGATTCATTAATTTTTTCCATTAATGTCATAAAATGAAGTGCTGCCAATGATGGGTGCATTAAATTGAATGTTGAATTTGCCGTTGTTTGGATTAGGAAACACATTGACCGTGTTTTCTTTCATCTCTTGTTTGTTGATATTAAATACAGGGTTTTTCTAAGGATCAAATCATCCAAATAAATAGTATCTGGGTTTATTGATTGCAAGGCACCCGTAAAACCATTGGCACACAATGAATCTGTGAAACCAGCAATACTTGGTTTTTTAACAATATTAAAATTAGTGTCCACCGCAAGAATTGTTGCTTTCCTGGTTGTATTGGCTATTTTTCTAGTGTCTCCGCTCACCATTATTCTATTGCCCGAAAGGGGGTTACAATTATGCATGGTTGAGGAATAATCGGTGGCAAACATTGTCTTTTTGCGAACAATATTTAGGTTAGAATCCACAATATAAAACACTGTAGAATCGTGATAAAAATCATTGGAATTGACGCCTAAAACAAAAAACGGTTATCATTGATGCGACACATATCTGAAGTGTATTCTAAATTGCTTTTATTGCTTAAAATTGTTTCTTTAACAATTTTGCCTGAAGGGTTAATCTTTGCCAATGTGTTTATTAATTGACCATTTAATCTATCTGCATACTGTCCCGTAAGGAAATTATTATTATTTGCTTTTATAATTTTCTCCCCAATTGAGGCCAAACTATTCGTGTATTTATCCCTAATGGTTTGCGAAATAAATTTACCAGCTGTGTCATAAACAACAAGATGCTGTTTCAGGTTATGTAAAAATATTTGGTCTGAGTCCGGATAGTTACATCCCCCCCATTCAAATATTTTATTGTTTATTTCTACAAAACTAGTAATATCTTCATAATGAGATAGATGCCATTTTAGGTTTAGGTCTTTGTCATAGTTAAAAGTGGTTACGGTCAAAAAAGTATCTGACAAAATGGTGTAAATAGCATTAAACATAATTCTATCGTATACTGTATTTAAACAAAGAATTGAAACGCTCATTTGATTATTCTTGTTTTTAAAATTCTTAAAGTCTAAAACATTTAAACAAGCATCCATTTTAAGTATAAAAGATTCAATATTATCATTAACAATATTCAGTATACCACATCCCAAATAAATTTTATTGTCCAAAATATCAAAAACTAAGGGAATAAAATCAAAATTTTTTTTGAGAATTTTTTGTAAAACATTAAATCTCTATTTTTATTGAAACGGGCTAACATGTATGTAAAACTGTCGAAGCTTTGGCTATCAAAATTATAAACCTGATAGCCAAGAAAAGCAACACTTTTAGAGTCAGACATCAATTTATGTTGGAAAAATTGACTTTTAGCTTTTGGATTCATAGGCTCAAAACTTTGCACAAAAAAAGGCTGCGCTAGGGCGCATTTAAAAAGTAAAACAAATATAAGTGTAATTTATAGTTTCATAATATGATTATAAAAAGTGTTGGTAATTTAATTTTAAATTGTCAACGCTCCAAATTATTTTTTATTTATTTATCAGTATTAACTCAATTAGTTGGTCGTCTTCATAAATGAAAAGAACATTAAATCCAGCATTAATGCTGCTCATGTTCTCTGATAGTTGCTCTACAGAGTTGCCATTTACAAAAAGATGACCTCTGAATACCTGATTGCCCGACAATTCATTCATGACAATGGTAAACATTCTTGCTGCAGGATTTTTGTTTTCAATCTCAACTCGCAATACCTCATCAAAAGGAACAGGGAAGATATTGATGATCTCTGTTGGCGATTCTATTTCCTTCAAGGTTGAGTCATCGCCTGGCAAATAAGCAAAACAAATGTTTTGATTGAATGTCTAAAAAAAAGCTCGCAATTTTATTAGTTAACATTATTTATGTTTACACTTTACAACTGGTCTAATTTTGAGTTTACCATTACACCTTATTTTGAGTAACAATTCTTACATAATCTTTTTGTATTTAAATTTAAAAAGGACACCATCAATAAACTAAATGAATCGCCATCCTGTCAATCTGTTGTTAAAAATAAATGTGAAGAATGTCTATTCCCATAACACACTCACTATTATTTCGTTTTTTCTGCCCAAAAATTGAAAGGGCGCATTGTAGCCTAAAAATCTAAAATTGCCAAAATACGCTATCCCATTATCCTTTAATAAATTTTTAAGTTTAAGGGCGTTTGCTTTAATTTCCTTATCATCAGCATAGCCGCCAAACTGAATAGCGGCCACATGTTCATCATTGGTTGTTTTAAAAGTGATGTCAGAGTTGTTTGGAATAGGCAAATTGCTAACATTGTAAATGGATGGCATAACAAAACTCATAGAAGAGCTTGTGTCGTTTATGTCCAAGTGCACTGGAGTTGTCATGGCAATGTTTTTCTTTTCTTGATTACCTCCAAAAATAAAGGATGCTAATTTTCTGAAGCCAGATGATGACATTTCTTTATAGTTTTTTACTTTCATCGAAACAGTTGCCATGGTTGCTGGCGGGTAGAGTCTAATTTCAAAATCTTTTTCTTTTTTGATGACCGTAAAAGCTTGCGTTTCTGTTGATGCCATGGCTAAATATATTTGTGAGATGATTAATAATAGAACTAAAATACTGGTGATAATAATGATTGTTTTCATGGTGAATTATGTTGGAAAGTTACTGATTTACTGCGACATTGCAAAGATTAACTATTTTTTAAAATAGGAGTTGCAAATATTTGGAAAATCCTTGCATTAATCCCACTTTTTTAGAAAAAACCTGATATTAATTAAGAGGTAAAAAACTACAACTTAATTTCAAAAAAAATAAAGCTATTCAATAAATAAAATGGCCATTAATCTCCAAGTTTTTTGCTACAAAGATTAGTTTTGCGTTGACTTAACATTAAACTAAACGCTGAGTAAATGTTCAGTATTTATCAAGATTGTTTCTCTTCTTTTTGTCCAACAGGGTTTTGTTTTTTTACAAGGAAATATTATATTTGCTGCAAAGAACATAAAAAAGACTATCAAATGACTCAAAAAGCAAAAACAATTGATGAAATCTTCAGTTTTCTGCCGAAAGAAAGAATAGACTCTTTTAACAGATTGCACATTGAGATTGTGAAAAACTTACCAAAAGGGTTTGAGCCTGGCATTAGTTACGGCAGATTGTGTTATATTATTCCGCACAGTGTTTATCCTTTAGGTTATCATTGCAACTCAATTGAGCCTTTGCCGTTTGCTTCAATTGCTTCACAAAAAAATACAATAAACTTTTATCACATGGGCATTTATTCCAATCCCCAATTGTTAGAATGGTTAGTTTCTGAATATCCAAAACATTGCAAGCAAAAATTAGATATTAGCAAAAGCTGCATTCGTTTTAAGAACCTAGATGACATTCCTTATGAACTAATTGGAGAGTTAATGAGAAAAATAAGCGCTCAAGAATGGATAAGCATCTATGAAACCGCATTTAAAAAGTGAAAGAATAGCAACAAAAAACCCCTTGTTTTAAAGGGGTTGACACATCGTGAATGTGTTTATTGTGGTACCTCCAGGAATCGAACCAGGGACACAAGGATTTTCAGTCCTTTGCTCTACCAACTGAGCTAAGGTACCATTTTCTTAATGGGAGTGCAAAAATAATTTTTTTTTTATATTAAACAAACTATTTTTTGTTTTTTTGTTTTAATATTGAACTTTATTTATTCAATTATGATTAGTGCCATCGTTTTTATTATTACAACCGCCATAGCAGCCTATTTTCTAGTGAGGAGCGTTAAGAAGATTAAACGCAATATTGCCTTCGGAAAACCCCAAAATCTGAGCGACCAACCAAAATTAAGACTTAAAACGATGATAAAAGTTGCTTTTGGACAAGCAAAAATGACCAAAAAGCCCATAGCTTTTATCTTTCACTCAATGATTTATGTAGGATTTGTACTTATTAACCTCGAGGTTTTAGAAATTATGATTGACGGATTGTTTTCTACCCACAGAATATTTCAACCCATTTTAGGCGGATTTTATCCTGTGATGATTGGTTTTTTCGAGATACTAGGCCTTTTAGTAATTGTGGCCTGTGTTGCATTTTTATACAGAAGGAATATTCAAAAGATAAAAAGATTTGAAGGCATTGAGATGAAAGGATGGCCTTTTAAGGATGCAAATTATATTCTTGTTATAGAAATAGTGTTAATGAGTGCTCTATTAATAATGAATGCAACAGATTCTCATTTGCAAAACTCGGCAAGTTTGCCAATTAGTGGTTTAATAGCAACACTTTTTAATGGAATGGGTGAGCAAAACCTGCTTATTTTTATGAAAGCCGCTTGGTGGTTGCATTGGATAGGCATTCTTTTATTTGTAAATTATATTCCATTTAGCAAACACTTGCATATTTTTCTCGCCTTTCCCAACACCTATTATAGTAAGCTTGAGGCTGTGGGGACAATTGACAACATGAAAAGTGTTACCACCGAGGTGCAACTAATGCTAGACCCCAATTTTCCTTTGCCCGAAAATTATGTTTCGCCCGAGGGTTTTGGAGCAAAAGATGTAACCGACCTAAGTTGGAAAAACCTAATGGAGGCCTATTCTTGCACAGAATGTGGAAGATGCACAAGTGCTTGTCCTGCACATATTACAGGAAAATTGCTTTCGCCCCGCAAAATTATGATGGATACAAGAGACAGAATGGTGGAGTTGGGCAATGCCAAAGACGAAAAAGGAGCTGATTTTCATGATGGAAAGAGCTTGTTGGAAAAAGTGAGTAAGGAAGAGCTTTGGGCTTGCACAACTTGTAATGCCTGTGTCGAAGCATGTCCTATCAATATCAGACCTGTTGATATTATCATGCAAATGCGTCAATTTTTGGTGATGGAAGAAAGTTCGGCTCCGGCAGAACTGAATAATATGATGAGCAATTTGGAAAACAACAGCGCTCCTTGGCAGTTTTCACCCACCGAAAGAGCCGATTGGACAAATTAAACGACCTTTTTAACTATTTTTTAAATTTTTATTGATAAAAATTTTATTTTTTGGTTTTTAAACATTATTTTTACAGCCTATATTAATGTTACAAATGAAAAAAAAAATACTTATTTTATCGCTGGCTATTCCTTTTTTAGCCATTTCACAAAGTGTTTCGCCCCAAAAACTTAACGGGAAAATTTTAAACGAAACACCAGTTCAAATTCAAGATGCAATTGTATCAAGTGACAAAGCTTCTTTAGATGCCACTAAAGTGAATGTTTTGAATACCAACAAAAGAGCAGATTTTGGTTTTAATAAAATTCAAATTGGAACTACTTATTATGATCTTCAAACCAATGGTAGCGTTGGTAGAAGAGTAAATCTTTTGCCTGGTGGAAAAATTAGTGCCACTTGGACAACATCATCAGACAATTCTGAAGCATTTACAAACAGAGGAACTGGTTACAACCATTTTGATTTAACCAACTGGTTGCCTGTTGCCAATCCAACACCAAGACTTGAAGGCACCCGTTTGGGCTGGCCGTCTGTTGGCATAAATGGAACAAGAGAATGGGTTGCAGCCCACAGTGCAGCAGATGGCGGTTTTGTAATGTCATACAATAATGCAATTGGAAGCACAAGTTGGACAAGTGGAAACTTGGTGTTGAGCCAACCACAAAAAAGACCCATTTGGTTTAGAATTGCTAACAGTGGAAATATTTTCCATGCCATAGCAAGTTATGCAGATTCATCAAACGCTGGAGAACCAAGGGCTCCAACCATTAAAGGTGTTGTTGCGCCAATGACATATAGCCGTTCTTTGGATGGTGGTGTTACATGGGATAAAATTCATACTGTATTAGATGGCTATGATAGCACAAGAGTTACTTCTGGTGGTGGCGATATTTATGCCATAGATGTAAAAGATTCTATTGTTGCGATTGTTACAGGCAGATTGTTGCATGATATATTGGTTTTTAAATCAACAGACAATGGTAATACATTTACCCGAATGATCGCAGACTCTTTTAAATATGCACCATATTCAAGCAAAACTTTAATGATTGATACGCCATTCGTTTGCGATGGTTCATTAGATGTTTTGATAGACAATGATGGTAAAGTGCATGCTTTTTGGGGCGTAACCAGAGTATTGGATACAGACACAACAGATGAAACTTACAGCTTTTTCCCAACAACTGCCTTGATGGGCTATTGGAATGAAAACACAATGACCACGCAATTTATTGCTGGTGGTGGCCAAATGGACAGAAACAAAAACGGTGAGATGGATATTTCTGCTGGAAATTGGAGTTCTTTAGATGTAAACGGTCAAATTCCTGCAAATTTAAAGACAAATGGTATTTCTAGCGTTGCCCGTTTAGGGAATACAGGATTGTTGCACTTGCCTTCTGCGGGTATTGCTGCCGATGGTTCTTTGTATATTACATACTCTTTTCCATTAGAGCAAGATGTTGACGACAACAATGTAAACAGAAGAGATATATTCATCGTTCATTCAGAAGATGGCGGTGTTTCTTGGTCTGTTCCTCAAGATATTTCTCAGGTTTTGGGTCAAGAAGAAGAGTTTGCTTGCGTAGCAAAAGTGGTTGACAATTTTGTTCATGTTATTTTTCAAATGGACGATTTGCCAGGAACAAACTTACAAACTAATAGCAGAATAGATAACAATCACCCAGTTGTTTTAAACAAAATAATGTACTCTGCTATTCCCGTTGAAAAAATTAAAGATGGTTCTATTAGTCAAGTTTGGAATGCAAGTATTAATAAATTTAACCCAAACAAAGAGATTTTTGTAGTTTCTCAAAATCAACCAAACCCTTTCTCAAACACATCTGAAGTGATTGTTTGGTTAGATGGTGCTGCTGATGTAACATTAGAAATTGTAACACTTTCAGGTCAGGTTGTTGGCACATCTAACTTCAATGATTTGAATGTTGGAAACCATGTTTTAACAATTGATGGCAGTGGATTAACACCAGGCATTTATTTCTATACAATTAAAACCGGCACACATTCCGTTACTAAAAAAATGAGCATTAACTAAGTTTTTATTAATTAATATTTAAGGAAAAAACCTCTGATGAAAATCAGAGGTTTTTTTATTTATAAAAGTTATTTTTTAGGTTAAATTTGCACAAATAATAATTAACGAAATGGCAGAAAATATTTTAGTGATTGGCGCTTGCGGACAGTTAGGAACAGAGCTTGTCGAATCTTTAAGAGGCATATACGGAAACAGCAATGTTATTGCTTCAGATATCAAACAATCGGAACACGAAGTTTTTAAAACTGGGCCGTTTGAGAACCTTGATATTTTAGATAAAAACAATTTTACAGCTATTTTAGATAAATATAAACCTACCCAAGTTTATCATTTAGCTGCTTTATTGAGCGCAACTGCAGAAGCAAAGCCAAAATTGGGATGGAGCTTAAACATGGATGGATTGTTTCATGTTTTGGATGCAGCAGTAGATTATAAAATAGGCAAAGTATATTGGCCAAGTTCTATTGCGGTTTTTGGACCCAGCACGCCCGTTAACCATACGCCTCAAAACTGTGTGATGGATCCGAACACAATTTATGGTATTAGCAAACTAGCAGGCGAAAGATACTGCGAATATTATTTTCAAAAAAGAGGGGTAGATGTAAGAAGTTTGCGCTATCCTGGGCTAATTGGCTACAAAAGTGCGCCAGGTGGAGGCACAACGGATTATGCAGTTAGCATTTATCATGATGCTTTAACGACAGGCGTTCACAACTGTTTTTTGAATGAAAACACAGAATTGCCAATGTTGTATATGCCCGATGCTTTAAAAGCAACATTGGATATTATGCATGCACCAGCAGAAAATGTGAAAATAAGAAGTAGTTATAATTTGTCGGGCATGAGTTTCGACCCTAAAGGAATTACAGCAGCCATTCAAAAATACATGCCTGATTTTAAAACAGAATACAATCCAGACAGCCGTCAAAAAATTGCAGACAGTTGGCCAAATAGCATTGACGACACAGAAGCCCAAAACGACTGGGGATGGAAACCGCAATATGACTTAGATAGCATGACAAAAGATATGTTAGTGAACCTTGCCCCACAGTATGGAAAATCTTTAAGTCTATAAAAAAATGACAGAAACAAAACCTTTGATTTTAATCTCTAACGATGATGGCATATCCGCCCCAGGACTGAGAGTTTTGGTAGAAGAAATGATGACTTTGGGGGAGGTAATTGTTGTTGCGCCAGACAAACCACAAAGCGCCATGGGCCATGCAATTACCGTTACCGCACCTTTAAGATTAAAAAGAAGCTATATTTTTAAAGATGTTGTTGCCTATGAATGTTCAGGAACGCCCGCAGACTGTGTGAAATTAGCCCTAGATAAAGTATGCGACAGAAGGCCCAATATTATGGTTTCTGGTATTAACCATGGTCCAAATTATAGCATTAATGTCATTTATAGTGGCACAATGAGTGCGGCTGTTGAGGCAGCGGTTGATGGCGTTCAGGCAATTGGGTTTTCATTGTGCGATTATAGCAACGAAGCAGATTTTTCGCACACAAGAGAGTATATTCGGAAAATTGTGTCCAATATTTTGGAACAACCTCTGCCTTATGGCACACTCTTAAATGTCAATTTCCCTAAAACGGATACCATTAAAGGCATTAGAATTTGCAGACAAGCGAGTGCCAAATATTCAGAGAATTTTATGCAAAGAGAAGATCCGTCTGGCAATACATACTATTGGATGACAGGCAAATTCATCAATATGGAAGCCGATGATAACGACACAGATTTGTGGGCAGTGGACAATGATTATATCAGTATTGTGCCAACAAAATTTGACCTCACTTCGCACGGTGTGATACAACATTTAAAACTAATGTTTTAATCAATGGGCCATCAAAAGCAAATTTTTTTCGGCATTATTTTAGGATTGATATTGCCTTTTATCTTATCTGTCATCTATTTTTTATCCATCAATCCGGGATATGGGTTTGCAGATTATTTTAAATCCTTTTTTGTAACACAAATTATGGCCCCCATTTTAAGCGTCTGTCTTGTTGGCAATTTAGGCTTATTTTTTCTTCTTTTAAAATTAGAGAAAGAGAGCTTTGCCAGAGGGGTTGTATTTGCTACGCTATTGGTTGGTGGTGTTATCTTTATTTTAAAAGTTATTTAAATTATGTTTTCAATTATAAGGTTCTTTCTCTTTATGTTTCCTGCCGAAAAAGCACATTACATTGCTTTAAACTGGCTGCAGTTTATCATAAAAATCCCTGTTCTTTCGCTGGTTTTCAAATACGAAACTAAAAACAAAACGATTGAATTTTTAGGCATCTCGTTTAAAAATAATGTTGGGTTGGCTGCCGGATTTGATAAAAATGCAAAATATTTGGATGTAGTAAAGTTTTTGGGGTTTGGCCATGTGGAAATAGGCACCGTTACCCCATTGGGACAGGACGGCAACCCTAAGCCTCGCTTGTTTAGATTAGTGAAAGACCAAGCCATTATCAACCGTTTGGGGTTCAATAACGATGGGGTAGATGACATCGTAAAACGATTAAAAAACAGACCACAAGAACTTGTAATAGGAGGGAATATTGGCAAAAATAAGAGCACCCCAAATGAAGAAGCAGTTAATGATTATAAAATATGTTTCGAGAAACTATACCCTTTTGTAGATTATTTTACCGTGAATGTTAGCAGCCCAAACACGCCCGGCCTAAGAGAGTTGCAAGACAAAAAGCCATTGATTGAAATATTGAACGCTTTGATCCAAATTAGAAAATCTTTGGTGGACAATGGAAAAACCCAATTGCCAATTCTATTGAAAATAGCACCCGATTTAAGCACCAATCAGTTGGATGATATTGTTGAAATAGTGAATGTTTCGGGCATAGATGGCGTGGTTGCAACCAACACAACGATTGGCAGAGAAGGGTTAAAAACAAACAAAACAGAAGTAGAAACAATAGGCGCAGGCGGGTTGAGCGGCAAACCCGTTTTCGAAAAATCTAATGAAGTGTTGGCCTATTTAAACAAAAAATTTGAAGGCAAAGTGCCTATGATTGGTGTTGGCGGCATATATTCTAAAGCCGATGCCAACAAAAAGTTTGAAAATGGTGCAGGATTGGTGCAACTTTATTCTGGGTTCATTTATAAAGGCCCAAATTTAATTAAAGAAATAGCCGAGTAAGAATCTGAGTTCAATTACGAATTGCAAGAAAATACGCTCACAAAAAACTTTCCTTTTTCATTAAAAAAAGTTTTGTCGGCCTTCAAAAATCTAAAATTGCAGCTGCAACAGCTATTATTTCCTCTAAAAACAGAAACATTATTTAGGCGCCATTTCCTCGCCCTCTGGGTTCGCTGCGCTCCGTCTTTGTTTCGGCTGAGCCGGAAACAAAGACCTGCCGCAAAGCCGGCAGCCTCCGGTCTCGGGGCGCAGAGAAACGCAAATTTTTTATTGCGAGTAACCTATATCCCTCCCAACCATTGCCAAATCTCATTTTGCCACTGTTGGACCTCTTTTTTTATAGGCGAATAAGCTTACAAAGCAGCCAAGCTCTTTTTGAGAGGTGAAAAAAGCTTTTTTTTTGCCAACGAATGTCCGTTTGGGGTTCGCAAAGAGGCGTTTGGGCGTTGCGACTGTTCATTTTGACACTCCGAACACCCACTTGAACCCCGAGAGAATCCTTTTTATACATCTAATCTTCAATTTCACTCATTTAGACTTCACTTTGTTATGACATACCTATTTTTACAGCATGATACAATTGAATTTAAAAACTATTTGATTAAAATGGGGCATAGACCCTTAACAAGATTTTTGGTAAAAATGAAATTCACATACAATAATGCGAGGGCTTTATTGTTGCAAGAGTCAAAACAAATTAGATTTAACGATTTGTTTTTTATTAAAGAAAAAGAAAACAAGTTTCTCTCGCTTACCCATCCGCTTTTAGCCCTTTTGGACAATAACAAACTAAAAGACCCCCATAGATTTATTAAGAAACCTAAAGCCTGAGGATCTTAAAAGATTTCATGTCATTGACGATTTCTTTAATTATTATTTAAGTGTCTTAATATTGCAAATTATGGCAATCAACTATTTTAGGAATAAAGCACCATTAACCAAAATGCAGAAAACCATTTTGTTTGTTGTCTAAGGCATATTGTTTATTGGTTATATTGCTTTTACGCAAATATACGGGTGGTACCGAATATGCTTTCAATATAGTCCAATCACCGCTGCGCTTGATTGTCCTATTTTCAAGCTATATCGGCATTTACTATTCTAAAACTCTAAAATAGTTTGGACTATTTTAAAATTAGAATTGGTATAATATTAAAACTGTTGTTTGCTTTAATCAAAAAAATTGGCCTATAAAAGGAGGGAAAGAATTATTTATTCTCTCCCTCCTTTTATTATTCTTTTTTTTTACTATTGTTAGGGTTGCATTAACTAGTTGAATCTAATTAATCAGAAAAAATCAATATTTCCTTTTGCTAAAACTGTTGCCGTTCGGCTTGTTACTTTTTTGCTGAGGGCGTTCGTTGCGTTTTTGATAAATATTAGCAGGCTTTGTGGGGCGTTTGCTAATTTGCTCAAACACAACATGAAAAGGATGCTCGTCATTCACAGGAATATTTTTGCCTATCACCTTTTGAATATCTCTTAAATTAATGGTTTCTTCTTCATCACAAAAAGAGAAAGAGATGCCGCTATGTCCGGCTCTGCCTGTTCTGCCAATGCGGTGAACATAAGTTTCGGGTACTTCTGGTAATTCAAAATTTACAACATGGGTTAGTTCATCAACATCAATGCCTCTGGCTGCAATATCGGTGGCTACCAAAACCCGTGTGGTGCGGTTTTTAAAGTTTGTTAAAGCCGTTTGTCTTGCATTTTGAGATTTATTGCCATGTATGGCTTGCGCAGAAATTTGTTGTTTTAAAAGGAATTTAACCAATTTGTCTGCCCCATGTTTGGTGCGGGTAAACACCAAAGCCGTTTCAATACTTTGGTCTTTCAATAAATGTTTCAACAAGTCTTTTTTGGCTTCTTTGTTCACATAAAATAAAGATTGCTCAATGGTTTCGGCTGTTGTAGAAACAGGCGTAACCTCCACTTTAATAGGGTTTCTTAATATGCTATCTGCCAAATGTTGAATTTCTTTGGGCATGGTAGCCGAAAAAAACAAGGTTTGCCTTTTTTGAGGTATTTTTGAAATAATTCTTTTCACATCTTGCACAAAACCCATGTCCAACATACGGTCTGCTTCGTCTAAAACAAAAATTTCTAGAGCGTCTAATTTTACATAGCCTTGGTTCATCAAGTCTAATAAACGGCCCGGTGTGGCCACCAAAATATCAACCCCTCTTTGCAAATTATCAACCTGTGGATTTTGATTAACGCCTCCAAAAATAACCAGGTTTTTAAGTGCCAAAAATTTTCCATAAGCTGCAAAGCTTTCTTGAATTTGAATAGCCAACTCCCTTGTTGGGGTTAAAATCAAAGCTCTAATTGGTTTTCTGCCTGTTTGTGTGCTGCTGTTGCTTAAGTTTTGCAACATGGGAATAGCAAATGCTGCGGTTTTTCCTGTGCCTGTTTGGGCACAGCCGAGCAAATCTTTTTTTGCCAAAATGTGCGGAATTGCTGATGCTTGGATGGGTGTTGGTTTTTCGTAACCCTCTTTTTCCAAGGCTTTTAAAATTGGCTCCAAAAGCCCTAAATCTTTAAATGTCAAAATGAAATTGTTGTAATAAAATGAATTTGATTTTATTATATAATATAAAATATTCAAATAAAATCTTACCGCAAAGGTAGTATTTTAAATTAACTTTAAAGTTATTTAGTTTTTTGCTAATATCTTTTTAATAAAAAATGTACCAAAAGGAATCAACGAAATAATAAATAATACAAAAGCCGTTTTTACAGTAATTAATTTTTCAATGAGTACAAATAGAATTACAATGATGAATAGGACAAACAAAATGCCATGCAACATTCCTATATGTCTGACTGCATCTGGGATTTCGAAAGCGTATTTAAGTGGCATCGCTATAAAAAGTAAAATTAAGTATGAAATTCCTTCTACATGTCCTGTCAGAATTAAATTTTTTATAGTTTTTGTTTTGTTCATTTTGTTTTGCAAAACTAAGTATAATCATTTGTTTTTTTACTTAATAACATTTTACTGTCTTATTAAGATAAAGTTAAATTTTTGAATTATTTTTGCAAAAAATTTAATTAAACCCATAATGAATAATAGTGCAATCATTTCAAGTATTATTGGCAATGCTTCTCATACTTATTTGAATTTAACAACAGATGAACTTGTGAACAAAGCCATCGAAAAGAAAGAAGGAATTTTAACAGACAAAGGCGCTTTAGCTGCTGACACTGGTGAATTTACCGGCCGTTCGCCAAAAGATAAATTTACAGTTTCTGATAGTAAAACTGAAAATACAGTTTGGTGGGGTCCTGTAAATACCAAATTTGACGAACAAAAGTTTGATATTTTACTTGCAAAAGTAATGAAACATTATGAAGGGAAAGAATTATTTGTTAGAGATGCCTATGCTTGTGCAAGTCCCAAATACCGTTTAGATATTAAGGTTGTTACAGAATCAGCCTATCAAAATTTGTTTGCAAAAAACTTATTTTTAAGGCCAGAAACGACCGAAAACCCAACCGATTGGTTGATTTTGGCGGCTCCATCTTTTCTTGCTAATGCTGCCGAGGATGGTACAAGACAACACAATTTTTCTATTATTAATTTCACAAAGAAAATCATTTTGATTGGTGGTTCTGGATATACAGGCGAATTGAAAAAAGGCATTTTCACAGTGCTTAATTATATTTTGCCACATGAGAAAGAGGTATTGTCTATGCACTGCTCTGCAAATATCGGAAAAGCTGGCGATACTGCAATTTTCTTTGGCTTGTCTGGCACAGGAAAAACAACGCTTTCTGCTGATCCCGAAAGGCACTTAATTGGCGATGACGAGCATGGATGGGATGGTGATTCTGTTTTCAATTTTGAAGGCGGGTGTTATGCAAAATGTGTTGATTTAACAGAAGAAAAAGAACCACAAATATGGAAAGCCATCAAACATGGTGCTTTGGTTGAAAATGTTAGATTCTTTAAAAACTCCAATAAAGTAAATTATGAAGATGTAAGTGTTACGGAAAATACAAGAGTCGCTTATCCAATCGAATTTATTGATAACATTGCAGTCCCTTCTATCGGAAAAGCACCCAAAAACATCTTTTTCTTAACTTGTGATGCTTATGGTGTTTTACCTCCAATTTCAAAATTAACGCCAGAGCAAGCGATGTATCATTTTATTTCTGGTTATACTAGTAAAGTGGCTGGTACAGAGGCTGGAATAACAGAACCACAAAGCACATTTTCTGCTTGTTTCGGACAAGCTTTTTTGCCGCTGCATCCAACTAAATATGCTGAGCTTTTAGGCAAAAAACTAAATGAAAATCCAAATGTAAATGTATGGTTAGTAAACACAGGATGGAGTGGTGGTGGCTATGGTGTTGGTAGCAGAATGAAATTGAGTTACACAAGAGCCATGCTAAACGCTGCACTAAATGGAGAATTGGATAATGTTGAATTTACCAAACATAGGGTTTTCGGTGTGATGATGCCAAACAGCATTACAAATGTTCCTACAGAAATTTTAAGCCCTAGAAAAACTTGGGCAAACGAGCATGATTATGATAAAGCAGCAAATTTGTTAGCAGAAAAATTTACGGAAAACTTCAAAAAATTTGAGCAAGGTGCTTCAGAAGCCATAAAAAACGCTGCTCCAAAAGCCGTTTTAGCAGAAAATTAATCTAAAAAAGTTATTCATTAATGTTAACTCTTTGATAATGAGATAAATAAATTTTTAAAATGATTTGGGGGCAATGCCCCCAAATTTTGTTATATAGAGTATGAAAGAACAATTAGAAGCTAACTTATTTACGAAATTTTTAGCAGGTCTTTGTACAAAAGAAGAAGAAAGTTTTTTGAAAAATTGGTTGAAAAGCCATCCAACAAATCAATCTTTCCTTGGTTTTGTTCAACAAAGCATCCCTTCTGTTATCAGACAAATTAAATAATGCACAATTTGGACGAAAAATATATTTTCGATGATTTTAAATCATTCTTGGGAGAGGCCGAACAGCCTGTTTCTAAAGAAGAGATGTTGACTTATGAAAATATTTTTGATGCATCTGTTAATTTTCAATATCCTGTTAGTGATGTAGATGAGAATTGGCTTGCACTTAAGGCCAACTTAAATAGCAATGTTACAGTGCTTGAAAAAAATAAGCCTAAGCAAGTATTTATGTTTAAATGGCTTGCTGCTGCTATCGTTTTGCTAGTTTTAAGTTTTAGTTTGTATCAATATTTTGCTCCCGAAAAAGATTACAATGCAGTTTTCGCTACATTAGATAAACCAAATAGCTTTCTTCTGCCCGATGGCAGTATCATTAAGTTGAATAGAAACACGCGCGTCAATATTCTTAAATTAAATAAAAGCGAAAGGCGTCTAAAATTAGAAACAGGTGAAGCCATTTTTGAAGTTACTCATAATAAAACACCCTTTTCTGTAGAAACAAATCAAGGACAAATAAATGTTACAGGTACGGTGTTTAATGTCAAAATTCAAGGAGAAAACAAAACAAGAGTCTCTCTTTTAGGCGGAATTATAAATTTTGAAACTAAAACGGAAATCATAGAACTTGTCCCTGGCCAAACATTAGAAATTACAAACGGCAAAATAGATATTGTTTTAAATAACAATCCTATTGCATGGCAAAATAATCAATTGTCATTTAATAATCAAGAGCTCTCAGATATTATCTTAAAATTAAATGAATATTATAGTATTAATTTCATTTATCCTGAAAATTTATCAAAAGAAAAATTAACCATAACCTTTGATAATATAAGCGCTCAAGAGGCTGCAAAACTCTTGTCTGAAACAATTAACGGAGAAGTTGTTTTAAAATAAGTTTAATTGGTCAAAATACTAAATTGTTTGCAAATGCGTTTGTGTTTTCAAATAATTCATCATTTTTTTTTAAAAAAAATAATATAAAATATCAAAATAATCAAAAAATATTTTATATTTGTCGTAAGATTTTAAATATATGAAAAACTCAAAAGGACTTTTTATTGCTTTTTTCCTCATTATTATTGTAGTTTCGGCTTGTAATAAAACAGTAGAAAAAAAGAGATTGATTTTAGATTTGCCTACAACCATGTTTGATTATGAAACGGCAATTGAAGATGGTAAAAGTGTGCCAATAAAAGATAAAATTAAAGACGGTTCTAAAGAATTTTATAATGACAATACCGCTACGCTTGGCAGAGTTCTCTTTTATGATGTTAATTTAAGTGCGAATGGCACAGTGTCTTGCGGGTCTTGTCATGAGCAATCTTTAGGATTTGCAGATGGAAAAAAAGGAAGCAGTGGTTTTTCTGAAATTAGTACGCCAAGAAATTCAATGGCAATTATTAATGTGGCCGACAATAACAATATGTTTTGGGACTCTAGAGTGTCTTCTCCTTTAGATTTATCATTAAAACCCGTTTTTGATCACATAGAAATGGGGATTTTAAATAACGAAATGCTGGTTAGTAAAATTAAAGGGAAGCCTTATTACAAAGATTTGTTTCAAAGTGCATTTAATAATGGAGAAATAAATAAAGAAAACATATCTATAGCTATTACATCCTTTTTAAATGCTATTTATTCTAAACAATCCAAATTTGATAAAGAGAAGGCAGGAAATTTTACCGGGTTTACAACTCTTGAAAAATATGGTATGGAATTGTTTAACAGTAGCCGTTTGAAATGTGGCACTTGCCATTCAACATCAAATTTTTCAGCTCCTGATTTTGAAGGTGGCCCTTATGGAAAATCTAGTGGCGGTTTTAACGGTGATGATGGCCCAAAAGGAACAGCTAACATCGGTTTAGATTTAAATTATAAAGACCAAGGATTAAAAGATGGACAGTTTAAAATCCCATCTTTAAGAAATATTGAGTTGACTGCTCCGTATATGCACGATGGAAGATTTTCTAGCCTTAATGATGTCTTAAATCATTACAGCAATGGAATAAAAATTCACAGAAATTTAGATTCTAAATTTATTAAAAATGGTCAGGCCGTTAAACTAAATCTTTCTGACTTTGAAAAAGATGCTGTTATTGCTTTCTTAGAAACATTAACCGACAAAGAATTAATCACAAACCATAAATTTTCTAATCCATTTGTATTAGGGAATTAATAGTTTTTGCAAGCAACCAAGTGTTTAAAAAATTAAAGTTAGATGAACTTGGCCGACAGGATTTAGAGAGTTTTAAAAAGTCGGATAAAAACAATATAATATTAATTCTAGACAATGTTAGAAGTATGCATAATGTTGGAAGTATATTTAGGACTGCAGACGGTTTTGGAATAAAAAAGATTTACTTGTGTGGAATAACAGCCAAACCACCGCACAGAGAGATTCATAAAACTGCACTTGGTGCAGAAAATAGCATAGACTGGCAATATTATGAAAACCCTTCAGAAGTTATAAATAAACTTAAAAGCCAAGGGGTGAAAATAATCGCCATTGAGCAAGCCGAAGGCAGCATTCCTTTAAATAATTTTATTTATGATGAAGAGAATCCAATTGCCATTATATTAGGAAATGAAGTAGAAGGTGTTTCTAATGAGGCGATGAATATGGCTGACAGCTGTGTTGAGATTCCTCAATTTGGCACCAAACATTCATTCAATGTTTCCGTTTGCACAGGTATTGTGCTATGGCAATTATTGGGATAAATCTATTTTGATTTTTAACACACCTTTTTAATGTGAAATAGTCTGCCTTTAATAGTTTTACATTAACAAAAGTTATTTTCCTCTAACCATTAGAAATCTTAATATAGGATTCAATGGCAGCAAATATTGATGGATTTTCTTTTGTAGGCGCAGGAATATCTACAAATAAATTATATTCCCTCATAGCAGCTTGAGTTGTTTCACCAATAGCCACTAGTCTGGTGTTGTTTTGTTTGAATTCAGGAAAGTTTTCAAACAAAGATTTTACATCTGCTGGACTAAAGAAAACGATGGCATCATAAAAAACATTTTCCAAATCACTTAAATCTGCTGAAACCGTTTTGTACATTGTGCTTTCTGCGATGCTTATATTAGATTCTGCACAAAAATCAAGAATATTAGATTTTCTGATATCAGAACATGGAAACAAGAAGTTTTCTGTTTTATGAAGAGTTAGCAAGCTGAAAAAATCTTTTTCTGTGATACCTTTTGGCGTAAAAACTTTCCTTTTTCTTAAAAAAATATACTTTTGAATATAAAGACCTATGCCCTCATTTGTGCAAAAATATTTCATATCTTGGGGCAAATCTACACGCATTTCTTCCACCACTCTAAAAAAGTGGTCAACCGCATTTTTGGAATTAAAAATTACGGCAGAATGACTTATGATACTCACACGAGATTTTCTTACATCTCTCCCATGCACAGGTTCTACTTGTATAAATGACCTATAATCAATCTTTACTTTAAACTTAGTGATTAACTCGTCAAAAATAGATTTTTTCCCAGCCTCAGGTTTATTTTGAGAAACCAGAATAGTTTTAATTTTTCCTTCTTTTATCATATAATAAGAAATTTGTTCAATGATTTTAATAGAACCATTATGGGTAAAATTTCAAAGCTGCAAATATACAAAATTAATATCAAAATGGAATCACTTTTATAAAAGTCTCTTGACAGTACAAATTTTAAAATACTACTAGCATAAATTAGAATCATAAAAACAACTAATATCGTTGGAATATTGTCAGCCAACCAAATGCTGCTATTATAATAACTAATTACAATAATGGGCAAAAAAATGACACCTATAAAAAAAGCATTGATTCTGAATATGATTGCATAATGGGTTTCTAGTTTTTTTTGGTTAAATGCAAAAGAAAAAATGTTTTTTAAGAGTTGACTTAAAATAAATATCGTTAACAATGCTAAATTTATATAAACGATAAGGAGAAAATCTGCCACTGCTGGGGTTTTGTCGTAGTTTTTTAAAAAAACAAAGACGCCAATTCCTATCATCTGAGCGGTTATAAACCATGTTAAAAGTTTGCTGATTTTAAATTCTTTGGTTTGGGTTTCTATAAATTCCCTAAAAAACAAAGTGTTATAAAATGAACGAATAATTAATTTGTATTGAAATGGATAGCTTGATTTAAATAGAATGATAATCAGTAATGTGAAAATTAGCCATAAAAATACAATATGGTTGTTAATGTTTTTTCGATTTGGTGGATTTTTTTGCGAAATTAGCGACTTTCTTATTTTTGATTTAGAGGCCGCAAAGGTTTTATAATTATAGCCTATAAATTTTTCGTAAAAAATGGTGTCTTTAACTAGAAAAAGGGAGTCATTTGTAGTAATTGAATCCAATTGCCTTATTTCATAAAAAGTTAAAGTATCTTTTGTTTCTTGCCCAAAAGAAGATAAAAATAATCCAACAAAAAGTAACGATAATAGGGTTTTAAAAATAGTTGCTAATTCCAAAATGTATTTTTCCTGTTCTTAAATCAAATGGATTGTTCTTTTGCGTGCCAAGCGCGTAAATTAATGATAGCACACCTGCACCTGTTTCAATATTTGCGCCAGCGCCAAAGCCCCAAGGATAGTCATAAGTTGCTCTGGTTTTGCCAAAACTTTTGTCTTCGATATAAGCGCCATTCCAAAACAGCCCGATATGTGAGTTTTTTGAAATTAGGTATCGAAATTCTATGTTTAGCATGTTGAAATTGTTTGCAAATATACTTTGTTCGTTAAAACCTTTTAAAGAATTTATTCCACCTTCTCTAAAAAGTTCATTGAAAAATATTTTGGGAGCAATGGTTTGAGAGATTAATGTATTGATTTTTAGGGTTGTAAATGTGCTTGTTTTAAAATATTTCTGGATATTAATTCTGTAATTATATTGTGTATTTGTCAGTTTTATTGAATCATAAAGACTTTTTCCGTTTGATAATTTAATGGCCGAAATATTGTTGTCTCTTAAAATCTCTTTGGTTCCAATACTAAAACCTGCGTCTATAAGCCAGCCTTTTTGAGGGTTTAGGTTGTAGTCTAAAAAATTGAAATCTGCCTCTAGTCCATAATTTTTATTTTGTATGGCATTAATAGTTGGGAAGTTTTGGCTTGTTTTTATTGGCATGGTATCTACAAAATTTAAATTGGTGGCAGAAACAGAATAGAAAAATTTGATGCCATTTAGCCCAGAAGTAAAATACTGGAAGTCAATTCTATTATTGATTGTTGTAAAAAGAGTGTCAAATTTCAATAAATCGAGTGAATAGTTTAAGCCAAAAGGTTTGTTGATTAGATAAGGCAATTTTATTCTTGTTTTAAATTCTTGCGAACGGGTGTTAAAACTTCGCCAGTTTAATTCTAAACCTTTGGCAGATTTAAAAAGATTGTTAAGTTTTAAAAGAACTTCGCCCGTAAAAACGAGTTTTTGTCCAATGCCGCTGTTGGGCGCAAATCCAACAATGCCATTAATTTGATCTGTTTTCCTTTTTTTTAAATAAAAATAAGGTTTTGCCAATCCGCCATCAACAAAAGCAATTAATGGGTTTTTTTCTACTGCAATAAATGGCAACTGATTTAATTTTACAAGCGTTTTCCTAAAATTAGATTCGCTGTATGGTGTGTTGAGCTGGATGCCAAGATAGGCGGCTAAAAATTTCTTTTTTAATACATTGTCGCCCTCAATATTTAAAGTATCAAACTTAATAAAAGGCCCTCTATCAATATTAAGTGTAAAATTGATTTGTTCATTGCTATCAACATTTGTTTGCGATTTTATTTCGGCAAATGGAAACCCATTGTTTTCCAAATTATTTAGCAAACTTATAGCCGTTTCGTTCCTTATTTCTATCGTTGTTTTCTTTTGGGCTATGTTTCTTTGAATAATGTTCGTGTCATTTGAAACTATCTGAATCCCATTTATTTTATGCTTTGCACCAACAAAGAAATTGACATAAGTTGTATCTTTTTTGTATAAAATTGAATCAAAGTTGCAGGTTAAAAAACCACTAGCAATATAAAAATTTTTGAATTTTATTAGGTTGAAAATTTGAACAATGCTATCTCCGTTTAGGTTTAAATTGTAATTTAGTGGATTTTTATCTATTTTTAAAAACCTTGTTTGGCTGTATAATCTATTTTTAATACTAAAAATTAATAGGATGCTTAAAAGTGTTATTTTAATTATAGTTTTCAACAATAAATATTAGGACAAAAATAGTTGAATTTTCAATAATTTTTAGAACAATATATCGTGAGTTATTTCGTTTTTATTTTAATATGCTTTATTATTGCAGTATGAAATATTTAAGAATCGTTTTTTTACTTTTAATTACCATAGTTGTTTTTTCTGCTTGTGGTGGCCCCACAAAATGTAATGGAAAAAGAGGTACGCGCGTTCAGATGGGAACCATGTAGTTGTGAATTTATTGTTTGTTTGTTTGGGTAATATTTGTCGAAGTCCTTTGGCGGAATCTCTATTTAAATTTAATTTGGAGAAGAAAGGGAAATTAGCGTTTTTTAAAATCGATTCTTGCGGAACAAGCAATTGGCACCAGGGGGAAAAAGCAGACCATCGAACGCTCAAAAACGCTAAAGAGAATGGAGTTTATATTACGCATTTGGCTAAACAAATTACCCAGAATGATGTCAATCAATTTGATTATTTATTTGTAATGGATAACGAAAATTACAAAAATGTTTTACAAATGTTTCCAGAAAGCGAAAAAAAACTATTTTTGCTAACCCATTTTTCCAAAATTAAACACAACCAAATTATCCCAGATCCTTATTTTGGAACTGAAAATGATTTTCAAGATGTTTTAAATCTATTAAATATAGTAACAAATGAATTGGCAGATTTTCTTATCGAAAAACATTGTAACTAACAAAAATTTTAACACTGGTTTTGGTTTAGTTGTTGTTTTGTTTTTCACATACCAATATTTTTTGTTTTGTGTTCAGCCCGGATACATTGATGCAGACGGAGGTATTTTTTCAGCAATTGCTCAAAAAATGATAGATGGAGCGATTTTGTATGAAGATGCTTGGGAAAACAAACCTCCTGGCATTTTTTATTTAATAATAGTTTTTATGAAATTGACCCCCAATGCGGTCAATGCAGTGTTTTTTTTGGGGTTCTCCTCAATTTTATTAAGTGCCTTTGCTTTTTATTTTATTGCACTTAAATGCACGAAATCCATTTTGTTTTCTATCGCATTTGTTATAAGTATTCTGCCTGTAGTTTTTGATAAGGGCATGCACCACGATTTTTTATATACCGAGTTTTATGGCATTTTAATGATTTTATTAAGTGTTCTATTTTGGCTTATTTTTATTGACAAAAAGAAAACTTATTTCTTTAATTTATCACTGATTTTTCTTGGGTTTTCTTTTTGGTTTAAAGAGCCGTTTTTTATAGTGGTTGTTGCTTTGTATTTATACTATTTTAAGAGTTTAGATAATAAGAAATTGGCTTGGAAAGGCTTGTTTTTTTTAAGTATACCTAGTTTTGTTTTTGTTATAGTTCTTCTGTTTTCAGACAGTTTTTGGCCTTTTGTTGATATCTTGAAGTATAATTTTTTGTATGCAAAATCTGATGTTGTTCTGCCTGCTGTAAACAAGGTTGACTATATATTAAAGCCACTAATAACTTTTAATTTTCCATTATTTTTATTGTTTTTTGTTTCTTTTATTCATCTGATATTTAGTAGGAATAGGGCGCAATTATTGTTTCTATTATTGGTTTTATTAAGTAGTTTGGTATTCGTTTTTTTAACGCCTTATAATTTTCAACACTACTACTTCCCATTTTTTGCATTATTTTTTGTTGTAACTCTTCTTTTGCTTAGAATGAAACTTGAAATAGACAAAAAGCTTAGTTTTGTTTTTTATTTCTTGATGTTTTATCAGCTTTATGGACTAAATAAAAATGATGATATTAAATGGAATGTTAAGTTTGAAACATATAATGAGGATAAGTTTACCAAAACAATAAAACAAAATAAAGGCACATCTCTATATATAGATATAGCAGAGGGCGCTTCATATTATGCAAAAACAGGATTGAATAGTCCAACATTTTTGCCTGTGCCTTTACCTGTGCATTTTGCAGAAAATAAAATTGGAATAGAAAATCGTACAATTGTTTGGAATGAATTAACTCAAACACCTCCCGATTTTATAATTAGGGGAAATGAACTTTCTTATTATAATTGGTTTTTTGAGTCAGGTAGTTTTTATGATAAAAAATATGTACTTATTGATAGTATTTCTGGGGTGAATAATAAAAAATTGTTTTTGTTAAAACTAAAATAAAGTCAATTTAATTGACTTTATTAGGCATTGGTTTCTGTATAAAATGTTTGTATATTTTGCTGAAAGACAGTGTTATATAACAACGAAGTTATAGATTTGAATCTATTAATACGCTTTGTGAAAAATAAATTCAAAATAGAAAACAATAGTTTGTTTGTTGACAATGCAGGACATAAAGGAAGGGGCGTGTTTACATCTAAATTTTTAAAGAAAGGTGAAATAATAGAAGTTTGTAGTGTCATTGAAATAACTAAAAAAGATCATTATATGCTAATAAATAATATTTTGGAGAACTATACCTTTGTTTGGGACACAAAAAAACGAAGTGCGGCAATAGCTTTAGGGTTTGGGTCTTTGTATAACCACTCTAAAAATTGCAATGCAAGTTATACAAAGAGTATCAAACATGGCGTAATGGTGTATAAGGCCATCCAAAATATTGAACCCAACGAAGAGATAACAATAGATTATGGCGATATGCACGATAATTTAAATTAATAAACCCCCAATTTAAAACATAAAAATAACATGGCTACAACAAAAAAACCAGTTGCAAAGGCAAAAGCCAAAGCAGCATCAAAAGTAATCGCTGCGGCACCAAAAGCAAAAGCTGCGGCACCTAAAGCTAAAGCGAAAGTTGCACCAAAAGCAAAAGCTGCGGCACCTAAAGCTAAAGCGAAAATTGCTCCAAAAGCAAAGGCTGCGGCACCTAAAGCTAAAGCGAAAATTGCTCCAAAAGCAAAGGCTGCGGCACCTAAAGCTAAAGCGAAAATTGCTCCAAAAGCAAAAGCTGCGGCACCTAAAGCCAAAGGAAAAGTTGCTCCAAAAGCCAAAATGACTGCTCCAAAAGCCTCTGCACCAAAAGCCAAAGCAAAGAAAAAGTAAGTTTTTGTATCAAATTTATTTAAAGGTTTGCATTTTTAAAAATGCAAACCTTTTTTGTTTATAAATTTATTAATTTTACAGGGCTAAAGGCATTTAAGTTTAGTTTAAAGCCGATGGATTTTAATAGGTTGTTTTTTGGAATAAAAATATTGTCTGAAATGTAAAAAGGCAAAAATATTTCAAAGTTGTTTTCTACAATTAATATATTTAGTCGAGCCTTAAAAAGCCATTTTTATTTTTAAATTAAAATTCATGACTTCAATAATTTTAAAAATAAGGGTTTGAAAGAAGTGCCAAAAAGATGATTTATATTTATTCATCATCCTTTTGAAGTTAAAACCTGCTGCTGCAAGCATAATATTGATATTATCGCCCACTACCCCCTTGTAAAAGTTGCGATTTAGCCT
>Ga0209702_10002576_pt1 | contig 31218 bp, 26 predicted proteins | sample FRY01_FD_187210 | JGI IMG/M metagenome (GOLD analysis project Ga0209702, IMG submission 187210) | Freshwater microbial communities from Lake Fryxell liftoff mats and glacier meltwater in Antarctica - FRY-01 (SPAdes) (version 2) | ecosystem: Environmental > Aquatic > Freshwater > Ice > Glacier...
CTTTTTGATAATGTTTATTTATGATGTTGGAAATGAGTCTCCAATCAATTAAAACGTTCACTTGATCAAAAAATACCTGCTTGATCTTACGTCTTTCAACCATATAATCCGCGAAACCCAATTTCTGCTCTGTTTTCATGCTTAAAGATAGGAAATATAGCCGAAATAAATAGAAAATGTGAACCTAAATTATTAACAATCAAGTTGTTAATTAAATGGTGTGCCTTGCAACGGTCTTACTCTGATAGCTTTGATATCTTTCCAAGCCTCGTGTTTGTTTTTTTTCAGAATTGTTTTGATTTCAGATATGAGTTTTTCATCGGCTTCATCCATTACTCCGCCGAGTGATTTGCGAATGATTTTATAACCCATTGCAGACAATATTACAGCGAGAACAATTGAGGTTGCCGCATCTATCCAATAAGCTTCAGTAAAATAAACTACAATCAAAGCTACTGAAATACCTACTGTTGTGTAAGCGTCGGACATCAAATGCTTTCCTGTCGATTCAAGTGCCAATGATCGATTCAGTTTCCCTTTTCGTGCAGCGAATAATCCAATGATGAAGTTAGCAATACCTGCCAACACAATCAAACCAATTCCTAAATTGAGATTCATCAAGGGTTCTGGATGAAAGAGACTTAAAATACCCTTTAAACCAATGCTTAAACCAGCCAATGTGATGAGAATTCCTTCAAGGCCTGCGGTGATAAATTCGGCTTTTCCGTGACCATAGGGATGATTAGAATCTCTAGGAATTGTTGTTAAATACAAAGCATACAATCCAAAAATTGCAGTAATCCCATTAATTATTCCTTCAAGTGCGTCAGAAAGTATGGCTACCGATTTGGTGAGATACCAAGCAACAACTTTTATTACGAAAATTATTAATCCAAATACGAGAATGAATTTTTGATATCTGTAATTTGATTGTTGTGCATCCATGCTTAGTTTTCTCCAACTGAATACTTTAATCCGACTGGCATTCTTGCCTTTGGACTGACATTTTGTTCTGAGAATTCTTTCGCCAGATACTGATAATAACTTGAAATGCCAATCATCGCTGCATTGTCAGTACAATATTGGAACTGAGGAATAAAGGTGTTCCAGTTGTGTAATTTTCCTAGTCGCACCAATTCTGAGCGGATGAACGAGTTTGCCGACACACCACCAGCAATTGCTATGTTTTTTATATTTAATTGTTTACTTGCTTCAATCAGCTTTTTGTAAAGAATTTCAGATATCGAGTATTGCACGGAAGCACAAATGTCGTTTAAATGCTCTTCGATGTATTTCGGGTTTTCTTTCTGAAGTTTTTGAAGGGTATAAAGTATGCTGGTTTTAAGCCCACTAAAACTATAATCGAGTCCTGATATTTTGGGTTTTGAAAATGTCATTGCTTTCGAATTCCCCAATTGAGCATATTTGTCTATCAAAGGACCTCCAGGATAAGGCAGCCCTAAAATTTTAGCTGTTTTATCAAAAGCTTCACCTGCGGCGTCGTCTATAGTTGTTCCAATCACAGCCATTTTTCTTGGGCCTTCTACATGAACAATTTGTGTATGGCCTCCAGAAATTGTGAGACACAAAAAGGGAAAGTGAGGAATCGGTGAGCCGTCGTTGATTAGATGAGCTAAAACGTGTCCTTCCATGTGGTTCACCGCAATCAATGGAATTCCAAGAGCCATGGCAAGAGCCTTAGAGAAAGATGCTCCTACGACCAAACTTCCGACCAATCCTGGTCCTTGAGTAAATGCTATTGCGCTCAGATCTTTCTTCGTGATTCCAGATTCTCTAAGTGCTTCGCCCACTACCACAACGATGTGCTGTTGATGTGCACGTGAAGCCAATTCAGGAACAACTCCTCCAAATTCTTCATGAATTTTCTGAGTAGCGACAATATTGGATAGAACGGTATCGTTTTTGAGTACCGATGCTGATGTGTCGTCACAAGATGACTCAATGGCTAGAATGTATATATCGCTTGTGTTCAACTAATTTAGTACTTTTGATTAACAATGGTAAAATTACTCAAAATAGGATATCGAAGTGTTTCATTTGGACTGGAATATGTCCTTTTGTTGTTCGTCTTATTTAGTTTCGCCATTCGTATGCCCTTTTTTCAAACCTACATCGCTCAAAAGGCTTCTGCTTATCTCTCTGAAGAACTCAAAACAATTGTTCATATTGAGCATGTTGACATTGCCTTTTTTGACCATGTTTATATGGATGGTATTTATGTAGAAGATAGAGATGGTGACACGCTGATTTATTTGGAGCAGATAGAAATTAAGCTAAAGCACATTGATTGGAATTTATCGAATATAGAAATTGATAAGGTAGCACTTTCGAAGGGGCGTATTTATCTGATAAAAAAATTAGGTCAAGATGATTTTAATTATGGGTTTATCGAAGATTATTTTACCTTGGATAAAAAACGTGCTCCAAAAGAAACCAAAATACCCAAGATTTTCATCTCAGATTTGATGCTCAATGATATAGATTTTAAGTATATTTTGGAGTATAAAAAAGACTATGAACACGGCATCAATTTCAATAAACTTGATTTACGCGGCATCAATCTGTTTGTAGAAGATTTAGAAATCGTTGATGAACAGTTTAGTGGAAAAATTGCCCGCTTCTATGCTCGAGAAAAATCTGGATTTAAACTCAATAATTTCACTGCAGATTTTAACCTGAATTCGAAACTCTTGCTGATCAAAAGAGGTATAATTGAAACAGATAAATCGAGAATTGAGGTACCGAAACTTGTGTTTAAGACAAATACTTGGAACAATTACAACTATTTTGAGGACAGTGTTTTTATGGACATCCATTTGGATAAAACTTTGGCATCAATGGAGGACATCGCCTATTTTTCCCCTGATTTGTGGGGCATGAATCAAGTTGTGTATGTATCTGGGCGTGCAACGGATTTCGTTTATAATTTGAAATTAAGGAATTTATATTTAGAAACAGGTCGAGAAACAATTTTACAAGGCAATTTTGAGTTGCCCGATTTTCGAACGGACGCATACCCAATACCGAAGCAGCATCTTGATTTTCTTCAAACGAGCTACTACGATTTGAAGGGTTTTCGGTTGCCAGGCTCAACCAATTCATTGAGCAAATTAATTCCTTTTCCTAAAGACATCCATACACAGCGCATTTTGAATGAGGCAGCTTTGGTTCAAATGAAAGGTGCAGAAATGCAAGGCTCCCAAGATAATTTTGTGTTTTCTGCAAATTATATTGGCTCTGGTCTTGGAGGAATTTCTGCCTCTTCGGGCGTTCATTTTTTGAAAGATAATACGGGCGTATTCACCTATAAACCGATTGGTTCAGGTTTGCAGTTGCTCAATTTAAATCTCGGAAAAATTTCTGGGGAAGCATCCTTGGGGCTAGCCACTGGCAATGTGAATTTTGAGGGTCGTGGTGTAGATGCAGAAGACCTCAAATTCACGAAAATTGAAGCACAATTTCTCTATCTTGAGCTGGCTGGATATCGGTACAACAAGGTATTTGTTAAAGATGCAGAAGTAGATATCAATTCATTTGCAGGTATTGTACAAAGCAAAGACCCCAATGCAAATTTTGGTTTTGAAGGCGTTGTAAATTTCGGCAATCGTGAGGAAATAGAAGGTTTAATCAAAATCAATTACCTGGACTTTGAAAAAATTGGTATCACACAACTTGCAGGGTATTATCTTCAGGGTGAAATGACTGCACACACCAAGAGTTTCTCATTAGACAATTTGGATGGTTATTTGCGAGCCACTGATTTAACGCTACTCAAAGACAGCATGTCATATACTTTTGAAAAATTAAATATAAATATTGACAGAACCACTGGTCTGGATTTACTTACCATAAACTCCGACGTGCTACAAGGTACTTTAGAGGGCGATTTAGAATTCAATCAAATATTCCAAGTAATACAGCATGAACTGTCGAAAATTTTGCCAATATTAATTCAAGATATAGACGACAAAGACTTCCAATACAACTCATTTGCTCGATTTAATTTTACGGTTAAAGATGCCAATTCCTTTCTCGATGTGGTTTTTCCAAATTTGAGGATTGAAAACAACACTAAGCTTTTTGGTGCATTGAATGGTCTTGATGATGAGTTTGTATTCAATTTGATTTCCCCTCAGGTTTCTTACGATAGCTATATTTTTACCGGCATTCAATTGGACAATCGAATTAATGAATCTCAAATTAATGCGACCTATGACATCTCAAGAATTCATTTGAACGATAGTTTGTATTTTGATGCTGTCGTTTTTACTGCAAGTGGTTATAATTCTGAATTCACGAGCAGCTTGAGTTGGGACGAGGATGAAAATGAAGGTGGCGAAGTCTCTTGGGAAACCACTATACTTTCGAATGAGGAAATTAAGTTTAAGGTGAGTAGTGGGTATTTTTTTATTGAGCAACAAAAATGGGTAATTGAAGATTTAGCTGAATACAATATCTATCCATCGGTTTTGTATAAAGACAATAAGTTTGAAGTCAAAGACTTGATGTTGGTGAACGGACTGCAATACATCTCTGTTTCTGGCTTTATTTCCAACGAATTTGATGATGTTTTGGAGTTGCAAATTGCTGATTTTGACTTGGATATTGTGAATCGTTTGTATCTCAACGACATCCGTTTTGCTGGCTATGCTAGCGGATTTATACGCATGCGCGGTGTGTTGGGAGAAATCATTATTGAAGGAATGATGGGGGTTGATGACCTTAAGTTAAACGACAACTTATTGGGCACTTTGGATTTTGAGTCAACGTATTCTAATGAAGAAGACAAACTGAGCATCGTAGGCGAGTTGTTTAACTCGAACATAAGTAAAGACAAGACAAACTCATTCTCGGGTGATTATTATTTCGCTAAAGAAGTACTTGGTAAGCAGACGCCAGACCGTTTAGATTTTGAATTGGATTTTGCGACTATGGATATTTCATTTGCAAATGCGTTCGTTGGAGAAGAGGTTGCGTCGGAAATCGAAGGACTTGTAAATGGTCAACTTTTGGTGAAAGGAAGCTCTTCACAGCCCTTGGTTTCAGCAGAGCTCACTTTGACTAATGGCGCGGCTAAAATTGGTTTATTGGGCACGAAATATAGAGTTGGCGGGCCTATTAACATCACAAATTACGGATTGAGCATTGTTGGGGTTCCTATTATTGATCAAGAGAACAATGCGGCTATACTCTCTGCATCTGTTTTCCATGAAAATTTTACAAAGTGGGATTACAATATCTTCCTTGATTTGGACAGAGATGCCTTTAAGAAGGACCCGTTAAACAATAAAATTCCTGTAAAATTAGAGCGTTTTCTTGCCCTAAATACTGAATATGCAGAAGGCGAAATTTTTTATGGAAAGGGTTATGTTACTGGAAACGTCAATATTTATGGATCAGATGAATTGGTTGAAATTACGGCCAATGTTAAAAGTGCTCGAGGCACACAAATCAATTTCCCTATGTATGGCAGCAGTGAGATTGGCGAAGATGATTTTGTAGTGTTCATAAACAATATCGACTCTAGTAAATTAGAAGATAACAGTAAAATCGACTTTACAGGGGTGCGTTTGAATTTGAACATTGAAGCTACGGAAGATGCTCGTTTAAGAATTATTTTTGATGACCGGACTGGCGACGAAATATCTGCTATTGGTAGGGGTAAATTTCAAATCACATTGAATGAATTAAACGATGTTTCCATGACTGGAACTTACGAAGCTTCTCAAGGTATTTATAATTTCGCCTTGGGTATAGTGAAAAAAGAGTTTAACATAGAGCCAGGAAGTACTGTGAAATGGATGGGTGACCCTTATGACGCCACATTAAACATTAGAACCTATTACCTCGTGGAAGCAAACATTGGTGATATAACTTTTTTGGTTGATAAAGAATCTGACTTGCGAACAAATCCACGTGATCAAATTTATTGTTATCTCAGCTTAAAAGACCGTTTATCTCAACCGTCACTTGAATTTGATATTGAAGCACCGAATGCAACAGATGCTGGGCGCGTAGCTATCAATCGTGTGCGATCAGATTACGATGAATTGACTAAACAATTCTTTTCGCTTTTGTTGTTCAGGCAATTTCAGCCCTTGCGAGGAACAACAAACAATGCTTCGAGAGGATCCAATGCGCTGAATGAACTACTTGCCAACCAGATTAATGCTGTGCTCAATCAAGTGTCTGGTAATTATGATTTGCGTGTGAAAATGAACGACGACGAAACAGCTCAACAATCTACTTATGAGTTGGGCTTTTCCACTAGTTTTCTAGACGAACGTTTAATGGTTTCTGGCAGTTTTGGTGTGAGTCAAACACGAACGGGTTCATCCGCTAGTTTGGGTAGTTCAAACCCATTAATAGGGGATATCAATTTAGAATATAAGTTGAATCGATCTGGAACTTTTCGTGTTAACGCATTCAACCGTTCGAACCAATTTACAGTAATCCAACAACACAACTTAGGACCTTTTACTCAAGGAATAGGAATTTATTATCAGGAGTCTTTTTCTGGATGGCACGATTTCCAATTGGCTCAGTATACTTTAGATTTGTTTAGGTCAAACATTCAAAAAAGGTACGTCGGTATTGATTCAAGACTAACGCCTGTACCCCCTCTTTTTTCTTCTCCATCACAAGATTCAGATACATCCAAAGTGGAAACAGAAGAAGGGCAGGGAGAAAACAACTCACCAGAAAACAATGGTGAGCCTGAGCCACCTGCACCTACACCAGAGCCAAATGCAGTTTTGGAAGAAGAAGATTGATTTTTTAGAATCGAATCGCTTTATTTTAAAGTGATAGGCGCTCTCAGTCCTCTTACAAATTCAGAAGTTTGAACGCGTTTTTTACCTTCAACTTGAAGCTCTAAAATCTCTAAACTCCTTTCTCCACATTGCACAAAGAGTTTATCTTTATCAATATAAACTTCAAGGGAATTCAGGTTTCTGTTTTCTGCGGTAACTTGGGTTCTGAATATTTTAACGGTTTTTGATTCAGGAAAAAAGAGAGTAGTCCATGCCGCAGGATATGGAGATAAGCCTCTGATGAAATCATGAACTTCATGAGCTGAATGTTGCCAGTTTATTTCGCAATCTGCTTTGAAAATTTTGGGAGCGTGTTTGATTTCACTTAAGTCAAATTTATTTTGCGGAATTGCTTGAAGTTTGCCAGAAAGCACGCCAGACAAGGTTTTTACCATTAGTTTAGCTCCGATTTTCATCAATCGGTCGTGCAATTCACCTGCAGTTTCATTTTTACCAATAGCTGTTTGTTCTTGAAGCAAAATATTGCCTTTGTCGATTTCTTGTTCAATGAAAAATGTGGTAACACCTGTTTCTTTTTCGCCAGACATGAGCGCATGATTGATAGGCGCAGCACCTCTGAATTGAGGCAAAAGTGACCCGTGTAAATTGATGCTTCCCAAAGGAGGCATTTTCCACACCACCTCAGGCAACATTCGGAAGGCAATTACCACAAAAAGATCGGCTTGCCAATCACGCAAATTTTCTAAAAAATCCTGAGATTTTAGCTTTTCAGGTTGAAGAATAGGCAGTCCATGATGGAGGGCAACTTTTTTCACAGCCGATTCTTGTATTTGCTGTCCTCGACCAGCAGGTTTATCTGCAACTGTTACTACGCCAACAAGGTTGAATCCAGATTCAATCAATATGGATAAGCAGTGAGCAGCAAAATCTGGTGTGCCCATAAATACGATGCGTTTGTCGGTCATATCACGTTTGCGGTTTTCTTCCAATTAAAAAATTTTAAGTAAAGCAAAGAGCCCAATGCAAGAGTAGAAAAGTAGATGTATTCCACATACCATACTTGGTCGATAGTAAAATTTAACACAAAAATAAACAGGTATGCACAAGAGAGGTAAAGAGATACGCAAATAAGTTCAATGATTAGTGATGCTTTAGTATTTCCAGAACCGTTTATTGTATTGAAATAAACCGAAGTAAAAGCAAAAACCAAGATGGCCGGAAAGACCTGTCTTAGAATAAAAGCACTTTCATGAATTACCTCTTCCCGTGGATTTACCAAGCCAATGAGCGTCTCTGGATACAACAATCCTCCATGAAAAAATAACAAAAGTGTGCCCATTACCAAAAGCAAAATTCGCCTTTGCACTATTGGAATTTCTTCTGTTTTTCCTGCGCCTATTAACTGACTGATGTAGGTTTTTGTCGTCGCTGCAAATCCAAAAATTGGTATAAATGCCAAGAAGTACATCACACGTATGTTTTGGCTGATTTCCAATTCTTGATTTCCAATTTGTTCAATCCACATAAAGAATATAGTCCAAGTACCCAAGGCCAAAAAGCCTTGCAACATGAGTGGCCAGCCGACTTTAAAAAGTTGCAAAACAGTCGATAGTTGCCAAGATATTTTTGAGAATAAGTTGTAGGATTTGATCCATTTGCTCCAAGCGAAATATCCCGCTAAAATGATTAAAGTCGAAAAATCAGCAAACATTGAGGCCAAAGCTGCTCCTTCAACACCCAAATTTGGGAAACCCCATTCTCCGAAAATAAGGACATAATCGAAGAAAATATTGACACCACTCATTACAATCGAAGTAACGAAGACAATTCTTGTTCTGCCTGTAGCAATCAAAAATCCCATTAAGCCATACGCGGTCAAACTTATGAATAACGAATAGCTACGCACTGAGAGATATTCATTTTGTAAACGAGCGATTTCTTGATTGTGCGCGTATGCTTCTAAGCCTTGTGGCACTAGAAACTGAAGAATTAAAAAAAACAGTAAGGCCAAGCCCAACAAAGTCATCATACCAGATTGAAACGTTTGTCGTACTTCTGTGCTTTGCGCTTTCCCTATGAAGCGTGCTATTAAAATCTGCATGGAATCACCAAAACCTACGGCAATCATGAAAAATGTAAGGTAGATTAATCCACCGTTTCCAACTGCATCATAGGGTAAATTACCAAGATGAGAGAGAAAAGCCATGTCTGTAATCAAGACCAAAGATTGTATGAAATTTCCAATAATTAAAGGGAAGGCCACAACCAAAATACTACGATAGTCTATTTTTAGGGCGAGCTCCATTTTACAACACTTCTACTACTAGACCCTTCAAATATTCACCTTCGGGATGAAAAGCGTTGATAGGGTGATCGGCTGGTTGGTGCAACTGCTCGAGTATTCTTACTTGGCGACCCGATTCCATTGCTGCGGCAATTATCGTGTTGTTAAATAAGGCCTTGTCCACAACTTGGGAGCAGGAGAATGTAAACAAAATGCCACCAGGTTTGATGTAAGTCATGGCGTGTGCGTTGAGTCTTTTATAACCCTGAACAGCTTTGTGACGTGCTTCTCTGTGCTTGGCAAATGCTGGCGGATCGAGAATAATGATGTCATATTCTTTATCCAATTGCTTGATGTGTTGCATGGCATCAGCAGTTATTGAACTGTGATTTTTCTCCAAGCCGTTCAGCGCGATGTTGGCTTCGGTAAGCAAGATAGCTTTTGCCGAACTATCTAAAGAGTCGACATGAGCCGCACCAGCTTCTAGAGCTGTCACAGAAAACCCACCTGAGTAGCAGAATGCATTTAATATTGTTTTGCCCTCAGCATATTGTGCGAGTAAACGTCGGTTTTCACGTTGGTCAATGAAGAATCCTGTTTTTTGACCAGTAATCCAGTCGATAGAAAATTTATGACCGTATTCTTCGGCAATGTGCGGTGTGTCACAAGAACCATATAAATAGTCATTTTTAGCGCCACTATCATGCGCTAATGTCTCAGCACTTTTTGAATAGATGGCTTTTACTTCTGGGCCTAAATTTTCGAGAAGTGCATTTTTGATAAAATCAAGTGACGCCAACATGCCCAAACTATGACATTGAATTACAGCAACTCCATTGAACCAGTCGATAATAAGTCCTGGAAGCATGTCGCCTTCACCATGAACTAATCTACAAATGGAATTGCTAGGTCGAAATAAACCGAGTTTTTTGCGCAATTCGAGTGCCCATTTTAACCGGAGATTCCAAAAGTTTTGGTCAATATTTTCATCTGCTTGACGCGTCAGTACACGCACGCTTATGGTGCCATTTTGATAATGTCCTCGGGCTAAGAATTGTTTTTGAGCACCGTAAACATCAACAACATCGCCATTTTTAGGTGTGCCATCAATACTGTGTATTGCTCCAGAAAATATCCATGGATGACCGCGCTCAATGCTCGATTCTTTACCTCGTTTGATGTTGATTTGCATAGGCGCAAAGGTAGGGAAAATGTGCTTGACTGTTATTGAGATTTGTTTCGTTGTTTCGTTAATCTTTAATTTTTTATTTTTCACCAAAACAATCTCTAGTAAGGATGTATTTTCTTTGAATAATGAATCATGCTAAAATGCCCTTCCGCTGTTTTTGCAATTTTCTTTGACGTAACATTTTTTAAGAAGAGTAAATAAATGGTTTTCCTTGAAACTGACACCTAGGGCATAAATATTTTGAGATTCCCAATAATGCGGTCATATTGTCGAGCAATTGCCATTCTTTTTGCACCAATTTCAAGAAGCATGCAGATTTGAAAATTGTAATTTCTAATCCATCTGTAGGAAATGAAATTTGGGTTGTTTCCATTGAATCTGCGCGGCTTGCACACTATTTTATAAAGAACTCTCGATAATTCATCACCAATGAATCTGAAAATGTTGATTTGAACATACTCTTTGAAAATAGTCCAGACTCCTGCAAATTTGATTTTACGAAAATTCTGACGGCATTAGACAATCCAAGGTTTTGAATTGGTAAAGTAAGGCTTAAACGATTTTAGAATAGCTTAGTCACTAATTACGACTAAAAAATCATCCTCAAAGGCTTGGATTTGATTGATGATTTCATCAATCAAATGACCTTGTGATTCTGTAAAATAGGATATAAAATTTTCATTACGCTCTTGTAGTCCATCATTTGGAAACAATTCTCCGTGCAGTTTTGAAAGCCTGCCAAGCACATCTGCATGGATTATTTTTTCATTTTTCTGCAATTTCTTCATAAATGATTCTACCATCTTTTCTATTCTCACTCGCTCTGCTTTTGCACTGGACAGCATAGTAACGTCTACGTCTGCTGCTTGTTTTATCAGGATTTCTTCTAAGCGACTCATCAGGGTAGAAATTTCGTTTCCTGCCTCTTTACGTTTGCTTAATTTGGACAGCATTTGTTTCAACACAACTTCTTTTTTGGCTGATATTTCTGGGAAAGTGAGTCCAAATTGAGCAACTTTTTTTACTTGTTTTTGAGACATTATTTGAATCGAAACTCTCAGTTTGAGAATTGGGTACGGAACTTGAACGGCATCGAATACAGGTTTCAGTTGAAGCCAATAAGCCAATTCTCCTGCGCCACCTACATAGCAGAGGTTTGGCAAAACAGTTTCTTGATATAAGGGCCGTAAAATCACATTAGGAGAGAACTGTTCAGGGTGTAGCTGAACCAAATTCAAAAGTTCTGTCTTTGTAAATGTTGATTCACCAATATTATAATGCTCACCTAGTCTTTCTATTCGAACACGACCTCCTTCGCTCAAATGAAATAGATTGATTTCTCGGGAATGTGCTTGCGCTTTTAGATTTTTCTCTTTCAAGATGGACCCTGTTTCTTGGACTGCTTTGAACGAAAATTGTTCTTCGAGTTCCTTTCGAAAGGTTGGGATAAAAAGCGTTTTTAAGGTGGTGTCGTTGCCGTCAACAATCAACAAATCGGTATCTTGAAATAGATGCGCAATCAATCTGCGAGTGGCAATGGATAGATTTTCACCTTGATAAATATTGAGCAGATTGTTTATTTTATCTGTGTGATTGGGAAAAACTTGAGTTAATTGCTCGTGCCATATTTCCCAGTTCTCCAAGTGCATATTTCCAACGGCACCGCTTTGATTAGTTAGCCACTCGATTTTTTTCTCACCTACAAAATAGTGATTTATTTCTTCAAGGTCATGGTCTTCGCTAGCCAACCAAAAAACGGGTATAATGCGATTTTTCGGATATTTTTCTTGTAGCTCCTGAGCCAATTTGATGGTGTGGGCAATTTTGTAAATGACGTACAAAGGTCCGGTGAATAAATTCAATTGATGACCTGTACATACCGTGAAACAATTGTCTTTAAGTAAAAAATTCAACTGACTTGGAACCTCAAGTTTTGCGTGATTATATTGTTGATAAAGAGCATCATGCAAAGTGATACGAGAAGATTGGGAGAAATTTTGTTTCTGAATTATTTGGTCTTTAAAATGCGCTACGCTAAACGAGTGCCCAATCAGTGGCTGGAGAAACTCCTGGTTGTTGCATAAAAGTTCTACAATTCTGCCAGAGAATGGAAGCTCGTTGCGTTTGAATTTTTGCATTTGCATAGGGCAAAGGTAAGGAGATTATTTCTTGTTGCACTTTGAGATATGTCAATGATTTTTTTCAGAATTGTAGTTCAAACTGCTCATTCTTATCAAATCCGAGCCATTCCTTATCTAAAAAGAGCGGTGAAGGAATATTCGTTTCGTATAGTGCGCCAGTGCCTAAACCTTGAGGTATTTTTAAAACATAGGTAGATGCCAGTTGAGCTATGGCATTGAGCCCCAAGTTGGATTCCAAAGCGCTAGTCATCCACCATGCCACGTTGTTTTGTTCAGCTAAATCAATCCAATCTTTGGTTCCTGAAATACCACCGTGTAAACTGGGTTTCAAAATAATGTATTGGGGACAAATTTTTTCTAACAGGAGCTGTTTATTTAACAAGTTACTTACACCAATCAATTCTTCGTCTAATGCAATAGGGCAAGGAGTTGATGAGCATAATTCGGACATCTTTTCTAATTGACCTACGTGAATGGGTTGTTCGATAGAATGTACATGCAAAGAAGCCAAGTTTTCGAGAATTTCTGGAGCTTGCTCAAAAGAATATGCACCGTTGGCATCTACGCGCAATTCAATATCGTGTCGCGAAAATTGTTGACGTAATTCTTTTAGAATAGCGAATTCTTCCTGCCACGCAAGTGCTCCAATTTTTAGTTTGATACAACTAAAACCGAGGTCTATTTTTGTTCTGATTTGTTGGCGCATACTTTCTGGATTGCTCATCCAAATAAGTCCATTGATTTTTATTTTTTCTTCAGAACGCGTAAAAGTTGTGTCGAATAACGTTTGCTTACCGCCAGTTTTCAGATCCAAAATCGCCATTTCTATTCCAAATTTAATGGAGGGAAATAGGTTCAATTCTGCTGGTTCTAGCGTATTTTCTTGCCAAAGCTTTAAGAAATGAGTGAGATGTTGTGAGTAAGTGTGGTCATCCTGATAATCTGGACTGAGTTTTTCAATAATCGAGCATTCTCCCCAACCTGATTCATGGTTATCTATCAATTTGATAAACCACGATTTTTTTTGCGTCATCACACCTCGCGATGTTCCAGAAGGTTGCTTGAAGAGAAAAATTTTAGGAAAGATTTGAGAAGTTCGCATGGTTAGGAAATCAGACAACTTAAACTAAACAACAAAGCGAATAAAAAAGTTGAAATAGCGACTTTACCCAATTGCGAATCTAATTTCTCAGGATACGGATTGCTCAGGGTGTATTGAGCACTTTTTCCTATAATGAGGTAGGTGAATATTACCAACATCGACCAATAATTATTGGTGAGGTAGGCGAAAATCGAAATCAAGAGGAGTGGAGTAAAAAGCAATATGAGATGATATTTGAGTGCTGCATGGAAACCAATTTTTACCACAAAGGTATTTTTACCACTTTTCGCATCGTTTTCATGGTCGCGCATGTTGTTGAGATTCAGAACGGCAGCACTCATAAACCCAATAGAAGAAGCTGGCAGCAATATGGTCCAATCAAAATGTTTAGTCATCAGTACGTATATTCCACAAACGCTCAACAAGCCAAAGAACGAGAAGACAAACAAGTCACCTAAGCCAAGATAACCATAAGCTTTTTTACCCATGGTGTAGCCAACAGCTGCTGCAATACAGGCCAACGACAAAATATAAAAGGTGATTTGAATTTCAAAACCCATGTCTCGTGTACCTAAAAAGGCAAGTATCCCTCCAAAAAGTAGGGAGCAAATAGCAAATAAATAAATCGCATTTTTCATGCTTTGTACACTGATTGCTCCTGTTTGTGTACTTCTTTTGGGGCCAATGCGCTGTTCGTTGTCAGTACCTTTGAGATTATCTCCTAAATCGTTGGCCAGGTTTGATAAGATTTGCAGAAATAGTACGGTTCCAATTCCTAAAACGAACAAAAGTATATCGAATGCATGAGCACGATGAGCCAATGCAGAACCAACCAATATGCCGGAAATAGAAAGCGGTAAAGTACGCAATCTAAATGCTTTTAGCCAATCTGCTTTGCTAGCTGTTTTTTTATTCAATGCCGTGAATTTTCATTTCAAAAACCAAAATCGAGTTTTTAGGAATACTAGGAATGTCTTGGTTTTTATAAGCCAAATGGGGTGGTATAATCAATCGAACCGAACTCCCCACTTCAATAAAAAGTAAGGCCTCACGCCAACCTTCGATGAGTTGCTTAGCATATAGAACGACGGGTTCAGCACTTTGTTCATCGAATACTTTACTGTTCAGCAATTGTCCTTTATAGGTAACCAATATTTTTGCGTCAACTGGAATAAAAGTGCCATCTCCTGATTCGAGGATTTGGAAATACAAGCCAGATTCAGTTCGCTCACAAACCCATTTTTTTTCAGCAATATAGGCTTTAATTTCTTCGTCAAATTCAGATAAATCTTGCTCGGAGTAGAGGTCGCCACAAGAAGTAAATAATAGTATAGTGCTAAAGACAAAGGTCAAATTTTTCATTATCGACATGTTTAGAAAGCCACAGGTGTTACAGTAAATCCTTGTTGTCTGAGTAGTTCAATTACCCCATTTTCTCCAGCCAAATGCGCTGCACCAACAGCAATAAAACTCGGCTTTTCAAAAATGTATTTTAGGATTAATGGAATCCACGCTTTGTTTCTATTGGTGAGGAGAATGTCTTCGAATTCCATCAATTCAGGCGATGAATCCACCATGAATTGAGCAAGTGAATCCAAGTTTCCACCGCGATAGATTTGTTGCATAATTATAGTTTGTTGCTTCAGTGAATCGGAATTTTCGAAATAGCTGGTAATAATTTGTCCGAATTCTTTGGGTGGTATTTCGTCAAAAAAGCCTATTTGTTGTTGAATAGTTTCGAGGCCTAAAGTTTTGATTCTATGTTTTTTAGCTAAATCCATCAAGGTAAGTTCGAAAGATTCTGTTTCTCCCTCGAATTGCTTTTGTGTGATGAGTTGTAAAATCAAGAAGGGTTTCATTTTCCCAAATGTTAAGTCGAACATGGCTTGGTTCATTTTCATTTCTTCTAAGGCAAATCGATAGATCAATTGCATTTCTTCGGGCGTAAAAAAGTCTGACATTTTTGTCGAATCTGGTAACATCATCAGTTCCATGGCTTGTACCTGATCGGGCAAACCGTCCATTTCCATAATCAATTGACCAGACGATAGAATGAGTTTTTCTAGTTTTTCTGGAAAATAAAAATACTCTTTGTTGATGAGGTGCATGGTGCCCAACATAAAGGTAGGATGTTTGAGGTCATCACGTTCAATCTTCCAAAGCATCGAACTTTCAGGGGCAACTTCTTTGGAGAAAAGTTTGCACGAAAAGAGCGTTGTCATTAAAATAATCGAGAATACGGCAATGGATAGATTTTTCATATTTATTTCGTAAGTTTAACAAGATATTGATTTTCTTCTTCAAATATTTTTTCCACGGAAAAGCCAATTTTCTCAGCCTCTTTTTTTAGTGTATCAAAATCTACATAAAGCCAGTCGAATGGTTCACCGCAAATATCTTTATAACACATTTGAAAGTCAAAATTCCCGTAATATGCGTTGTTTAGATCCACCCAATAACCCCCATCTTCGTCTTCGTAAAGGTAATTAATATCGGTTGAATCTGCGATTACAGTCCCGCCAAGATTAAGTAAATCATAACAGTGGATCAAGAAATTTGGTAGATTTTGTAATTTTTTCGCAATTCCTAAACCATTCATCAAAAATAACAAGGTATCGAAATACTCATTTTTCAAATCAAAAAAATCTAGAACTCTGCTCTTTAATCCTAATTCTTTGTGGTATTCAATAGCGCCTTCTGAGGTATCGATTATTTCTATCGATTTGTTTTGTGAGCTTAAAATTCTTGCATGAACACCGGCACCACCGCCAACATCCAAAATTTTTCCTTTACAAAGCGTAAGTGCTATTTTCTCTAATTCAGGTAAATTTTGCTCACTGCGAAAGAGATATACAACAGGAATCACATCGTCTTCGCAAAGACTTGATTTCACAATGATATTTTCGTCGTGCGTATTGGCTAGAAAATCGCGAATGGCGCGACCTATAGGATCATTTTTAGAATCAGACATTTAGTAGTCGTATTCATCGCGTTGTTCGTAGCCTTCACCAAATTCATCTTCATCAAAGTCATCTTCTAAATCATCGCTGTCGCCAAATTCATCGTTTTCATTGAAGTCGTAGGCATCTTCAAACTCATTCAATTCTTCTCTGCTTTCTTCGTCTGGCGCATTCCCCATCGCAAGTGACACATAAGGTGCGCTAACGTCTTCGTCAACAAATGATTGCAACTCAACAAGGAAAATCCACATGTTAAGAAAGTCATGCACCAAAATGAATTTCTGACTGCTATCTATAACACGGTCTTCTAATGTTAAATTTGACATCAAACCAACAGGCTCGGCATCTAAATCAAAATTAACATCGACAATAGAAATCTCCTCGCCTTTATCCCAGTCCTCATTGCTTACGTAAAAAGAAGCCATCTGTTCATGTTTGAACGAAAAGGCAGCCTTTATCGATTCGTAGAAGGTTTCGAATGTTGCTTTTTGGTCGATAATGATATCGCGGAAGATTTCAGCACTTCCTTCATTATCCAATAACACCCTAAATTTATAAGCACTCATAGGAATAAAATTAGCGCACAAAAGTAGTATTAAATTCACTTGCTCATTTAGTTTTTCTTATATGTATAAGTTTATCATTTATATTTTCAGAATGATTTTTGGGAAATAAGTAACAATAAGAAGCAGTATTCGTTATCTTTGTACTAATTCCTGGGGCCGACCTGGATTCGACAGCAAATGAGACCTCATGGTGTCAGCATGCCGAGCGTTATGTTGTAGCTCGTAAATCTTATGGCATGAACTATAAATGACAACACGTCATACGCTCTCGCTGCCTAATCACAAATTGTGTTTAGCTTAATCCACTCCCAAGCATAGTAAGAGGGACGAGTTGTCTCACCAAGGCGGTTACCCTTTCTGCTGAGGAACTGAGACATCATCTAAAAAGGGTTGGTACGTGCGACTTTTCTAAGCATGTACGAGACAACAGAAAATAAGCGAGAAAATCGGGTGTTTGTGTCCAATTTCTCGACTAAAATTAATCACAAAATAAGCATGTAGAAAGCTATGCCGTACTTTGTTTGGACGAGGGTTCGATTCCCTCCGGCTCCACAAGATTAAAGCGTAAATAATTGCCTGTCAATCATTTACGCTTTTTTTTATAAATAATCCATGTTTAATTCTTGAGCAATGCTCTCACCGCGTAATGATAGATTGTGTTTCTTGGCTTTTTGATTCAATTAAATTTACCTTCAGCGCATGTCAAAAAAAATTAACTCGTTTGAAAACCTATTAATTCTGACGAGAGTGTCGTGAATTCCATACTTGTTGGATCATAATTTACTAGGAATTGAATCTATATAACAAGATGAGAGTAACGATTTTCTTATATGCATTTTGAGACATATTTTAGATAGATTCTTTGTGCCTCATCAAAAGAAATGAACTTATATTGTTATCAATCTGCTTGAAATTTTCTAAAACTGCAAAAGGTAAAGTTCTGTATGGTATTAAAAGGTGTCTTGTGATCTACTGTTATACAATTTATTTTTTCAAAATACCTTTTGAATCGCTCGGTTATTGTTGTTTCGGAATATTGCTTAATTTCTATGCCACTGCATTTTTTCGGTCCTTGTTCTGAAAATGTTCCGATCACCAATACACCCGTTGGCTGCAAACATTGATGAACTGTTTGAATATAGTTTTCAATTTCATGCTCCTGAGTCAAAAAGTGAAACGCTGCTCGATCATGCCAAAAGTCATATTTCTCTGTCGGTTTGAATTTCGTTATATCTGCAACAATATATTTTACTCGAGTTGCTCTATCGCCAAGTCGTTTTTGTGTTTTGTCGAGCGCTGCGGCTGAAATGTCAAGAATAGAAAGGTTTTCATAGCCCAAGTTGAGCAAGTTGTCAACCAAAAAGCTGTCACCACCACCAATGTCAATAATTTTTGCATCAGTCTGGATACTGAATTCTTTTATGAAATTTAAAGAGGTTTCGGGTATCGGTTGAAACCAACTCACATCTTTAAGGTCTTTTGTCTCGTAGATAGTTTCCCAGTGCTTTTTTCTATCGAAATTTTCCATATTATCTGCGTCTAATTATTTCTTTTGCCAAAATAATAAATAAAATCAATGTTTAAAGTCTGAATGTTTGGTCTAACAAGAGATTGGTAGATTTGGTTGTCTATTGTAACTATCATTCCAAATGGCGGATACTTTTTGAAACCATAACGATATGATAAACCATAATCAAATCTTCTCATATTTTTTAATTGTGTTCTTATTTTTAACCCGATTCCCAAGGTCATACTATTCCATGTTTCGTTTATCGAAGGATAAATTTGTTCATACTGTGACACTTGAGAAAAAGTTCCTTTGCTATTTATTCGTTGCATTGCCACAAGATTATATGAAATAGATGGAACAAGAAATATTTCATAATAGGGCAGATTTGATTTGAATATTTGATACCCGATGTTAATTTCATTATAAAAAGAAATAGTTCTCAAATTTAATTGGGAGCTATTTTGTTCATTTTTGAAAATAATTCCTGTACTATTAGTTTTTAATCCCGTTGAAATTTCAAAAATCCATTTTTCATATTGGTAATTTGCAATTATGCCAAAGTTAAATCCTAACAAACCATTTCTTGCTGTAAAATTTTCATCATCAAAGTTTGATTTGTCAATTAAATTCGAAAAACTTAAATTGGGGTGTAATTTTAGTCCCAATCTGAATTCATTTTGAGAATTGACCTTTGTCAAACAAAAAAAAGTAAGAGCACACAAAAGTACGCTCTTACTAATGTTAAATTTATAAATCATTATTTGAAAGAGTTTTTGTCTCAAATGATGGTGATTTTAAATTGGTAACATCTTCTTTTTCACCTCTAGCAAAAACTTGAACCAATAGTAGAAACAAATGAACCTTCATAAATTAGCTTTCTCATTTTTGTTAAAATTAAAATCATGTCTTACTTCTTTTTTGGAACGTTCGGATATGGTCTCTCGTTAGAAGAACAGAATGAAGCGACCAGATTTGTTTTTGGCTCATCACTCAAAAATATTACAAGACAAACAGTTTTAACTTGCACAAAAATTTTCTTGGTTGCATGTTTTTATTTCCTGCCAAAATCTGCCGGAATTTCACCCCAAACTTTGGTTTCCCATTTCACAATAGGGTTGTTGATGGTGTTTTCCAATAACCATTTTTCTGCGCGGTCTACCAAGACGAAACTTTCAAAATTCTTGTTAGAACGAGGGAGTTTGGTGCCGCATTTTTTCTTTTTTATCCAGCCAATAGCAATTTTACTATCGCTGTAAATCGCTCGATGATCTTGTTTCTTTTTCATCATGGCTGCTGCATGAACCAGAGCTAGGAATTCTCCCACATTGTTGGTGCTTTCTTCAAATGGACCCATCTTGAAAAGAGTTTCTTTACTCCGCACATCCACGCCTTGATATTCCATCAAGCCCGGATTGCCACTACAAGCTGCATCCACAGCAATTGAATTCAAATTTGGCTGACCAATTTTCTTGATTTCTTCTGCACTTAATTGGGAATCGCTGGTATTTTGACCCACATATTCTTCATAAACCCCATCAAATGCATATTCGGCTGATGTTCGATTGGGAAATGATTTGTATTTTGCTCCACTGAAGCCTGATATGGCACGCTTACACGCATCCCATGATGTGAATACTCCCGTTTCCGTTCCTTCCCAAACCACGTAAAACTTTTGATTTTTGGACATATGATGAACCTTGATTCATGCAAAGGTATCCAAAATGACAATCTTTTACCTATCTTCAACGCAAACATTCAACTAAGTAACAGGATTTGCTCCCTAGCGTTTGCAATAGACCTCTTAGTTTTAAAAGTCTATCCGCTAAACATACCTCCGAAAAGTCAAATTAATCCTCGGTGCTTTTACCTTTGCGCTTTTACACAATTGATGCAAATAATGCTGTTGGGTTTCGCCTTTCATTACCAACAAACTTCCATTTCCCAAAAAGATTTTTTTACGAATGTCCAACGTTTTGTGCTTGAATTCAAACATGCGCGCTGCACCCAGACTCACCGAAGCGATAACTCCATTTTTTTTCATTACTTTTTCATCGTCGCAGTGCCAACTCATGCCTTGTGCGCCATCAGCGTAGTAGTTCAACAAACAACAATTAAACTCCGTATTCAGTTTTTCTTCTACTATTTTTTTTATTTTAAGTAGGGTAGGTGTCCATTGTTCTGCAATGCGCGATTTACCTGAATAAGCATAATCGAATGGAGCATCCCCATGCCAAGCATAAAGTCGTTTTGTGGTAATGGTTTTTCCGAAAATTTTTAGGGTGTCAGGTTGCCAGCTGAGTTCTTGTTTGAGTTGTTCAAGGCCTGTCAGCGCTGATGTGGCTTCAATAAAACTGGAATGGTAAATGACATTTCCACCAGCTTCAATAAATTCTAATGGTTCGTCGAACAACATCTAAGAGCGAATAATTGTGAACAAAGTAATCTCAGGTGGCATATTAATTCTTCCAGGATAACCCAAAAAACCAAAGCCCGTGTTTACATAAAGTTTTTGGTCTTCCGTGCCATACAATCCACGCCAATACTCGTATCTCCAACTTGCCGGACTCCATTTGCCTCTGAACGGGATGGGTACACCAAACTGAGCACCATGAGTATGACCGCTTACGGTCAAGTCTATGCGTGTTGTTGACTTTGCCACTTCAAATTTCCAGTGATCGGGGTCATGTGAAAGTAAGATTTTGAAGTGTTCATCTTTCAATCCTTTAATTGCCTTATTCAGGTCGCCATATTTTGGAAACCTGCCCGTTCCCCAATTTTCTACGCCCACAATGGCCAATTCTTCTCCCTTAATTTCAAGGATTTGATGCTCATTCATTAACAATTTAAAACCCGTTTCTTCATAGAATTGCTTCATCTGGTCTATATTTTCCTGACGTTCTTCCTCGCTCTCCCAAGGCACATAATCGCCATAGTCATGATTACCCAAAACTGCATATTTACCATAAGTCGCTTCTAATTTAGACCACATTTCTTGAAAAGGCAGCACTTCTTTCGTCCTGTTGTTAACCAAATCGCCTGTAAAAAGGATGAGGTCGGGCTTGAGTTCATTGATTTTTTGAAGACCTTCTTTTACTTGATCATACCAATCAAAACTGCCCGCATGGAAATCCGAAATTTGAACCACCCGTAATCCTTCTAAAGGCTTTGGAAGATATTTGAATTTCAATTTCACCTCATTGACCTTGTAGAGATATTTGCCTATGAGCAAACCAAAAATTCCAGAAACGAATGGCAATCCAGCAGCACCCAATGATACATTGCGCACAAATTTTCGCCGCGAAGGAATCGTATTTTCTCGTTTAGGACTGATCCAATTTCTCAAGAATAGTGTTAAATTACCCACTTGCTCGGTGAATAAAATTAATAAGGTAAACAATTTTCCGACAAAAAGTAAAAACGTTATACCCACCAACAAATTCATTAGATAGGGTGCGTATAAATGTCCATGGGCAAACATCAAAAAGTACAACGTATAAACCAAAACATGCACCAAAGATGACAATGGAAACAAACGTTTAATCCATATATGAGTCTTTGTTTTTCCTAATCCATGATATATGAATATGTCGATGATTAAAAAGAATGAAACGATAATTAAAACGGGAATTATTCTCATGCTTGTATCTTGCTGCCAATTTAACGAATACTTTTGCTTAAATGTTTTGAATCTTGAATAATTTTGACGTTGAATATGACAAATGAACGTATTTTTATTGGCTTAGGCTCTAATATCGAACCTCGTAAGGATTTTATCCTAAAGGCCATTGAGGCCATTCAAGTCCTAGGGGAATTGTTACAATCATCGAGTATCATCGAAACGGAACCGATGGGATTTGACGCTCAAACAAATTTCCTTAACGCGGTCATTGAAATTAGAACAGATTTGACGCCCAGAGCATTACTCTTGAAACTACAAGAAATTGAAAAGAAAATGGGCAGAATCTCCAAAAGTAAAAATAAGGTCTACAGCTCTAGGACCATCGATTTGGATATCTTGTATTATGGGCAACAAATACTACTTTCTCCAGAGCTTACCATTCCGCATCCTGAAATCTTCAATCGCGATTTTGTGTTGACTCCTTTGAAAGAAATTGCTGGTGATTTTGTCGATCCAGTGCGGTTGATTAAATTTTAAACCCAAATGTAAAAACTTCTTCTTTAAAAATCAAGCCATTTTTATTTAAAAAGTAATGCTTTCAATGAGGTTTTGACTAGTAAATCTCTGGATACTTCCTTGGCTCAGCCTCATGCATCACCGCATAAATGGCTTCAACAATGTCGTCTATATTGGGCTTGGAGAAATAATCTCCATCTGTACCATAAGCAGGTCTGTGGTCTTTGGATGAAAGTGTGACAGGAGCCGAATCCAAAGTGTAATAGGCATCTTGCTCAACCAATATCTTGTCCAAAATATATCCAGTGGCTCCAGAGGACACATCTTCGTCTATAATTACCAAACGGCTAGTTTTTTCTAGTGATTTTCGAATCGTATGTCCTGTATCAAATGGCAACAAGGTTTGCACGTCAATCAATTCAATCGATATACCCAATTCTGCTAATTCTTCCGCTGCTTGCTGACATATGTTGAATGTTGAACCATAAGATACGACGGTTACATCTGTTCCTGTTCGGGTAATGTCGCAGACACCTAAAGGTTCACAGAAGGCGCCAATATTTGTTGGCTTAGGTTCTTTCGTGCGGTAACCATTCAAAGGCTCAATTACGATAGCTGGCTCATCTGATTTTAGCAAAGTATTGTAAAATCCAGCTGCCTTGGTCATGTTTCTCGGCACACAAACATGCACACCGCGAGCCGCGTTGATAATCATGCCCATCGGCGAACCTGAATGCCAAATGCCCTCTAATCTATGACCGCGTGTGCTTATAATCAATGGAGCCTTTTGTCCGCCTTTTGTCCTGTATTGAACCGTTGCCAAATCGTCAGAAATAATCTGAATGGCATACAGCAAATAATCCAAATATTGAATTTCGGCAATTGGACGTAATCCGCGCATAGCCATCCCAATTCCTTGTCCGATAATTGTCAACTCACGTATACCAGTGTCAGAAACGCGCAAAGCGCCATATTTGTCTTGCATGCCCTCCAAACTTTGATTTACACCGCCAATGCTGCCAGCATCTTCACCAAAAATCAAAGTTTCAGGATAGTTCGATAGAATGGCGTCGTAGTTGTCGCGCAAAATAATGCGTCCATCAACCATCTCTGGATTGGCGTCATATTCAGGGGCAATAGGCGCAACAGAAGATAAGTTGCTCTGGCCTTCTGAATATAAATGCGAACTGTAGCGGTCATGACTTAATTCTCTTTGTGCTTGCAACCATTGAATAATTGCTGTGCGCGCCGGGGTATTCATGCCTCTTACAACTCGCAATGCTTGCTTTGCTGAACCAAAAATCTCTCTGCGTAGAGGATTCATTTCCTTGCGCAACTGTGCAGCAATGGTTTTTATTTCTGGTTTAGCTGTAGTTTCAGCCAAATTTTCAATCAAATTTAATACCGTGTCCAAATCATTTTTCAACGAATCAATATAATCTTTCCATGCCTGATTCTTTTCGTCTCTTACATGAATTTTTGATTCTTTGGCAATCGCTTCGAGTTCTTCTTCACTCGCAATTATTTCACCATCTACTTTGTAATTCAATATCCATTCACGGAATTTAGTCAAACAATCATAATCTTTCTCCCACTGCATCCGAGCTTCGTCTTTATAGCGCTCATGAGACCCTGAGGTAGAATGACCTTGTGGCTGATTTACCTCTTCCACGTGAATCAAAATAGGAACGTGTTCGGTTCTTGCTATTTCCACAGCTTCTTTATATGTTTTGCACAAATGCACATAGTCCCAACCTTTGGTTTTAAATATCTCAAAGCCCTTTTTTTCACTCGTGCGCTGGAAACCACTTAAGGCTTCTGAAATGCTTTCCTTGGTGGTTTGGTATTTCTTCGGAACGGAAATGCCAAAGCCATCATCCCAAACAGACATCACTAAAGGTACTTGAAGTACACCAGCAGCATTTAAGGTTTCCCAAAATCCACCCTCCGAAGTACTCGCGTCACCAATAGTTCCAAAAGCTACTTCGTTTCCGCCAGTGGTGAATTTACTGAAATTAGGATTGTTTTTCAACGATTCATGATCGCGATACACCTTCGATGCTTGCGCCAATCCTAGCAATCTAGGCATTTGTCCAGCCGTTGGTGATATATCCGCAGAACTGTTTTTTTGCTCCATTAAATTTTTCCAACTACCATCAGCATTCACATTGCGCGTGGCATAATGGCCACCCATCTGGCGTCCCGCAGATTGAGGTTCTCTTACAACATCTGTATCTGCGTAAAGTCCAGCAAAGTATTCTCGAACAGTTAAATTCTCCGTGGCAAACATGAAAGTTTGGTCGCGGTAATATCCAGAACGGAAGTCTCCATTCATGAAATTTTTTGCCATGGCCAACTGAGCGACTTCTTTTCCATCACCGAAAATGCCGAATTTCGCCTTGCCTGTTAAGACTTCTTTTCTTCCTAATAGTGAGGCCTCTCTTGAGATGCAAGCAATGCGAAAATCAAAAAGTACTTCATTTTTGAATGTATCAAAAGATACGTTTTGCTCAACTTCGTGTGTTTCTACTTTGGTCATACATTAATCAATTTTCAGATGCAAAGATAAATATAATATGGTAAAATTTATTTAGTTATAATGACCAAAACTTTAAAATTCCCGTATTTCTATTTGTTTTGATACGAGTAACGCGCCATTCATTTTGAAATTGAAAATTTTTTTGAAACAAAATCTATATCTTGTTAATGCCTAATTTGTTCTATCCAATAGAGTTGTAGAATTATTAATTTTCGTTAAAAAGTTGGTGCTCTTAAAAAATCAGCTAATTTTGTGCCCGAAATAAAAAAATATAATTAAAATGGAAAAGAGAATTTTATTTAGAACTTCAATTTATGCAGTAATTCTTGGTTTCGTTGCATTTAGCTGTGACGTTATGAAGGATGTTGAATATAAAGTTACACCAGATCCGCTAGAAATGCATGGAGATAGTGTGAAAATTAAAATTGAAGGCACCTTCCCTGAAAAAGGTTTGAAAAAGAAAATCACAGCTAAATTTACACCAAAATTAGGTGATATCGAATTGAAACCTATCGAAATTAAAGGTGAAAAAGCAGAAGGTAATGGACAGACTATTCAGTACAAACCAGGCGGGAAATTTACCTACACAGAGATGGTTGCTTATCATCCTTCTATGGAGGCTTCTGAATTGACTATTTCTGGTGCTGCATTCAAAAAAGGAAAAGAAAAGGAATCTTTTGGTCCAATCAAAATTGCTGACGGTACAATCATCACTCCTTACTTATTACAAAATGATGTTAAAGTATTGATTGGTAAAGATAATTTTGTTCGTGTAACGCAACAAACTGCAAATGCCCAAATCAACTATGAGAAAAATCGTAGCGAAGTGCGTTCAGGAGAGTTGAAGCGTATAGACTTGATTGGCTTGCAAAATTGGATTGGTACTGCATTGGCTAATCCGAAAATTGCTCTTAAAGGTATTGTTATCTCAGCTTATGCTTCTCCAGAAGGGGAAGAAGGTCGTAACAATGAATTGTCTACTGCACGTTCTGAATCCGCGAAACTTGCTTTCCAAGGCATGTTGAAAAAGGCGAAGATTGAGTATGGTCAAGAAGACAACGCGTATCAATTGTCTGGCAAAGGTGAGGACTGGGCTGGATTTAAAATTGAGTTAGAAAAATCTTCTATGAATGAAGATGAGCGCAATTTGATTATCAGAGTTTTGGGTATGTATCCAGACCCAGTTCAACGTGAAAAGGAAATCAGAAATATGTCTAAAACATATACCTTCCTTGAGAAAAATATTCTTCCACAATTGAGAAGATCGCAAATCGTCGTAAATTATGATTTGACTGGTTTCTCTGATGCTGAATTGATGAATCTTGCTAAAAATAATCCTTCTCAACTTAATTTGGAAGAATTGTTGTTTGCTGCTACTTTGTTTAGTGATTTGAACGATAAATTGTCCGTTTACAATGCTTCAATTCAAAATTCGCCAAAATGCTGGAGAGCAATCAATAATGCTGGTGCTGTTTTGTTTATGCAAGGCAAAATGAATGAAGCTAAAGCTAAATTTGAAGAAGCGAACAATATCAAAAGTACTCCTGAAACTTTAAATAACTTAGGAACAGTTGCATACTTGCAAGGTGATATTAAAAAAGCAGAGCAATTGTTTAATCAAGCGAAAAGTGCTGGTAACGACGTCGCTCACAATATAGCTAATATCGACGTGAAGCGCGCAAAATATGCTGCCGCAATCGGTGGCTACGGTGCTAATGCATCGTTCAACAAAGCTTTGGCTCAAGTGTTGGATGGTAAATTAGACGCTGCTAATTCTACATTAGATGCTTCACCGCAAAAAGAGGATGCAATCTCTTATTATTTGAGAGCTATTATTGCTGCCCGCAAGGATAGCGAAAATGGTGTTGTTAATAACTTGAAAACAGCATTCTCAAAAGACCCATCTTTAAAAGCTAAAGCTGCCAAGGATAGAGAATTTATTAAGTTTTTCGAAAACGCTGCATTTACTTCTATCGTAAAGTAGTCCGACTTCATTATTTTAAAAACCGTCGCTCGATTCGAGTGACGGTTTTTTTTGCTCTATGTGTTTCCACAATTTCATGAATATTTACTTACCTTTGAACAAACTTTTCCCATGATGGAATATAATACTGTACGTCCCCGAATGCTCATCCCAGAATACGGAAGGAATGTACAAAAAATGATTGATTTTGCAGTAAACCTCGCAGAACGTGAAGAGAGAAATAAAGCAGCTATTGCAATTATTGAGGTTATGGGTCAATTGAATCCACACCTCAGAGATACCGATGACTACAGACACAAGCTATGGACGCATCTTTTTATAATGTCTGATTTCTTGATTGACGTTGATTCTCCGTACCCGATCCCAACAAGAAATGATATCAATCTGAAACCAGATATTCTAAAGTATCCGAAAAACAAGATTCGATACGGACATTATGGACACAATGTTCAAAAAATGATTGACAATATTGCTAATCTTGAAAATGATGAAGAACGCGAAATTGTGACAAATCGTCTAGCAAATTTGATGAAGAAACTTTATATTTCTTACAACAACGAAACTGTAGAAAATGAAGTTATTCTTGAGCAGTTGGTTGAATTATCCAAAGGTAAATTACAATTGTCTAATCCAGAAGAATTAACTGCGACACATCAAATTCTGAAATCAATCGGCGCTCAAACGAGCAACCCGCAATGGAAGAAAAAACCAAACAAAACTAAGTTTAAAAAGAAAAGATAATTATGGGGTATTTTGAGATAATCGGAGGGAAAAAACTGAATGGTGAAATTATTCCTCAAGGAGCAAAAAATGAAGCGCTTCAAATTTTAAGCGCTGTTCTGCTAACTGAAGACAAAATTACGATTTCAAACTTACCAGATATTATTGATGTCAATAAGCAAATTGCACTCCTTCAAGCAATGGGTGTAAAAGTAGAGCGTGTTGAGAAAGGTACTTATAATTTTTCAGCTAAAGACGTCGATATTGAATATCTTCGCTCTGATGATTTCAAGCAGAAGGCTGGAAGTCTTAGAGGTTCAATCATGGTCGTGGGACCTTTGTTGGCCCGTTTCGGAGAAGGGTACATTCCAAAACCTGGTGGAGATAAAATTGGAAGAAGACGCTTAGATACCCATTTTTTAGGTTTTGAAAAAATGGGCGCCAAGTTTCATTATGATTCTGCTGATAGCTTTTATTCAGTCAAAGCTGATACTCTTAAAGGGACGTATATTCATTTAGACGAACCTTCTGTAACCGGAACAGCTAATGTTGTTATGGCAGCAGTATTGGCTGAGGGAGAAACGGTTATTTACAATGCCGCCTGTGAACCGTATTTGCAGCAATTATGTAAAATGCTTAATTCCATGGGCGCTAAAATTACTGGCGTCGGTTCTAATAGATTAACGATTAATGGAGTTTCTAAACTCGGTGGCTGCTACCATCGCATTTTGCCAGATATGATCGAAATTGGAAGTTTTATTGGCCTTGCCGCAATGACCCAATCAGAGATTACGATTAAGGATGTTTCATATAACGACTTAGGAATTATTCCTGATGTTTTTAAGAAGTTAGGAATTAAAATGGAGCAAAGAGGAGAGGATTTATATATTCCTTCTCAGGATTTATATGAAGTTGAAACTTTTATAGACGGCTCTATTTTGACTGTTGCTGATGCACCTTGGCCTGGTTTTACACCTGATCTTCTATCAATAGTTTTGGTGGTTGCTACTCAAGCTAAAGGCTCAGTTCTGATTCATCAAAAAATGTTTGAATCTAGACTTTTCTTTGTTGATAAACTTATTGACATGGGCGCACAAATTATCCTTTGTGACCCGCATCGTGCTACGGTCATCGGCTTGGAACGAAAAAACCAACTGAAAGGAATCACAATGTCTTCGCCTGATATTCGAGCAGGTGTTGCCCTTCTTATTGCAGCTCTATCAGCCTCAGGTAAAAGCACAATTCACAACATCGAGCAAATCGATAGGGGCTATCAGGATATAGAAATTCGTTTAAGAAATATTGGTGCTGATATCCGCAGATTTAGCTAATTTCTGCTCGTTTTCTGTCAGTTTTTCTAGATTTTACATTTTTATCTACTTTATTAATGTCATTTTGTCTTTGGCAGGCAGATTGGCAGCGTTTTTGTCAATAAAAGAAAAAATCAACCTATGGATACTGCAAAGGATCAAAATTCAGAATTTAATAATGAGCATGAAGGTGCTAATGAACATGGGAATCCTCCTAATGATGATAATTCTATAGAAGATTTTGAGCAATCTCTTAATCAAGAACAAAATAGTGATTCGTTGGAAGAACACCTGAAAGATGCACAGGATAAGTATGTTAGACTCTATTCTGATTTCGATAATTTTAGAAAGAGAACCCAAAAAGAAAAAGCTGACTTGATTAATTATGCTTCAGGTGATGTGATTAAGGATTTTTTGGACGTTCTCGATGATTTTGAAAGAGCTATTCAATCCAATCAAAACAATACTGATATTGATTCTTTGAAAAGCGGATTCGAATTGCTGTATCATAAGTTTGATTCAGCTTTGAAACAAAAAGGTTTGACTGAAATGAGCTGCCAAGGAGATTCGTTTAGTTCTGACTTTCATGAGGCTATCACTAATATCCCCGCTGGTGACGATATGAAGGGTAAAATTGTAGATGTCGTTCTAAAAGGATACTTTATTAAAGAAAGAGTTTTAAGATACGCTAAAGTTGTTGTAGGAGAATAATAAATATTTATGAGCGCCAAAAGAGATTATTACGAAGTACTGGGGGTATCTAAATCTGCTGAAGAAACGGAATTGAAAAAAGCTTATCGCAAACTAGCTCTTCAATATCATCCTGATAAGAATCCTGATAATAAAGAGGCAGAAGAAAAGTTCAAAGAAGCAGCTGAGGCCTATGAAATCCTGAGCGACCCTGATAAACGTGCTAGATACGATCGTTTTGGGCATGCTGGTGTTGGAGGCGCGTCAGGGGGTGGTTATTCCGGAGGCATGAACATGGAAGATATCTTTAGTCAATTTGGAGATATTTTTGGTGGTTCATTCGGTGGATTTGGCAGTTTTGGCGGTTCGAGAGGTGGCTCAAGAACGGCAAAAGGAACCAATTTGCGAGTGAAAATAAAAATGTCTCTAGAAGAAATTGCTAACGGTGTTCGCAAGAAAATCAAAGTTAATAAACTCGTAAATGTTGAAGGTGTTACTTATAAAACCTGTTCTACTTGTAACGGAAGCGGAAGGGTCATGCGCGTAGCTCAAACCCCTTTTGGACATATGCAAACTGCTACAACATGTAATGTTTGCAATGGATCAGGTAAGAGTATTGATCATCGTCCTTCTGATGCTGATGCACAAGGTCTTACACGAAAGGAGGAGGTTATTGAAATCGATATACCTGCTGGTGTAGAGGATGGGATGCAATTAAGTGTTCAGGGAAAAGGTAACGCTGGCCCGTTTAATGGCATACCTGGAGATTTACTCGTTGTTATTGAAGAAATTGAGCACGATACCTTGCGCAGAGATGGAGAACATCTTCATCATGAGGCATACATCAGCTTCATAGATGCTTCTCTAGGCTGTAGTATTGAGGTGCCCACTGTTGGAGCTAAAGCAAAAATTAAGGTCGACCCTGGTATGCAAAGCGGAAAAATGCTCCGACTTAGAGGTAAAGGACTTCCTAATATCCACGGATATGGTTCTGGTGACTTGTTTGTTCACTTAAATGTATGGACACCTATCAGTTTGTCAAAATCTGAAAAAGAGATTCTCGAGTCACTAAGAAATAGCGATAGTTTTAAGCCTAATCCAGACGGCAATCAAAAAGGTTTTTTCCAAAGAGTGAAGGATATGTTTCAATCTTAAGTCTATAATTAATTGTTTTTAAGGGACTTAAGTGATGAACATCAGAATAGCTCAAAAAAATATAAAAAATATGTTGTTGATATAAAAACAGTGTGTATCTTTGCACCCGCTTTGAAAGGCAGTTTTCGTTGGAAAACAT
>Ga0209702_10002578_pt1 | contig 31206 bp, 25 predicted proteins | sample FRY01_FD_187210 | JGI IMG/M metagenome (GOLD analysis project Ga0209702, IMG submission 187210) | Freshwater microbial communities from Lake Fryxell liftoff mats and glacier meltwater in Antarctica - FRY-01 (SPAdes) (version 2) | ecosystem: Environmental > Aquatic > Freshwater > Ice > Glacier...
GCTGGATCACTTTTTTGATGTTATTCATCCCCTGCATCTCGCGTCGATCGGCCACCAGGTTCGCTGCTGGCGGCCTGTTGCTAACCGTGTTGTTCTCCATCGGCGCCAAGGCGCAGGCGCAGGCGCAGGCGCCAGTGCCCGTCAGCAACCCGCCGATCCGCATCGGCATGATCGAAGGCCTGTCCGGTGCCTTTGCAAACACCGGTGAAGCGGTCTTTCGCAACCTGGTGTGGGCCACCGAGCGGGTCAATGCGCGCGGCGGCGTGGAACTGCCCAGCGGCAACCGCCCGCTGCTGATCGAGCGCTTGGACAGCAAAGGCCAGACCGAAGAAGCCTTGTCTGGGCTGCGCTCGGCGATCGACCAAGATATTCGCATCGTGGTCCAAGGCAATTCCTCGGCGCCGGCAGCCGCGCTGATCGACGCGATCAACAAGCACAACGGGCGCGATCCGGCGCGTCGCGTGGTGTTTCTCAACTACTCGGCGGTGGACCCATCGCTCACCAACGAGCGCTGCAGCTTCTGGCATTTTCGATTCGATGCCCACGCCGACATGCGTATGACCGCGTTGATGAGCGTGCTGCGTGAAGACCGCGCGCTCAAGCGCATTTACCTGATCGGTCAGGACTACAGCTTTGGCCAGAGCGTATTGCGCGAAGGTCGAAGGCAGCTCGCCGAGCAGAGACCGGACATTCAAATCGTGGGCGACGAGTTGCACCCGCTGGCGCGCATTAAGGATTTCCTGCCCTACGCCGCCAAGATCCAAGCCAGTGGCGCACAGGCCGTGCTCACCGGCAACTGGGGCAACGACCTCACCTTGTTGGTGAAAGCAGCCCGCGAAGCGGGTTTTCAAGGCAGTTTTTACACGTTTTATGGCAACGCGCTGGGCGCACCGGCGGCGATGGGCGAGGCTGGCGTTGGCAGGGTGTTCGCGGTGGCTGACTGGTTTCCTAACCTTCCGACCGCTGCGTCCGACGCCTTCTACCGAAGTTTCCGGGAGCGCTTTCCCAGGCCGCAAGACGATTATGTGCACATGCGGATGCAGCTCATGATCGAGGCGCTGGCGCAGGCAATCGAGCGTGCTGGCGCGGTGGATGCGACCCGCATCGCCACCGAGCTGGAGCGTGCTGAGGTGACCCTGGCTGGCCAGAGTGCACGCATGCGCGCTGCCGATCACCAGTTCCAGCAGCCGCTGGCGGTGGCGGTGATGGACCGCCAGGGCGAGCCCGGCGTGACGTTTGACGTCGAAGGTTCGGGCTATGGTTTTCGCGTCATCCGCAACCTCATGCCGCACCAAGCCGAAGCACCGCACAGCTGCGCCATGCAGCGACCTTGAGTTTTTGGGCCAGGCCAACCGAGGGCAAACCGCATCAGGTGAACCCGCTTTTTTGCAGTGTTGAAAGATCGCGCAAAGCGATTCGGCCTGCTGTGACTCCTGACAAAGTGGTATGGGTGTGGACCGCTTGCGGAGCCGGTCACTGTGTGTGGGTGGCTATAATCAAGGGTTGTCGTTGTCTTCAACGGCTGCTCACGCCCGCTGCGGCGGCCAGGATCGGATGTGCATTTGTGCGCTGCCGAGATACTGCCAAGCTGCGACGGGTCGCCTGTTTTCAAAGGAAATTTTCATGATCGCCCAAGACATCAAAGCTGCCGTCATCGCGGACAATGCCCGCGCTGCCAAGGACACCGGCAGCCCCGAGGTGCAGGTCGCCATCCTGACCGCCCGCATCAACGAACTGATGCCTCACTTCAAAACCCACGCCAAAGACCACCACGGCCGGCGTGGCTTGCTGCGCATGGTGAGCCGTCGCCGCAAGATGTTGGACTACCTGAAGTCCAAAGACGCCGAGCGCTATCTCGCGCTGATTAAAAAGCTGGGTCTGCGCAAGTAATTTTGACCAGGGTTTGACACGCTATTCGCCCGAGTTGGTTCGCTGGCTCGGGCGCATTGCGTTTGCAAACCCCGTTTTTCGATTTCCGGAGCAGCAACAACAGAGCGAAGCTGTGTCATTCCAACGGCGCTGCGTGTCACCTGCCGCGCGGGTAGCACCGTTGGAATGGCATCGTGTTCTGGGTTGTGAAGCCGGCTTTTGTGCAGGTTGTCTGCACGCCACGCCACCCCCTCGGGTGGCCCAGAGGAGCAAACCATGAGCATGTTTAACAAAGTCACCAAGACCTTCCAGTGGGGCCCGCACACGGTCACCATGGAAACCGGCGAAATCGCCCGCCAGGCTTCCGGCGCTGTGTTGGTCAACATCGATGACACCGTGGTACTCGCCACCGTGGTCGCCAAGACCGAGGCCAAAGCCGGTCAAGACTTTTTCCCCCTGACGGTGGACTACACCGAGAAAACCTACGCGGCAGGCAAGATTCCCGGCAATTTCTTCAAGCGCGAAGGCCGCCCCAGTGAGCTCGAAACGCTGACCTGCCGCCTGATCGACCGTCCGATCCGCCCGCTGTTTCCCGAAGGCTTCTACAACGAAGTCCAGGTGATCGTGCACGTGGTGAGCCTGAATCCGGAAGTGCAGGCCGACATCGCCGCCCTGATCGCCACCTCCGCCGCGTTGTCGGTCAGCGGCATCCCGTTTAACGGTCCGATTGGCGCCGCGCGCGTGGGCTATGTGAATGGCGAATACGTGCTCAATCCCGGTCAGACCCAGCTGAAGGACAGCCAGCTTGACCTGGTGGTCGCTGGCACCGAAGCCGCTGTGTTAATGGTGGAGTCCGAAGCCCAGCAGTTGAGCGAAGAAATCATGCTTGGCGCTGTGGTGTTCGGCCACGAGCAGGGCAATATCGCGATTGCTGCTATCAACGAACTGGTGCGCGACGCCGGCAAGCCCGCTTGGGACTGGCAGCCGCCCGCCAAAGACGAGCCGCTGATCGCCAAGATCGACGGCCTGGCCAAAGTCAAGCTAGAAGCTGCTTACCAGATCCGCAACAAGCAAGCACGCACCCAGGCTTGCCGTCTGGCTTACGCCGAGGTGATGGCTGCCTTGAAGGCAGAGGGCGCGACCTTCGACAGCGTGGCGATTGAGGCCCTGTTGTTTGACATCGAAGCCAAGATCGTCCGCGGCCAGATTCTGGCCGGTGAGCCCCGTATCGACGGCCGCGATACGCGTACCGTGCGCGCCATCGAAATCCGCAACAGCGTGCTGCCCCGTACCCACGGCTCCAGCTTGTTCACCCGCGGTGAAACCCAGGCGCTGGTGGTGGCCACGCTGGGCACCGACCGCGACGCGCAGCGCATCGATGCACTGGCTGGTGACTTCCAAGATCGCTTCATGCTGCACTACAACATGCCTCCCTTCGCCACCGGTGAAGCCGGCCGTTTTGGCACGCCCAAGCGCCGCGAAATCGGCCATGGCCGTCTGGCCAAGCGCGCGCTGATCGCCGCACTCCCCAGCAAGGAAGACTTCCCCTACACCATGCGTGTGGTGTCGGAAATCACCGAGTCCAACGGTTCGTCGTCAATGGCATCGGTCTGTGGCGGCTGCCTGGCGCTGATGGACGCCGGTGTGCCGATGAAGGCCCACGTGGCTGGTATCGCCATGGGCCTGATCAAGGAGGGCAACCGCTTCGCGGTGTTAACCGACATCCTGGGTGACGAAGATCATCTGGGTGACATGGACTTTAAGGTCGCTGGCACCACCAACGGGATTTCCGCACTGCAGATGGACATCAAGATCCAGGGCATCACCAAGGAAATCATGCAGGTTGCGCTGGCGCAGGCCAAGGAAGCGCGCATGCACATCCTCGGAAAAATGCAGGAAGCCATGGGCGAATCCAATACCGAGGTGTCGAACTTCGCGCCCAAGCTCTTCACCATGAAGATCAACCCCGAGAAGATCCGTGATGTGATTGGCAAGGGCGGCGCGGTGATCCGCGCGCTGACCGAAGAGACCGGCTGCCAGATCAACATCGATGAAAACGGCACCATCACCATCGCCTCTGCCGACAGCGCCAAGGCTGACGAAGCCAAGCGCCGCATTGAGCAGATCACCGCCGAAGTTGAAATTGGAAAGGTGTACGAAGGCCCTGTCACCAAAATCCTCGATTTCGGTGCGTTGATCAACCTGCTGCCTGGCAAAGATGGTCTGCTGCACATCAGCCAGATCGCCCACGAGCGCGTCGAGCGGGTGTCGGACTATTTGACCGAAGGCCAGATCGTCAAGGTCAAGGTGATGGAGACCGATGAGAAGGGCCGTATCAAGCTGTCCCTGAAGGCGTTGATCGATCGCAACAGTGCTGATCAAGCCCCGCATCAGCCCCAACAGCAGCAGCCTTAAGGCGCTACATCGGGTGACCACAACCATGCAAGCGATCGAGATCGTCGCCTTCGGTGAGCCCGAGGTGCTGCGTCTGTGCGAGCGCCTTAAGCCGGTGGCGCAGGCGGGCGAGGTGCTTATTCGCGTCAGCGCTTCGGGCATCAACCGGCCCGACGTGTTGCAGCGCAACGGCGCCTACCCGCCGCCGCCCGGGGCCTCCGACTTGCCTGGTTTGGAGGTGGCGGGGGTCATCGAATCGGGAGACGCCCAGGCGATGGAACAGGCAGGCTTCGTTGTCGGTGACCGCGTGTGCGCGCTGGTGGCCGGTGGTGGTTACGCACAGTTTTGTGCGGCGCCTGTGGGCCAGTGCCTGCCGGTGCCTGAAGGTTTGGACGACGTGGCTGCCGCCTCGTTGCCCGAGACCTTTTTCACTGTTTGGAGCAACGTGTTTGATCGCGGTCGTCTGCAATCGGGCGAGACCTTGCTGATCCAAGGCGGCACCAGTGGTATTGGCGTCACAGCGATTCAGCTCGCCAAGGCCCTGGGTGCGCAGGTGATAGCCACCGCTGGCAGCGACGAAAAATGTGCGGCCTGCCTGGCGCTGGGTGCCGATCACGCGATCAACTATAAGACGCAGGACTTCGCGGCTGAGGCCATGAAGTTTACCGACGGCCGCGGCGTCGATGTGGTGCTGGACATGGTGGCAGGCGCCTATGTGGCGCGCGAAATCGAATGCCTAGCCGAAGACGGCCGACTCGTGATCATCGCGGTGCAGGGGGGCGTCAAAGCCGAGTTCAACGCCGGTCTGGTGCTGCGGCGTCGTTTGGTGATCACCGGCTCCACGCTGCGCCCGCGCCCGGTGGCCTTCAAGGCCGCCATCGCTCAGTCCCTGCGCGAGCGCGTCTGGCCGCTGCTGTCGCAGGGCACCGTCAAGCCGGTGATCCACAGCGTGTTTCAGGCGGCGCATGCAGCACAGGCCCATGCGCTCATGGAATCCAATCAGCACATCGGCAAGATCGTGCTGACCTGGTCCTGAAGTTGCTGGACGTCGCATGAAAAAACGGATTGTTGGCAACTGGAAAATGAACGGCTCGCTGGCTGCCAACCAGCTGCTGGTGGGGACAATGCTCGCCGGCCTCAAGGCCCAGGCAAGCCAAGCCGAGCTGGCGCTGTGTGTGCCAGCGCCCTACCTGGCCCAGCTGCAAGCGTTGCTCTCGGGCAGTTCGGTGGTTTGGGGCGTGCAAGATGTGTCGGCCCATGAGCAGGGTGCATTCACGGGCGAGGTGAGCGCCGCCATGGCCAAAGACTTTGCTTGTCGCTATGCGATCGTCGGCCATTCTGAGCGCCGGCACCACCATGGCGAAACCGATGCCGTGGTGGCAGCCAAGGCGCAACGTGCACTGGCCGTGGGCATGACGCCGGTCATCTGTGTCGGTGAAACGCTGGCGCAGCGAGAAGCGGGTGAGACCGAAACGGTGGTTAGGCGCCAGCTGGCGGCGGTGATCCATGTCATCACACACGGCACCAGCGAAATTGTGGTGGCCTACGAGCCGGTTTGGGCAATTGGCACCGGCAAAACCGCCACGCCTGAGATGGCGCAGTCGGTGCATGCGGTGCTGCGCGCCCAGTTGGCGGCAGCCACCCAGCACCCAAAGCGGGTGCCTATTCTTTACGGCGGCAGCATGAATCCGGCCAACGCTGCCAGTCTGCTGGCCGAACCCGATATCGATGGCGGCTTGATCGGCGGTGCGTCGCTCAAGGCCGTTGACTTTTTGCAGATCGCGCTGGCAGCCAAGGCTTGAGGCCGGCTACTGCGTAACCCCTCGCGGAGAAATTCCATGAACGTTTTGTTGACCATTCTTTTGGCATTGCAGCTGCTGGCCGCCGTCGCCATGACCGCGCTAATCCTGATGCAGCACGGCAAAGGCGCCGACGCCGGGGCTGCATTTGGCGGTGGCGGTGCGGGTTCAGCCAGCCTGTTCGGCGCGTCGGGCGGCGCCAACTTCCTTTCCCGCTCCACTGGCGTGCTTGCCGCGGTGTTCCTTGTCAGCACCCTGGGCCTGGCCTACTTCGGTAATCTGCGTCAGGTCGCGCCGGGGGCGGGCAGTGTGCTCGAAGGTTCGGTGCTGCCAGCGCAGTCGCCTGCAGCTGCCCAAATTCCAGGTTCATCTGGCGGCACACCAGCGCCGGCTCCAGCAACCGCACCCGGCGAGCCGGCGGGTGCGGGTGCTGGTGCTGCCCAAATACCAGGCAAGTAAGCCGGGCACACCGCCTCTGTGGCGCGCTCGCGGGTGCCAGGTCCTGCTGGGCTGCTGATACGCGATGGAATTCCCCGTGCTGCCTCGAAAACGGGATGCTTTCAGGGTAAACTCTTAGAGTGTCGAGGAGGGTCCCTCAAGACCCTTTGAATGCGGCATATTTGAGTCAGCCGACGTGGTGAAATTGGTAGACACGCTATCTTGAGGGGGTAGTGGCGAAAGCTGTGCGAGTTCGAGTCTCGCCGTCGGCACCAATCTTTGGACAACATGGCCATGTGCCGTGTCAGCGGAATTGCAGCCCAGATGAGTCTTGAACAATACATCCCTGTGCTTTTGTTCATCTTGGTGGGCGTTGCGATAGGGGTTGTTCCCCAGGTGCTTGGGTACATCCTGGGGCCCAACCGCCCCGACGCGGAAAAAAATTCTCCCTACGAATGTGGCTTTGAGGCGTTTGAAGACGCTCGAATGAAATTTGATGTGCGCTACTACCTGGTCGCCATTCTGTTCATTTTGTTCGATCTGGAGATTGCATTTCTGATTCCCTGGGCCGTCGCGCTGGGCGACATCGGTATGACGGGTTTCTTGGCGGGCGTGATGTTTCTGGCCATCCTAACCGTCGGGTTTGTATATGAGTGGAAAAAAGGTGCGCTCGACTGGGAGTAATCGCCCGAGCGTCGCCGTCTTTTAGCGGAGCAGCAGATGATTGAAGGTGTGTTTAAAGAAGGCTTTGCCACCACGAGCTACGACTCGGTGGTGAACTGGGCCAAGACCGGCTCCCTGTGGCCCATGACATTCGGTTTGGCTTGTTGCGCGGTCGAAATGATGCATGCCGCCGCCGCACGTTACGACATCGGTCGCTTCGGCGCCGAGGTGTTTCGGGCCAGCCCGCGTCAGGCCGATTTGATGATCGTAGCCGGCACCCTGTGCAACAAAATGGCGCCTGCCCTACGCAAGGTTTACGACCAGATGGCCGAGCCGCGTTGGGTGTTGTCTATGGGGTCGTGCGCCAATGGCGGCGGTTATTACCACTACAGCTACTCGGTGGTACGGGGTTGCGATCGCATCGTGCCGGTTGACGTGTACGTGCCGGGCTGCCCGCCGACAGCCGAGGCTCTGCTGTACGGAATCATCCAATTGCAGCAAAAAATTCGACGCACCAACACCATCGCTCGCGCCTGAGCGCGGCAGGCATCCCCTATGAACGCAGCCACCCTTCCAGATTCAACCCACGCCATCCGGCCAGAGGTCTTGCAAGCCAGCGTGGCGGCGCTGCTGGGTGACCGCGTGCGCTCCCTCGCCGTGGTGCGCGAAGAACTCACCTTGGTGGTGGCAGCATCCGATTATCTGGCGGTCATGCAGACGCTGCGCGATGCGCCGCAAACCCGTTTCGAGCAGATGATGGATCTCTGCGGCATGGACTATTCCGCCTTTGGCGACGGGCGCTGGGAAGGCTTGCGCTTTGCGGCTGTGGTGCAGCTGCTCTCGGTCAGCCTGAATCACCGCTTGCGTGTGCGCGTGTTTTGCCCGGAAGACGATTTTCCGGTGCTGGACTCGATCACCCCGCTTTGGGCTTCGGCCAACTGGTATGAGCGTGAGGCGTTTGATTTGTTTGGCATTGTGTTTGAAGGTCACAACGACCTGAGACGCATCCTGACCGACTACGGCTTCATCGGCCATCCGTTCCGCAAGGATTTCCCGCTGTCTGGCCATGTGGAAATGCGTTATGACGCCGAGCGCCAGCGCGTGATCTATGAGCCGGTAACAATCGAGCCGCGCGAGGTCGTGCCACGCGTGATTCGAGAAGACCACTACGGTGGCTTGCACTGACATGGCTGAAATCAAGAACTACACCCTGAACCTGGGCCCGCAGCATCCGGCAGCGCATGGCGTGTTGCGTCTGGTACTGGAGCTTGACGGCGAGGTGGTCCAGCGCGCCGATCCTCACATCGGCCTGTTGCACCGTGCCACTGAAAAGCTGGCCGAGCACAAGACCTTCATACAGTCGCTGCCCTACATGGATCGGCTCGATTACGTCTCCATGATGTGCAACGAGCACGCCTATTGCTTGGCGATCGAGAAGCTGCTGGGCATTGAGGTACCGATCCGCGCGCAGTACATCCGGGTGATGTTCAGCGAAATCACGCGCTTGATGAACCACCTGATGTGGCTGGGTTCTCATGGCAACGATTGCGGTAGCTCCACCATCCTGATCTACGCATTTCGCGAGCGTGAAGACCTGTTTGATATGTACGAGGCGGTTTCCGGCGCGCGCATGCACGCGGCCTATTTCCGTCCTGGCGGTGTCTACCGCGATCTGCCCGACAGCATGCCGCAGTATCGCCACAGCAAAATTAGAAATGCCAAGGCGATGGCCGAGATGAACAGCAACCGCCGGGGGTCGCTGCTCGATTTCATCGACGACTTCACCCAACGCTTTCCAACCCACCTGGCCGAATACCATACGTTGCTGACCGACAACCGGATCTGGAAGCAGCGCACCGTCGGCGTTGGCGTGGTCAGCCCAGAGCGCGCGCTCAACCTGGGCATGACCGGCCCGATGTTGCGCGGTTCGGGCATCGCCTGGGACCTGCGCAAAAAGCAGCCGTACGAGGTGTACGACCGGATGGACTTCGATATTCCAGTTGGCAAGACCGGTGACACCTACGACCGCTACTTGGTGCGCATGGAGGAGATGAAGCAGTCCAACCGCATCATCAAGCAGTGCGTGGGGTGGCTCAAGGCCAATCCCGGTCCGGTGATTACCGACAACCACAAGGTAGCGCCGCCGTCGCGCGAATCGATGAAGACAAATATGGAGGAGCTGATCCACCATTTCAAGCTCTTCACCGAAGGCTTTCATGTGCCCGAAGGCGAGGCTTATGCCGCTGTCGAGCATCCCAAGGGCGAGTTTGGTATCTACCTGGTGAGCGATGGCGCCAACAAGCCGTACCGCTTGAAGATCCGCGCCCCTGGTTTTGCCCACCTGGCCGCCATGGACGAGATGGCCCGCGGCCACATGCTGGCCGATGCGGTGGCCATCATCGGCACCATGGACATTGTTTTTGGAGAGATTGACAGATGAGCGCTGATGCTGTGACCACGATGACCTTGTCAGATGCAACCCAGGTACGGTTTGCGCGTGAGGTGGCCAAGTATCCAGCCGATCAGAAGCAGTCGGCGGTGATGGCTTGCTTGTCTGTCGTGCAGCAAGAGCAGGGCCATGTGAGCCGCGCGGCCGAGCAGGCGGTGGCCGACTACCTCGGCATGCCCGCGATCGCGGTGCATGAGATCACCACCTTCTACAACATGTACAACCAGCGGCCAGTGGGCAAATTCAAGCTCAACGTCTGCACCAACCTACCGTGCCAGCTGCGCGATGGCCAAAAGGCTTTGCACTACTTGGAGCACAAGCTGGGCATCGTGATGGGCGGCACCACAGTTGACGGCCTGTTTACTTTGCAGCAAAGCGAGTGCCTGGGCGCTTGCGCCGACTCGCCTGTGATGCTGGTCAACGACCGCCACATGTGCAGTTTCATGAGCGACGACAAACTCGACCAACTGATCGACGGTCTCAAAGCAACAGAGAGCAAGATATGAACGCAGAGCAAATTATTGCGCAGTTCCGCGCCACCGGCGTGCAAAGCTGTTTCCACAACCGCCACATCAACCCCCAGATCTACGCAGGCTTGAACGGCAGCAACTGGTCGCTCAAGGACTACGAAGCGCGCGGCGGTTATCAAGCGCTGCGCAAGGTTTTGGGCCAAGATGGCTCGGCGCCCGACGCCGAAACCGGCGTGGTCGGTCTCACGCGCGACCAAGTGATCGCCACGGTAAAGGAATCGGCCTTGCGTGGTCGCGGCGGCGCGGGCTTTCCCACTGGCCTGAAATGGAGCTTCATGCCGCGCCAGTTTCCGGGGCAGAAGTACCTGGTGTGCAACTCTGACGAGGGCGAGCCTGGTACCTGCAAGGACCGCGACATCCTCATGTACAACCCGCATATCGTCATTGAGGGTATGGCAATCGCGGCCTACGCCATGGGTATCAGTGTGGGCTACAACTACATTCACGGCGAGATTTTCGAGGAGTACGAGCGCTTCGAAGCAGCGCTGGAAGAGGCGCGCGCCGCCGGCTATCTGGGCGATGCCGTCTTGGGCAGCGATTTCAACATCGAGTTGCATGCGTTCCATGGCTTTGGCGCCTACATTTGCGGCGAAGAAACTGCGCTGTTGGAATCGCTTGAAGGCAAGAAAGGCCAGCCGCGCTTCAAGCCGCCGTTCCCGGCCAGCTTCGGCCTCTACGGCAAGCCGACCACCATCAACAACACCGAGACTTTTGCAGCTGTGCCGTGGATTATCCGCAACGGCGGCCAGGCCTATCTGGAATGCGGCAAGCCGAACAACGGCGGCACCAAAATTTACTCGGTCAGCGGTGATGTCAATCTGCCGGGCAACTACGAGGTGCCGATGGGCACGCCGTTTGCCAAGCTGCTGGAGCTGGCTGGTGGCGTGCGCACCGGCCGCACGCTCAAAGCTGTGATTCCCGGCGGTTCGTCAGCACCGGTGTTGCCGGCACATATCATGATGGATGTGACGATGGACTACGACTCCATCGCCAAGGCGGGTTCCATGCTCGGCTCGGGTGCGGTGATCGTGATGGACGATTCGCGCTGCATGGTCGAGTCGCTCAAGCGGCTGTCCTATTTCTATATGCACGAGTCTTGTGGTCAGTGCACGCCGTGCCGCGAAGGCACCGGATGGCTTTGGCGCCTGGTCGACAAGATACAGCGTGGCGCGGCCAAGCCGGCCGATATGGTGTTGCTGGACAGCGTGGCCGAGAACATCATGGGCCGCACCATCTGCGCGCTGGGCGACGCTGCAGCCATGCCGGTGCGCGCCATGATCAAACACTTCCGGCCTGAATTTGAGGCCATGATCCGGTGCGACACGCCGGCTGCCGCCTGACTGTGCGAGACAACGGCTTAACAAAAACGCCTAAACAAGACGCTGAGCAAGACGCTGAGCAAGACGATTGAGCAAGATGATTGAAATCGAATTGGACGGACAAAAAGTTGAGGTGTCACCGGGTAGCATGATCATGCATGCGGCAGACAAAGCGGGCACCTACATCCCGCATTTCTGCTACCACAAAAAACTCAGCATCGCCGCCAACTGTCGCATGTGTCTGGTGGATGTGGAGAGGGCGCCCAAGCCCATGCCGGCCTGTGCCACACCGGTCACGCAAGGCATGATCGTGCGCACCAAATCTGACAAGGCCATCAAGGCGCAGAAGGCGGTGATGGAGTTCTTGCTCATCAACCACCCGTTGGATTGTCCAATCTGCGACCAGGGCGGTGAGTGCCAGTTGCAGGATCTGGCGGTGGGCTATGGCAGCTCGGGCTCGCGCTACGAGGAAGAAAAGCGCGTGGTGTTTCACAAGAGCGCCGGCCCTTTGGTCTCGATGCAGGAGATGACGCGCTGCATCCACTGCACCCGCTGCGTGCGCTTTGGTCAGGAAATTGGTGGCGTGATGGAGTTGGGCATGTCGCACCGCGGCGAACACGCCGAAATCCAGACCTTCATTGGCCAGTCCGTGGACTCCGAGCTTTCGGGCAACATGATCGACATCTGCCCGGTTGGCGCGCTCACCAGCAAGCCATTTCGCTACCAGGCCCGCACCTGGGAGCTGTCGCGTCGCAAGTCGATCAGTCCGCACGATTCGACCGGTGCCAACCTCATCGCGCAGGTGAAGAACCACAAGGTGATGCGCGTGGTGCCGTTGGAAAACGAAGCGGTGAACGAGTGCTGGATTGCCGACCGCGACCGTTTTTCTTATGAAGCGCTTGAGGTGGACCGTCTGACCGAGCCCATGATCAAGCAGGGCGGCCAGTGGCATACCGTTGACTGGCAGACCGCGCTGGAATACGTGGCGAATGGCATAAAGAAGATTAAGGCCGAGTTTGGCGGCAACGCCATCGGCTTGCTGGCCAGTCCGCACAGCACGGTCGAAGAGCTGGCCTTGGCCGGTGCGCTGGTGCGTGGCTTGGGCAGCGAAAATATCGACAGCCGCTTGCGCGCAGCCGGCTTCGCAAACGCAGCAAGCGTCGGCTCAGCCCGCTGGCTGGGCTTGCCGATTGCCGATCTCACCACCGTGCAGCGCGTGTTGGTGATCGGTTCCAGCCTTCGCAAAGACCACCCGCTGTTCGCACAGCGCATCCGACAAGCGGTGCGCCATGGCGCGCAGCTCAGTGCGTTGAGCGAAGAAGCGCCAGACTGGGCAATGCCGGTTGCTCATCTGTGCCAGGCCGATGCATCGGTCTGGGTAGCAGCGCTCGCCGGCATCGCAGCGGCCATTGCGCAGGCCAACGGCGTCCAAGCACCCGTGGCTGCTGAAGCCAATGCGTCGGCGCACGCTGTTGCGAAGTCGCTGCTCGGCGGTGAACGCAAGGCGATATTGCTGGGGAATGCCGCAGCCCATCATGAAAAGGCGTCCAGCCTGCTGATGTTGGCGAACTGGATTGCCGAGCAAACAGGCGCCCGCGTCGGTTACCTGACCGAAGCTGCCAACACAGTGGGCGCGCAGCTGGTGCGGGCGCTGCCAGCCGAGGGCGGACTCAATGCCGCCGAGATGTTGGCTGGTGGTGCGAAAGCCACACTGCTTCTCAATGTCGAGCCTGGCGCCGACAGCGCGGCCAATGGCCAGGCGCTGGCTCGGGCTGGCATGGTGGTCACGCTCAGCCCGTTTAAGACCAATCTGGATATCAGTGACGTGCTGCTGCCGATCGCACCGTTCAGCGAAACCTCGGGCTCCTTTGTGAACGCCGAAGGTCGCCTGCAGAGCTTTCATGCTGTGGTGCGCCCACTGGGCGAGACGCGTCCGGCCTGGAAGGTTTTGCGCGTGTTGGGCAATCTGCTCGGCCTGCCTGGGTTTGATGCAGACTCTTCACAGGTGGTGCTGGCCCAGGCATTGCCTGGCTTGGAGGCGGGCCAGATGGTGGATTCGGCCCGCTTGTCCAACGCTGCAAGCCTGAGTCAGCCCGATATGACGCCGGCCTCGGTGGTGCCCTGTGTGGCGTCTATTTACCAGCTCGATGGTTTGGTGCGCCGAGCCACTTCGTTGCAGCTCACCGCCGATGCGCGGCAGGCACACGCCAAAGCCAAAGCCAAAGTCCGCGTCGATCAGGTACACGCATGATTGAGGCGATGTACAACGGCGGTCTCGGGTTGATCGCGGCGCCCTGGTGGACCACGGCGGCCTGGCCGGTGCTTTGGAGCCTGATTAAGATCGTAGCGGTGCTCGCGCCGCTGATGGCTGCTGTGGCCTACCTGACGCTATGGGAACGCAAGCTCTTGGGCTTCATGCAGGTGCGTGTGGGTCCGAACCGCGTCGGTCCGTTTGGGTTGCTGCAACCGATTGCCGATGCCATCAAGCTGCTCACCAAAGAGATCATCAGCCCCAGCGCGGCCAGCACCGGGCTGTTTCGGCTCGGTCCTGTCATGGCGATCATGCCGGCGTTGGCGGCTTGGGTGGCGATCCCGTTTGGCCCCGAAGCGATTCTCGCCAACGTCAACGCCGGTCTGCTGCTGATTCTGGCCATCACCTCAATCGAGGTCTACGGCGTGATCATTGCGGGCTGGGCGTCGAACTCGAAGTACGCATTCCTTGGCGCACTGCGCGCCTCTGCACAAATGGTGAGCTACGAGATAGCGATTGGCTTTTGCTTTTTGGTGGTCATCATGACCGCCGGCAGCCTTCACCTGGGCGACATCGTGGCATCGCAGTCGCGGGGCATGGGTGCCGATATCGGCCTCAACTTTCTGTCGTGGAACTGGTTGCCTCTGTTGCCGATCTTTGTGGTTTTCTTGATTTCAGGTGTGGCCGAGGTCAACCGCCATCCGTTCGATGTGGTCGAGGGCGAGGCCGAGATCGTGGCCGGTCACATGGTCGAGTACTCGGGCATGGGGTTCGCCATCTTCTTTCTCGCGGAATACGCCAGCATGTGGCTGGTGTCCATCTTGGCGGTGCTGATGTTCCTTGGTGGCTGGCTGTCGCCGATTGACAGCGTGCTTCTCAACTGGATTCCCGGCTGGATCTGGCTCGGCGCCAAAACCTTTCTGGTGGTGTCGACCTTCATTTGGCTGCGCGCCACCTTTCCCCGCTTCCGCTACGACCAGATCATGCGTCTGGGCTGGAAGATTTTTATCCCGGTGACCTTGGTTTGGTTGCTGCTTGTGGGCGGTCTGATGCAGACCCCCTGGAACATCTGGAGGTGAGCCAGGCACCCATGCCGAGCCACTGTCGCCACGACCGATTACAGAACACAGCAGGAATACGCACATGAACACCATTACCGCACCCATTGCCGCCCGAGCCAGCGCTCCGGCTGTTGTGGCGCCGTTCTCTATCGGCGATTTCTTCAAGAGCTTTTTGCTTGTCGAGCTACTCAAAGGGATGGCGCTGACCGGACGTTACGCCTTCCGTCGCAAGATCACGGTTCAGTTTCCAGAAGAAAAAACACCGCTTTCGCCGCGCTTTCGTGGCTTGCACGCTTTGCGCCGATATGAAAACGGCGAAGAACGCTGCATCGCCTGCAAGCTGTGTGAGGCGATCTGCCCAGCGGTGGCGATCACCATCGAGTCCGACCAGCGCGATGACGGCACGCGCCGCACCACCCGCTACGACATCGATCTCACCAAGTGCATCTTCTGCGGCTTCTGCGAGGAGGCCTGTCCGGTCGACGCGATTGTCGAGACCCACATCCTCGAATACCACGGCGAAAAACGCGGCGATCTGTACTTCACCAAGGAAATGCTGCTGGCCGTGGGCGACCGTTACGAGACCGAGATTGCAGCGGCCCGGGTAGCAGACGCTCCCTACCGCTGATGCCCGAGCCGCGCTGAGCCTGGCCGCTCGGCGCAGCCACGCGCCCTCCAACCCGATACCCGCTTCCCGTCCATGGATTACCAGACTGGCTTTTTTTACCTGTTCGCTGCTGTGCTGCTCTACGCGGCCTTTCGCGTAATCACCGCGCGCAACCCGGTGGTTGCGGTGCTCCATCTGATGCTGGCGTTTTCGCAGGCAGCCGCGTTGTGGTTGCTGATCCAGGCCGAGTTTCTCGGGCTGACCCTGGTGCTGGTTTACCTCGGTGCGGTGATGGTGCTGTTTCTGTTCGTGGTGATGATGCTGGACATCAAACCGGACGGGGAGCGCGGCTCTTTCTGGCGGCATTTCCCCTTGGCGGCGGCGCTGGGCGCGGTGGTGGCTTTGCAGATCATCGCGGTGCTCTGGGTTGGATTCCCGAACGTCACGGCGCCTGCGGTGGCCGCTGTACCCGCTGGTGTGCCCAACACCAAGGCGCTTGGCCTGTTGCTGTACAGCGAATACCTTTACCCGATCCAAGCGGCGGCGGTGATTTTGCTGGTGGCGATGATCGCGGCAATCGCGCTCACCTTGCGCCGCCGCAAGGACAGCAAGTCGATTGACCCTGGCGTGCAGGTGCATGTGCGCGCACGCGACCGCCTGCTGGTGCTGCCGATGAATGCGACGCAAAAACCGATGCCGTTGCCGGTGGCAGCAGAGGAGTCCAAAGCATGAGCTTGACATTGGGCCACTACCTTTCTCTGGGCGCGATTTTGTTTGCGATGTCGGTGATCGGCATCTTTCTGAACCGCAAGAACCTGATCGTGCTGCTGATGGCCATTGAGCTGATGCTGCTGGCGGTCAACATGAACTTTGTCGCGTTTGCGCATTTCATGGGCGATCTGCACGGCCAGGTTTTTGTGTTCTTCATTCTCACAGTGGCGGCCGCTGAGTCGGCCATCGGCTTGGCGATTTTGATGCTGCTGTTTCGCAACCGCGCCTCGATCAGCGTCGAAGAACTCAACATCCTCAAAGGCTGAAGGCCCGGACACGGTCCTGGGCCCAGGCACGCATCATGAGCAACACCCTCTCTGCAGCCACCTTGTTGGCCATCCCGCTGGCCCCGCTGGCTGGGGCGCTGATCGCTGGCATTTTGGGCACCACCTTTGGCGGCAATGTCATTGGTAGGCGCGCCTCGCACACCGCCACCATTGTGGGTGTGCTAATCGCGTTTGTGCTGTCTGTCAGCACCCTGCTGGCGGTGATGGATGGCGCCCGCTTCAACGCCACCATTTACGAGTGGATGCGGATTGGCAGCCTGAAGATGGAGATCGGCTTCCTGGTCGATGGGCTCACCGCGATGATGATGTGTGTGGTCACTTTTGTCTCGCTCATGGTGCACCTCTACACCATCGGCTACATGGAAGAAGACGCGGGCTACAACCGCTTCTTCTGCTACATCTCGCTGTTCACCTTCTCGATGCTCATGTTGGTGATGAGCAACAACCTGCTGCAGCTGTTCTTTGGCTGGGAAGCGGTGGGCTTGGTGTCGTACCTGCTGATCGGTTTTTGGTACAACAAATCGACGGCCATGTTTGCCAACATGAAGGCGTTTCTGGTCAACCGGGTGAGCGACTTCGGCTTTATCCTGGGCATTGGCCTGATCGTGGCCTACACCGGAACGCTCAACTACACCGAGATCTTTGCCAAGGCCGGCGAACTGGGTGCGCTGGGATTTGCCAGCCCCTTTGGTGGCGCCGACTGGATGCTGGTCACCGTGATCTGCATCTGCCTGTTCATCGGCGCGATGGGCAAGAGCGCACAGTTCCCGCTGCATGTCTGGCTGCCCGATTCCATGGAAGGCCCAACCCCGATCTCGGCGCTGATCCACGCCGCCACCATGGTCACCGCCGGCATCTTCATGGTCTCGCGCATGTCGCCGCTGTTCGAGATGTCCGACACCGCGCTGAATTTCATCATGGTGATCGGCGCTGTTACCGCGTTGTTCATGGGCTTTCTGGGCATCATCCAGAACGACATCAAACGCGTGATTGCCTACTCCACCATCTCGCAGCTGGGTTACATGACGGTGGCCCTCGGTGCCTCGGCCTACTCGGTGGCGGTGTTCCACCTGATGACGCACGCTTTCTTCAAAGCGCTGCTGTTCCTGGCCGCTGGCTCCGTGATCATGGGTCTGCACCACAACCAGGACATCCGCTGGATGGGGGGTGTACGCAAGTACATGCCCATCACCTGGATCACCTTTTTGCTGGGTACGCTGGCGCTGATCGGTACACCGCTGTTCTCGGGCTTTTACTCCAAAGACAGCATCATCGAGACGGTGCACTTCAGCACCTTGCCGGGCGCCGGATTCGCTTATTTTGCGGTGCTGGCTGGCGTGTTCGTCACCTCGTTCTATTCGTTTCGGCTCTACTTCCTGGTGTTTCATGGCAAAGAGCGCTACGACCAGAACCCCGACAGCCACCACGGGCACGACGATCACCACGGCGATCACGGGGACCACGGCCATGGGGACGGCAAGCCGCACGAAACCCCTTGGGTGGTCACAGTGCCCCTGGTGCTGCTCGCAATCCCCTCGGTGGCAATTGGCTTCCTCACCATCGGGCCGATGCTGTTTGGCGACTTTTTCCAAGACGCAATTTTCACCAACAACACGCTGCACCCGGCGTTTTCGATGTTTGCCGAGACCTTCCGCGGTCCCGTCGCCATGGCATTGCACGCTTTCTCCACCCTGCCTTTCTGGCTCGCGCTGGGCGGTGCGGTGAGCGCCTGGTACATGTACCTCATCAACCCGGCGGTGCCGGCTGCGATCGGTCGCGCGCTCAAGCCGGTGGTGACGCTGCTGGAGAACAAGTACTACCTGGATTGGTTTAACGAAAACGTGATCGCGCGCGGCGCCCGCGCACTGGGCACCGGTTTGTGGAAGGGCGGGGACCGCGGCGTGATCGAAGGTGGCGTGGTCAACGCCAGCTGGAAGCTGGTGGGCTGGATGTCGTCGGTGGTGCGCCAGGCGCAAAGCGGCTACCTCTATCACTACGCGCTGGTAATGATCGTGGGTCTGCTGCTGTTCATGACGTACTTCGTCTGGATCGCTCAATAAGAATAAGAAGAACAGGAAGAACAAGATGGGTCTGTTGAGTCTGGCGATCTGGACGCCAATTCTTTTCGGCGTGCTGCTGCTCGCCTTTGGGCGCGACAACCAGGCGACCACGGTGCGCTGGATCGCACTCGTCGGTGCACTGGCTGGGCTGGCGGTCACCGTGCCGCTTTACACCGGGTTCGAAATCGGCAGCGCGGCCATGCAGTTTGTGGAGAAAAGCGTCTGGATTGAGCGCTTCAACATCCACTACCACCTTGGGGTGGACGGCATTTCGCTCTGGCTGATCTTGCTTACCGCGTTCATCACTGCCGTCGTGGTGATCGCCAGCTGGGACACCGTCACCAGCCGGGTGAACCAGTACATGGGCGCGTTCCTGATTTTGTCGGGTCTGATGATTGGCGTTTTCAGCGCACAGGACGGCATGTTGTTTTACGTGTTCTTTGAGGCCACGCTGATCCCGATGTACCTGATCATCGGTATCTGGGGCGGCAAGAACAAGATTTACGCCGCCTTCAAATTCTTTCTCTACACGTTGCTCGGCTCTTTGCTGATGCTGGTGGCGCTGATTTATCTCTACACCCAAGCCGGTGGCAGTTTCGATCTGGCCACCTGGTACAAATTGCCGCTCGGCGGCACCGCGCAAACCCTGCTGTTTTTCGCCTTCTTCGCCGCCTTTGCGGTCAAGGTGCCGATGTGGCCAGTGCACACCTGGCTGCCCGACGTGCACGTGGAGGCGCCCACTGGCGGCTCTGCGGTGCTGGCGGCGATCATGCTCAAACTGGGCGCTTACGGATTTCTGCGCTTTTCCCTGCCCATCCTGCCCGACGCCTCGCGCGAATGGGCTTGGCTGATGATCACCTTGTCGCTGGTCGCGGTGATCTATGTTGGTTTGGTCGCGTTGGTGCAGAAGGACATGAAGAAGCTGGTGGCCTATTCGTCGGTGGCGCACATGGGTTTCGTCACACTGGGCTTCTTTCTTTTCAGCGACCTTGGCATGGCAGGCGGCATCGTGCAGATGGTGGCCCATGGCTTTGTCTCAGCCGCGATGTTCCTCTCGATCGGCGTGCTTTACGACCGGGTGCACTCGCGCGAGATCGCCGACTACGGTGGCGTGGTCAGCACCATGCCCAATTTCACCGCGTTTGCGCTGCTGTTCGTGATGGCCAACAGCGGCTTGCCGGGCACGGCTGGCTTTGTTGGCGAGTGGATGGTGATTCTTGCGGCGGTCAAAGCCAACTTCTGGATCGGTATGGGCGCCGCCTCGGCGCTGATCCTTGGTGCCTCTTACTCGCTGTGGATGTTCAAGCGGGTCTACCTTGGGCCGGTAGGCAACAGCAATGTGAAGGCGCTGCTCGACATCAACGCACGTGAATTTCTGGTGCTTGGTTTGCTGGCCTTCATGGTGCTTTACATGGGCATTTACCCCAAGCCGTTCACCGACGTGATGGACGCCTCGGTGGCCGAGCTGCTGCGCCATGTCGCGCTCTCCAAGCTGCCATGAGCCCACGCACCACAAGAAAAGAACGCCCCCATGATTGACTCGCTCGGCTGGTACGCGGCCTTCCCCGAAATTTTGTTGCTGGTGATGGCCTGTGTCATTGCCCTGGTCGACCTCGGCGTCAAAACACCGATGCGCGGTGCCACCCACCTGCTCACGATGTTGACGTTGGCGGTGCTGGCGGTGGTTCTTGGAATCTATGCCAGCAGCGGCGCCACGGTGCTGGCCTTTGGCGGCATGGTGGTAAGCGATCCAATGGGCAACTGGCTCAAGTGTTTTGCCACCATCGCGCTGATGGCGACCCTGGTTTATGGCCGCCAGTACGCCAGCCAGCGCGACATGCTGCGCGGCGGTGAACTGTTCACGCTGTCGCTGTTCGCGCTGCTGGGCATGTACGTGATGATCTCGGGCCACAACTTCCTGGTGATCTACCTCGGTCTGGAGCTGCTCACGCTTTCCAGCTACGCGCTGGTGGCGCTGCGCCGTGACGACCTGAAAGCGACCGAAGCAGCGATGAAGTACTTTGTGCTAGGCGCGCTGGCCAGCGGTTTTCTGCTCTACGGCCTGTCCTTGGTCTACGGCGCCACCGGTTCGCTCAACCTTGCCGAGGTGATGCGTGCCATCGCCGGCGGCGAGGCCACGCTCAAGGGCTCGAAGCAGGTGCTGATCCTGGGCCTCGTGTTTGTGGTCTCTGGCCTGGCGTTCAAGCTGGGAGCGGTGCCGTTTCACATGTGGGTGCCCGATGTCTACGAGGGTGCGCCCACGGTGGTGGCACTGCTCGTGGGCGGCGCAACCAAGCTGGCCGCGTTTGCCATCGTGATCCGTCTGCTGGTCGAGGGCCTGATGCCGCTCGCCTTTGACTGGCAGCAGATGCTGGCGGTGCTGGCGGTGCTCTCCTTGCTGGTGGGCAATCTGGCCGCCATCGCGCAAACCAACCTCAAGCGGATGCTGGCCTTCTCCACCATCTCGCACATGGGCTTTCTGCTGCTCGGCCTGCTGGCTGGCGTGGTGCAGGGTGACAGCGCCAACGCAGCCAACGCCTATGGCTCGTCGATGTTCTATGTGGTCACCTATGTGCTCACCACACTGGGCACCTTCGGCGTGATCTTGCTGCTCTCGCGCGACGGTTTTGAGTCGGACAACATCGTCGATCTCGCTGGCCTGAACCAGCGCAGCCCGCTCTATGCTGCGGTGATGGCGGTTTGCATGTTCTCGCTGGCCGGTGTGCCGCCGCTGGTGGGCTTTTACGCCAAATTGGCGGTGTTACAGGCGCTGCTGGCGTCCAGCCAGCCGGTCTACATTGGCCTGGCGGTGTTTGCGGTGCTGATGTCGCTGGTCGGCGCCTTCTACTACCTGCGGGTGGTCAAGGTGATGTATTTCGACGCGCCAACGCAAACGGCTGCCATCGAGGCCGGCTTTGATGTCCGCTCGCTGCTGTCGGTCAATGGCGCTTTGGTGCTGGTACTGGGTATCGTGCCGGGCGGTTTGATGACCCTGTGCGCCCAGGCGATCGCCTCGCTGATGGCTTGACCGGGCCAGCGCTGAGAACCCGCTGCGCTCTAAGCGATCACATTCCAAGATGACCCATACAACATCTGTCTGGCTGGTGCTGCTGACCTTGCTGCTGGCTGCCAACCTGCCGCTCGTCATCGGGCGCTGGCTGGCCGTGGTGCCGAGTCGAGCCCCGAAAATGCTGCGGCTCCGGGTCGGTGAGATGCTGGTGTTTGGCGCGTTGGCGATTGCCTCGGGTCTGGCGCGAAAGCAGTTGGCCGGCCAGATCGCACCACGGGCCTGGGCGTTCTACGTTGTTAGCGGGGCGCTGTTTCTTAAGCTGGCGTTCCCCGGTGTCAGCTACCGCTGCCTCTACAAGCGCAACAGCTGAGGCGGGGCACCCATGAGCGAAGACACGCATCTGCGCGAAACGCCGCTGGCCCGTAGTGAGCTGCTGCGGGGCAACTTTCTGCATGTGGTGCGCGACACGGTACGCCTGCCCGATGGCGCGCAGGCCACGCGTGAGTTTGTGCTGCACCCCGGCGCGGTGATGGTGATCGCCCTGCTCGACGACGGCCAGGTGGTGCTGGAGCGCCAGTACCGCCACCCCATGCAACGCGTGATGATCGAGTTCCCGGCTGGCAAGCGCGACGCTGGTGAGGGCAGCCTGGCCTGCGCGCAGCGCGAGCTGCTGGAGGAAACCGGTTACCAAGCCCGCGAATGGGCGTTTGCCGGGTGCCACGCGCCCACCATCGCCTATTCCGACGAGGTGATCGACATCTGGTTTGCACGCGGCCTGAGCCTGGGCGAGCGCCGCCTTGACGCCGGTGAGTTCCTTGACGTATTCACCGCCACACCCAACCTGCTGCTGGCTTGGTGCCAGCGCGGCGAGGTGACCGACGGCAAGACGCTGTCCGGCATGCTCTGGTTGCAAAACGTGCTGGCCGGCGTTTGGGTGCTCGACTGGAGCGGTGCGGTTTCCGCCCAGCGGCCTGCGGGACAATCAGTCCCATGAAAGTTCTTGACTTGCGATGCGCCCAGCAGCACAGCTTTGAAGGCTGGTTTGCCTCCGAAGAGGATTACGCCAGCCAGCTCGCGCGCGGCTTGGTCAGTTGCCCGCTGTGCGGCGACGCCACAATCCAGAAAATGCTCTCAGCACCACGCCTGAACCTGCGCGCGTCGCGTCAGCAAGCGCCCTCCCAACACACCGACGAGCCGAGCGCGGCTGCTGTTGCCGGTGTGGCAGTTGGCCACGTAGCGCCCAGTTCCGAATTGCAGGCGCGGTTCCTCTTTGCGATGCGCGAGGTGATGGCCAACACGGAAGACGTGGGCGAGCGCTTCGCCGACCAGGCGCGCGCCATGCACCATGGCGACATGGATGCGCGCAGCATCCGCGGTCGCACCAGCCCAGAAGTGGCGATGGAGCTGATTGAGGAGGGCATCAGCATCCTGCCGTTGCCGCAACTGCCGGGGTTGAAAGAGACGCTGCAATAGCGCGCACAGACACCTGTTCAGGGGCCGTGAATTGCAAGGCCGCAAGCCCGGCGTACACGCCGCCGCGTGCCACCAGCTCGGCGTGGGTGCCTTGCTCGACCAGGCGGCCGTGGTCCAGCACCACAATGTGGTCGGCGCGCTGCACCGTGGCCAGCCGGTGGGCAATCACCAGTGTGGTGCGGTCTTTCATGGCGGACTCCAGCGCCGCCTGCACCATGCGCTCGCTTTGCGCATCCAGCGCGCTGGTGGCTTCGTCCAGCAGCAGCAGTGGCGGGTTTTTGAGCATGGCCCGGGCGATCGCGATGCGCTGGCGCTGCCCGCCTGAGAGGCGCACACCGCGCTCGCCCAGAAAGGTGTCGTATTGCTCGGGCAGCTCGGCAATGAACTCATCAGCAAACGCCGCCTTGGCGGCGTCGATCACCTCGGCATCGCTGGCGTCGGGGCGGCCGTAGCGGATGTTTTCCAGCGCGCTGCTGGAAAATATCACGGGGTCTTGCGGCACGATACCGATCCGCTGGCGCAGGTTGTGCAGGCTCATATCGCGAATCGGCACACCATCGAGCTCAATCAGGCCTTGCGCCGGGTCGTAGTAGCGCAGCAGCAGGCCAAACACCGTGCTCTTGCCCGCGCCACTGGGCCCCACCAGCGCCACTGTCTGGCCGGGCCGCACGTTGAGGCTGAAGTCGGTGACAGCGGCTTGTTGCGGGCGTGAGGGGTAGTGGAAACCGATCTTGTGAAAAGCCAGCGTGCTGCCGCCCTCGGGCAATGGCGCTCGCACTGGCTTTGCGGGCGACTGCACCGGCGACTGGCTGGCCAGCAGCTCCATCAGCCGCTCGCTGGCGCCCGCCGCGCGCAGCAGGTCGCCGTAGACCTCCCCCAGCACCGCCACCGCACCAGCGAAGATGATCACATAGAGCACCGCCTGCCCGAGCTGGCCAGCGCTGATCTGTCCGGCGATCACCGCCTGGGTGCCCTGGTAGAGGCCCCAGAGAACCAGCGCCGAGTTGGCGATGATGATGAAGGCCACCAGCACAGCGCGCGCGCGACTGCGCTTGACCGCTGTGTTGAAGGCTTGGTCGGTGGAGCGGTCAAAGCGCTGCGACTCGCGGTCTTCGGCGGTGTAACTCTGCACGATAGGAATGGCGTTTAGCACCTCGGCGGCGATCGCGCTGGAGTCGGCCACCCGGTCCTGGCTGGCGCGCGAGAGCTTGCGCACGCGGCGGCCAAACCACATGGCAGGCAGCACCACCAGGCCCACCACCAGCAACACCAGCACCATCACATAGGGGTGGCTCCACACCAGCATGATGAGCGCGCCCACCCCCACCACCGCATTGCGCAGGCCCATGGAGAGCGACGAGCCCACCACCGTCTGCACCAGCGTGGTGTCGGTGGTCAGGCGGCTGAGCACCTCGCCGGTTTGGGTGGTCTCGAAAAACTGCGGGCTTTGGCGCAGCACGTGGCTGTACACCGCGTTGCGCAGGTCGGCGGTGATGCGCTCGCCCAGCCAGCTCACCACGTAAAAACGCCCGGCTGAAAACAAGCCAAGCGCCACTGCCACACCAAACAGATTAATGAAATGGCCGCGCAGGCCCATCGCCTGTGCGCTTCGGTCGCCAGCGATCAGTCCGCCGTCGATCAGGTAGCGCAGCGCCAGTGGGAACAGCAGGGTGGCCGCAGCAGCCAGCACCAGAAACAGGATGGCCAGGCCAATCTGGAGCAGGTAGGGACGCATGAACGGCAACAGACCGCTCAGGGAGGTGGGAGACTGGCCCTTGGCCCGCTCGGTGTTGTTGACTGAACTCATATGACAAGTGTGCCGGTTTTTCAACCGGGCCCCAGCGGCACAGCTGCTGGGCAGGCCGTGCTCTGACGGCTGTGCAGCGCGGGTATCGAAAGCGGCAGAATTGGCATCGCTGATTTCTGCCGAGAAGAAAGGCGTGATTCCATAATGCGCCAGCGTTGCAGCCTCGATGCGAGGAGCGCCACGGCAAACCGATGGTTGCTGGCCAGCCGCGCAGGCCCAAGATAAAGCCCGCCCCGCTGGCCTTCAGGCTGTGCGATAAACCGTTCCACCCCGCCTCAAGACGACCAATAACCGACCAACAACCGACCAACAACTGACCAACACCAGGAGCCAGCATGCCCGCCTACGCGTTGACCGAGCTCATCAAGCACACGAAAGACCATGGGGGCAGCGATGCCGCGCGCTTGGTCGAATTTGTGCCCGCTTATTTTGCCAACACCGACCCCAGCGAAATCGAGTGCCGGGATGCCGCCACGCTGTTTGCCGTTGCCAAGGCGCACTGGCGTTTGCTGGAGTCGGTGCGGCCCCCGGCGTTCGAGAAGATCCGGGTGTTCAACCCGACCCTGGCCGAAGACGGTTTTGTCAGCAACCACACGGCAATCCAGATCGTGCACCCAGACATGCCGTTCCTGGTCGATTCGGTCACCATGGCGGTCAACCGCAGCGGGCGCACCGCGCACTGGATCGTTCACCCGCTGATGGCGGTGCAGCGCGATGACAAAGGACGCGCCCTCAGGGCGACGCTGGTCACAGCCGGGCGCGAGCCTGGTGCCGGGGTGGTGTCGATGATCTTGGTTGAGTGCGACCGCATCGTGAGCGAGGCCGACATGGCGGCGCTGGCGGTGGACGTTGCCAGTGTGTTGCGCGATGTGCGCAGCGCGGTACAAGACTGGGAGCCGATGCTTGAGCGGGTGCGCGCGCTGGCTGCCGAGTCCGCCAGCCCCTCGCTCTCATCGCTGCTGCCGCCTTTGAACCAGCAGGAAGGCATCGACTTCCTGCAATGGCTGCAAGACCGGCATTTCACCTTTCTCGGCGCTCGCAACTACGAACTGGCGCGCGAGAACAACAGCGTGACCCTGGTGGCCGTACCCGATTCGGGCCTGGGTATTTTGCGCGGCGAAGTGCAAACGCCGGTCAGCCGACTGCCCGAGGGTGCTTTGAGCTTGCTCGACTCCGACGAGCTGGTGTTGGTGACCAAAGCCATGACGCGCGCCACCGTGCACCGACCGGCCTGGCTGGACTGCATCGCTGTCAAGCGTTTCGACGCCGCAGGCCAGGTGGTGGGCGAGGCCCGTTTTCTGGGGCTTTATACCTCCACCGCCTACCAAGCGTCGGTGCACGAGATTCCGCAGGTGCGCGTGTGCGCCGCCCAGGTGCTCAAGAACGCCGGTGTTGTGCCCGAGAGCCACACCGCCAAATCGCTGCAGGCGATTCTGGAGGCCTACCCGCGTGACGAGCTGTTCCAGATCGACCAGCACACCCTGAGCGAACACGCCATGGCCATCCTGCGGCTGCAAGAGCGCCAGCGCACCCGTGTGTTGCTGCGGCACGATCCGTTTGGGCGTTTCACCTCGGCCCAGGTGTTTGTGCCACGCGACCGCTACAACACCGAACTGCGGGTGAAGGTGGGCCAAGAGCTGATGGACACGCTGGACGGCCAGGCGCTTGAATTCACCCCCATGCTGACCGACAGCCCGCTGGCCCGCATTCACTACCTGGTGCGCGCCAATGGGCAGGCGCCCGCGAGCGTGGACCTGCGCGCACTGGAGGCCCGCGTGGCCAAGCTGGCGCAGCGCTGGGAGGACAACTGCACCCAGGAGCTGTTGCACGCGCTGGGCGAGGGCCAGGGCCTGGCGATGGCGCACCGCTTCGCGTCCGCCTTTTCCGCCGCTTATCGCGAGGATTTTTCGGCTGCGGTGGGGGCGGAAGATGTGCAGGTGCTGGCACAGCTGACACCCGAGCAGCCTCTCGCCGTCAAGCTGTATCGGCCGCTCAACGCTGGCGACGGCATGCTGCGCTTGAAGATCTACAACACCACAAAGGTGGCACTGTCGGACTCGCTGCCGGTGCTCGAACGCATGGGTGCCCGGGTGCTGGACGAACACCCCTACCGCATCGCCCCTGGCGCCAACGCCGGCGCCGAAGCCGACACGCCCGCACTGTGGCTGCACGACATCGGCCTGCAGATGGCGCCCGACACCCATTTCTCAGCCATCCGGGCGCGTTTTGAGGCGCTGTTTGCCCAAGCCTGGAAGGGCGAGGTGGAAAGCGACGACCTCAACAGGCTGCTGCTCAGCACCACGCTTGGGGCGCGCGAGATCACTGTGCTGCGCGCCTACACGCGCTATTTCAAGCAGCTCGGCCTGCCATTTGGTCAGCGCTACATCGAGGCGGCGCTGAACAACAACGCAACCATCGCTCAGGAAATTTGCGCGCTGTTCGCGGCCCGTTTCGACCCGTCGTTTACCGGTGATCGCGACCAGGAGCGCGCGCGCCGGCGTGGCCGCATTGAGGAGCTGCTGGGTGACGTGGAGAGCCTGGACGACGACCGCATCCTGCGCCAGTTCTACGCCAGCGTGGTCGCCACCCTGCGCACCAACGCCTGGCAGACCACCGCCGACGGCAGCCTCAAGCCCTACCTCAGTTTCAAGTTCGATCCGCGCAAGCTGCCCGGTGTGCCAGAGCCCAAGCCGCTGTTCGAGATCTGGGTCTGCTCGCCACGCGTCGAGGGTGTGCACATGCGTGGCGGCAAGGTGGCACGCGGTGGTCTGCGCTGGTCAGACCGGCGCGAAGATTTCCGCACCGAGGTGCTGGGTCTGGTCAAGGCGCAGCAGGTGAAAAACACGGTGATCGTGCCGGTGGGCTCCAAAGGCGGCTTCGTGGTGAAAAACCCACCGCCCGCTGCCGACCGAGAAGCCTACTTGGCCGAGGGCGTGGCCTGCTACAAAACCTTTCTCTCGGGCATGCTGGATGTGACCGACAACCTGGTGCAGGGGAGTGTGGTGCCGCCCGAGCAGATGGTGCGCCACGACGAGGACGATACCTACCTAGTGGTCGCCGCCGACAAAGGCACAGCCACCTTCTCCGACACCGCCAACGCCGTTTCTGCCCGCTACGGCTTCTGGCTCGGCGACGCCTTTGCCTCAGGCGGCTCGGTGGGCTACGACCACAAGAAGATGGGCATCACCGCGCGCGGCGCCTGGGAGTCGGTCAAGCGGCATTTCCGCTCGCTGGGCGTCAACACGCAAACCACCCGCTTCACCGTGGCCGGCGTGGGCGACATGTCGGGCGATGTGTTCGGCAACGGCATGCTGCTGTCCGAACACATCGCGCTGGTGGCGGCGTTCGACCACCGCCACATCTTTATCGATCCCACACCCGACGTGGCAACCTCGTACGTGGAGCGTCAGCGCCTGTTTGCGCTGCCGCGCTCCAGCTGGGACGACTACGACAAGGGCCTGATCTCGGCTGGCGGCGGCGTGTTTGCGCGCAGCGCGAAGTCGATCAAGCTCTCGCCACAGGCCAGGGCGGCGCTCGGCACCGATGCCGAAGAGCTGACCCCCGCCGAACTGCTGCGCGTGGTGCTGCTGGCACCGGTCGACCTGCTGTACAACGGCGGCATCGGCACCTATGTGAAGGCCAATTTCGAGAGCCATGCGCAGGTGGGTGATAAGGCCAGCGACGCGTTTCGGGTCAACGGCGGCGAGCTGCGCTGCAAGGTACTGGCCGAAGGCGGCAACCTGGGTGTCACGCAAAACGGTCGCATCGAGTTTGCGCAGAAGGGCGGACGCATCTACACCGACGCCATCGACAACTCGGCAGGCGTCGACTGCTCCGACCACGAGGTCAACATCAAGATCCTGCTGGACCGGGTGGTCGAGGCCGGCGACCTCACGCTCAAGCAGCGCAACGACCTTCTGGCCTCCATGACCGACGAGGTGGCGGCGCTGGTGCTCAGCGACAACTACTACCAGGGCCAGTCGATCGACGTGGCGCTGCACCGCCCCCTGTATCTGCTGGACGGTCAGCAAAGCCTGATGCAGGCGCTGGTGGCTGCTGGGCGGCTCAATCGAACGATCGAGTTTCTGCCCGGCGACGAAGAGATCTTGCGGCGGCGCGCCCACAAGCAGGGCCTGACCGCACCCGAGGGCGCGGTGGTGCTGGCTTACGCCAAGATGTGGCTGTTTGACGAGCTGGTCGCCAGCAACCTGCCCGACGATCCTTACTTCAACCGGGCGCTGCAGGCCTACTTCCCGCAGGTGCTCAACGAGAAATTCGGGGATGCCATCGCGGCCCATCCGCTCAAGCGCGAGATCATTGCCACCACCGTCAGCAACACCGTACTCAACCGCGCTGGGGCCACCTATGTGCACTACGTGGCCACCGAGGTCAACGCCAGCGCCGCCGACGTGGTTCGTGCCTATGCCCTGGCCAGGGAGATTTTCGACCTGGAAGCGCTGTGGGGCCGCATCGACAAGCTTGACGACCGCGTCAACAGCGCGCTGCAGCTCGATCTGCTCAGCCAGCTCACCACCATTGCCCAGCGGGCATCGCGCTGGATCCTGCGCGTGTGCGCCAAAGGCAGCGACTTGCCAACGCTGATCCAGCGCTACCAACCCGGCGCGCGCGAGCTGCGGGCCCATCTCGGGGCCTGGCTTTCGCCGCCAGCCTACGAGCAGTGGCAGGCGGCGGTACAGGCCCTGATGGACGCAGGCGTCGAGCCCGACCTGGCGCAAAACCTGACCGCCCTGGATCACCTCTTTCCGGTGCTCGATCTCGTCAACGTAGCGCAGGACGCCGACAGCGCGTTGGAGCAGGCAGCCCGCACCTACTTCGCGGTGGACGCCCAGCTCGGCCTGACCCACTGGCGCAGCGAGATCGCGCGCCTGCCGACCGACACGCTGTGGCAGACCCAGGCCCGCAGCAGCGCGCGCGACGATGTGTACGCCATCGCCAGCCAAGTCACGCGCTCGCTGCTGTCTCAGGGTATCGACGTGCCGACCTGGACGGAGCACCACGCGGCGGCCATCGAGCGCCTGCGCCGGCTGCACCAGACCATCAGCACCCAGGCGCCCGACCTGGCGCCGGTGTCGGTGGCGCTCCGGGAGTTGCGCAATTTGGGCTGAACGTCAGCGGCTGGTCTGTTGCCTCGGCGAGGGCCGAATCTCTGCGGCCAATGAGCTGAAAGGTGGCTGGTCGCTGCCTGTCGCGACGGACTCAGTTCAATCGGTGCGGGTCTTCTCGCGCTATCTGCAAAGCAGTCCCTCAAGGCTCATGGGCAAATGGCATCCAGCGGGCTGGCCGTGCCGCCCGCAGCCACCTTGATCACATGCGTGTAAATCATGGTGGTGGACACGTCGGAATGCCCCAGCAACTCTTGCACGGTGCGAATGTCGGTGCCCGACTGCAGCAAGTGCGTCGCAAAGCTGTGTCGCAGGGTATGCACGGATACGGGCTTGTGAATGCCTGCCTTGGGCACTGCCACCTTGAGGGCGCGCTGCAAACGCTCTTCAAACAAATGGTGCCTGCGCTCAACGCCACTGCGCGGGTCTGTTGACAACGTTGGCGAAGGAAACATCCAAAACCATGCCCAAGTTGAGCCCACCCTGGGGTATTTGATGTCCAACGCATGCGGTACCTCAACGCCGCCGCGTTGCGCCTGCCGGTCTGCTTCCCATAATGCGCGGGCTGCCAGCATTTGCAGGCGCAACGCGGGTGCCAATGAACGGGGCAGCATCACCACGCGGTCTTTGTTTCCCTTGGCCTCACGCACGATCACCGCATGCCTCTCGAAGTCCACATCTTTCACCCGCAGGCGCATCCCCTCCATCAATCGCATGCCGGTGCCATACAGCAGACGCGTCAACAGAGCGTTAATGCCATCCATCTGCGCCAAAAGGCCCGCTACTTCGTCCTTGGTTAAAACCGAGGGAATGCGCTTGCTCTGTTGAGGTCGCCCGATGTTGTTCAGCCAAGGCAAGTCAATACCCAACACTTCACGGTACAAAAACAGCACCGAACTGAGCGCTTGGTTGTGTGTGGAGGCAGACACTTTGCGTTCATTGGCCATCATGCTCAAGAACGCCTTTACCTCCTGTACACCCATGTCACGCGGATGGCGCATGCCGCCGGGCTGGGTGGCACTCCAACGGATGAAAAATCGCGCCCAGTACAGATAAGCCTTCTCGGTCTTGAGGCTATAGTGCATGTACCGAATCCGCTCGCGTACTTGGTCGAGCAAGCGGATTGACTGCAACACAGGAGTGCCGGGTTTCATGGAAAATTTATACCTGATTTTTTGTACAGCGTATGGGCTTGAAAACCCAGTGTGCAAGCGGTCTTCCGCAGATTCTCAAAAATGATGTATCGTCAAGCACCGGATGTATCAACCGGGTTTTGCCGTCTACATTACGTTAGG
>Ga0209702_10002583_pt1 | contig 31164 bp, 30 predicted proteins | sample FRY01_FD_187210 | JGI IMG/M metagenome (GOLD analysis project Ga0209702, IMG submission 187210) | Freshwater microbial communities from Lake Fryxell liftoff mats and glacier meltwater in Antarctica - FRY-01 (SPAdes) (version 2) | ecosystem: Environmental > Aquatic > Freshwater > Ice > Glacier...
CGCTGCTGGATCCTTTGGTCAGAAAGGTCAAGACGTTTGTTTTTATCAGCGACGGTGCCCGCTGGATACGAGATTACATAAGTGATTTCTATCCCCAAGCAATACAGATCATTGATTTTTACCATGTTAAGGAACACATAGCTGAATTTGCCAAGATCAGTAAAATAGAGGCAAACAAAAGAACCGGTTGGATTGAGGATCTATCTAAACTGCTATTGGATAGCGACTTGGAAAGTGTCATAGCACAACTAAACCAAGTTCAGGTAGCAAAAAAAGCATACGGCAAAAAGGTAAGCCTACTCCACTATTTGACAGGTAATGCCTACAGGATGGATTATAAATACTATCGCTCGCAAGGATGGCTCATTGGCTCAGGGCCCATAGAGGCAGCTCAAAGGACAGTCGTGCAACAAAGGCTTAAACTCTCAGGACAAAGATGGACAATAAAAAATGCTCAAAATGTCCTTAACCTTAGAGCATGTAACCTTAGTAATCAATGCAAGACGGTCATTCAAGTGTGTAAGAATGCTGCTTGACAAAACTGAAATACACCCAGACTAACTTATATCGGGTAGAATTACAAAATTATCTGATGGAATACCCCGGATGGAATACCCCGGAATTAATACCAATAATTCAATGATATACGTTACGCTTCGTTACTTTGTAAAATAATTCTGTTCTGATCACAAAACAGAAAAGATCAGATATTTACTACCACCTTCCAACCTTTTCGGTGCGTATGGTATCTTAGAGTATATCGGGAAGTAAAAAAAGGAAAGAATCACGGTAGAGCGATTGAGGCGAGAGCGATTGAGGCGATGGTGGAGTTTCTCTTCCCTTGCTTCCCGTAAAGTACAAAAGACCACAACCTTAGAAGCGTACGAAGCACCCCAATCTTCGGATGATAATAGATCAACAAAAACTGGTAGATGGCTGCCGCAAACGAGAGAGAAGCGCTCAAAAGCAACTTTACGATGCTTTTGCCGGGAAGATGTTTGCCCTGTGCCTGCGCTACGTGAAGGACCGAACTGATGCGGAAGACGTCCTGCAAGATTCATTTATCAAAATATACGATAAAATTGATTCGTTCCGGGGCGACTCACCTTTGCAATACTGGATTAGATCCATCGTGGTGAATACCGCCTTGAAGCACATCCGTAAGCAGAAACACCTGCTGGAGATCGACGACGTCCACACCTACGATACTAACATAGCCGACTCCGAGCTTACGTTGTCGGGTTTTCAGATGCAGCAACTATTGGGTTTTATTCAAGAACTCCCCACGGGCTGCCAAACCATTTTTAATCTATACGCCATTGAAGGCTACCAACATAATGAGATTGCCGAATTGCTGAGCATCTCGGAAGGAACATCAAAATCGCAGTACTCGCGGGCGCGAATGCTACTGCAACAAAAATTGAACAAAGAACAACGGTTCGACAATGAATCAGTCAGAAAAACACAATTTTGAGGACGAATGGAAGCAGTTTTTTGAATCTGCTTCCGAGACGCCCCCCCCGTCGGTATGGGATGGAATAACCGAGCAGCTTGATAAAAAGGCCACTCCGATTGTACCATTGGTCTGGTGGAAAAATCCCCGGACGCTCTATACGGCCGCCGCGGTAGTAGCACTGCTATTACTCAGCTGGCCCATTATGAAGTTAAGATCTCCGGAAAGTCAAAAGGATAGAATCACCCAAACGCCTCAATCGACAGAACCGAAGGCCTCCACCGATCCAGGTTTGATCGAGGGCAATGCATCAGAAAGAATCGCTCAGGCCACCTCCCCGGCCCAACCGTCTTCTACCAACACGGGAAATGCTTCTACGACGAATCAATTAACAATTCTGCCTGGTATAACTTTACCCGCTCAGCTAATTTCCCGCTTAAACAGCGGTATCAATCCAACCCAGGATATCGACTCACACCAGCCCGTTTCTGCTGACGCGCCTGCCTTGTCCGAGAAACTATCAGGCGAAGAAACCCCATCTATCGTGACATTAGCAAAACAGCATGTTACACCCAATAGCAGTACCTCAGGCCAGGAATTACCTCCTGTATTGGCAGAAAAGAACACATCAGGTTTAACGCTTGCAGCACTGACTCCACTAGGTACTTCCGAGCAATCGGTCTACTTCCAGAAACGTTACGTTTTTTATAAACCGGACGTTACGGAACAAGTTACCCCGGAACCTACCCGCAATACCGAGTACTGGGCCGGAATAGGGGTTATGCCTTCATCGTTTAACCCACAGATCAACGTGACGTCGCCACCGGCTGCTTTCTCGCAAGCCAATGCGTCACGCCAGTCCATGTCTAATTCCAGCAAGGCGGGTCTTTCGTACGCCTTACAGATGCAGACCGGCGTGAAGGTATCCAAACACTGGTCCATCGAAACCGGCCTTAGTTACCTGCAAGGCAACTCTACTTTTATCAGTGATGGCTATGTGCTCGATGCCGTGACAAGCCGTAGCGCCAACGTATTGGAAAACGCACTGCTTTCTGGTGGTCAACAAAAAAACAATGCCGACTTTACCGCCAGCGCCGGTTTTGGCCCTGACCCAAACAAAATTGCCGCGTTCTACATTGATCTGGACCAAAGTACTAACAACGACTACCGGTACCTTCAGCTACCTGTGCAGGCGGGCTACACCCTCAATCCCGACGGTAAGGTAAGCTATACCGTTCTTGGCGGGATGGTAGCCAACCTCTTTTTGAAAAATGAGCTGCAATCGGCCTCGGGGTATCGCTTTACCACGACCCCCCAAGATGGGTTATACCGCACGCTCAACTGGTCGGCGGCAACGGGTGTCCGGTTTAACTATCATATATCTGAACATTTTAGTGCGAGCCTGACCGGGGCCTACCAAAAAGCTCTTTCATCCAGTCTGCACAACAACAGCGATGTGGAATCGCGTCCGCAACTGTACGGACTGACGTGGGGAGTCCGGTATGATTTTTAAAAAAATCACGTCACCGTTCCAACGTTTGGCGAGGATAGTGTCTCTTAGTAGTATGTGATGCACAAGCTAAAAAAATACTACAACACTGAAAATTAAGTGTTAAACGTAAAATCTAATTACTGTGAAAGCCATTAATTTTTTAACCATTATTATTTCTATGATTGGTATTTTAGGCTGTAAAAAGGATGACGTCAAAGCAACGTACAACCCTAATGTGGAAAAATATATTCAGCTATTAAAAGGGAATCAATATGACTCAATAAATTTACCCGCATTTACTTACCAAGATATTCCCGCACTACTAAACTACCGGACTGAAACACAAACCATAAGTGATTTTCCCAAGAATGGTATTTCTTCGTACTATATGCCAAATTGTACATTGGGAATGTATGTTTTATGGACAATAGAATCAATTAGGGCAGTAGCAATTAATAGTAAAAGTTTGATGATGAGATTTCCGTCCCAGAATCCTATTCTTGCTTTTAGGAATTCTCAAGAATTAAAAATGGCTTTTGATAATTCGTCACAGGATATCGCAGCACAAGCATATTTTGATTGGTGGAATGATAATACCAGAAAAGATTTTAACCAGTTTAAAAATATTGACCCGCTTCAGAAAACTAATTACAAATGGCATTAAAAAGTTAAGTGCTTATATAACAAAGGCTATAAATAATGGCAGGTGAAGTATCTAATTGGGAGTTTTGTCGCCAGCATCGGTGTTGGTTGACGGTAACGTACCACGCAATCCGCCACTATTCATAGCCTCAACCGAAGGAGTCAAAAATTTAAGCTCCATTCACAGTAAAATAATTAGTGCCGAGTGAATCATTTATTAGCCATGAACAAGTTATTTTCCACCGTATTTGCCATTGCCTTCTGCCTCTTCTTAGCGAGGTGTTCCAACGAAGGGGTAGTACCCGATGGAACGCCCGTGGAGGTATCCCCGCAGGTCGCCGCCCGTACCACTGATTTTGCCTTCAACTTTTTCAAAGGGGTACAGGCCACTCAACCTGCGCAAGAGAACCTCTTTGTATCACCCCTTAGCCTGCAGATGGCGTTGGGTATGCTGCTCAACGGAGCGGAGGGCGAAACTGCCCAGCAGATTACAAAGACGCTTAAAATGGAGGGGGTCTCACAGAGTGACCTTAACCAGGCGTACAAGGCCCTGCTCGAAGGATTACCGAACGCCGACCCAAAGGTAGAGGTTGGCCTCGCCAACTCGATTTGGTACCGTAATACCTTTCAAGTGGAGAGTGATTTTCTGAATGTGTTACGCCAATCGTTTGGAGCGGAGGTAGCCGGGCTCAATTTTAATGACCCATCCGCCAAGGATAAAATCAATGATTGGGCTAGTAGCAAAACCAACGGCAAGATCCCCAAAGTAATCGATGAGATCCGACCCGAGCACGTGCTCTTTTTGATGAATACACTGTACTTCAAAGGCGACTGGAAATACAAGTTTGACCCCAAGAGTACTTCTGACGCTCCTTTCCGACTGGCCAACGACAGTGAGAAAACCGTTAAGATGATGTCGCTGAAAGAGAACTTTAAGGTGGCCCATCAGGCAAGCTACTCGGCTGTTCAGCTGCCGTACGCCAACGGACAGTTTAACCTTACCTTGTTGATACCGGATGAAGGAATCAGTGCAAATCAGGTGATAGACGGACTATCCGCCACCGCTTGGAACGAACTACGTACCTCTTTGCTGAAAGAAGCGAATGTACGGGTTGGCTTGCCCCGCTTTACGCTTCAATACGAAATAAAGCTCAACGACGCTCTGATAGCCATGGGTATGCCCAAGGCATTTACTGATGCCGCCGAGCTGGGTAAGATCAACCCAACGGCGCCGCTGATGGTCAACTTTGTAAAACAGAATACCTACTTGGGTATTGACGAAAAAGGAACCGAAGCCGCCGCGGTAACAACCATCGGAGTAGGCGTTACTTCCGTGGGGCCTGACCCTTACGTCTGTAACCGTCCTTTTGTACTTTTAATCAGCGAAAATACCTCGAACACGATCCTCTTTATGGGGCGCATTATGAATCCGTGAACGAACAATTTTGAGTAATAGAATGATCGATTGAGTGAATATTTTCAATTGTGCATAATTCTTTCGTTGCTAAATCGTCCAAATTCTATCATTCACTCAATCTATCATTCATTTAAAATTATTCTATCAGCCATGAAAAACATAAAAAAACAACTGAGCTTTGGTCTCGTGTGTACCGTTGTCCTTTTGGGTAGCACTTTTTTGAGCAGCTGCGAAAAATCAGATAATATCAATGCAATGGACACCGAGGTAGTCGGTACCTGGAAACTGGATGCTATTACCTACGGCCTTACCCAAGTGAAGGTGCAGGGCGCAAAGCTCCCCTACACCGAAACCCGGACTTTTTCCGCCAACGGAGACTACACCATTAGCCGCGACAGCAAAGAAGTCCAAACCGGAAAAATGTACACGGGTCAGGGTCCCTCGAATCTAGTGGATAAGCAAGTCATTTATTATAAGGAAGATACTACCTATCAGGCCTATGAACTGACCGAAGGACGTTTGCTCCTTTACGAAAGGGCTGATCAGGGAGCATGGATAGCCGATGGCTCCACGTATGAATACAAGCGTCAGTAGGTACTGACGTTTTCGGGGTGCGTTATCGTCCGGGAGCTTTGCTTCCGGACGATTTTGTTTGGGAGCATTCCAACCTATTCTCAGTAAAGTGGGTCTCTTCTGTTAAATAGATCCTAATCAAAGCTACTTTTCTTCCAAACCTTTTTACTGTCATGAAAACACAGATACTTACTTTATTTATCGGGCTACTAAGCCTCAGTCTATGGTCGTGCAACGACCACTGTACCGAAACCCGCGTCCGGAAGCAGTTTACGCCCGTGACGATTTCGTTACTGGAAATCCGCAAGGAATTAAAAACCGAAGTACCGCGCGCGCTGGAACATCCCGGTAAGATTTACGTGCGGGATAAGTATTTGTTTATCAATGAAGTTAAAGAAGGACTTCACATCATTGACAACAGCAATCCGTCTAGTCCGCGCTTTGTGGCCTTTGTCAAAATCCCCGGCAACGGCGATATGGCCGTGCGGGGTAACATTCTGTACGCCGATAGCTACTCTGACCTCGTGGCCCTTGATATTTCTGACCCTACCAACCCCAAGGAAGTGGGCCGCGTGGGCGAAGTATTCAAGAACGGGCAGTTTGACGGTGGCTGGTGGAGTTATAACGAATCTATCCGGGCTATTAATGGGCAGAACGTGGAATACGTAACCGAAACCATCGAAACCAACTGCGAGGACAATCCCGTGCTACCCGGCGGATGGGGGTGGGGAGGTGCTTTCCGGATGATGGACATGGCGTTCAGTAGTGCTCAATCGGCCTCTCCGGGTGGGGGGGGAGATGGTACTTCGGGCTCCATGGCAAGGTTTGCCCTCTATGATCAATACCTCTACACCGTTAGTCAAAACGACCTGCATCTTTTCGATATTTCCACACCTTCCAAACCAACCGACTTCTCCACCATTAATCTCGGCTGGGGTATCGAAACCATTTTTCCCTACAAGGATAAGCTATTCATTGGCTCCACCACCGGAATGCACATCTACGACAACAGCAACCCGGCCAAACCACAAAAATTATCGGTGTTTCAGCACATGATGTCCTGCGACCCGGTGGTGGTGCATGATGACATTGCCTATGTGACGCTCCGCTCAGGTACTACCTGCCGCGCCGGACAAAATCAGCTCGATCTGGTAGATATCAGCGACCTCACCCGCCCACAACTGATTAAAAGCTACCCCATGCAGAACCCCCACGGGCTTGGGATCGACTTCCCCACGCTGTACCTCTGCGAGGGCAAATACGGCATGAAGGTATTTGATGTCAAAGATCCTTTCAAGGTAGACCAAAACCTCATTAGCCACTTTAAAGACATGGATGCCTACGATGTAATTCCGCTCGGAAAGAATCTGATGCTGATTGGGAAAGACGGGCTGTACCAATTTGACGCCAGTAATCCGAAGCAGTTGCGACAGTTGAGTAAAATTCCGGTGGGTAAACTTCAAATCTGATCAGCCATGAAAAAGATACTACTAGTAGCAGGCTTGTTGATAACATCACTTTCGGGATTTACCCAGAGTACCTTCCAACGCCACTATATCAATCAGACCGAGGTAGGACTACTTTTGGGTCGGGTGCGTTATGACCTGTACGGGGGGCAAAGTACCACGCCTCAATACCAGAATGAGAATCGTACCAACCTCACGTTACAGACTTTTAACGGTGTACAGTACTCGCCCCGGCTGGGGGTGGGTATCACTACCGGGATTGACTGGTATACCGCGGCCCTTCTGAATCCCATTGCTTTGGGCGCACGTTATGATATCACCGGTAAGAAAAATGTTCGCCTGTACGCCAGCGCCGATGCGGGCTACGGTTTTGCGTGGTTTCACCAGAATACCGACGGGTATACTACCAAAGGAGGTATACTACTCAACCCCGGCCTAGGCCTGCGCATGGGCAAACCCGACGGAGCTGCTTATACGTTATCTTTTTCTTACAAACACCAAAATGCCACGGTTAGTAAACCTCCCCTGGCTGACGAAACTACCCGGACCGAAAACCGGGAGTATAACCGCCTGGTACTGCGTATGGGAATCAGTTTTTGAACATCACTAATGTATGAAACAGAGCGCTTTCCTTTCCATCTGCTATTTCTGTCTCTTCCTTTTGACTGCCTTTCAGTGCGAACAAAAGGAAGAGATTTATCCGGAATCTACCTGTACCGCCCATGCAACCTTACGAGGTACCTGGCGGCTGGAAGCTTACCAAACTTTGGCAACGGGTGCTCTGGATATTGACCCTGACCCGAAAGGTCGGGGGAGAGTTTTTACGTTTAGCGAAGAAAACTCCACCGGCAAAATCTCCGGGCATACCGTGGCCAATACCGTGTTTGGAAGCTATCAGAGAGCAGACTCCTGCCGGTTAGAATCGGTCGCTTTTGGCGGAACCAAGGTAGGCGAACGCAGTATTTGGAGTGCCAGGGTCGGGGCAGCCATGAGCAACGTTAGCCACTTTGGACAAGCCAATGACCGACTATATCTCTACTATAATAACCGTTCGGAGCGGGTGATTTTCCGGAAATACTAACCCATTGACTAGATTATTGATTGACCACTACCCAAAAGAAAGCTCTCCTTCCGACGGCTCGTAAACAGCCTCCTGGCTGGTAGATACCACCACTTCAAGATACCGGATAAACAACCGGTCGCTCTCACTACACCAACTTTGAAACTCCACTTGGGGACTTTGAAAGTAAGGTAAAAAGTCGGCGAGTACCGAAAGATCAAATGTGCGGGAGGACGCCCCGGCTCCCGAAAGTACTCCATCGATGGCATTACACGACTGCTCAAAATGCTTCGGCACGGGCACCATTAGTACCGGTTTACCCAGGTACATAGCTTCACATACCGACTCAAACCCCGCCGTCGTAACCAACGCACTGCACGACTCCATCATGCGTAGGTACTTTGCCCCGTTGATACGGTGGAAGGTAAGGGTCTCATCTACTGCAAGCTCTTCGGGTGCATCTGGCTTATCCCAAAAGCAGTGCAGTGGTAGTTCGGGATGCTCGTAGTGCCATGCCGTTACCTGACCACTCAGACTATGATGGGTCAGGTATACCAGAGCATAGTGGCCAGTAGTTGGTATCAGATTCTTTACATCCTGACGAAGTAGCGGCGGTACGATCGTGAGGTTACCGAATGACTCATGAGAAAAGCGACGGAAAGATAATGCCAGCTTTTTGGCCGCTCCCAGGGCCGTCAGCCGAGTATTCAGATTCACAATCTGACGGTTTAACCAGCTATTTTTGGGGAAAGGAAATTGTGGATGTAATAGTAAGTATTGATGCGCGATGCAGACCATCGGTACTTCGGGACGGTACAGCCGATTATACAGCCCGCCGAGTACTTCGTAGAAATTCACGATCAGGTCAGGCTTGATCCGTTGTACAGTAGCGGCGATGGTGCGGAGACTGGCGGTGTAGCGTCCCGTGCGGAGTACGTGGGTACCGATTGTTTTCGCTATATTGATACTACCGTCTTGGGTATCGTAGATCAGGTTAGGACTCAAAAACGATTCGATGGGAACTGAAATATGATCCGTAAAGAAGGCAGGAATTTCTCGTCCCCCGGCGGTACCTACCAACACACCAACTACCTCATGCCTAGCTTGGGCGAGTATCTGACGAAGCGATAACGCCTGCGTGAGGTGCCCGCGTCCTTCTCCTTGAATAATAAAAAGAACCCGCATAGATTAGATTATTTTTTGGAAACCACCTCCTGGTACAGCCGCATCAGACTTACCCGTAAAAGCAACAACGCGTTCCTTACGGCCAAAAAAATCCGATACCATCAACTCTTCGTTTTCGTCGCTGGCGTGGTTAGACTCATTGTAGTAGAGTAAGCTCCAAATTCCGTCAAAGTCCTCCACCAACGCGCTCATAGATTCTACCCAGTCTCCCGAGTTCATGTAAGTAATGCCATCAATATCCCGGATTGCGGGCTGATGGATGTGGCCGCATATAATGCCGTCGCAATTTCGTGACCGAGCCAGCTCAGTCAACTTCTCTTCAAAATCGGAAATATAGTTTACGGCCATCTTTACCCGATGCTTAATTTTCTGCGAAAGCGAATAATACGGCAAGCCTTGCCATGCCCTGTACCCATTGTAGACTTTATTGAGCCACAGCAAGAATGTATAGCCCACGTCGCCGAGGTAAGCCAACCACTTGAAACCAGTCGTGACGGAGTCGAATACATCACCGTGCGTAATATAAAAGCGCTTTCCGCCAGATTTCAGGATATAGTCTTTCCGAATCTGAAACTGCTTTCCTAGCCGAAGCGGCATGATCTGATCCAGAAAATCATCATGATTTCCCCGGAGATAGATCACTTGAGTGTGGTGCTCATCCATCATTTTTAGCATAGTCTTAAAAAACGCGGTATGCTTCCGTTTCCAGACCCCATACTTTTTGAGCTGCCAGCCGTCAATGATATCACCATTCAGGATAAGCTTCTTGCATTTATAGCTTTTGAGAAAGTTCGAAATCTCCTTTGCCTTTGAGCCACTTGACCCCAGGTGCAGGTCGGATATAATGATTGTCCGAAATTCGGTTTGTATTTTCATGCTGCAAATAAGCAAAAGCAATATTACTTAGTCGTTAAGGTTGTATCACCGATAAATCAACGAATCGTTACTACCTGACTAACTCATTCATCTTGGGTTAATACATAGTGAGTCAGACTCTTGATATACCCCCTACCACTCCACTTAGCCCCATTACCTTTCGCTTTATCGCCAAATCCATTCATCCTTTCCGGCGATCTTTCATCCTAATCTGGAAAATCATATCTCACCAATCCGATACTTCTATGATATCAATTTACTATCACATCCTGTCAATTATGAAAGAGAAAGAATTACGTTCATTATCGAGTTATTTGCTGTTTGTCATTGGCCTTTTTATGCTGGGAAGCGGCGCTATTTTGGCGTTAGTTGGCTCTATTATCAGTGGTGTGATCATTGCCATTATTGGTTTTATTGTCTTGATTGGCCTTTCGGTAGTTAACCCTAACGAAGCCATGGTGACCACCTTTTTTGGTGATTACATGGGTACCATGCGCCAAAACGGACTACGGTGGGTTAATCCGCTGTTCCGTCGCAAAAAAATAACCCTGCGGGCTCGTAACCTTAACGGGCAAAAACTAAAAGTAAACGACAAGCTGGGTAGCCCCATTGAAATTGCCGCCGTGGTAGTATGGCGGGTGGGTGATACCGCCAAGGCTTCCTTCGAGGTAGACGACTATATCAAGTACGTTGATATCCAATCGGAGGCAGCCGTACGGCATCTCACCGGAATATACGCCTATGATACCATGAATGACGATACGCACGACGAAGTTACGCTGCGTGATGGTAGCGGTAAAATAAACGAAATGCTGGAAGGCGAGCTAACCGAGCGCCTCAGCCGGGCGGGAATCGATGTACTCGAAGCCCGGATCAGTCACCTGGCGTACGCTCCCGAAATTGCCGGGGCTATGCTGCAACGTCAGCAGGCAAGTGCCGTGGTAGCCGCTCGCCGTCAAATTGTGAATGGAGCCGTCGGTATGGTCGAAATGGCCTTAGCCCAATTGGCCGAGAGAGGTATCGTTTTCCTCAACGAGGAACGTAAAGCCGCGATGGTGAGTAATCTTTTGGTAGTACTATGTAGTGACAAGGCGGCGTCACCCATCGTCAAAGCCGGCAGCCTATATCCCTGATTATCGCCGAAAAGAAAGCATCTGTACTCCGGGTAAACCCGGAAATGCTCAAAGAGCTGGAAGCATGGGCGCAGGAAGATTTCCGCAGTGTCAACGGGCAGATTGAATATCTGCTCAGTGAAGTACTGCGGAAAATCCGTCGTGCGCGGGGGAAAACGAGCGGGGAGGAAAATTGAATGATAAGAAAACTTAAATTGAGCGGGTTGTTGCTTTTTTGTTTAAGTTTTGTTGTTAATTTACAGAGGATAGTCCTATTCAGAGATGATGGAAAAAGTATTAGTCTAAAATTTCGTTTCTCTTATATGTAATCAAACAATAGCGAGAAAGGTACATTACCAAACAAATGCATCAGCACCGGACTGAAATATTTACGCCCCGATACCAGGGAGAGCGATTTAAAGATCATCGTTTGCCTCTGGATTTTCTTGAAGACTTAAAAATTCTTCAGGAAATGACTGTTGAGATGGCAAAATATATCTTTAAGGAAAAGAATAGTGGCAGGGAACGTACATCCAGAAATTTCACAAGTGGTATTTCCTTTGAATTAGAATCTATCGAAGAAGGTAGCACTATTCCAAAAATTGTTTTGATGACTTCAATGGTTGGATTATTTCCTGCTCAGGCCGTTACCTATTTTGAAGATGCCAGTTCCCGGATAATTGAAGCAGTTCAGGCGGCAAATGATGGAAAAGATATGCATCAATTTTTGCCAGACCACGTACTTGATTATTTTAATAGATTTGGAAAAAAGCTTGGGAATGACGATTTTATTGAGTTTTCTCCTGAGAAAGAGAAGAAAGCCAAGTTCACCAAAGAAACTAGAAAAATGCTAATACTTGCCTCTACCAAAGCAAATGAATACACAGAAGACGTTAGCGTAAGAGGGATGATAACAGCGATGGACAAGCACAAAAGCTCATTTGAGATTCAAAATATTAATTCTCAGAAAGTAAGGGGGACTTATTCGCCAGAAAATTTAGAATTATTGCAACACGCTTTTGTGAACCTAGAAAAAAAACAAAAGGTACTCATTAAAGCAACTGGTTTTTTTAGAAGAAACGGTAAGTTAGAATCACTAAATGAAATTGAGGAAGTTGTGCTGCTGGAAGAATTTGACGTTCCGGCCCGTTTGGAAGAACTAGCCCAGTTGAAACAAGGCTGGCTTGATGGCGAAGGAGCTCCTCTTAATGCTTCTGGTATCGAGTGGCTAGCTAGGACCTTTGATGAAAACTTTGATTCCATTCTACCTTTACCAGCTACTTTTCCTACACCTGATGGAAATATACAGTTTGAGTGGTCTTTGGGTAATTGGGAAGCATCACTAAGAGTAAATCTTCGAACGCACCTAGCAACGTTTGAAGAGTTGGAGCTAAGCACAGCTATTGATAATGAAGTTAGTCTTGATCTGAATACAGAAGATGACTGGCGTTCACTAAATCAATTCATAGTATCGAAACACCAAATGGATTAATGAATTTAGAAACTTTATTACTCAGGCAGGTAAATCCAAGTTTTGTGCAAGGAGACACAATCTCTACCCAAGTTTTCACCTCACAAACATTTAGGCCAAGCCCCAAAGACGAAGGGAAACTTTCTGTGTATCAAGGTGATAAATTTAACGCTGGGGAGTCATTTGATCATTTTATAAAACGGAGCTACGCCTCAGCAGGTGTAGTGGCGGTAAGCAAATTGGAGTGTGATACAGAAGCCTTACCTGTGAATGAAGACAACGACCCATTTGAGGGCCATTGCTCAATAGATTATAATGGTCTTAGCAGTGGACAAATTGATAAAAAAGCAAAGAAATTAAAATCTTATGCCCGAGTACGGGGTTGGCTTCATCAGATGAATTAGTCATATTGTGCATCATCACATAAGCTATATTAATCCTATAAATAAAAAATATAAAGCATGAAAATCGATCGCGACGCGCTGCAAAAAATTGCCCACCTGGCTCGGCTGGAAGTAAAACCCGAGGAGGAAGATGCCCTATTGGCTAGCATGGAAAACGTACTGACCTGGATGGAGCAACTCAATGAAGTAGATACCGAAGGAGTAGAGCCCCTTACCCACGTGACGGATGAGGTAAATAACTGGCGGGAAGATGTGGCCCATGACTCCCTTTCGCGGGAAGAAGGCTTGATGAACGCGCCTCAGCACGACGAGACTTACATCAAAGTACCCAAAGTAATAGAATAAGGGGAGAGAACCTACTGACCCTCTCCCCTCTGTTTTTTAGCTTCTTTCTTACTGTTTCCGGCTATTCTATCGTGAAAATGTCGGCATCCAGATGAGCCGGGAATTTCTGCCGGTACTTGTCCAACGGTGGTTTTTCTAGATGAACCACCTTCGTACTTTCGGCTTCTCCCAGATCCGTAATTACTTCTCCCAAAAAATCAACCACCACTGATCCACCCTTGTGGGCTACTCCGTTGCCGTCGGTGCCTACGCGGTTGACACCTACCACGTAGCTAAGGTTTTCGATGGCCCGGGCTTTCAGAAGCGTATTCCAGGCGTAGGTTCGTACGGTGGGCCAGTTGGCTACGTACACCAGTACATCGTAGGGGTTGTCCTGCTGCTGACGACTCCATACCGGAAAACGCAGGTCGTAGCAAACCAATGGGCAAACACGCCAGCCTTTCCAGTCTAGCACTAACCGCTCTTTACCGGCCGTAAAAGTACCGTGCTCGGCTCCCATCCGGAACAAATGTCGTTTATCGTAGTGCTGGTACGTACCATCGGGCCGCACGCACAGCAAGCGGTTGAAAAACTGCTTATCCTCCCGCACTGCCATACTCCCGATCAAAAGGGCGCCGGTCTGCGCGGCGATCATCTTCATCCAGCGGGTAGTCATGATATTCATTACCTCGGCCGTAGCCTTGACATTCATGCTAAACCCCGTATTAAACATTTCGGGTAGCACAATAACATCCGCCGGTTCCGGAAGAAATGCTATTTGCTCTTCCAGATTGGCCAGATTGGCCGTGGTATTTTCCCACACTAACGAAGTCTGGATCAAGGCAACGGAAAGAGTATTAGCTGGTAGGCTGATGAGACGGCTCGTTTAAATTTATGGACTACTTACGGCTGTAAAACTTCATTCGGTAATCTACATCCACGTTCCCTTTCGCAATATCACTCAGCTTTCTTTTGAGTAACTGCTTTTTGAGCGTCGGCAGGTAGTCGGTAAAAAGCTTTCCTTGGAGGTGATCGTACTCATGCTGAATAATACGCGCGGCCGTGCCGTCGTAATCTTCAATGTGCTCGTTCCAATCGAGGTCGCGGTATTTGATTTTCAAGCGCTCCGGGCGGAATACCTCGCCCCGGATACCCGGAATGCTCAGGCATCCTTCTTCAAACCCCCACTCTTCACCATCTTCTTCCAGAATCTCCGGGTTGATAAACGCCTTCTTAAATCCTTCGAGACCCGGTTCTTTATCTTCCTCGGCCTCTCCTTCGTTCATGGGAGTGCCGTCTACTACAAAAATACGGATATTAAGGCCCACCTGCGGAGCGGCCAACCCTACTCCCGATGCGTCATACATGGTCTCGAACATATTGGCAACAACCGTTTTCAGGTCTAGTTCGTCTTTTTCAATGGGCCTCGTTACTTTGCGTAAAATCGGATCTCCGTAGGCCACGATGGGGTAAATCATTGGAATTATAATCGATGGTAAGTGATAATTGAATCGTATGAAATGAGGGCAATTCTACTGATTTCCGAAGGGATTCAGACGGCGACCTTCCATGAAAGACTGCAAAATAATGGTAGCACTTACCTTATCCAGGTTTCCCTTCTCGCGGCGCTCGCTTTTCTTACTTCCTGCGGCAATCATTGCTTGTAAGGCCATTGATGAGGTAAAGCGCTCGTCGTGCGTATAAACGGGAATAGTTGGAAAGGTGTTTTCCAGCTTTTTTACAAATACCCGGACCGGCTGGGTATTGTGCGTATCGCTGCTGTCCAGCTTGGTAGGCATCCCTACCACAATTGCCTCGACTTCCTCCTGATCGATGTACTTTTTAAGGTAGTCGAGCAGCAAATGTGTGCGCACCGTTTCGAGGGCCGTTGCAATAATCTGCAAGGGATCGGTTACGGCTAATCCGGTTCGTTTAGAACCATAATCTATGGCAAGCAATCGGGGCATATTTTTAATGAGTGAATGATAGAATGAATGAGGGGCTAGCCCCCGCGGTGAATATTTTCGTGTAGATAGGTAATTTATCCACCGGCTATTCAGTCCGTCGTTCATTCGGAATAAACACTGCAAAGATAAAGGCTTTCGTTGGCTTTTGACAACTGTCTCCCTAATACAACCTTCTGATCAGAACTCTATCTGGTAAATACACTTTGATTTTTTCGTACTAAAAATAGGCCGAAGTCAGCAGAGCCCTTTTTCCTATCTTTGTATCTATGATTCAAAAACGCTGGATACCTTCGGCCGAGCTCACTCCCGAACAACAGGCAATCGCCCCCACCTTGGCCGATTCAATTCATGTTAGTCCGTTTTTAGCCACGCTACTCCTACAGCGTGGAATAAGGGACTTCGAAGAAGCCCGAACATTTTTTCGCCCTGAATTATCGCAGCTCCACGACCCCTTCCTGATGAAGGATATGGATAAAGCCGTGGAGCGGCTTACGCTGGCGCTTTCGAGCGGAGAGAAAATTTTGGTGTACGGTGATTATGATGTAGACGGTACCACTTCTGTGACCATGTTTTACGGGTTTCTGCGGACCATTTACGAGCAACTCGATTACTACATACCCGACCGCTACACCGAAGGCTACGGAATATCGACGCCGGGTATTGACTGGGCCGCCGAAAACGGCTATTCGCTCATTGTAGCCCTCGACTGCGGTATTAAATCAGTGGATAAAGTCACCTATGCCCTCACCAAAGGTATTGATTTTATCATCTGTGATCACCACCGACCGGGCGATGAATTACCTCCGGCGGCCGCAGTGCTGGATCCCAAGCGGACCGACTGCCCTTACCCCTATAAAGAACTCACCGGCTGTGGCGTAGGCTTCAAGCTACTGCACGCCTTTTGTATTCAGAACGGACACGATTTGGATATCCTCTATCCTTACCTCGACTTGCTCATGGTAAGTATTGGCTGCGATATAGTACCCATCACGGGCGAAAACCGCGTATTGGCTTACTACGGGTTGAAACAACTCAACTCTTCACCCCGCACCGGACTGAAAGCCCTGATCCAGGTAGCGGGCTTTACTACCGCCATGGATATAACCAACGTGGTGTTTGGCCTCGGTCCCCGAATCAACGCCGCCGGACGAATCAAGCACGCCAAAGAAGCCGTCCAGTTGTTACTATCCGAAAACGACGAGGAAGCCATGGACTTTGCGCTCGAAATTAACAAGCACAACAGCGACCGCCGGGTGTTTGATTCCAGCATTACCGAAGAAGCACTAGCCATGATTCATCAGGACGAATGGTTGATGGATGCAAAAAGTACCGTCTTATTCAAAGAAGACTGGCATAAAGGAGTCATCGGGATTGTAGCGAGCCGCTGCATTGAGCACTTTCACCGGCCTACCATTATCCTAACCCAGTCCAACGGCAAGGCGGCCGGCTCGGCCCGTTCTGTACCGGGATTTGATGTCTACGAAGCCATTGAAGAATGCTCCGAACTACTCGAACAGTTTGGTGGGCATACCTTCGCCGCCGGGCTCACCCTTCCGGTAGAGAATATTGAGGCGTTTCGTCAGCGCTTTGAAGAAATTGTCAGTAGCCGTATTCGGCCGGATCAGCTCATTCCGATGATTAATATTGATCTGGAAATCGAGCTGGATGCTATTACCTGGAAGTTTTATAACGTCCTGAAACAGATGTCTCCCTTCGGCCCCGGTAACATGACGCCCATGTTTGTGAGTCGCCAGGTATCCATTGCGGGACGCCCTACCATCATGAAAGAAAAACACATCAAGTTTGACGTTTACCAGGGTACATCTCCCGCTTACACTGTGATTGGTTTTGGAATGGCAGGTATGCACGCCGATCTGATGACAGGAAAGCCGTTTGATATTTGTTACCACCTCGACGAAAATAACTTTCGGAATGTAAGGACATTACAATTTATGTTGAAGGATATAAAGTTTGAATCTGAATAAATGGCGCTAATTGACAAGCAGATAGACGTAACGCTGGAAAGAATCCGGCCCCACGAAGCATCCGAACTATCGGTACTTTGCCGGGAGATTTACACACAGCACTATCTACACCTTTGGTTCGACGCCGGAGCGTGGTACCAGCAAACCCGCTATAATCCCGAAATTATAGCCACCGAGTTGGCCCATCCGGAAGCCGAGTTTTACTGGGTGATATCCAAAAAGTACAAGGTAGGGTACCTGAAACTGAACCTCCACGCCGCGCCGCCCGAACTACCTTTGTACACCACCGAAAACTCGTTGGAGGTAGAGCGCATCTATCTGCACCAGAATGTAATGGGCAAGGGGGTTGGGCGCTACGTGATGGAATGGGTGGACCGTACGGCCCGAAACCTGAATAAGGCCTGCGTATTTCTGTATTCGATGGACAGCAGCGATGCCGTTGCGTTTTACGAAAAAACGGGATACCGAAAAGCCGCCACCAAGCGTTTACCCTTTGAACAAATGAAGCCGGAATACCGGGGAATGTACCTGATGATAAAAGCAGTATAATGATACTCAGAACCGAAAATCTTGTTAAAAAATACGGTACCCGGCTCGTGAACGACAACGTGAGTTACCAGGTAGCGCAGGGAGAAATCGTGGGACTTTTGGGCCCGAACGGGGCCGGGAAGACTACCTCATTCTACATGGCCGTAGGCTTGGTAAAACCCAACAGCGGCCACGTATACCTCGACGACCTCGATATTACCAACCTGCCCATGTACAAGCGGGCCCGGTTAGGCTTAGGGTACCTGGCCCAGGAAGCTTCTATTTTCCGGCAACTGACGGTGGAAGAAAACATCAAAGCCGTGCTGGAAATGAGCAACCTGTCGAAGCAGGAGCAAAAAGACAAGGTGGAAGATCTGATTGAGGAATTTAGCCTCGAACACGTTCGTAAAAGTAAGGGAATGGTGCTTTCGGGTGGAGAACGTCGCCGGACCGAAATAGCCCGTGCCCTGGCCGTAGACCCCAAGTTTATCTTGCTCGATGAACCCTTCGCCGGGGTAGACCCCATTGCGGTGGAGGATATTCAGACGATTGTGGCTAAGCTAAAACACCGCAACATTGGTATCCTGATCACGGACCACAACGTAAACGAAACACTCTCGATCACCGATCGGGCCTATCTGCTATTTGAAGGAAAAATATTAAAACAAGGAACGGCCGAAGAATTAGCCGAAGACGAACAAGTACGCCGGGTGTACCTGGGGCAACACTTTGAGCTGAAACGGAAGGTGTAGAAAGTTATTAAAAAACAGTGGGAGCCTCTACCCATCTATTGATTATGCCTTAATGTGGCAAGCCAACCTACTACAAAAAAACCAAAATAGAACAAACGGGAATAAGAGCGATAAATGAAAAACGACAAGATTAAGTTATCCCAATTAGAAGGCTTCTTGATGAAAGCAGCCGACATATTGAGAGGCAAAATGGATGCTTCAGAATACAAGGAGTTCATTTTTGGTATGCTGTTCCTAAAAAGGATGTCTGATGTATTTGACCAAAAAAGAGAACATTTCAGAAAGAACGATTACAAGCATTTAGATATAGACACTTTAAGTGAAATCCTTGAAGATAAATTAACCTATGGCGATACGTTCTTTGTTCCCCAAAGAGCTAGGTGGAATGAAGGGTTTACCGATGAAAATGGGGCTCGACAACCACCCATAAAACAACTTCAAATAAATATCGGGCAAATGCTGAACAAAGCATTAGATGCCATTGAAGAATCAAACCCCGACACGCTCTCTGGTATTTTTAAAGGTCGTATCAACTTCAACAAAGAAGTGGACGGAAAGCAGATTGTAAAAAATGCTGACCTCAAAAAGATGATTGACCACTTCAACGAGTTTCCGAAGTTGGTGAATGGAAATTTTGAGTTTCCTGATTTGTTAGGCGCAGCATACGAATATTTACTGAAACACTTTGCGGATGAAAGCGGAAAAAAAGGCGGACAATTCTATACGCCAAATCAAGTAGTTCGTTTATTGGTACAATTGATGAAGCCAGAGTCCGGTATGTCGGTCTATGACCCTACGGCTGGTTCGGGTGGTATGCTCATTCAGTCGCATCAATACATTGAAGAACAGGGCCAAGATGCCAATGACCTAGAACTTTTCGGGCAGGAAAATGACCCCACGGTGGTGGCTATCTGCAAGATGAACATCATTCTGCACAACATTACAAAGTATACTATTGAATACGGAGATACCTTAGAGGAACCATTGAATGAAAGAGACGGGCAACTTATTCAGTTCGACAGAGTCATTGCCAATCCTCCTTTCTCCCAGAACTACAACAGAGCTACCATGCAGTACTCATCTCGTTTTAGCTATGGTTTTGCCCCCGATACGGGCAAGAAAGGCGACCTGATGTTTGTGCAGCACATGCTGGCAAGCTGCAAACGCACGGGCAAGGTAGTGGTAGTGATGCCGCACGGAGTATTGTTCCGGGGTGGAAAGGAAAAGGAAATCCGTGAGAATATACTAAAAGCAGATGTCTTGGAAGGCATCATCAGTTTACCTCCGCAATTGTTTTATGGTACTGGTATTCCGGCTTGTATCATGGTGTTCAATAAAAGCAAACCCGACGACCTAAAAAACAAGGTCTTTATTGTCAATGCCGACAAAGACTATGCGGAAGGCAAAAAGCAAAACAATCTTAGACCCGAAGATGTAGAGAAAATAGATTACGTTTTTACCAATAAAATTGAAGAAGATAGTTACTCTAAATTAATTGATATACGTACACAAGCGGACGAAAAAATAGTAAGTATTGAGGGTAATGATTGGACGTTAAATATTCGCAGATATGTAGATAATACGCCACTACCTGAGCCCGAAGATGTAAAAGCTCATTTAGTTGGTGGTATTCCTACAAACGAAATTGAAAAAGTACAAAGTACTCTTTCTCCAAAATTTGAGTTTGATGGGTATCAATTGTTTCAAGATAAAGACAACATCTACAAAGATTTTAAATTAGACCAAAAAGCAAGTATTAAACAAACGGTTGAGGATGATGATAAGGTAATTGAAACCCTTACTGAATTAGGCTTGCACTTAGCAGATTGGTGGCAATTAGCTAAAGAAGATTTTTCAACGCTTGCTCCTAATGGCAATGGATCAAGAGCCAATTTGCCAGCAGTTCGTGCTGAATTATTAAGCACTATCAAAGATAAGTTTGTGCCTGTTGGAGTATTAGATAAGTTTCAGGTTGCAGGAGTTTTTGTAAATTGGTGGGATAACATTAAGTACGACCTTAAAACCATTATGCAAAACGGCTGGGATACAGGTCTTATTCCTAATGAATATTTGATTGAAGAATTTTTCAAAACAGAAAAGACTGAAATTGAAAAAATAGAGATTAAACAAGCCGACTTTGAATCACAACTCGAAGAAGCAGTTGAAGAAGCTTTGAATTTAACCGAATACGAACCAGACGAAGAGGAAGGCGAAGTAAAACAAACACCCACATTAGCAAAAGCTGAATTAAAAACGCAAATAGATTACTTCCTTACGGAGAAAAACAAACCAGAAGAAGCCAAACCTTATCAAGAACAAGATACCAAAATCAAAGACCTTGAAAAATCAATCAAGGATTGCAAGGCATTATTAAAAGAAAAACAGGCAGTACTGGAATTAAAAATTGAACTAAAACGCTACGGAAGTGAAGAGTTAAAAGCAGAAAGTAATGCCCTTTTATTAGCCACAAAAAAAGAAATTGAAAATTTAGATACTGATATTCAAGGTTTAATAAAGGGTTTCAAAGCAGATTTAAAAGAGGTGTCTGATTATGATAAAATCAAGACTTATACCAAAACCTTAGAAAGGGAACTGAAAGTAGCTAAAAATGATGATGCCAAACTAAACTTGGTATTAGATGCTCAAAAGCAGTTTAAAGAGATTACTAAAACATACAATGCTCGAATAAAAGATAGCGGTATTCTGCAAGCCAAATTGAATAGTTTAGATGCACTTTTAAAAGAAATTGGAGGAATGATTACCACCGAAGAAAGCCAGAAACTAATATTAAAAAAACATTTTGATATTATAAACGACCAATTGCAACGCTACCTGAATGCAGAGAAAAGAGGATTAGTAAATGCATTTGAAAACCTATTTGACAAATACTTTACCTCTGCCAAAGCCATAGAGCAAAAACGAGAAACCACTATGGCAGAACTCAACAATTTTCTAACCCAATTAAATTATCTGAACTAATGGAAAAAAATCAAGCACATATTCCTGATGGGTGGACATTGACTTCCTTTGTTGACAAAGATTTGTTTAGAATTATTGGTTCTGGTATAAAACACTTTAATGGTGAAAAAGAATATTTTTCCACAAGTTCAATTGATGGTAATAGAATATTACTTCCTGAACAATTAATCACCTTTAAAAATAGACCATCAAGAGCTAATATGCAACCAATAGATGATTCCGTTTGGTTTGCTAAAATGAAGAATACTTTTAAAATTTTAAAAGCTCAAAAGAAAGAAATAGAAGAAGTTATTTTATCGACTGGTTTCAGTGGTATTGAAAGTGAAATTGTAGATTGTGATTATTTGATGCAAATTCTTTCTTCAGCTGAGTTTAATTCTCAAAAGAATCTTTTAGCAGAAGGTAGCACACAAGAAGCTGTCAATAATACTAAAATTAAGGAGATAAAATTCCTTTTCCCCAAATCTAAAACCGAACAAACACAAATAGCCACCATCCTCTCCAAAGTAGATGATGCCATTACCAAAACCGAACAACTAATAGCCAAATACAACCGAATGAAAACGGGTTTAATGCAAGATTTATTAACCAAAGGCATAGACGAAAACGGTAACATCCGTAGTGAGGAAACCCACGAGTTTAAGGACAGTCCTTTGGGTAAGATTCCGATAGAGTGGGAATGTGAGAAGTTGATTTCATATTGTCAAAAGATACAAGATGGAACTCATTTTTCGCCCAAAACGGATACAAATGGGAATTATAAATATGTAACATCTAAGAATATTAGAATGGGTTATTTAGATTTAAGTAATCTTGAATTTATTAATGAAGAAGCTCATAATAAAATTTACAAACGCTGTTCAATTAAATTTGGTGATGTGTTGTTAACTAAAGATGGAGCAAGCACTGGTAATATTTGTTTGAACAATTTAAAAGAGGAATTCAGTTTACTTTCGAGTGTTGCACTAATTAGAGGAAAGGCAGGTGTATTGAAGAATGAATTTATTTTTCAATTCTTTATGGAAGAAAGTGGTCAAAAGTCTTTAATTGGACAAATGTCTGGGAATGCCATCCCGCGTATTACACTAACTAAAATCAATAACACCTTTATAAAAGTGCCATCTTTCAAAGAACAAGAAGTAATTGTACAAAAACTTAAACCACAGGATGAATTAATCAATGAGGAAAAGATAAAACTATCCAAACTCCAATCCCTCAAAACAGGCTTAATGCAAGATTTATTAAGCGGTAAAGTAAGAGTTAACCACCTCATTAAAGAAACAGCAAGCGTATGAACAGCGAAATACTGATATATCAAAACCAAGAAGGTAACATCAAAATAGATGTTCGTTTAGAAGAAGAAACTGTTTGGTTAACGCAAGAACAGATGGGTTTGCTTTTTGGCAGAGCCAAATCAACAATAAGCGACCATATTAAAAACCTTTTTGAAGAAGGCGAACTTAACGAAGAAGTGGTTGTTCGGGATTTCCGAATGACCACTCAACACGGAGCTATTCAAGGAAAAACACAAGAATCAAAAGTTAAATTATACAATCTTGATGTAATTATATCCGTTGGCTATCGGGTAAAATCTCAACAAGGCACACAATTCCGTATTTGGGCTACGCAGCGCCTGAGAGAATATATAGTAAAAGGCTTTGCCTTAAATGATGACCGTTTTAAATCGGGTACATCAATGAACTATTTCAATGAACTTCAAAACCGTATTAGAGAAATACGGATTTCAGAAAAGTTTTTCTACCAAAAAATCAAAGACATTTACGCCACGAGTATAGATTACGATCCCAAAAACGAAAAAACCATTGCGTTTTTCAAAATTGTACAAAATAAGCTGCTTTGGGCAATCAGCCAGCAAACAGCAGCCGAATTGGTGTACAGGCGGGTAGATGCCTCTTTGCCTCTAATGGGTATGCGTTCGTTAGATAAGAAAAACAGCCTGAATAAGGCAGATGTAAGCATTGCTAAAAATTACCTGAACGAAGACGAAATAAAACTTCTAGGCTTGTTGGTAGAACAGTACTTGGCTTTTGCAGAAACAATGGCACAACAGCAAACCCCCATGTATATGGTAGATTGGATACAACGCCTGGATGCTATTCTGCAATTGAACGGCAGAGAATTGCTTACTCACGCAGGAAAAATAAGCCATCAAAAGGCTTTGGATAAATCGAGTAATGAGTACGAAAAATTCAAAACGTCACAAAAGGCTATAGAAAAAGAACAATCGCTCAACGAGATAGAAGCTGACATAAAAAAACTAAAGTCTAAAAAATGATCCTCACCAACGACACCAAATACAAGGGTAACCTGGGCACTACCCTCAAACTGGACGAATACAGCCACGTAGAAAAACCCTTCTTGGAGCAGTTGGCTGGGTTGGGGTGGGAGGTAGTGGAGCTACAAATGAACCAAAAGCCCGAGCAGAGTTTCAGAACCTCCTTTTCGGATGTGGTTTTAAGGCCCAAGCTACGGGAAGCGTTGTTAAAAATAAATCCATTCCTCACCGATTCTCAGCTAGATGAATTGGAGCGCAGGATGACGACGTTTTCCAAGAACAGCCTGCTCGAAAACAACCAACAGGTACTGCATTACTTGTTGGAGAATACCACCGTTTCCAAAAACGAACAAACGGGCGAGCTCAGCCCCACCGTCCGGTTTATTGATTTTGAACATCTGGAAAACAATAGCTTTATTGCCATTTCCCAGTTCAAGGTAGCGATTACCGGCACCGACCACCACATCATTCCCGATATGGTACTGTTTGTTAATGGCTTGCCGTTGGTGGTGGTAGAGGCCAAATCATCCAAAGTAAAAGAGCCTATTCCCGAAGCCATAGACCAACTGATGCGGTATTCGGAGCAACGGGGCGATACCGGAGAGGGCAGCAAAGAACTGTTTTATTACAATCAAATACTGGTAGCCACCTGCCGCACCGAAGCGAAGTTTGGCAGCATCACCACCCGCATAGAAAAACACTTTTACCGCTGGACCGACCCCTACCCCCGTACCCTCAACGATTTGGCACACGGGCAGTCTTCGCCCAACGACCAACAGCGTTTGGTGGCGGGAATGCTCGACCGCAGAAATTTATTGGATATTATCCGGGTGTTCACCGTTTTCTCGACCAACGACAAAGGGCAGAAAATAAAAATCGTGAGTAGATACCAGCAGTTTAGAGCCGTGAAAATTGCCACAAAACGATTGATTGAGGGTAAAAACCCAACCGAAAGAGGGGGTATCATTTGGCATACCCAAGGATCGGGCAAATCGCTCACGATGATGTTCATGGTGCGTGAAATGAAGCTAAGGCCCGAATTAATGTCTTGGAAGATCATTTTCGTTACCGACCGAACCCAACTGGAAGAACAGTTGTCAGAAACAGGGCAAAGCATTGGTTTTGCCATCAAGACAGCCAATTTTATCAGCCCTAGAAGCCCCGCCAATGGGCAGAGTTTGAAAGAGCTGTTGCGCAACGACAACTCTGATTTGGTCATGGCGATGATCCATAAGTTTCAGGAAAACGGTGATTTAAGCGGCCTGGAAATCTTCCCCGAACTGAACAGGAGCAGCAACATATTGGTGATGACCGACGAAGCGCACCGGTCGCAGTATTCGCTATTGGCCGCCAACCTAGACCGCGCCGTGCCCAATGCCACCTCCATAGGCTTTACAGGAACACCAACTGCCAAAACCGAAAAGAAATACAAAGACTACATTGATAAGTACACCATGCGGCAGGCCATTGACGATGGCGTGACCCTGGAAATAGTATACGAGGGCTTTACCCACAATGCCGAAGTAGAAGACAAAAAAGGAATGGACGATAGGTTTGCCGATGTATTCAGCGACTATCAACTCACCGAAAGGCTGCAAATATTGGGCTTTGGTTCTCGTGATGCCTACTTAGACAGTATGAGCACCATTAAAGAAAAAGCCAAAAGTATGGTCAATCACTACGTAGAACATATTTTTTCGGGTGGTTTTAAGGCTCAAATTGTGGCCAATTCGCGCATAGCAGCGGTTCGGTACAAAGCAGCCGTAGATGAGGCCTTAAAGAATAAAATAGCCGAATTGGAGATTGAAAATCCCATGCTGGTAAATCTGGCAGTACTGAGAACATTAGAGACGGCGGTAGTTATTTCGGGCAACCACAACGACGAGCTTGAAATAAAGGCGTACACCAATGCCGACTATCATAAAAAGAGCATCAAACGCTTCAAATTACCTTTTGGCAAAACCGACGAGGAAGACACCTCACTCAACGGCAATGTGGGTATCGTAATCGTCAACAACATGTTGCTGACCGGTTTTGATGCCCCCATTGAACAGGTACTGTACTTAGATAGAGTCATTGTTGCGCACAACTTATTACAAACCATAGCGAGGGTAAACCGCGTGGGTCCCGAAGGAAAAGACAAAGGTTTTGTGGTAGATTATGTAGGTGTAGGGCATCACCTCAAAAGAGCTTTGAATGTATATGCCGAAAAAGAATTACAAGAAATTATTGATTGCCTATCAGATGATGACGCAGAACTGAGGGATTTAATAAAAGCCCATCAAGACATTTGGAATTTCCTGAAAGTATATGGATTGGAAGACCTTTCTGACTCAGACGCTTTCTTTGATGTGTTTTATGATGAAGACATTCGGTTTGAATATATCAAGCTCTACAATACGCTTACAAGCTGCTTCAACACCGTTTTGCCACGCAAGGAAGCCCTGGACTTTTTCAACGATTGGAAAGCATTCACCGAAATCAACGCCTTAGCCAACAAACATTTTAGGGACGGTAGGTTCAGTATGAAGGGCATACCTCCCAAGCTGAGAGCCATCGCAGACCAATACCTCATCTCCAAAGGTATTGAACAGAAGGTTGCACCCATTTCTATCATAGCAGACGACTTTTTTAATAAAGTAGTAGCCGGCAAAAAACGAGAAAAGACCAAAGCCGCCGAAGTGGAACACGCCATTCGGCACTTTATAGACCTGAATATTGATGAAGACCCGGAATTGTTTGCTTCCTTTGCCCAGGCATTGGAGGAGCTTCTGCAAAACTTCAAAGGAAACTGGAAACTGATTTATGAAGAGTTAGAAAAACTGAGGGAAAAAATAAAAAACCGGGAAAAGGAAGAAACCTATGGCTTAGACCGTAAAAAGAAAATGCCCTTCTTCCGAATTTTCAAAGCCGAGTTGTTCGACAATCGGGATTTGACCGAAGACGAAATTGCCCGAAACGTAAACCTAACCCAGCATATTTTTAACCTAGTGGCTAACGAAATTAGGCTGACAGGATTTTGGGACAGCGCACCCGCTCAAAACAGGTTAAAAGGTGATTTGCAAAAATTACTATTGTCGATTGAGTTCAAAGATTTACCAAACATCATTACAAAGCGAAATGAAATCATTTCGAGATTAATGGAGTTGGCCAAAACCAACCATTTCAAAATAGTAAACGACTGATGGTCTTAGAGTACCTGATAAAATATTCTAACCGTAAAACCCTCAACATATCCGTTGAAAGGGATAGAAGTATTGTTGTGCGTGCCCCTCACTATCTCACTGCCGAAAAGATTGACCAAATCGTTCAATCAAAAAGGCAATGGATCAAAGAGAAATTGAACCATTCGCAAAAGTATCCTTTGGTTGTAGAGAGTAAAGAATTTGTATCAGGAGAAACTCTAATGTATTTAGGAAAAAACTATCAGTTGTTGGTAGTCGACGAGGAAATTGAAGGTATAGAATTTGACCAACGCTTTAAAATTTCAAAATCTAATCAACCCAAAGCCAATGAACTGTTTAAAAAATGGTATTTGACACAGGCACTTATAAAAATTGAACCGTTAGCCAGTAAATACGCAAAGAGTTTAGGAGTGCAGTATAATCAATTCAAAACATCTGAAATGAAATACAGGTGGGGTTCTTGCACCCCAGCAAACAACATCATTTTCAATTGGCGTATCATCAAAGCACCAATGTATGTTTTGGAATATTTAGTAGCCCACGAGTTGGTTCACTTGATTGAGAACAACCATACACCAAGGTTTTGGAACATTTTATCGATTCAAGTACCCAACTATGAAAAGGCAAAAAACTGGTTGAAGAAGAATGGGCAGTTATTAGAGGTAGATTTTTAAATGAAAGTAAGAAAGTAGCCATCGCTTCGTAGCCTAAAAATAGCTCAGAACCAGACTTTGTAGAGAGCCAACTCTAAACTTCTATGTTTGATAGTTAGCTACTAAACTCAAATTGACGTCAAACTTCGGGGCGAAGCTTTGAGCTAAGACGGAAAGTTTAGAAGCTACCTCTCCAATCAAAAAACCCGAAGGGCTTATTCGTCTCTCTTCGGGCACTTTTTGCAGTACCTACCCTTCTTCTTAAAGGCTTTGCAGCACTTTTTCATCGCGCAACATTCATTTTCTACTACGGCTACTGCCCAAGGCTCACTTTTGTTGGTATTCGCAATCATATTCCGGCGTTAGTAACGACTTTCATTAGTTCTACTCCTCGGTCCTACTACTCTCATGGACACTTCGAAGAAATTTACTTCTGGCAGTCATAATTAATTAGACTAATTATAAATAATGACACAAAAATAATACCCGCTGTCGGGTATTGCAAGCATATACCCTATTTATTTCGAATAATTCTAAATAGAAGTCTTCATTCCACTTAGGTATGGGTAAAAAAAGGCCCGAAGGAATACCTCCGGGCCGTATATAATCTGACTAGTAGGGATTTACACTACTTAGTAGTACTCTTTTCCCATACTTCGTGGATGGGGTCGCCTTTGCTACTCTGCCCGGAATGATCCCACTTACCATCTTTCAATGCCCAGTTAAAGGTCAGGTCGGCTCCTACCCGGTTGTTGTCTCGGGAAAAAAACTGAATATGCTCCGTGTACTTCCCGTTTTTAATATCGTAGGTACCGCCTCCCGTTCCGTAAAAACCCTTCACGCCCGGATCAATGGCTGCCCACTGAAAGCGCGTGCCGGATACTATTTTGAGCGTTTTACGCGTACCTCGTTGGTGAATCTCCATGATTTCGCCCGACTGATTGGCTCTACCCATAATATGCCAAGTACCCGCCATCGGTACATTCTGCGCGTCGTCTACCAGCATCCATACCAGCTCACGATCGTCGTTCCGCAACGACAGAATCTGGTCTTTCCGGTCTACCGTAAAGGTCTCTGACGTATTGATTGCATTGGTATCGACGCTGTTAAAATCCGTGGTGTAGGTCATTTTACCATCTTGCATGGAGAAGGTACCGCCCTCGGTACGATCAAAGTACTTGGTGAGTAATCCGTACGATGCAATCATCAGATAGTCATCGGCCACGATCATGAGGGCCGTGCTATTGTTGGGCTGTTGTGATTTCCAGGCTCCTTTGATGGATTGTGCCATTGATAAGTTGATAAGCCCCAGGAAAAGAAAGCAAAATAGGTATTTTTTCATGGTTAAGCTGATTAAGGGTGATTTGTTGATAAGAGTACATTCACCCAAAAACTGTTCCAACGCTAATACCTCACACGTTTCATGGCATGCTCAATACTGCGTTTAATTCTTCCAGCATAGCAGGTCGACGGGGATTTTGTTCTTTGAGCAAAACAACCAGCCGATCAATGGCACCCTTCGCTTTCGGAATCTCCTTCTTGATGGATTTCATCTGAGTAGCAAGTTTGTTGTAATCCGGCCGGGTAGAGACCTCTTTTCCCCAACTTTCGAGCAGTGGCAGGTATAGGGCCAGTAATTCCTCGGGGTATAGTTTGGCTAGGTAGGGTCGTACCCTGTTGAGTGCGTCCATAACAGGGTGCTCCTGCACCAATTCCAGCAGACGCGGCCACTGCTTTTCTTCTATAAAAATGGGCGATAACTCTTGGAACATCTCCAATTCGGGTCTAAACCAGAAGCCTTTCTTCGGCTTCTTTTTAATTTCCTGTATGGTTTTTTGAATATGATCTTCTATCTCCTTTTCCCATTCGGTAGCCAAAAATGTTTTCTTCCACTGCCGGTAGTAGTCTAGGTTGAAATAACGGTCAAACGTAAATTTCCGGGTAAAGTACCGAATCTGTGTCTGATCGTTTTCCTATTGCGCAACGGCTAGTAACTGCTTTTCCCAGTCATTTATTATGCCGTGATGATTTAGCCGCTCCGCTACCAAAATTCCATTGTGAAGTAGCGTTTTGGCTTTTGCATAATCCTTCTGCTCCATTGCTTCATCTATCACCCCTTGCCGTACCTGCGGAATATCCATATTAGCCTCAATTTCCTGCTTCACGGCCTCGGTCCGACCTATGCTACGAAGAAAATCAATACGTCTGGTTCTCAGATCGTCCTGAAAATAACTGCTGGCATTTCGCTCTAATTTTTCCAACACCGTCAAATACAAATCTGGTTCACCGAGCGCCAGCGCTAGCTTTGGTAAGATATTCATCAGCTCGTACCCAGCGTCGCCGTAGTTGAAGTAGGCCTTGTTTTGTAGCCCCTTCGCCAGAAATTCCAATAGCTCTTCTTTGAGCTGGAGGCCCATAGACGAGGTAGCAAGGACGTCGAGCAGCTCGGCGATACTGTAAAATATCCCACCCAATTCACCGGACGAGTCGTCGGTTTCCGGGTAAGCCTTCATGAGTTCTACCAGTAGCACCTGTGCTACCGTGAGGGCATCCTTAAAATTGTCTTTTTCGGCATACTGGTACCCCATCGCCATAATTTTTTCAAGCTCCCGGCTCACTTTTCGAGACTCGTTGTACCCAATATACCCCCGGTCAGAATTACTCCGGAAGATTTTGTTGATGAGGTCGGCGTACTTCTTCCGAACGTCAATACGCTCGTCTTTTTCGGCAAAATAGAGTTCGAATTTTTGGTAAAAGGTTTTGTCCGAAGCGGCATATTCTACCACGAAGCCTTGCAGTTCCGCCAGACTTATTTTTTCCAGAAGCGATTGCAGCGTTAGCTTCTTGTTTTTCGGGGGTGTAGGCTCGGTGTGATTTTTCTTGATTTGCTGCCGTAGCTCGTAGAGAAGTGCCACCACGTGCTTGCATACTTCGCCATCGTAGGGGCAATCGCAAGAGTAGCGTTGAACGGTGCGCCCGTTCAGTAAAATCTCTAATTGGTAGGTATCCGAACCATCTACTTCGGCCTCCCAAGAACCTTCGTCCACCTCATCAAAATACGTGACGGCACCATTCTGGAAATAGCTTTTCCCTCGTTTGACTATATCGGAACTGACTTGGGCTTCAAAGTTATCAAGAGTAATCATTTTGGATAAAATAATAAAAGACGAACTTGAAGTATCGGGTACTGGGCATTTAATCTATGGTAAACATTAAGGGCTTCATTAACAGGAGGTCCTCCAAGGGGTAGATTTGGTTCACGAGCCCCTGTTTCATAGCCGGGGATACCTTTTTGTACTTGGTTTGAAACCGTTTGGCATCTGGATTCAGCAATATTCTGAACT
>Ga0209702_10002585_pt1 | contig 31153 bp, 30 predicted proteins | sample FRY01_FD_187210 | JGI IMG/M metagenome (GOLD analysis project Ga0209702, IMG submission 187210) | Freshwater microbial communities from Lake Fryxell liftoff mats and glacier meltwater in Antarctica - FRY-01 (SPAdes) (version 2) | ecosystem: Environmental > Aquatic > Freshwater > Ice > Glacier...
TTCTGTTGTGGCCGAATCATGTTCACTTTCGTTGCGGTCTATCAGGTTCTCTTCGTTGCTCTCCACCCCGCCTCGCGGCGACGCAGTTACTTCAAGTTCTCACCCAGAACACGGTTCCAGATGGCCGAGGTATTCCACCTCGGAGGGTCGTGACACTCCACAGCGCACGAGCAGGCCGGCATCGCCGCCTTTGTCGCCGCTGCGCTCGGCATGATCGCCGGCTCGCTGCTCAAACCTCAATCACAATCCGCATGACTACCGACTCCCACTGGTTCTGGCAGGCGATGATCGCCTGCGTCGTGCTCTGGTATTCTACCATCACGATCTGGGTCGCCATTCGCGGTGCGCGTGACATCCGCGAGATGGTCAAGCGACTCGATGAAGAGCCGCCACCACCGCCCGATTCCTGAGTTGGTTCTTGCCAACGACGGTCATCCGCGCTGCCATCGCCATGTCATGAAGTCATTCCTCGCCGCCTTTTCGTTCCTCGCCCTTGGCTCTTCGCTGTTCGCTGCGAAGCCGAACATCCTCTTCATCTACACGGACGACCAATCCTACCGCACTCTCTCCTGTTACGAGCACGCCGAGTCCTGGGCGCGCACGCCGAACATGGACAAACTAGCGGCGCGCGGCGTGCGCTTCACGCATGCCTACATCGGCACCTGGTGCATGCCCTCGCGCGTGACCATGCTCACCGGCCATCATCAATACGGCGCGCAGACCATGCGCATGGAGGGCGAGTATCCCGGCAGCGAGTATGATCCCCTGCAGTGCCCGTTCTGGCCTGCCGTCTTCCGCCAAAACGGCTACCACACCGCGCACATCGGCAAATGGCACTCCGGCCGCGATGCGGGCTTCGGCCGCGACTGGGATCATCAAATCGTGTGGAATCGTCCGCGCCATCCCGCGAACGCGCCGAACTACTACCACGACCAGCTTCTCTCCATCGACGGTGGCGAGCCAAAGGTCGTGCCCGGCTACTCCACCGACAACTACACGCGCTGGGCCGTCGATTACATCAAAGGCGGGAAGCGCGACGCGACCAAGCCCTGGTATCTCTGGCTCTGTTACGGCGGCGTTCACGCGCCCTACCAGCCTGCGGAACGCCATCTCGACGACTACCCCGGCGTCAGCGTCGCAACGCCGGCCGACATCTATCCGCCGCGCGCTGGCAAGCCCGGCTACATGCAAAAAATCGCCGCCTGGGAAAAAGGGCCGACCGGTGAGCCGGTGCTCAGCGACAAAGCCATCGGCAGCGAAGTGGGCGACGACTTCGAGCGCGATCGTGGCCGCACACTTTCCACTTGGTCGCGTCAGTATCATCAAGCCGTGCGTGCTTTGGATGAAGGCATCGGTCAGGTGCTCGCCGCGCTCGAAGAATCCGGCCAGCTCGCGAACACACTCGTCGTCCTCACCGCCGATCAAGGCTACGCCTGGGGCCAGCACGGCTTCCGCGCCAAGCTCGCCCCCTACGACGCGAACATTCGCTCGCCGCTCATCATTTCCATGCCCGGCACCCTGCCAGAGGGCAAAGTCTGCCGCACACCCGTCGGTGGTGCCGATCTGCCACCCACTTTCTTCGGTTTCGCCGGACTTGAGCTGCCATGGAAAATGCACGGCCACGATCTCACGCCGCTGCTGAGAAATCCCGACGCCGCATGGCCGCACACCACCATGATACCCTTCACCGCCGACAAATTCGGTGCTGACTGCGATGCTGTTCCTGCGCCGCCCGCCAATCGACACAAATCCGGCGTCCCGTGGTATGTCATGCTCGCCAGCGGCCAGCATAAATACATCCGTACCCTCGAAGCCGGTGAACCCGAGGAGCTCTACGACCTCCTCGCCGATCCCGACGAACTCACCAACCTCGCCGCCGATCCCGCGCAGGCCGAAACGCTGAAAAAACTCCGCGCCGCCGCCATCGCCGAGCTAAAACGCACGGATGCGAAGATGGTGGATTCACTGCCGCCGGTGCGGGAGTAGCGGTTTGCCAAATCCGACACTCTATTTGCTGAGATGTCGGAACGAACCGTTCGTTTCAGACTGCACCCATGCGCCACGCCTTCCTCGCGGTTTCTCTCCTCTTCGCCCTCTGCTCTTCGCTCTCTGCGGAGTCGAAGCCGAACATTCTTTTCATTCTGACCGAGGATCAGGGCGCACACATGAGTGCGTTCGGTGCGCCAGGCATTCAAACGCCGCACATGGATGCGCTGGCGCGGGCGGGGGTGCAGTTTCGGCAGGCTTACGTGGCGTATTCGGTCTGCTCAGCGTCGAAGGCAGCGATCTACACTTCCCTGCACAATCACACGAACGGCCTGCTCAACAACACGGCGAACTACCACAAGCCCGCCAACAAACTCACGGACGCGGAGAAGAAGCGAGCGGTGTATGTCGAGAATCGCATTCACAGCGAGACACAGACGCTGATCGAGCTGCTCAAAAATGCCGGTTACTACCAGGGCGTCACGCACAAGCTGCATGTCGCGCCGGTGGAGCGCTTTCCGTATGACGAGTTCATCCCGCACAGCGATGGCAAGAGTGCGGCGGGATTTTTCCAGCGAGCGAAGCAGACCGGCAAGCCGTGGCACCTGTTCTTCAACATCTCCGTCTCACACCGGCCCTTCCCAAACAGCGACAAGGTCAAAATCCGCGTGAATCCCGCCGAGGTGAAGCTGCCAGCTTTTCTGCCCGACACGCCGATCATCCGCCAGGACTGGGCCGAATACCTCGCCGCCATCGAAAAAGCAGATCAGTTCGTCGGCGAAGCACTCGCCGCGCTGCGTGATTCCGGCATGGACGACAACACCATCGTCGTCTTCCTTGGCGATCACGGCCCTTGCTACTCGCATGGTAAAATGACACTGCATGACCTCGGTTTGCATGTCCCCACGGTCATCCGCATCCCTGGCGGCACGCCCGGCCTCGTCAGCGACTCCATAATCAGCGAACTCGATCTCGCACCCACGCTGCTCGATCTCATCGGGCTCAAGCCTTTCTCGAAATCGCACGGCGTCAGCCTTCGCGCCATTTTAGAAGGAAACGTGAACGCCAGACCTCGCGACTTCGTCTTCGCGGAGGTCTCGGATCGCGGGCCGCTGCCGAACGACGGCATGCAGGAGCGCAGCGTGCAGGATCAGCGCTGGAAGCTCATCTACCGCGAGAAAACGGCAACGAACTGGCGGCAAGTGAACGCTGACTCCATCGAACCCAAACCCTGGGGCAATCGGGCCTACAACGAAATCATCCGAGTCAAAGACCAGTTCCCCGAGGCCTTCCGTATCCAAGCCGAAATGCATCCGCAGGCGCTACACGGCCAAGTCCCCGCCCTCGAACTCTACGACCTGCAATCCGACCCCGACGAGATGCACAACCTCGCCCACGATTCGGCACACCAAGCGGAGCGTGACCGTCTTTACGCAGCGCTTTTGAAATGGGTGCGTGACACCGAAGATACGGTTGTTCAACCATCCGCTCATTTGTAAAACAACTCTCTTCCCGTTCCCCTCGTCGAAGCCCGATGAACATGCTCCACAACTATCCCTTCAGAATGAACACCAAGAAGCACTCCGTCATGCGTCTAGCCAGCCTCGGCATAGCCGCCATTTGCCTGCATGCACACATGGCCTCAGCGGAGGAACTCAAACCATTATTTGATGGGAATTCGCTCGATGGCTGGAAGGGCGCGGACGGTTTGTGGTCGGTGCAGGATGGCGCCGTCGTGGGGCAGACGACGAAAGAGAAACCCATTGAGGCGAATACCTTTCTGGTGTGGCAGGGCGGTGATGTGGCGGACTTTGAGTTCACCTGTGAGTTCAAGTTTGAGGGCAACAATTCGGGCGTGCAGTATCGCAGTCAGCCCGTCGGGGATGATGCGCTGGCGCTGAGGGGTTACCAGGCGGACCTGCATCCGAAGGCGGATCTCTGTGGCATGTTGTATGGGACGCGCGGCAAGATCGCGACGCGGCATCAGCGGGTTGAGATTGGCGCGGATGGGAAGGTGTAGGTCATCGCTAAAGCTGCGCCGAATGCCGAGCTGAACATGACCGAGTGGAACACGCTGCGCATCGTCGCGGTGGGGAATCGGCTGGTGCATCTGCTCAATGGCGTGGTGGCGATTGACGTGAGCGATGATCACCCGGAGGCGATGAAGTCCGGCAAGCTGGGCCTCCAGTTGCACAAGGGTGGCTCGATGAAGGCGGAGTTCAAAAAACCTGCACTATCGCCCGCTTTCAGGTGATCTGGCGCAGACCGTTTTGGCTGAAGCCGTCGCTGCTTTTCCGAAAGAAATCGGGCCTGAAAAGAAGAAGGCAGAAAAAGCCACAGCCAAGACGAAAACTTCCGGTGATGATTCATGGATCGCCGCAGAACCCAAGCCGCAGTGGATCTGGCGTGCGGACAAAACCGACAATACGCCCATTTATCTGCGCCATGGCTTCACGGTGAAGGGGGCCGTCAAGTCCGCCCGCCTCTACAGCACCTGCGACAATGGCGTCACCCTCTGGATCAACGGCAAGGAAGTCGGCACGGCACCGGATTGGCAGAAGCCGATCATTATTGACGATGCTGCGGGGTTTTTGACCACCGGCGTCAATCAAATCTCGGCCAAAGCCAGTATTCGCGGCGGTACCCCCGTCTTTGTGCTCAAAATGGAGATCGAAACTGCCGAGGGGCGGCAGCAGGTGCTTTCCGGCGACGACTGGAAGCTAGCGCTGAGCGGCGACGAAGGTTGGCAACAGATCGCCTTCGATGACGCGGCCTAGAACGCCAAACTCAAGGTGCTAGCCCGCATTTCTCACACCCCATGCGGTTTTGCGGCATTTTGAGGGGCCTTTGGGCGAGCGGATGCCTCGGCTGGAGTTTACGCGCTCGGAAACAGTGTCGGTGCTGGCTTTTTCCGCTCGGTCCAGTGCTGCTGACACCACTTTTCTACCGCGCTCGCCGCGTACGGGCATGGACTTTCCTGGCACTTGCCCTCACTCGCCTCGTTGCCTTCAACTCAGCGCTCGCAGCCTGCCGTGCGCATGCGCGAACACGTCCTTCATCGGGCCAGCGCTGCTCAGGCGCACATGGATGCGCCTCACGCTCACGGTGACTTGCGCGGCGATCTTCATGAGCTGTAGCCGAATCGTGCCCACGGTGGCATGCGCCAGCCGCGTACCGCTCAGCGCGATGCTGCGCACCTGCCGCATGAGCAGATAGGCAAAGGTTGAGAACCACAGGCGCAACTGGTTGCTCTTGAGGAACGCGGTGGAGGTGCGGTCGGCGAACATGTCGAGCTGCTGCTCTTTGATCCGGTTTTCCATGTCGCCGCGCGCGCAGTAGAGCTGTTCGTAGAGACTGCGGCCGTCGGTGAAAGCGGCCTCGTCTTGCGCCCAGTCTTACGCTCCGGTCAAATCGGTGACGATGTAGCGCGGGTTGCGCTTGCCCTGAGTGAGTTCGGCTTTGCCAATGACGCGGCGCTCTTTGCTCCAGCTCTTGAGCGTGCGGTAGCGCAGCTCGGCAAAGCTGCGCGCGGTGCCTTCCAGCGTCGGTGGGGCATACGTGCCGGCGGCTTTGGTGCAGAGCACGGCGTCTTCATCGAGCTGCGCGGCGCTCTCCCAGAAGGCGGGCGCGAGCAGGTCTTCGAGCCGCTTGTTACGCGCCAGCCCCAGCACGTAGTGGACCTGCGGCTGCGCCTCGATCCATGCCATGATCTCCTCGCGGCAAAAGCCACTGTCGCCGCGCACGAGGATGGCGGTGTGTTTGCCGAAGCGTGCGCGGATGGCTGCAACGATCTGCTTGAGCGCAGGCAGCGGTGCCGTCGCTGGAGATGTGACCGCCGGAGAAATCGACCGCCACCCGCCTGCCACCGAGGGCTTGAAAGTCGAAGGATTGCTGGCTACAGTCTGTCGTCGATCGAGTCGGGTGCACGTGAGGTGTCCGGTGTATGTTTGCCTTGGTAATCAAAAACTACCACGCCTCCGCACCGACTCAAGCGCACCGGGGTGTGAGAAATGCGGGCTACTTGATGCGTCTTGATGGTGTTTGGATTTCGCGTTTGCTAGCACGCTCGTCGCCCGCATCCTGCCTCGCTGCGCTAGGAGCTTTCAGCCACGGTCTCACGACCGCTGCCTTGCCGTTTGGCTACGGTTAACTCCCATCGTTTCCGATCAGCTCCTTTCATCTGATTAGTTCATGTTCATGCCAAGCACACGAGCCCAGTTGCTCCGCTACTGGACTTCTTTCCGCTAACAACGCGGCTCGTTCGCCGTAGTTTCCTCATGACCTCACGTCGCACCTTCCTGACCACCGGCCTCAGCGCCCTCGCCGCCCGCAGCTTCTCGCAAACCGCCGCCGAGCCGATCATCGACATCCACCAGCACATGAACTACCACCTGCGGGCGGATGAGCATCTGCTGGCGCATCAAAAAGCGATGGGCGCAACACTTTCGATCATCCTGCCCGCCGGCACTTATGTGGACCGCCCTTCGACGCACAACGGCAAGTCCAACGGGCTCGCCGCCAAGTGCGCGACCACCGAAGTCGCGCGCGACTTTGCCAAAGCACATTCCGATTCCTATCTCTGGGCCTGCAACGAAGTCACCGACCTCGATACCGCTCCTGCCGAGATCGAAAAATGGCTCAAGCAGGGTGCCTGCATGATCGCCGAACAGAAGTTCAATGTCGAGTGTGATTCAGCCGCGAGTCAGAAGCTCTACGAACTCGCCGCCGACTACAACGTGCCCATTCTCCTGCACTTCCAGTTCCAAACCTACAACCTCGGCTACGAGCGCTTTCACACCATGCTCACGAAGTTCCCCAAGACGAACTTCATCGGCCATGCGCAGACGTTTTGGGGCAACATCGACGCCGCGCAGGAGCAGAAGAACCTGTATCCCAAAGGCAAGATCACGCCCGGCGGCATGACGGACCACTACCTCGCCGATTACCCCAACATGTTCGCCGACATGTCCGCCGGTTCCGGCCTGAATGCCCTCACGCGTGATGAGGAGCACACCACGAAGTTCTTTGAACGCCATCAGGACAAAGTGCTCTATGGCAGCGACTGCGCCGACCATCTCGGCCGCGGCCCCGGTTGCCAGGGCGCCGCCACCATCGCCGCCATCCGCAAGCTAGCTCCCAGCAAGGCCGTGGAGCGCAAGATCCTCTTCGAGAACTCGCAGAAGCTCTTCCGGCTGGCTTAGTCACAAGGAGTGATGGCATCCTGCCATCACCCGCGCTATGCCATGCCAACCATGCTCATCACCAGTTCCTCCAATGACCGCATCAAACACGCCCGCCGCGTGCGCGAAGGCCGTGAGCGGGATCTGATCTTCATCGAAGGCGAACGCCTTGTGGCCGAATGCGTGGCATCGAACCTCAAACTGCAAGCATGCTACACCGCTGCCGAACCTTCCGCCTCGCAGCAGACCCTGCTGGAGCGCATCACCTGCCCCATCTTTCAGCTCTCCGAGTCGGTGCTCGAGTCCCTGAGCGATACGATGTCCACGCAGGGCATCATCGTCATCGCAGAACGCCCGTGGCCGACATTGGACCGCCTGTTTACAGGAGAATCGCCGCTCATCCTCGGTCTCGACCGCATCCAGGACCCCGGCAATCTCGGCACACTCGTGCGCACCGCCGAAGCCGCTGGTGTCGGCGGCATTTTTTCCTTCGCAGGATCAGCGGATGCCTTTTCGCCCAAAACACTCCGCAGCTCGATGGGTTCCGCCTTTCGCCTGCCAATCCTGCCCGATGTCTCCGGTCTCGGCACCATCGAGACCTGCCGCAGCCGTGGCATCCAAACCGTCGTCGCCACGGGTGATGCCGAGCTGCTGCACTACGACTACGACTGGCGACAGCCCACGCTGCTCATCCTCGGCAACGAAGGCCGTGGCGCGAGTAGCGAAATCATGACCGCCTGCGACACCCACGTGCGCATTCCACTGCATTCGCCGGTGGAATCCTTGAACGTCGCAGCTGCTGGCGCGGCGATCTTGTTTGAGGCGGTGCGGCAGCGGCGGTAGGCTCGTAGTTCGGGCTTCAGCCCGTTCATTGTTTGCGTTCTGTAATACCGGCTTCAGCCGGTTCTGAACCAGACCGCCTAAAGGCGGAACTACAAACACGGAATGGCCCCACGCGGAGGCGTGTCTTCGTTCTCGATGCCACTCACCCAATCTCACTGCTTGCGTACAGGTCCCCTTCCCTCCATTTCTCCGCATGGCAGAATACAATTTCGACTTCGTGGTCATCGGCGGCGGCAGCGGCGGATACGCGGCGGCAAGAACAGCTCACAGCGTCGGCTTGCGCGTGGCGGTGATTGACGGCGCATCCGAACTCGGCGGTCTGTGCATCCTGCGTGGCTGCATGCCGAGCAAGACGCTGATCGAATCCGCCAACCGTCAGCTTCACATCCGCCACGCCGCTGAATTCGGCCTCAAGGCCACGTCTCAGGGCGTCGATGTCCGAGCGATTCGTGATCGCAAACGCACGCTCATCGCCGACTTCGCCGGTTATCGGCAGGGCCAGCTCGAAGACGGGCGATTCGCTCTCTATCGTGGTTGCGCTCACTTTACCGATAAGCACACGGCGGAAGTCGTTCCGCGTGATGGCTCGGCCAGTTTCCAAGTGACCGCCCGCAGCTTCTGCATTGCGACCGGCTCCGAGGTTTTCGCTCCCAACGTCCCTGGATTAGCCGAGACCGGGTACTGGACCAGCGATGACGTTCTAGATGCCGAATCGCTGCCAAAGAGCATCGCCGTGCTTGGCGGCGGGGCCATCGCGCTCGAAATGGCACATTATCTCGAAGCCATGGGCTGCGCGGTGACGCTGATTCAACGCAACACTCAACTGCTCACCGGGCTGGATCGCGAATGCAGCGAAGTCATTGCCACAGCCTACACCGAGCGCGGGATGGCTGTGCATCTCGGCACACATTTGAGCGCCGTCTCGAAGCACGAGGGCCGCAAGCGCATTGAGTTCACCGAGTCCGGCCACACGCACGCCATTCTCGTCGATGAAGTCCTGCTCGCCATGGGCCGTCAGCCCGCATCCGGTGACTTGGATCTGCAAGCTGCCGGTGTGTCGCGGCACAAGACCAAAATCGTCGTCAACGATCGCATGCAGACCTCCCAGCCACACATCTTTGCCGCCGGTGACGTGTGCAGCCCGCTGGATATTGTACACATCGCCATTCAGCAGGGCGAAATCGCGGCGCGCAATGCGCATGCGTTGCTCAACGGCAAAGCCGCCGATGAAACCATCGAATATCGCCTGACGCTCTTCGGCGTGTTTTCGCATCCGCAGGTCGCCGTCGTCGGCGCGACGACTGAGAAGCTCAAGGCGGAGAACATTCCTTTTCTCGAAGCCAGTTACCCCTTCAATGACCACGGCAAATCCATGGTCATGGGAGAAACCGCCGGCTTCGTGAAGATGCTCGCGCATGCCGAAACCGGCGAGATCCTCGGAGCCTGCGTCGTCGGTCCTGAGGCGACTGAATTGATCCACGAAGTCGTCATTACCATGAATTTCCGCGCGACGGTGCAGCAGTTCATGACCATTCCTCATTACCATCCGACACTCAGCGAGATCTGGACCTACCCGGCCGAGGCGATTGCGGATCTGATGGCGGGTTGATTCACATCCCCTTCCGCTCCCGCTGCCGTGCCCGAAACTCCGCAGGGCCGCAGCCAACCTCGCGGGCAAACATGCGGCTCATGTAATGGCGGTTCGGAAAGCCAGTTTCGATGGCGATTTGATCGATCGTTTTGTCCGTGAGCGCCAGCGCCTCGCCAGCCAGGCGGATGCGCGTGCTGAGCACATAAGCCGCAGGCGTCTGGCTGGTGTGCTCACGGAAACTGCGAATGAAGCGCTCCACACTCATCCCTGCGCGTTCGGCGAGAAAGTGATTCGTCAGCTTGCTGTGCGGCACGCGGGCGATCAGCGCCAGCACTCCAATGAGACGCTCGGGAAGCGGCGAATGCTGCGGTGTCTCGAGCGTGGCGAAGACCGTGTGAAGCAATGCGGCACCGAGGTGCATCAGTTGATGATCGCGGGCATCCGTCGGCACGAGTTGATGTATTTGAATCAGACGCGAGAGGAGAGGCTTCAGGGTTTCATCCGCAGGAATAGAGATCGGCTCCGCAGGAAAAGACACACCAGGGCGGCTCGTGGTGAAGTGCAGCCAGTAGTGGCAGGCGCGCACCGGCCCGCAGCAGTCGAAAACCGTATCCGCCGGAATCAACACGACATTCCTCGAATCGAGCGGAATCTTGCGGCCATGGAACATCAAATGAGAGCCCGGCTTCGGGTTGTAGTAGAAGCGCCAGAAGGGTGAATCGACGCCTTGATGGTTCCAGTCTTCCAACGACGGCTGATAGCCGCTCTCGTGGATCAAAAACGGCGTCCAGCCTGCCGTGGCAATGCGTGTCAGGTCCACGCCCCATGGCGTCGTGTAGTTCAGGTATTTGCGGCGTGATGCCATGATCAGACATAAAAACGTCAGAAAGCGGCACAGTTGTGCAGCGTATATATAAGGTGATGAGACACATCTTTTTCATTCTCTGCGCGAGTTCCGCATTCGCGGCGAATCTGCCGCCTGACCATGCGTTGCGCATGGAGCGTGGCCTCAAGTCGTATCAACAGGACGTGGCGGCCATTCTCAAAGAGAGCTGCCTGCGCTGCCACGGGGGCGAGAAAGTGAAGAGCGACTTTGAGATGACGACACGCGAGGATTTGCTGCGCGGAGGCTCACACGGCTCGGTGGTTGTGCCGTTTAATGCGAAAGGCAGCGCGCTGGTCGCACAGATCAATCACCGCAAGGAGCCGCACATGCCGGATGACAAGCCGAAGCTCAGCGCCAAGGCGATTGCCAAAATTACCGCCTGGATAGACGATGGCGCGCCTTATGCCGAACCGCTCATCGCTGGCAAGAAACCCAAACGCGATGCGGGCGTGGTGACGGAGGAAGACCGCCAATGGTGGGCCTTTCAGCCGCTGCAAAACGTGCAGGCGAAGTCCATCGACGAACTGCTGCTCAAAAGTGCCAAGGGCATGAGCTTCAATCCACTGGCGGATCGTGCGACGCTCGTGCGCAGGCTGTATCTGGATTTGACCGGTTTGCCGCCGTCCGACGCGTCGGACACATCCGATCTGCCGGACATCATCGACAAGCTGCTCGAATCACCTCAATTCGGCGAACGGTGGGCACGTCACTGGCTTGATGTGGCCCGCTTTGCGGAGAGCACCGGCTTTGAACAGGACTACGACCGGCCCTACGCGTTCCATTACCGCGACTTCGTCATCAAGGCACTCAACAGCGACATGCCCTATGACCTGTTCGTGAAATGGCAGCTCGCGGGAGATGAATACGAGCCACATAACCCGATGGCGCTCGCGGCGACGGGCTTCCTCGGCGCAGGCGTGTTCCCTTCGCAAATCACCGCAAACGAGGTCGAGCGCACGCGCTATGACGCGATGGACGACATGCTCAGCACCACCGGCAGCGCGATGCTCGGGCTCACCATTGGTTGCGCCCGCTGCCACGATCACAAATACGATCCGCTGCCCACGCACGACTACTACCGCATGCTCAGCACCTTCACGACCACGACGCGCATGAACGTGGACGTGCATCCCGATGGTGACGTCACCTCCGCGATCACCACGAAGAAGGCCAAAGACAAGGACACTCCAGCAATACCTGGCTCGACACGCATGATGATCTGCGGTGAAGGCTACGACCCAATCGTGATGCACACGCAGGGCGGGCCCTTCTTCGAGCAAACCTATTTCCTCAAGCGAGGAAGCACCGACATGAAGGACGGCGAGGCCACTCAAGGGTTTCTCCAAGTGCTCAGCAAACCCGGTGGCGAAAAGCGCTGGCAGTGGCAACCACCCAAGGACTCGAAATTCAGCGGGCGACGCCGCACATTGTCGAATTGGATCACGGATGTCGATCAGGGAGCGGGTGTGTTGCTCGCACGTGTGATCGTGAACCGGCTGTGGCAGCATCATTTCGGCACCGGTCTCGTTCCAACCGCGAATGATTTTGGCAAGACCGGCACGCCCTGCACTCAGCCCGAGTTGCTCGACTGGCTCGCGGGTCAGCTCATTGCGAACGGCTGGAAGCTGAAACCGATCCATCGCATGATCCTCAACAGCCACGCATGGCAGCAAAGCAGCGCCCGCGATGCGAAGAAAGAAGCCGCCGATCCGGCGAACGGCCTCTTCATGCGCTTCGTGCCGCAGCGCCTTGAAGCCGAAGCCATCCGCGACTCGTTGCTCGCTGTCAGCGGTCTGCTTGATGACACGATGTATGGTCCCGGAACACGTGATGAGAACAGCAAACGCCGCAGCATCTACTTCAACATCAAGCGCAGCCAGCTCATCGGCAGCATGGTGGCCTTTGACCAACCTGAGCCGCTTGTGAGCCAGGGTGCCCGCCCCACGACCACCGTGGCACCACAGGCGCTCATCCTCATGAACAGCCCGCAGGCCCGCGCTTGGGCTGAAGGACTGGTAAAACGCATCCAAAGCGCGGGCGACGTGCCGAAGCAGATCACCATGGCCTATCGACTCTGTTTTAATCGTGATCCTACAGCCGACGAACTCGCCGCTGGAATCGGTTTTTTGAAATCAGGAGCCACGCTCGCAGATTACTGCCAGGTGGTGCTGAGCTTGAACGAATTCATTTACATAAACTGACATGAACACGCCTTCCTATTCCCGTCGTGAACTTCTCTCCCGCGCAGGAGGCGGCTTTGGCATACTAGCCGCTGCCGCCATGCTCGAACGCGATGCTCAGGCGAATCCCTTTTCGCCCAGGGTTCCTATGCAGGTCGGTGGCAAGGCCAAGTCGATCATTTGGATCTTCACCAACGGCGGCCCTTCGCAGGTCGATACTTGGGACTACAAACCGGAGTTGGCGAAGCGCGATGGGCAGACGCTCGAAGGCTTTGATCCAAAAACGGGATTTTTTCCAGCTTCTGTGGGCGGCTTGATGGCATCGCCGTTTACGTTTAAGCGATACGGACAAAGCGGCACGTGGTGCAGCGATCTTTTTCCAAAGACTGCGATGCATGTGGACAAGATGGCCTTCATCCACTCGTGCTGGACGGATTCGAACAACCACTCGCCCGCGCTGTTCAAGATGAACACGGGCAACACGCGCATGGGTTATCCCTGCGTTGGCTCGTGGGTCACGTATGGACTCGGCAGCGAGAGCGATTCGCTGCCCAGCTTTGTGGTGATGAGTGATCCACTGAATCGTGGCCTGCCGAAAGGCAGCTCGGCGAACTGGGGCGCGGGCTTTCTCCCGAGTGTGTTTCAAGGAACGTGGTTGAAACCGAGCGGTGCGCCCATCGACAACCTCGCCGTGCCTGCATCGCTCACACCGCCGCGTCAGCGTGCGCAGCTCGATCTGCTGGCGAAGCTGAATCGCGGTGCGCTGGCGGGGTCGGCGATCGAGAGCGAGCTGAATGCCCGCATCGAAAGCTTCGAGCTGGCTTACCGCATGCAGACCTCCGCGCCGGAGGCTTTTGATGTCAAAAATGAGCCGGAGCACATCCAGAAGATGTATGGCGTGAATGAGAAGCACTGCGGCCCCTTTGCCAAGCAATGTCTGACTGCGCGGCGCATGGTGGAGCGCGGAGTTCGCTTCATCCAGCTCTACAGTGGTGGCATGGAGAACCAGCAAAGCTGGGACGGACACAAGGACATCGAGGGCAATCACCGTGGCTTCGCCAACGAGAGCGATCAACCCGTGGCCGCGCTCATCTCCGATCTTGAACAGCGCGGGCTACTGGATCAAACCCTGATCGTGTGGGGCGGTGAGTTTGGACGCCTGCCTATCGCTCAGAAAGGCGCGCAACCGGGTCGCGATCACAATCCGCATGCCTTCACCGTGTGGATGTGCGGCGGTGGCGTGAAAGGCGGTTACCATCATGGCGAGTCCGACGAGATCGGCTTCAAGGCCGCCATCGACAAAGTCAGCGTGCATGACCTGCACGCCACGATCCTTGCCGCCGCCGGACTCGACCACGAGCGCCTTTCGTTCAAGTTCCAAGGCCTCGATCAGCGCCTGACCGGCGTGGAGAATCCCAAGGTGGTGAAACAACTGTTTGCGTGAGATACTTTGAAGCCATGACGCGCAGCCTTCTTGTTTCTCTTCTCGTAGCGACCAACTCACTTTCAGCCGCACCCGCGAAGGTGAAGTTCAATCGTGATGTGCGACCGATCCTGTCGGACAAGTGCTTCTTCTGCCACGGGCCTGACCCGAAAAAACGCGAGGCCGATCTACGGCTGGACGTACGTGAGGCCGCTGTGGAGGCCAAGGCGTTTGTTCCTGGCAAGGCGGAGGTGAGTGAACTGATCCAGCGCATTCTCACTCAAGACCCCGACGATCACATGCCGCCGCCCGAATCCAAACTGGCGGCTTTGACTCCTGCCGAGATCGCGATCCTGAAGCAGTGGATCAATGAAGGCGCTGAATATGAGGCGCACTGGAGCTTCAATTCCCTGAAACCAGAAGCCATCCAAGATCAGAGCATCGACAAGATCGTCAGCACAGGCCTGGCAGAGCGCGGTTTGAAGCTGCAAGCCGAAGCATCGCCAGAGACCTTGATCCGCCGCATCAGCTTCGATCTCACCGGCCTGCCACCCACACCCGAGGAGATCAAGGCCTTCGTCACCGAACATCAATTCGATCCAACCTCCAGCCTCGAGCATCTAGCAACCAGACTCCTCGCCTCCCCTCAATACGGCGAACGCATGGCGGTGGACTGGCTGGATCAGGCGCGCTACGCGGACAGCTACGGCTTTCAGGTGGATCGTGAACGCGACGTGTGGCCCTGGCGCGACTGGGTGGTGAAGGCGTTCAATGACAATCTGCCCTATGACAAGTTCATCACCTGGCAGCTTGCGGGCGATCTACTGCCGAATGCGACGGACGAACAAATCCTCGCGACCGCGTTCAATCGTCTGCATCAGCAGGAGAGCGAGGGCGGCAGCATCGAGGAGGAGTATCGCGTCGAATACATCGCCGATCGTGTGCAGACCGTGGCGACGGCGTTCCTCGGCCTTACCTTCGAGTGCTCGCGCTGCCACGATCACAAGTTCGATCCGATCACACAGAAGGAGTATTATGGGCTGTTCTCGATGCTACAGAACATTGACGAAGCCGGCCTGTATTCCTTCTTCACCCCTTCCCCGCCGACGCCGACAATGATGCTGATGGATCAACCCGCGAAGGACAAAATGGCGGCGCTGAAAGCGAAGGTGGTTGAGTTGGAAAAATCGAACATCGCAAAGCCACTCACGAAGCCCAAGCTCGATCAAGGCGAGATCGCGCATTTCACCTTCGATGGTCTGAACGGCAACAAGCTGGCCGATGCCTTGCATCCATCTCCACCTCCTACGCCTCAGCCCAAGCCCGAAACCAAGGACAAAAAGAGCACGCAGGAGGAAAGCCCAGATGATCCTGCGGCCACACTGAAGGGGGAGAACAAACTCGTGCCGGGCAAGATCGGCAACGCGGTGCAGTTCACCGGCGATGACGCTGTGGACACGCCCGTCGGCAATTTTCAGCGGCATGAGCCGTTCAGTGTCTCGCTCTGGCTGCAAACGCCGGATCTGAAGGAACGTGCCGTCGTGTTTCATCGCTCACGCGCCTGGACAGATGCGGCGAGTCGTGGTTACGAGCTGTTGATTGAAGAAGGAAAACTCAAATGGTCGCTGATTCACTTCTGGCCGGGCAATGCGATCTCGATTCGCGCCAAACAGCCGCTGCCGATCAAAGAATGGACACAGGTGGTCGTGACTTACGACGGCAGCAGCCGTGCGACTGGCCTGCGGCTGCATGTGAACGGTCAACTGGCCGAGGTGGAGATCATCCACGATGCGCTGACGAAAACCATCCAGGGCGGCGGCGGCGACAACATCAGCCTCGGCGAGCGGTTTCGTGATCGCGGCTTCAAAGGCGGATTGATCGACGATTTCCGCGTGTTCAATCGCGATTTGTCCTCTGATGCCAGTGCGAATGAGGCATTGAGCAAGGCGCGGGCGGAGTTGTTCGCTTATCAAGACGCACAGAAGGAGATCATGGTCATGCGTGAGATGCCGCAGCCGAAGAAGGCGTATGTGCTGACTCGCGGCGAGTATGACAAACGCACAGAGGAAGTCGGACCGGTGACGCCAGCGTTCCTCTCGCCTTTTCCAAAAAATGCGCCCCTGAATCGCCTCGGCTATGCACAGTGGCTCACCGCGCCGGATCATCCGCTCACGGCCCGCGTCACGGTGAACCGCATCTGGCAGAGTTTGTTTGGTCGTGGTTTGGTGAAAACAGCGGAAGACTTCGGCAGCCAGGGCGAGCGGCCATTGTATCCCGAACTGCTCGATTATCTAGCGGTGAAATTCATCCAAAGCGGCTGGGATTTGAAGGCACTGGTCAACGAGATCATGCAGAGCCAAGTCTATCGCCAGCGCAGCATCGCCGATGCCACCACGATGGCAGATGACCCCGAAAACCAATGGCTCGCTCGCGGTCCGCATTTCCGCCTGTCTGCCGAAATGATCCGCGACAACGCCTTGGCCGCCGCAGGGTTGCTGAAGCTCACGATGGGTGGACCGCCGGTGTATCCCTATGAAATGACGGAAGCGTTCAAACCCGTGGGCCCGAGTGCAGGCGATGCGGTGTATCGCCGCAGCCTCTACACCAACTGGCGCCGCACCAGCCCACCGCCTGCGATGGTGGCATTCGACGCACCGAGACGTGCTGTGTGCATTTCGAAACGCGAACGCACCGACTCACCGCTCCAAGCGCTGATCCTGCTCAACGGCGTGCAGTATGTGGAAGCCGCGCGTGTGCTCGGCGAGAAACTGCATCTCGAAGCGAAGGGCGATGTCAGCAAAATGATCGAAATCGGCTTTCTGCGCTGCCTGAGCCGCAAGCCCGATGCGAAGGAGATGCAAATCTGCACCCAGCTTTATCAGGAGCAGCTCGCGCACTTCAAAGCTGTGCCCAAGGAAGCGGAGGAACTGCTCAAAACGGGGAATGCAAAGCACGACGCTACCATTCCACTTCCCGAAGCCGCTGCAGCAGCCGTGCTGGCTCAGGCGTTGCTGAACCATGATGCTTGCATCGTTAAACGTTAATCACTCGATCTTCATGAACACCTCAACTGCCATGTTTGACCGCCGTTCCTTCCTTAACCGCTTCGGCATGGGCTTGGGCGGCATCGCCTTGTCGGAGATGCTCGCACAGGGAGCAACACCTGCGGATCATGGCGTGATGGGCGGCACCCATCATTTCGCGAAGGCGAAGCGCATCATCTATCTGTTCATGTCGGGCGGACCATCGCATTTGGATCTGTTTGATCACAAGCCGCTGCTCAACAAGCGCAACGGCGAGCAGCTTCCTGATTCGGTGCGTGGCACGCAGCGGCTGACGGGGATGTCGGGGAATCAGTCGTCGATCCCGATGGTGGGATCGCCGTTCAAGTTCACGCAGCATGGGCAGGCAGGCGGTTGGTTCAGCGAGCTGCTGCCGCACACGGCGAGCATCGCGGATGACATCTGCGTGGCGCGGTCGATGTTCACGGAGTCGATCAATCACGGCCCGGGCGTGACGTTTTTCCAAACCGGATCGCAGATCGCTGGGCGGCCTAGTTTCGGCTCATGGCTGAGCTATGGACTGGGCGCGGAGAATGCGAATCTGCCATCGTTCACGGTGCTGATCACCAAGGGCAAGGGCGGGCAACCGCTCGGCTCGCATCTGTGGGGCAGCGGCTTTTTGCCGACGAGGCATCAGGGTGTGCTGTTCCGTGCAGCAAAAGATCCGGTGCTATATCTCGGCAATCCGGCGGGCGTCAGCGCAGACAGCCGCAGGTTGATGTTGGATCGTTTGAAGGAGCTGCATGAGCATCAGTTTGAAGGAACGCCCGATGTGGAGATTCAGAACCGCATTGATCACTATGAAATGGCCTTCCGCATGCAGACGAGCATCCCGGAAGTGACCGATCTGAGCGAGGAGCCACAGCATGTGCTGGACAGCTACGGGCCGGATGTGAAGACGCCGGGCACCTTTGCGGCGAACTGCCTGCAAGCGCGGCGGCTCGCGGAAAAGGGCGTGCGTTTCATCCAGCTCTACCATCAGGACTGGGATCATCATGGCGGACTGCCGGGCGCTTTGCCAAAACTGTGCAAAGAAACCGACCAGCCCGCCGCCGCGCTGATCAAAGATCTCAAACAGCGCGGCATGCTGGATGACACGCTCGTCGTCTGGGGCGGAGAGTTCGGCCGCACGGCGTATTGCCAGGGAAAAATCAGCACGAACTTCGGTCGCGATCATCATCCACGCTGCTTCAGCGCCTGGTTTGCCGGTGGCGGCATCAAGGCGGGTTCCGTGTATGGCGAAACGGACGACTTCGGCTACAACACGATTAAGGACGGCCTGCACATCCACGATTTCCACGCCACGCTGATGCATCTGCTCGGCATCGACCACGAACGACTGACGTACAAGTTTCAGGGCAGACGCTACCGGCTCACGGATGTGCATGGGCACTTGGTGAAAGGAATCTTGGCGTAGAGCAAGCGTCCCGCTTGCTCAAACTGCAACCGGGACGGTTGCACTACGACTCGAAAGCGTGTTGATTCACCTTTCCATGAGCCAAAGCAGAACCGCCAAGCAGCACCGCAAAACCGCCGAGACGGACATTGAGATCGAACTCAATGTCGATGGGTCCGGCCAAGCACAGATCGACACGGGTGTGCCGTTCTTTGACCATATGCTGACGCTGTTCACCAAACACGGCCTGTTTGACCTCAAAGTGAAGGCCGTGGGCGACATTGAGGTGGATTATCACCACACCGTCGAGGACGCCGGCATCGTGCTGGGCAACTGTTTCCGCGAAGCGCTGGGCAACAAAGCGGGCATCGTGCGCTATGGCTTCTGGCTGCTGCCGATGGATGAAACGCTCGCTGAAGTCGCGCTCGACCTCAGCGGTCGGTCCTTTCTCAGCTATCACGCGCCTGAAGGTGTCGAAGCCATCGGCGGCGTGAACCGCTTCAGCTACCAGCTCGTTGAAGAATTCCTCCGCGCCTTCGCGTCCAGCCTGCTGGCTACGCTTCACGTCGAAATCCGCCGTGGACGGGACGCCCACCACATGGCGGAGGCGATTTTCAAAGGTCTCGCCCGCGCGCTGGACGCTGCCACGAAGCATGACCCGCGCGTCACCGGCATCCCCAGCACAAAGGACGTTCTGTGATGAAGCTCGGTGTGCTGGATTATGGCGCGGGGAACCTGCGCAGCGTGTTGAATGCCTTCGCGGCCATCGGCGCGCAGGCGAGTCTCGTGACGAAGCCTGCGGACTTCGCTGACATCGACGTACTCGTGTTTCCCGGTCAGGGGGCGTTCGGGGATTCCGTGCGCATTTTGAAGGAAACGGAGCTGTGGGAGCCGCTGCGGGCGTGGTTGCAGGCGGAGAAGCCGTATCTCGGCATCTGCCTCGGCTATCAGCTTTTGTTTGAGAGCAGCGAGGAGTGCCCCGGCGTCGAAGGACTGGCAGTGGTGAAAGGAAAAGTGCGTAAATTCGCTGCGGGCAGCGGTTTGAAGATCCCACACATGGGCTGGAACGTGGCGCAGTGGGAAACCAGCCAGGCGGCCGTGTGGGACAGCCTGCCCAACCCGACGCACATCTACTTCGTCCACTCCTATTATCCCGAGGTGGAGGATGAATCGCTAGCGCTGTGCCGCACCGACTATGGCGTGAGCTTCATCAGCGGCATCGCGAAAAAGAACCTCGTGGCAGTGCAGTTTCACCCGGAGAAAAGCCAGGAGGCGGGGCTGACACTATTACGCAATGCGTTGAAGGTGCTCGAATCCTGATCGCAGCGTGCAAAGCCCGTCTTCCCACCTCAGGGCGGCGGTAGCGGCACATCATTCACCGGTGCCGCACTGGGAGCGGAAGAAGGAGGCGGCAGGATGGGATTCGGCGGTTGAAAAGCACGCACCGCTGGACGTGATGGATTGGCTGCGGGTGCAGCCTGCGTGGGGATCACCGCACGCTGGACCACTTCGGCCTGCTGGGCGTAGGGATCGCCGAAGCTGACCCAGCCGACTTGATCGCCCTTCTGCAATTGAATGCGGGTCTTGTCCACGCTGGCACCGGGCCTCACCGACCGAATCTTGACGCCCAGTTCATTTTCCGAGCTGATGTGCGCCTCCATCACCTGAGAGGTGGTGCGATCCACCAGCACGGCCACGACCGCGCCATCAATCTCGTAGATGCCGGAGAGGCTGAGGTTGTCGGCAAAGTTTGGGCCGGAGGGGGCATCCGGTGAGGGCAGATCGCGCGTGGTGAAGATTGAGCGCTCCCACAGCGAGGCGAAATGCTCCAGCTTTGGAAACGACACGGGCGCGTCATCTTTCTTCGCCTCCTGCGCAGACACACAAGTAACGATCATCACCCAACTAAGAATGGCGAACTGAAAACGAAAGGCATTCATGGCGTGTTGGTTTTGGTGACCTTGGGCGCGGATTTCTCGCGGTAGAACTGCGTGAACTCGACTTCAGCGTGAACAGTCTTGTTCGTGCCGCTAGGATTGATTTGCAGGCGGCTGATGCCGAGGAAGGACTGCGGTTGCTGCAAGGCATACAGCCATGCAAAAAGCGCCTGCTCCGGCACACCGGTGAGTGTGATCTTCACCGCCGCTTGATCAAAATAACCCAGCTCCTCCTCCAGCGGCAGGCCATCGACACCGAGCGCCTTCGCAGCTTCGAGGAATTCCTTACCGCCGATGGTGAGACCCGCCTTTTCAGCATCACTGCTGATCGTTTCGAGCATCTTGGCCGAGGCTTCCTGGCGGCTGGTGAAGTTCGGGCAGTGTTCCTCCAACCAGCCATGCCGGTCCGCCCAGTCTGCGCCTTGTGAGACGGAGAGATTCATGCCCGCGAGGCGGTCGCGCAGCACTTCGTTCTCCGCGCGGATCGCCATGTAATTGTTAAAGGCAAACGTCAGTCCGCCGCCGCCCACGATGAGCAGGAACATCACTGCGAAGACGCTGAGCAGCACTTTTTCACTCTTCTTCATTCGCCGAGCCCTCCTTTCATCTCAAAGGTGGCACTGTTGTCGCTGGCAATGACCGGCGGTGGGCCATCCAGCGCAAATCTGGCCAGCGGCTCAATGTTTTTGAGTTCCTGCGTGTATTCTAGCGCCAGCGAGGCGCTGGGCATACGGCCGCGAATACTCAGGCGCTCCGGCGTCCATTCCCAATGCGTGATGCTGGCCTCTTTCGATGACTCCGGCTCCATGCAGTGCAGCAGCACCTGCTGTGGCCAGGTGGCGGGGTCCACGGCGGGCGCGGCCTCTTGCCAGGCTTTTTTGTGGTCCATCACCCGTTCCGCACGCGGGGAGAGGATGGCGACTTTTTCCCGGAGCATGTGGCGCTCCTGCAACGCGAGCGAGGTCAGCGTGGCGACCAGCGTGATCGCAGCGGCTAGCACCGCGCCTGCGGTGAGCAGCATGAAGCGGCTTTTTGACCGGCGTGACTGGCTCTGCCGTTCCAGCGTCACATCTTCCGGCATCAGCAGGCTGAAGCCGCGCTCCGGCATCGTCGGCGCAGGCATGTCGCTACGGTAGGCAGGCAGACCGGTGATGCGCTGGATCTGCGCACTGTCCCCGTCCTGCACCCAGAGCACGATGCACTCGATACGGCCCAGCACGCGCTGAAAGCTGAGCTGGAGGCAGATGTTGTTCAGCTCACTGAGCGCATGCTCGTCCAGCCGGTTGGCGGACAATGGCGTACAGTAGATCAGCTCCGTGCCGCTGGTCACGGCGACGACGAGGCGGTCCAACTCGCGGAAAATGGTGAGGCTGTTTTGCACCAGCGGATAGCACAGCGCATGCAGCGTGACCTCGTCCGGAAGCCGGGCAAAGTCGCTGAGCGGTGTCAGCTGGTCTTTCAGCGCGAGCACACGCACCAGATGCGCGCCGTCCTTCTCACTGATGCTGCGGCTTTGCACAGCGGACTCGTCCTCACCGGCTTTCACGCCCATGCGTTCGAGATGCAGCAGCGCCATGCTGCGCAGGTGCTCGCGCTCGCCTTTGAGCCAGGCGGGCAGCAGCCAAAAATACGAGGCGGGCAGCGCCAGCACGCGGCGCTGCGCGTCCTTGCCAAACGCGGCCCCGGCCGGGCCTTGCTCGGCGCGCAGTTGGCATGACGCGCCCTCCACGCCGGTCCAGCTTTGCCAGACCTTCGCGGCGGGGAGCAGCAGCTCGCAGGTGGGTTTACGTGTCTTTGCCATGAGCAGGAATTTCGCCGCGCCAGATCGCCTGGCCGTTTTGAGTGATGAGAATGAGCTTACGTTGCAGCGGCCCGAACGCGCCGACGCTCTCAATGCGGCGGATCGGACCCGCGAACTGAATCCACTGCGTGAGCTGCGCCACGACCTGCGGATGAAACACGCCGAGCATCTGTGCCACCTGCGGCACGCTGGCCAGCCGTTGGTCATCCTGCGTGCGCAAAGCTCCATCGCGTCCGGCGCGGAAGGTCAGCAGCGGCTGCACGCGCTCCATCGGCACATCGGCGAGCAAGGAGATGAGTTCGGGACGCGCGTCGTTCACATCCACGCGGCCATCGCCGAAGACGGTGAACCACTCGCGCCAGTCAGGCCGCTCCGCGTTCACGCTTTCCATGCCGCGCACGTTGAACATTTCCTCGACTTCCTTGAACGGGCGATTGAACGGCATGCCGCTAAGACCAAACTTTTCGTACTCGCGTTTTTCCGCGCCGTTGAGGCTGACGTTTTCGTCCGCATCCACCCAGTCCTTCAGCGCGTCGCACAGCGCGGCCACAAATTCGGGCTTGAAGCCCCAGCGCGTGAACAAGCGGCGCAGCAGCACCTTGTCACCGGTTTGCAGGAGATGATTGATGTTCAGCCGCGCTTCCTCGGAGACGAGCGTGACGTTGTAGCTACCGCCGTCACTGGCGCTGAAATGCAGCAGCGGATCATCCTGCTGGATCGCCGGATGCCGGGCCACTTCGATGCCCATTTCCGCATAACGCTTCGCAAAAATCCGCCCGCGCATTAACCGCGTGAATTCCGTGTCCGCCTGCAATGCCTTCGCACCCGCAAACATCACCATGCCGAGCACCGCGATCATCCAGAACACCGCGATGAGGGCGGAACCGCGCTGCAATGACGAATGACGAATGGCTAATGACGAAGAAATGACGAAACCACGCGGCAGCGTCTTGGAGTGCGGTGGGAAGCGTAGCGCCACACCGCTTTCGACGGCAGGATTCAAATTGGCCTCTCTAATCGCACTCGAAAGCGGCGTCACAGCCGCCGCAGTCCAAGACGCTGCCGCGACAAAGCCAGTGCCTAATCTTGTCGATCGGCTGGCTTTATCTAGGGTCATTGGAACATGATTCGTCATTCGAAATTCTGGTTTCGTCATTACGGCACAGAAGCCGCCGGTGGCTGCGCTTGCGGTACGCTCACCTGCGCCAGGTCATTCGCGATCCAAAACGTGTACTCATGCTCCCGTGGGTCGGCGGTGAAGGCGAACTTGAGTTTCATAAATAGCGGCGGCTGCGGACGCTTTTTGGTGTCCCAGCTCGTGAACCACTGCTTCTCCTCCGGCTCGTAAAACTGCCATTGCATTTGTTTGAGGCCGTCGAGGATCGGCAATTCGGCCAGGGTGGTGAATTGGTCCGGCGTGCGGGCTTTTTCAGCGCGTTTGAGGTGCCGGACGATGAGACTGAGGTCTTTGCTGCCTTTGTTGCGCACCACGCCAAACTCGACGGCGTCAGCATGCTTGAGGGCACGATCCCACACGAACGGCATCGGCCCACCGAGGATGAACAGGTTGCCAGAAGCTCCACGCGCTGCTTTTTCGACAGCAGCGCTGAGCTGGATGCCCGGCGGCATGGTTTCGAGGTAGTCACGCCATTGCGTGACGAAGTTGCTGATGCGTGTCTCGGCGATGCGCGCATCGCTCATGGATTTACCGAGCTGCATGGTGCCGTTCGCGATGCCATACACGCCGCCCAGCAGTAGGCCGATGAGGGCCATGGCCAGGATAACTTCGAGCAGCGTGAACGCGGCCTTAGATCGGGCTGTGGGGCGAATACACATAGGTTTCCATGCTGCGTTTCATGCGCCGCGCGCGCCCGTCAGTGATCCATGCTTCGGCGCGGATGCGAAACATGTGGTCGAGCTCGACCTTGTCCTTGGTGATGAGTTTGATCTTCTCAATCGAGGCGCTGGCATCAATGCCGTCGGCGGTGGGATTGAAGCTGATGCTGGTGGCCTTTAATTCCGGCTGATGCGCCACTTCTGCGAGCACTGACTCCAGCACCCGCAGCACCTGCGCCTCCTGCCGTGCCAAGGTCGTCGTCTTCGCGATGGCCTCAATCGCCCGCGTCATGCCAACGGCAACCAGCGAGAACAGCGCAAGCGCGAGGATGATCTCCAACAACGCAAAGCCGCCGACAGAACGCGACAGCGTCTTGGAGTGCGGTGGGAAGCGCAGCGCCACACCGCTTTCGAAGGTGGCAAGCGTGATCGAAGACGCCACAGTGCTCGAAAGCGGCGTCACAGCCGCCGCACTCCAAGACGCTATCGCGCTGGCGTGGCTCCGTTCGTGCTGTGAATGGGTCTTCATCCTTTGACCTGAATGGATTTGCGTTTCGCGCAGGCGGTGAGCGGATCGAAGCCGATCTCGATCTGGCCACCGGCACCGCTGACGCGGACTTCGATGGGTTCGCAGATGCCGCTGGGGCTGAACTCCCAAGCCTCGCCGCGCTTTGGAGAGCGGAAGTTGGATTCACCGACACGGCGGACCTGCAGCATGCCGCTGAACTCCGCGCTGGTGCCAAAAGCACCGGCGGAAAGCTCCATGCGCACGATTTGCTGAGTATTGAGCGCCTGGAGCAGGTTTTGCCTCGCGGTGGTTTCGATGATGGCTGCTGCACGCCGCAGCTTGTCCTCATCTCGCACGCCTGAGATGCTCAGTACGGCCACGCCGATGACCAGCACGGTGATGGTCATGGCGAGGATGAGTTCGATCAAGGTGAAGCCCGCTGCGCGGGAATGACGAATGCCATGCTGCCGCAGCATGGTTTGATTGCGATTCGTGATGGAACGGAAATTCGTCATGATCCTGACGGGCTGAAGCCCGAACTACAAACTCAGAGGTCCCAGTTGCCGATGTCGTCGGCGTTTCCTTCGATGCCGTCCGAACCGGCGGAATAGACATCGAAGCCGCCTTTGTCTTTGGCACCGGGGCGGCGGTAGTGGTAAGGATTGCCCCAGGGATCAAGGAGCGTCTTTTTCAGCTTGGCAGTCCAGCTTTGCGGGGCGGGACGGGAGCCGGGCTTTTCCACCAGCGCGGCGAGGCCTTGCGCACTGGAGGGCAGGAACATGTTGTCGGTCTCGTAGCTGCGCAGGGCGGCACTGAGGGTGGTGAGATCGCCTTTAACGCGAGTTTTTTTGCCGGAATCGAGCACGCCGGTGAGCGAGACGATGCCTGCGCCGACCAGGAGGGCGACGATGCCGAGGACGAGGACCATTTCGACCAACGTGAAGCCGGACGACTGCGAGTTTTTGATGTGCGTGTGTTTCATGTGCGTGGGATGGATTGAATCATTTGTTCATGCTGGAAATGGTCTGGAAGATGGTGGTCATCATGAGGTAGGCCATGATGCCGACCATGCCGGCCATGAGGCAGACGATGAGGGGCTGGATGAGCGCGGCGAGAGTGTCGATTTTTTTGCTCAGTTCGCGGTCGAAGCGCTCGGCAGCGCGGGTGAGCGCGGCGGGCATGTCGCCGGTCTGCTCACCGATGCTCACCATGTCGATGAGCAGCGGTGGGAACTGGGCACTGCGGTCGAGTGCGCGGGAGAGCGCGACGCCTTCGCCAACGTTGCGCATGACGCCTTCAAACTCCAAGCGCAGGAAAGGATTGTCTGTGGCCTGATGTGTGAGCTGCATGGCCTGCACCATCGTGAGGCCGTTGCCCAGCAGATTGGCCATCGTTTCGAGGAACTGGACGTAAAAACGTGCGCGAAAGATGCCACCGAAGAGCGGCAGACGCAGTTTGAACCACGCCCACGGAATCGCGGACTCAGGGCGAGCGATCCACGCCTTGCCAAGAATGTAAGCGACGATGCCGCCGAGAATGAGCATCCACCATGTTGCTTTGAAGGTGTCGCTGATCTTGAGAATGACCTGCGCGGCGAGCGGCAACGAACCACCGGTCGAATCGAGCATCTCGGTGAGTTTCGGGATGAGATAAACGACAAACAGCAGCGTGACGGAAACGGCGGCGACGACAAGGAAGGCGGGATAGAGCAGCGCGGAGAGCACTTTCGATTTCAGCGCCTGCAAGGAACGCATGTACTGCGCCTGCCGCTTCAAAATGGTGCTGAGCGAACCGCTGGCCTCACCAGCAGAAACAAGCGCGCAAAACAGATTGCCAAAGCTCGGACTGGTGGCGGCAACGGCCTTGGAAAAGGCCATGCCATCGCGCACTTTGCCACGCAGCACGGTGGCGAGCGTTTTGATGCCGGAAAGCTCACGGCGGCGTTCCATCGTGGCGAGCGCAGGCTCAAGCTGGATGCCCGCGCCGACGAGATCGGCGAGTTCTTCGATGAAGAGCACGACCTGTGCGAGCTTGAGCTTGATCGGGCCGCTGATGGTTTCAGCGGCGGCTGTCGCAGCGCTTTTGGCGCTGGTGGATTTTTTCACTTCACCCGCAGCTTCGAGCTTGATGGGCTGGATTTTTTTCTTCCCGAGCAGCGCAAAAGCCTCGCCCCGATCCGACGCGGTGAGTTCGCCGGAGATGAGACCAGCGGGGCCTTGGGCGCTATAGGTGAAGGTGGGCATGTGGGAATGACGAATGACGAATGACGGAGGATTAAGCGGCGAGGAGGGCGAGTGGGGCTGGGGTGGTGATCGGCGCGGCTTGCTGGCGCTCACCGGTGGCGGTGACGGAGAGGACTTCCTCAACGGTAGTTTCACCGGCGAGAACTTTTTGGAAGCCGTAGCCGCGCATGGGGATATAGCCGTCCTTCATCGCCTGTTTGTGGAACTCGGCGGGATGGGCGCGGCTGTTGATGAGATGCTGCAAGGCGTGCGTGACGAGGCAGACCTCGTAAATCGAGAGGCGACCCTGGAAGCCGCTGCCACGGCAGGCTTCGCAGCCAACCGCTCGCATGATCTGCCCCGGCAAATGCGCGGGGAAACCGATGGTACGCAGGTAGCTTTCCTCGACATCGGCAGGTGCTTTGCAATGCGGGCACAGTTTGCGCACCAGTCGTTGTGCAAAGAAGGCCCGCACGGCGCTGCTGACGAGGAAGGGTTCTACACCCATGTCGATGAGTCGCGTGATGCCGCCGATGGCGTCATTCGTGTGCAGCGTGCTGAATACGAGATGGCCGGTGAGCGCAGCACGCACCGCAATCTCGGTAGTCTCCAAATCGCGCATTTCGCCGATCATCACGACGTTCGGATCACCGCGTAAAATGCTGCGCAAACCTGCGCCAAAGGTGAGACCGATCTCCGGCTTCACGGCGATCTGCACGATGCCGGGCATCTTGTACTCCACCGGGTCTTCGATGGTGACGATGCGGCGGTGTGTTTGATTGAGATCCGTGAGGAAGGCGTATAGCGTGGTGGATTTGCCGCTGCCAGTCGGGCCGGTGATGAGGATGATGCCGTTGGGCAGCTTCAATAGTTCATCGACGACGGGGCGGATGTTGTCGGTGAAACCGAGGCGGTTCACTGTGACATTCTGCTGCGCCAGCAAGCGTAGGCTGATGCTTTCGCCTTCCACCGAGGGAATGGTGGCGACGCGAACATCAATGGCGATGCCGTCGAGTTCGAGATTGATACGACCATCCTGCGGCAGGCGTTTTTCGGCGATGTCGAGGTGCGCCATGATTTTCAAGCGCGCGATCACGGATGCCTGGAGCGATTTGATGTTCTCCGGCACGGCGAGTTCTTCGAGCCTGCCGTCAATGCGGTAGCGAATACGCAGGCGATCCTGCTGCGGCTCCACATGGATGTCCGTGGCGCGTTGTTCGAGGCCACGGCGGATGATTTGATTCACAAAACGCACCACGGATGCCTCTTCGTCTTCGGGTTCGTCGAGCACGGTGACTTCATCGCGTAAATCCTCCGCGCCCCAGTCGGCACGGCCGCGCAGAATTTTCTCAAACGTGTCCGCACCGAGACCATAGAGTTTTTGCAACCCTTCCACGATGCGCGTGCGCTGCCCCACATGCCAGACGACTGGCATGGCGAGGCTGGCGGCCACCCGCTGATGCGCGACGAGGCTCAGCGGGTCAAACGTGGCGATGTGCAGCGTGCGAGCGACCTCGGTACCGTCTTCGCTTTTCGTTTCCTCGGTGAAAACGGGCAGCAAACGGTGCCGCAGTGCGATTTCCGCTGGCAGCATGCGGCGCATGCCCTGCTCTGTCGGTTGATCCTCGTCCTGCGGTTCCCACCACGACAGATTGAGAGTTTTGGCCAGCGCCATGAGGAAATCCCGCTCCCGCACGCCCTCGCAATCCAGCACGGCATCCACAAAGGAAGTCTGATTGAAACACGCCTCCTCCACCGCCTGCCGCACGGCAGGGAGATCAGCGCAGCCCGAGGCAACGAGGATTTGATCGATGAGAGGGAGCATGAGGGCAGAAGCGGCCAGTTTGACCTGATAATAGCATATATTTATGTTTTTTCATAAAAATGGCAATTTTTTAATACTTCTAAACCATTCGGAGAGGCGAAAAATCAGTGAAGCACTCGATTTGCGACCTCTACCACCTCCAACAACCTGCTGGTCAGCAGGTGCTACTTCGCTGCTTTGATCTGACCCACCATCGCATCTAGCGAGCCGTTCTAGATGGCGATCGCGCCTTTGGGGTCGATGAGATAGAGCGTGGGAAAATTGCGCGGGTTGTAGAGGGTGGTGTTGGGGCCGCTGCTGGTGTTGTCCAGCCAGTTGCGGAACGAGACCTGGTAATCGGCGAGTGCTTTCTTCGCCTCCGGCTCAATGTCGGTGTTCACCCCGAGCACGACGGCGTTGTGCTCTTTGAGCTGCGCAGCGGTTTGATTCATCAGCGGCAGCAGGCCGTGGCAGGCATGGCACCAGCCGCCCCAGAAGATGATGATGACGTGTTTGCCCCGGTAATCGCTGAGCTTGAAGCTGACGCCGTCGGCATCTTTACCCTCGATTTCCGGGGCTTCACAGCCGGGCTGCAAATTGGTCATTTCAAACAGCATCTTCGCAGCGGAATCGGCGAGCTTGAAGCCCTGGACCGTCACATCGGCATAGTCCGCGTTGAGCTGCTGAAAGTACTCCAACGACTTGTCCTTCGAGGCTTCGCCCGAAACGCGATCAGCGGAGGCATCGAAGTTTTTGAAATGGATCGCACCCAGCGCGTAAAGCGCGGCTGCTTTCTCCTCGCGATGCGTGTTCTGCGCGATCACGGCCTGGAGCATCGGCTCAGCGGGCAGGCCGTGGTATTCGAGCTGCTTCACGGCGGTGGCGATGCCCGCGCTGCCAGCGAAGGTAGTGCCGAGCATTTCCAGCGCCTCCTGCCCCTCAGGAAAGCTAGCGGCACCGGTGACCAGCCATGATATCCCCTGCACCGCCCCCGGTTGGTCCAAATTCGCCTGCACCAGCTTCATCATGCGCGTGGCGTACGGGCCGGCGCTGGGAATGCTGGCGCGGAACTGGTTTTTCTCCTCCTCCGTCGCGGCGGCGATGAGCTTGAGCGTGTTGGCAGGCACGGAGTTTTCGTACTCATCAATGATGCCACGAATCTCGGTGGCAAGCGGTTCAGCGCAGGCGTGAACAGCGGCAAGCAGCATCAAAAACAAGAATCTCATGGCGGGTCAGCACGAACGACGCCGTGAATGTGAGAGCAGCCCCAGCAGACCGGCGGCACAGCACAGCAACAGGCTGCTAGGCTCCGGCACGATCATGAAGGATGAATAGACGTTGTCATAAAAAATCACCGGCGCGCCATAGTCCTCGGTGTGCGTGTTAAGCGAAAACGTCTGCGCTGGCAGATAGGTGTCGGGTGCCTCCACACGATAGACCACGCCGTCCGTGAGACCCGCGAGGGAGATATTGAAGCCACCGGCGCTGTTGCTGAAGCCGCTGGCGACGAGGATGCCGGTGAGATCATTGTAAACATGGATCGCGCTGCCCACCACGCCTTCCCCAGGAGTGTAGAAGAGATCGGCGGCGATGGTGTCCAGATAAACCGAGCCGGTCAAAATGGCGTCGGAGATGTAGTTCACGCCATCAAAGCGGAACTCCGTCGCGAAGTGCTGGGTGACGACATACGGCCCAATGGCCGCCACGTTGCTGCCAGGAATCGCGGTGGATTGAAACCCGATGCCGATCTCCTTGAAGGCAGCGTCGATCAGCACCTCGCGATGACCTGCCGGATTTTGAATGCCATTGCCGAAGCCGGGGCTGGCTCCATTGCCGTCGCCCCAGTCGATCACAAACGCGCCATGGCCGTGCGTGATCGTCTGCGTGGAGGCAAAGAGGTTTTCGCCCACTTCCAGCCAGTTGTTGCTGTAGCCGCCATTCACCACCCGCTGGGACAAACTGAGGCCATCCAGCGTGTGCGACTGCTGATCCGCGCTGACCATGAGATTGGAATATTGGGTCGCGGAGTTGTTCAAGGCGCTGTTCCAGGCCACCGGCGGTGCCGAGGCGAGGCCGGAAAACTGCGCGGTCAGATCGGCGGCGCTGGTGCCGAAAAAGTTCAGCGCATTGGCGATGGCGGCGTCATTGGACTTGGGCGAATCCCACACACCAAGCGCGGAAAAATTCACCAGCTTGTCCAGCTCCGTCTGTGGACTGCTGCGGAAGCGATTCACCAGCTCCAGCCAGTACTGCTGCTCTGCGCTGGGATCGGCAGCATGCACATTTCCCAGCGCCAGCAGCCCTAACAGCCCCGGCAGCATGCAGGCACGGCAGAGACGCCAGCGGAAGGCGGGCGAAGCAAGCGAGGCTAAGGAACTCGGACAAAAATAAATCGCCAATTGGTTAAGTAATGTTAATAGTCTGGATGGAACTCACCATCACCACACAGATGCAGGAAATTTGGAAGCAGACGCTGGCGAAGCTCATTGGGGCAGACC
>Ga0209702_10002586_pt1 | contig 31142 bp, 23 predicted proteins | sample FRY01_FD_187210 | JGI IMG/M metagenome (GOLD analysis project Ga0209702, IMG submission 187210) | Freshwater microbial communities from Lake Fryxell liftoff mats and glacier meltwater in Antarctica - FRY-01 (SPAdes) (version 2) | ecosystem: Environmental > Aquatic > Freshwater > Ice > Glacier...
CAAAAGTCCTTTATTAAATTAGTGAAAGTTGCAAAGTTGTTAGGCAACGGAACGATAGTTCCGTTTTGTATTTCAGCAATTGCAATTTTTGTAATAAAAATTCCGTCAATGTATAAATGGAAGTCTAGATAATCGGTAAATATGAGGTTATTTAATGAAGCTCTATAACGGTCAAACTGTTCTTTGTTTCCAGTTTTCTTATCTCCTTCAAGGTCTTTGTCGCCTATGTCTTTCGCTTCAATAAAACCTACTGGAATTTCTTTTTTGGTCAGAATGTAGTCGGGTGCTCCGCAAGATTGTCTTTTTGGCTCGTTGGTCGCCCTGATGTCAGGCACTAAACTTTCTAAAAGTGTTTGCAAGTCGCCACGAAAAGTATGCTCGGTCGCATTACCAAGTTGGTAGCGTTTATTTATGTTGTCAATGTATTGGTCTAATGTCATTTATGCTGTTCTCAAATTTTTCTGTCTAAAGTTAGTTTTTTCTGTCGGTGCGTTTGCAAAAAATGGCTTCCCGTAAAAAACGGGACAGGCTTTTTGGTTTTTTAGCGTTGGCTCGCGTGTCGGGAAAAACCAAATGTGCCATTTGTACGGTCGGCTGTCTTTTTACAATGAGGCATAACGTGTAAATATACGAAACTCCATCAAAGTTGCAATTGGTTTAATTTTATTGTCAAAGTGTTGGCCTGTCATTGTTTTATTAGTTTATATATACAAAATGCAAAATGCGCATTTTTTTGTTTTAAAATACCTGAAGTTATAGTTAAGTTATTAATTTTTACGCTTGCAAATATAATCCTATATCCCAAAAAACCTATCATTCTCCTTTTTTACCCTACATCACGCAAAACCCAACCCAAAACCAAATTATTGCACTCTTGGAGGCAAAAGCCATTAACAATCACAATCCTCGATTGCTATCGTAACCATTACGCCAATTTCAATTAATGAAGCACTAAAACAGGGGCTTTGCTAAATGAAATCGCTTGTTTAGAAAAACTTGTATGAAACAAACTTTGCCAAAAACCATAGTGATGAGCAAACACAACTAACAAATCGGGTTGCATTTCATTTAAGGCAAGTTCCATAGTTTCTTCTTCGCCTAAGCCAAGTTTTTGAATCATTTGAATTGGATTTTCTCCAAACAAGTTTTGAATATTTTGTTTAAAAACTTTTGAGTTTTCTAAAACCGTATCATCATAATGATTAACATTAATGACTTTGATTTTAGTTGAATCACTAAAACCAAATTCTTTTAACAAGTGTAATTTTTCTGTCTCGTCCGATTTACCATCCCAAGCACAAGCTATTAAATTTAAATTAAACGAATCTGTATTTTCTGGTATTACCAACATTGGTATTTTTATTTTATCTAACAAAGTTGAACAGACATCTCCAAAAATGACTTTGTCGAATCCAGTTCTTTTTTTAACCCCCAAAACCAAAAGAGAAGGATTTAAATCATTCACTTTATCAGCCATTGTTGGAATTAAAAACCCAAAATCGACCATTAAACTAATCTTTAAATTGGGGAAAGATTTTTGTATTTCAGTAATTTCTGCTTGAATTTTAACCCTAGCGCTATCAATTTCTTTTTCCGCAGAATAATCTACCATATTAACAGTTTCCAACATAATAGATGTTGAAATAACATGATAAATAATTAAGCTTTTTGATGTTGAATTGGCAAACTCAGAAATAAGTTTTAGCGCATTGTCAGAACTTGGGCTAAAATCGTGGGCGAATAAAATCGTGTTGTTCATTTTGTATTATAGTTATGTAATTATAGTTGCAAATATATAGAATTAAGATGTTAATAAGGTTTAAAAAAATATTAAATCCTTGATAAAATTCATTCTATAATTGATGGCAAAAATTAACGGCCATGCGGACAACCTCTCAAAACAGAAAACCACGGTTTGATTGGCCCTTAGAAGCGATTTTTTTGCCTTCAAACCCCCGTTTTGGGCTTGTAAATATGCGTTTGGGCGTTGCGAACACCTATTTAGACCCTGCAAGAATTCATTTTATACATTGAATCTTCAATTCCACTTATTAAGTCTTATCAGTCCATTCATTAGGACTTAAAGTTTTCTAATTATGACCTCAATGACATTTAACGGGACTTCGATTCAACTTATTAAGAATTGAATTTCACTCATTAAACCTTTACTTTATTATGCTTAACAAAGATTTACGGTAATTTATAGCTGTTTTTTATTTTCGCAAACCATCAACCATTACACTATAAACCATTACACTATCTAACAAATCTGAATATCTTGTGCAATATTTTAGGGAAATACCCGTTAAATTTGCAATATGTTTAAATACATTCTTTCTTTTCTGGTTTTTTCGATTGTTTTCACCAGTGGTTTTGCGCAAGTTAGCTTTAGCAACGAGCCCACTATTTTTATAGATGAATTTATGGTTTTTATGAAAAAATCTAAAAAAGATGCTGTTTTAAAATCCGTAGAAACATTTTCTCAAAATTGGAAAACCAATAAATTTACCCCCGAACAAAAAAAGTTTATGATTTCTATTTCAAATAACTTGGCATTTAAAAACTTGCCACGCGATCCATATTTTGAAATGATGTTGAGCAATTTGGAGCTTTATTTTGAAAAGAAATTAAACACCCGAATTTTGGCACAATGGCAAGACATAACAAAAGCATTGCTAGAAAAAAGTCCGAAAGATTATTTGTCTTTTTTAGAAAGCATGAACCTTTTGTTTAAAGACAACACATTGGTGCAGCTAAACGGGCAACGATGGTATGCAACCAATAATAATTTTGAAATTACATTTGAAAAGAACAAAGTAGGCATTGTGTTCAAAAACATAGAATTAATTTGTCAAGCTACGGTCGATAAAATAAAAATCCTGAATTGTATTGGCACTTTTTATCCAGGTAAAAATACATGGGTTGGCACACAAGGGCGCATCAATTTTGAGAGAGTGGGTAAGCCAGAATCGGAGGTTTATGTAGAGTTTAAAGACCATCGTTTGAATTTAAACAACTCTGGTTTTTATATCGATTCGGCATTAATGACTTATCCAAAAATTTCGGCAACCAAGCTATTGGGAAAATTAACAGAAAGGGTTTCGCAATCCTCTTCGCCCGAAGAAATAAAAATGTTTAGCTATCCGCAGTTTGTTGCTTATGAACCAAGCATTGAGATTAACGGAATTGTTGGTAAAAGTGCCATTTATAAAGGCGGTTTTTCCATGAGCGGAAATAAAGTGAACAGCCAAAGTTTTGGCAATGGATTGGGCAGCATTACTCTTTTGTATAAAGGAATGCCTATGATTGTTGCCACCTCCGATGCGTTTAGATTGGATTCAAACAAGGTGGTTTCATTGCATGCCGCCATTTCTATAAAAGTGGATACTGGTTTTATTACCCACCCAAATGCGTTGTTTAATTATAATATAGATTCTCAAAAAGTGGTTATTAATAGAAGTAACGAAGGCCTAATGGGAATGCCATTTAGCGATAATTATCATGGTGTTGAAATAGAGTCCGACCAAATAAAATGGACTCAAAATGCACCTTATATTGATTTTGTTATGACCAATAAAAATAGTGCAGCCTTCGTAGAAACTAATTCTTTTTTCAAAAAGTTTTTATTCGATAGACAGCAAGGGGCGCTTAATTTAAACCCTTTAATTAAAATTTATCAATATTGCCGAGAAACAAAGCAAAGATCTTTTTCTGTTCAAGATTATGCTTCTGCTATTCGTTCAAAAAAAGAATATTTGATTCAGCCTCTTATGCGCCTGGCCGATGATGGATTTATTTATTATTTAAAAGACCAAGATTCTATAATTGTTAAAGACAAATTGTATAATTGGAATGCAAACAATGTTGGCTCAAGAGATTATGATATCATCAGGCTGCAAAGTATCATTGGTTCAAAACCCAATATTACCTACAACATAAACACCCACGACTTGAAAATGGAAGGGGTTAGGAAATTTACCTTTAGCGATTCACAAAATGTTGTGGCAGTACCCAATGAGCAATTGGTTGTTTTCAAAAAAGATAAAAACATGGTTTTTTCGGGCATGATGCGTGCAGGTAGAATTGATTTTTATTCTAAGAATTTCAGTTTCAATTACTCGCAATTTCAAATAAATAATACCACAATGGACAGCATGGTTATTTTCTATCCAGATTATAATTCTAACTCGCTGCGCAAAGTGCAAAGTGTGCTTTCAAACACTTACGGAAGAATTTTGATAGACAAACCCAACAATAAATCGGGCTTAAAAGATTATGCAGAATATCCCATTTTTATAGCCGAAAGAGGTTCTGAAATAAACTATGAAAGAGCTGCCACTCACAATTATGCTTATAAAAAAGAAACCTTTAAATTTGAGGTAGATCCTTTTATTTTAGATAGTTTAGATAATTTTACAATAGCGGGTTTTGGTTTCAAAGGGCGTTTGGTTTCCGATGGTATTTTTCCTGTGATGGAAAATACCGCAAGAATACAACCAGATTATTCTTTAGGATTTGTAGATAAAGTGAAATTGCCAATGTATGGTGGAAAAGGAACAGCCGATTTAACCATCAATTTGAGTAATCGTGGGTTTTATGGCAATGGCGATATTATTTATCAAACCTCTATCTCCAAATCGCCCGAATTTTTATTATTACCAGATGCAACCGTGGGCGTAAGCACTAGTTTTAATTTGCCGGAAAGTGCTAAATACCCTTTGGTGGCAGGTTATAATGTAAATACACAATGGTATCCAAAACAAGACAAAATGTTTCAATCAAGCATAGACAGTCATTTTACGGTGTTTAAATCTAAATATGATTTTGAAGGAAAACTAACCCTTTCGCCACCAGATTTGAGAGGCGATGGAAAACTGAAATGGCCAGATGCTGTGTTTGCAAGCAACGAAATGGTTTTTGGTAAAAATAAATCAACGGCTACCAGTTCAAGCATTAAAATCTTTTCTGTTGACCCTGCAAAGTTTGCTTTCGAGAATAACGATGTGAAAGGGGATGTTGATTTTGACAAAAAAGAAGGCAAATTTATTTCCAATGTTTTGGGAGCCTACACCCATTTTCCATTCAATAATTTTTCGTCAAATATGAACGATTACAAATGGGACATGGTGAAAAAAACCATGGAAATGAAACCAAATACACTCATGGCTGCCATAAAACCAATGTTTGCTGGATTGATGCAAAACACCTCAGATAGTTTGAAGTTTGAATGCGCTTACGCAAAATTTGATTTGGTGAATTTTGTCATTAATATGGAAAAAATTCCATACATAGATGTTGCCGATAGTAGGGTTTATCCATTTGCAGGGAAAGCCATAGTGAGGGAAAAAGCAGTAATGGATAGGTTAGATAGTTCGAGAATAGAAGCCAATAAAATAGATAAATTTCACGACATTAAGAATTGCAAAACCACAATTTTGGGAGGTAGTTCACTGGCTTCTTCGGGTTATTACAGATACATAGATAAATATAAAATTGAGCAACCATTATTCATTGATAGTATAAGAATTAATAAAGAAAAAAACTTGGTTGGTTTTGGTAAAATTAGCGAAGCAAAGTTTTTGAAATTAGATAAAAAAATTGCTTTCAAGGGTTTGTATTCTATTAATAGCACTAGAAAACCAATTGATTTTATTGGCTATGTAAAACCTTTGAGCGGATTTGCTTACATCAATAGCCTTTGGATTAGATATAAAAAAGAGGTTGACCCACAAAATGTTGTCATTGATGTTAATGAGCCTCGCGATTTCGACAATAAAAGGCTTTCCATTGGGCTTTATTTTGCAAACGATAGCAACCATGTTTACCCAATGTTGTTTAATTTCAAAAGAAGATACAGTGACCCCGAGCTGCAATCAGACACTGGAATTATGTTTTATGACGATGCGAAAGACGCTTTCTTTATTGGCAACAAAGAAAAACTTCTTGAAAAAGCACTAAAAGGCAATTATATGGAATTGAACGAAAAAACAAAAACGGTGTTTACAGAAGGTGCTTATAATTTTGGTTTTGTTGATCCTAAGGTAAGCTTAAAATCTGCTGGAAACGCAAGTTTCGATCCGAAAGATTCTACTTATCGTTTTAAATTAATGATGCAAGTGAATTTCCCTTACGCGTCTGATATCAATAAGTTGATTGTAAAAATGTTAACAACAGAAGGTTTTGGAACAGCAGCTTCAACTACAAATAATGAATATAACCTAAAAGCAGTGAGCGAGTTAATTAACGACCCGAATGCATCTGAAAAAATAATGAATGGATTAGAGAAAAACGGAATTTTAATACCCGATGCGGAGTTTTCTAATGGTATGGTATTTACGGATGTTGACTTTGCATACAATTGGGTAAGAAGAAAATTTATAGCAGCTGGGCCAATTCAAATGGCTCTTAGCGGTGGCATTGTTGTAAACAAGAAATTTAATACCACCATTGCTTTGGAGAAAAAAAGAGGAGGCGATAAATTATATGTTTATTTACTTGGCGAAAATCAAGAGTGGATTTATTTTGAGTATTCAAAAGGAAGTATGGTCATAGCTTCGAGCAATGCAGAGCTAAATGCAGCGGTTTTATTGGCGGCAGAAAAAGGAGTTGACGAACAGTTTTATTTAAGAGTGGGAACCGAAAGACAAAAGGATAATTTCCTTAAAAGAAATGACATCGAACTAGATGAATAAAACACAATAAAAGCAAAAAAAGAGAAGACATCAATGCCTTCTCTTTTTTTGTAATTTAATTTTAAATGAGCTCGACTAAATGATGGCTTTTCTAATCTTCAATAATTTTTGAATCAAGTTTTCCAATTCGCTTAATGGCAACATATTAGCACCATCACTTTTTGCGTTTTTAGGGTCGGGATGTGTTTCTAAAAATAGACCATCTGCACCTACTGCAATTGCAGCTTTAGCAATGGTTTCTATCAATTCTGGCAAGCCCCCCGTTACACCGCTGTTTTGATTTGGCTGTTGCAAACTATGTGTAATATCCATCACCACAGGCAAATTATTTTGTTTCATCCAAGCAATGTTTCTAAAATCCACAATCATATCGCCATAGCCAAACATATTGCCTCTTTCTGTTAAAACAATGTCATCATTGCCAGATTCTTTCACCTTTGCCACAGCGTGTTGCATGGCATTTGCAGATGCAAACTGACCTTTTTTAATGTTTACGGTTTTGCCAGTTTTTGCAGCAGCCACCAATAAGTCTGTTTGACGAAACAAAAAAGCTGGTATCTGTAAAACATCAACATAAGCCGCTGCCATGGCCGCTTCGCAACTCTCGTGAATATCTGTAACAGTAGGTATCTTATAATGTTCGCCTATTTTTTTCAAAATCTCTAATGCTGCAATATCACCTATTCCCGTAAATGAATCTAATCTTGAACGGTTGGCTTTTCTATAAGAGCCTTTAAAAATCCATGGGAGTTCATATTTATTGGATAAATCATTGATTTTATCTGCAATTTCAAAAGCTATTTCTTCACTTTCTATTGCACATGGACCAGCCATAATAAAGAAATTATTGCTTTCTGTATGTTTTAACTGTTTTGTTTTTGGAAACATTTTTATTTAATTATTGGAATTATTTTTTGAATGGTAATATCTTTTGATACCAAAATATAAACTAAGGCATCTGTTTTTTTCAATTTTTTAGGAGTCATTGAGTTATAGGTTTTTAACAAATCTGCATTATGAAACCACGCATCTTTTGTTAAATATACTTCAATTTTGGTTATCAATTTTAATTTTCCTTTAGATTTATAATACAGCATCAATTCAAAGTTTTGATCGTGTGCACTTTTAAAATGGATGTTCAAATCTTGAAAAAATACGGGATCTGTTTTGGAGTGCAAGTAATCAATTACTTGATTTTCTGGGTTCAGTATTTTGTTTGCCAATACAAAGTCAGGAATTCCAAAACCATAAGCAGAATCGGGGCAAAAATAGTGGGTTGAACTTTCCTCTAATGCTTTTTTAATTGTATTGTATGGGAGATTTGGGTTAATAGCCATATAATTTGCAAATGCGCCAGCAAAAATAGGAGTGGAGTATGAGGTTCCATTACCGGCATAATTGCCCCCGGGCGAATTTACTATTGCATTTTGTCCCATAGAAACAAAGTTTGGTTTTATCCTTCCATCATAACTGGGGCCATAAGAACTAAATTTAGAATGAAATCCATTCATATCGACAGAACCAATCGTTATTACATTTTCTGCATCGGCAGGCGAGCCAATTTTATGCCATTTGCCTTTGCCTTCGTTTCCTGCACTGTTCACAACAACAATCCCCTTTTTAAATGCAAAATCAGCAGCCTTAGCTATAATGGTAGTTTTTCCATCTAAGTCAGAATAAGTATGATTTGTATTTATATCATCAAATGCTGTATAACCTAAAGAAGAGCTAATTAAATCGACACCCAAACTGTCACAAAATTCAGCTGCTAAAAGCCAATTTATTTCTTCATTTAGGTTTTCTAAAGCAGCATTTTCTGTTCGAATTAAAACATAATTTGCAAAAGGGGCAGTTCCCACATATTGGTTTGGAGAATTTGAACGCATAAAACTCAAACAATTGGCACCATGCCTATCGTCTTCCCACACAGAATTATCGTAATCAACAAAATCTTGAATAATTGCATTAGAATATAATCCCTGCATCCCTTTTGTTTGATAGGCTTTACTAAATCCTGCATCAAAAATTGCTATGGTGTAATTAAGTAACATTTTGTTCGGAAAGATTGCATTAATAAGATTATTTTGGTTATGTGCTTTTCCCCAATAATTCTGATTGGATTCAGAAATATTGTAATTATTTGTTGCTTCGGGATTTGATGGAGGACCAAATTCAGGTTTCTTATTTTCTTCTTTAACTTTCTCTGTGGCTAAATATATAACTGATTTTACAAAAGTTAATGCTTCAATGTGTTCCTTTTTAAATTTACTTTCTTTTGTAGAAATATGCACGCCATTTAACCATTTAGATTGATTTATAATTTTGATAAATCCAAACCTTGCTAAACTTTTAATATAATCTTTTGAAACGGGCAAATCACTAGAATCAATTTTAATGTTTAATTTGTTTCGTTTTTCAACGGCTTTATACGATAAATACTTTTCAGGTTTGTTCAATGAATATTCGGTATTTTGTTTATCCTTAAAATAAACAAAAAAATAACGAATGCTGTCATTGGCTTGTAGCTTAAATCCCCAAATTGTAAAGCTTATAATTAAAAAAAATTTAATTTGCATGTTTATATAATTGATAAGTTATTTCATACCCTCGTTTTTTCTTAGAGGATTCAAATTTTTCAATAAATACTTCTTTGGAATAAATAAGGCCAATGTTTTTAGCAAAAACTTGTTTGTAGCTTTTTTCTCTTACCAAGTTATTTATATAATCTGATTTTACGATTACAATATTATTGTATTTTTTGTTGTTAAACTCTCCATTTATATTAAAGTTTTCATAATAAAGATAATTGGGTGTATTGGTATTTAATTCATTTTTATTCCAATAGCTATATATGTTTAAAGGAAAAACAAGATGGATACTTTTAATGTTGTTTTCCTGTTTTGTGAAACTGTTCTTATTTAATTTAGAGTAAATGACTCTTTGAAAAATCCAAGGTGCAGAAGCCGAATCTCTGTAAAATTGCTCTACACGCATGACATTTTCATTTAAATTATCTGTAAAAAATGAGTCATTTAATTCTAAAATCTGATAATTTAGGGTGTCTATTATATTATTAAAATCGTTGTAATTTATTTTTTGAACATCAAATATAGAATAGGCTCCAGGACTGTTAACTATATACAAAATCCCAAAATCTCTATTGCCACTTTCGTAACTATCCTTCTTACATGCGACAAATAGAAACAAAAGAAAAATAATTAAACTGTTTTTCATTCCTTTAACCTAAAAGTAGTTTCAAATCCTTTTTTTTTGTCAAAAACTAAAATCGTATCTTTTAAGATGGGGTCATATATCTTAGAAATCTTGGTAAACTCCGAAAAATCAATTTTTTTAAAAATTAAACCCTTGTTTTTGGCATAAATTTCTTCTCTATATTGATTGACAATGCCAGAAATTGGACGCGTCAATTGAATATTAATACATTCAGGATAAACAATTCCATTTTGTGTATATTTATAAAATAATTTATTGAATTTAACCATTTGTGGGTCATTTTGATTAAACATATTGATGTTCCAAGCATGCGATGAACCTCTTGTTTTGTAATTTGATATTGGAGCAAGAATCTTAACTTCTTTAATGTTGTTTTGAGACTCTATCATATAAATACCTTTAATTTTTCTAAAAAAAGAAAGGAAAGTTACCCATTTTAATTGTTTGGAATCGAAAGAACTCAATTCAATTCTATAAATAGTATCATTTTCATTGTCCATTAATTTTTCTACAACTTGTTCTCTTAATTCAGTTTTGATAGTATCGGTTTTATTTGAAAAGTCATCATGAATTAATGAATCCACTTCATAAATTTTAAAGTCACCCACTTTTAATGGAAAATACTCTTCACCTGCTGTGGCTCGCTCTTCTTTACTGTTTTTGCAAGCAAATATCAGTAATAATGTTAAAACAAAAATGGTTTTTAGTTTCATTTAAAAATAAAATACAAACTTACAAAATATTTATGAATTTAGGGTAATAAGGTTTAATTTTGTGGAAATTTATAAATGGTTCTTTTAGACGGAAAGTTAACGGCAGATAAAATTAAAGCAGATATTAAAAATCAGCTATCATTTTTTTTAGACAAAGGGTTTAGGAAACCTCATTTGGTAGCTATTTTAGTTGGAAATGATGGCGCTAGCGCAACTTATGTGGACAGCAAAGAAAGAAATAGCAAAGCAATTGGATTTGATTCTACGATTTATAGATTAGCTGAAAATACATCCGAACTTGATTTAATTTCTTTGATAGAGGAACTAAATAACAATTCTGATATTGATGGGATTTTAGTACAATCTCCTTTGCCCAAACAAATAAATGAAAATTCAATTACTCAAACGATTAACCCTTTAAAAGATGTTGATGGGTTTCATGATGTTAATATGGGAAAATTAGCAAAAGGAATTGATGGATTTATTTCTGCCACTCCTTTAGGAATAACTTTAATGTTGGAAGCTTATGGAATTGAAACATTGGGTAAACATTGCGTGGTGGTTGGTCGCAGCAATATTGTTGGTCGTCCAATGAGTTTATTAATGTCAAACAATTCTAAAACAGGGAATTGTACGGTTACATTGTGCCATTCAAAAACAAAAAATATTGAGTTTTATACACAACAAGCCGATATTTTAATTGTTGCCCTTGGCAAACCAGGGTTTATTAAAGCAGACATGGTAAAAAAAGATGCGGTTGTCATTGATGTTGGTATCACTCGCGTTGATGATGAGAGCAAAAAAAGTGGATTTTGTTTAAAAGGAGATGTTGATTTTGAAGCTGTAAAAGAAAAAACCTCCTATATAACGCCCGTGCCAGGTGGCGTTGGTTTAATGACAATTGCTGCTTTGCTTTCCAATACTTTTAAGGCATATAAAACAAATTTGAATTTATAAAATAAGGATGAATTTAGAAACGGAATATCCTGTTATGGAGCAATTTTATACCATACAAGGCGAAGGTTTTTTTACTGGTTTGGCTGCTTATTTTGTTAGATTAGGTGGCTGCGATGTTGGTTGTGTTTGGTGTGATGTTAAAGAAAGTTGGGATGCAAATAATCATACAAAACTATCTGTAAAAGACATTTTAATAGAAATAAAAAAAACAAATGCGAAAATTTGTGTGATTACCGGAGGAGAGCCCGCAATGTATGATTTGACTGATTTGATTTATGCTTTAAAATTGGAAGGAATACAAGTTAATATTGAAACTTCTGGTGCTTATCCCATAATTGGAAATCCTGATTGGATTTGTTTATCACCCAAAAAATTCAAGTTTCCCATTGATGAAAGTTTAAAAATGGCACACGAATTTAAAGCAGTTGTTTTTCATCCTTCAGACATTCAATGGGCACAAACTTTTGTTACAAGTTTAAATAAAGATTGCAAACTTTTTCTTCAGCCTGAATGGAGTAAAGAAAAAGTAATATTGCCACAAATAATAGATTTTGTAAAACACAATACTGAATGGCGAATTTCATTACAAACCCATAAATATATGGATATTCCATAAATCGAATGAATACTTTTTCATTAAATATCAAGGGAAGATTAATGGTTTTTGAAACCCCAATTATTATGGGGATTTTAAATCTTTCGCCTGAGTCTTTTTATGATGGAGGAAAAAATAATTCACTTAATAACGCACTTAAAAATTGCGAAAAACTAGTTGAAGAAGGAGCAACAATTATAGATATTGGTGCGCAAAGCACAAAGCCAGGAACAGATATTTTAAATTCCACAGAAGAAATTAAAAGGGTAGAATTAATATTAATTGAAATTAGAAAAAAATTTCCAAATACACTTTTAAGCATTGATACTTTTAAAAGTGATGTTGCATTGATGGCAATAGATAATGGAATTGATATTTTAAATGATATTTCGGCAGGAGAGAACGACCCCAAAATGATTGATTTATCTGCTAGAAATCAGTTGCCATTCATTGCCATGCACAAAAAAGGTACGATTTCTAACATGCAAGATAATCCTCAATATGATAATGTTGTATTAGAAGTTTATCAATATTTACATCAAAAAATCAATGATTTAAAAGATAAAAATGTAAATGATGTTATTTTAGATTTAGGATTCGGTTTTGGGAAAACAATTGAACATAACTATCAGTTGTTTAACAACTTAAATTTCTTTTCCAACTTAAATGCTCCTATTTTGGTTGGTGTTTCTCGAAAAAGTATGATTTATAAACTGCTAGAAACCAATGTGGAACATGCGCTTAATGGCACAACAGTTTTAAATACCATTGCAATAATGAAAAATGCAAGCATTTTAAGGGTACATGATGTTAAAGAAGCCGCAGAAAGCATTAAAATTTTAAACTATTTGAAACAATATTAGCTTACTTTAAGTTTGCTTTTCAAATAATTATAAAATGCTATTTGAGACCTAATTTCAGTCTTCCCTTTCCCTTTGGTTTTATATTCGTTTATCTGATAGGAGTCTATAATTCTAGCTTTTTTATTGTCGTTTAACTGAATTTCTATCAACTTTAAAATATCTTCTTTAATGTCATTTTGCAACAAAGGAAAACATACTTCCACACGATTATCCAAATTTCTAGTCATTAAATCTGCCGAACCCATAAAAACTTTCTCATCGTCTGCATTACAAAAAACATATATCCTGGCGTGTTCAAGAAAATTATCAATTATACTAATCACATTAATCGTTTTACTTTGATTTGGAATGCCAGGCACTAAACAACAAATTCCTCTCACAATAATGTCAATCGGAACCCCTGCGCGGCTTGCGGTGTATAATTTTTCTATCAATTCTTGATCAACAATGCTATTTACCTTAATTTTTATGAAGGCTGGAAGACCTTTTTTATGATTGGCAATTTCTTTGTCAATCATTTGGTACAATCGGCTTCTAAAATTTACTGGAGAAACCAATAAATGCCGAAATTTGTAGGCTTTAGGTTCAAATTTTAGAATCATGTCAAAAACTTTATGAAGTTCTGAAGTTATTTTTTTATTCGAAGTAAAAATACCATGATCGCAATATATTTTTGAAGTATCTCCATTGTAATTTCCAGTTCCTATGTGCGCCAATATATTAACGGTTTTTTGCTCTCTTCTATATACCAAACACATTTTTGAATGTATTTTAAGGTTTGGTATTCCATATAAAACGGTTGCCCCTTCTTCTTTAAGTTTGTTGCTCCAAAAAATATTATGTTCTTCATCAAATCTTGCTTTTATTTCCATTAACACAATGACCTTCTTGCCATTTTTTACAGCATTTATTAAAGCGTTAACAACATTGGAGTTTTCAGCAACCCGATAAAGGGTTGTTTTTATGGTTGTAACATTTGGATCGATGGCAGCTTCTCTCAAAAATTTTATAATGTATGAAAATGGATGGTATGGATGGCTGATTAAAAAATCTTTTTTACTTATTAGATCTAAGTAACTTTTAGAATTATCGATTTCTGGAATTGGAAGAGGCTTAAATAAAGGATACTTAAGTTCAAGTATTTTTACACTTGGAAAGCTTATAAAGTCTTTAAAATTATGATATCGCTGTCCAGGAATTAATTCATTGTTTTTAAATTTTAATTTTAGATTTATGAATTTTAATAAATCCTCGGGCGCATCTTTATCAAAAATTAAACGCACCGGTTCTCCTTTTTTTCTTAATTTCAATGAGTTTTTCATTGATTCAAGAATATTTGAAGTTACATCATCAATAGCAAGTTCCGCATCTCTAGTTAATTTTATAGTATATGCCTCAAAAATATCATAATCTAAACTTTTAAAAATAATATCTAAATTTGCCCGAATAACATCATCAATAAACATAACATTTACTTCAGCTTTCTTTTCAGGAATAATAAAAAAACGCTTTTTCAATTTTGTAGGCAAAGGGATTAAAACAAATTTTTTATTTTTTGAAACACTGTTTTGTAATCTACAAGCCAGATATATGGTATTATCTCTTAAAAAAGGAAATGGGCGTCTGCCATCCAAAATTAATGGAAAAATAGTATTTATAACATCTTCGTTAAAATATTTTCTGACAATTATTTTTTGTTCCTCAGTTATCTGTTTTTCATTCAAAAATTTAACACTAGATTTTGCTAATTCTTCCAATATTTTATCGTAAATACTATTAAATTTTGTTTGTAAAATAATCACTTTATTGTGAATGTTTTGCAAAAGTTCGATGATTTCAGATTTTTTAATAGGCTGTTCCTTCGTTTTTTTCAATTGCAACATTCGCTTATTGGTAGCCACTCTGACCCTAAAAAACTCATCTAAATTTGAAGAAAATATCCCCAAAAATTTCAATCTTTCTAACAAAGGAACACTTGCGTCATTTGCCTCTTGCAAAACCCTTTCATTGAATGAAAGCCAACTAAGTTCTCTATTTATAAAGGTGTTTTTAAGTTTTTGCATTTTATCGTGATTACATCTTTAAAAGTACAGGCAAATGATCGCTAAAACCATTGAACCATTTTATTCCCGAAACATTTTTTCTAGGAAATTCTTTGGATTTCCCGTTTTGCATCATCCAATCCTTTTTTATAAATTCGATGGATGAACTACTGATATTGTATTTTTTGTTCGAATAAAGTGTTTTGCTGATTATTATTTGGTCAATTAGCTCCCATTTTTTTTTATAATTATAAGAACCTTTGTTCGTATCTTTAAATGCCCACATTAAATTAATTAAATTTGTATTTTTATTGCCTTCTTCTTGCGCTCCAAGTGTATTGCTTATGGCCTTATCCCATGGTTCATCATTAAAATCGCCCATTATAATCCAGTTTTTTTTGATGCCATTGGCTTCAATTGCATTTTTTAAAGTTTTTGCAGCATCTATTCTATTAATTTCTGAGGCTTCTTTGCCTTCTCGTCTTGACGGAAAGTGGCAAATCATAATACTAAAAGTGTCTTTTTCTTGAAATAAATATAGATTTACTAATAAAATATCTCTCGTTTTATCTTTTGGATTCTTACTCAATTTTACTTCATAATTTCTAAAATTAATGACTTTACATTTGGTTTTATCATAAGCAAATCCAACATCAATGCCTCTTTCGTCTGGCGAATCTTTATGAACGAAATTATATTTAGATTCAAATTTGGGAGAATTTAATAGGTCTTTAAAAACCATGGCATTCTCAATTTCACAAACGCCAAAAAATGTTGGACTTTCGGCAGCATCACAAATTACTCTAGCAATATTTTTTATTTTACTATTGTATTTTTGAGTATTCCATTTTAATTTGCTAGATGGTAAAAAATCATTGTCATTGCGAGACTTATCGTCAATGGTGTCAAAAAGATTTTCTAAATTATAAAACATAACAGAAGTGTCATTCTTTTGATTGTTAGATACAATTTTAGAAGCAATCAAAAATGGAATAGATATTAAAATGATATATAGTGTTGCTTTTTTCAATTTTATGCAAAAATAAACTTATTTAATGGAATCTAACTTAATATTATATTAATATTGGCTAACATTTCAACATAAAATATGTTAGTAATCTTATTTATTGGCACTGTTTTATTGGGTATATTTGCACCCCTAAAAACTTATGACACTAATAAAATCAATTTCTGGATTTCGAGGAACAATTGGCGGAAAACCTGAAGAAAATTTAACCCCTATTGATATCGTCAAATTTGCATCAGCTTATGGTTGGTGGATAAAACAAACAATGGGCGGAAAACTCGTTGTTGTTGGCAGAGATGCAAGAATATCCGGAAAAATTGTTTCAGACTTAGTTTGTTCAACACTTTTATCTATTGGCATTGATGTTCTAGACCTTGGTTTATCAACAACGCCAACAGTAGAAATGGCTGTTAAGTTAGAAAATGCTGATGGTGGTATTATTTTGACAGCGAGCCACAATCCTAAGCAATGGAATGCACTTAAACTTTTGAATAATAAAGGTGAGTTTATTTCTGCCGAAGAGGCACAAACCGTATTGAATTTTGTAGAAGAAATTGCTTTTGAATATGCTGATATTAATGCTTTAGGAAAATACTCGCAAAATGCACACTATATAGAAAAGCATATTGATGAAATATTGAAATTGTCTTTAGTTAATGTTGAAGCTATAAAAGAAAAAAATTATAGAATAGCTGTTGATGGCGTAAATTCTACAGGTGCAATTGCAGTTCCAATGCTTTTAAAAAGATTAGGTGTAGAAACAATTTTTGAAATAAATAACGAACCCAATGGCAATTTTGCCCATAATCCAGAACCTTTGCCTGAAAACTTAAGTCAATTATCTGCTTTGGTTAAAACGGAGAAAGCAAATCTTGGAATTTCTGTAGATCCAGATGTTGACAGGTTAGCCTTTGTTTGCGAAGATGGTGAAATGTTTGGTGAAGAATATACTTTAGTCGCAGTGGCTGATTATGTGTTAAAAAATAAAATTGGCAATACGGTTTCAAATTTATCGTCAACAAGGGCTTTACAAGACTTAACATTAAAATATGGCGGTGAATACAATGCCAGTGCAGTAGGAGAGGTTAATGTTGTAGAATTGATGAAAAAAACCAATGCAATTATTGGTGGCGAAGGAAATGGTGGTATTATCTATCCAGAATTGCATTATGGCAGAGATGCTTTAGCAGGTATTGCTTTGTTTTTATCCCATTTGGCAACTTCAAACAAAACGGCAGTTGCTTTAAAAATGACTTTTCCTTATTATGTAATATCAAAAAACAAGGTTGATTTGCCTTCTAATTTGAATGCTGATGAGGTTTTAGAAATTATTAAAGAAAAGTATAAAAAATTTAAAATAAATACTGTTGATGGGGTTAAAATTGAATTTGATGACGAATGGATACATTTAAGAAAATCAAACACAGAACCTATTATTAGAATTTATGCTGAAAGTAAGTCTGAAAATACTGCACGAAATTTGACTATGAAAATAATTAAAGACATTGGCGAAATTGCTAATTCATAATCTTTTCATTTTTCAATATTGGCACAATAATTGAACTTGGAATTGTATGAAACGCTTTTTATCCTTATTTTCTATTTTTGTTGTCTTTGGATTTTCTCCAACGCAAGTAAACAAAGATTTTACCATTATCTCTGCAACTCAAAAAACAACTTATGGTGGCGTTAGAGGCAGCCCAATCGTTACCGAATACCGCATAAAATTAAGTGCCAAAAGAGGATTTGACTTTTTAACAGATTCTGCACATTATTTGGGTAAAAAGGATGTTTTTAATATTGTAAAATCTGATTTTTCTTGCCTTAAATCTATTAAATTAAAATCTAAACAAGAGCTTGATTTACTTTTTGTAACAAAGACAGACACAGAAATTTTTAGTGGCGACACTTCAGAAATATATCCAGGAAGCCTCAATTCTGAATTAAAAACGGAGGACACTAAGAATTTTATTTTATTCTACAATGGTGGAAAATCTAAGTGTCTTAAGATTTCTTCAATAAAAAAAGAACCTACAGTTTTTGGAATGTAATACCAATTCTAATTTTAAAACAAGTCCTTAAGTATAAAAATTTCTTTTGGCATAAAATTCCCTTTTTCATTCATTGTAACTGTGCAGCATTCATTAATAAGGTCATGTTCAAAAAATAATATCCATTCATTTTGATAAGCCAAGGTTAAAAATGCCTGTTTGTCTTTCATACTTTCTAATGGTTTAATATCGTAGGCCATCACATAATTAACTGGAATATGCCCAACAGATGGGATTAAATCTGCACAAAAAACCACCGTTCTTCCTTTAATGTTAATATGCGGTAAAATCATTGATTCTGTGTGTCCGTAAACTTTTTTCATTAAGATATTCGGATTTATTAAAGGATTGTCCTCAATAAATTTTAATTGACCACTTTCCTGAATTGGAAGAATATTTTCTTTTAGAAAACTTGCTTTTTCTCTCGGATTGCTATTTAAAGCATGGTTCCAATGCTCCTGACTGCTCCAATAAGTTGCGTTTTTAAATACAGTTTCATATTTACTATGGTCAGCATTAAATTGAATGCTTCCACCACAGTGATCAAAATGCAGATGACTTAATACCATGTCTGTAATATCATCAGCATGAAACCCTAAATGAGACAATGATTGGTTTAAACTGTCATTTCCATTTAGATAATAAAAACCAAAAAACTTGTCAGATTGTTTGCTACCGATGCCATTGTCAACCAAAATAAGTTGATTGCCGTCTTCAATAAGCAAGCAACGCATGGCCCAATTACACATATTATTTTCATCGGCAGGGTTTATTTTTTGCCAAATACTTTTAGGAACAACGCCAAACATTGCGCCTCCGTCCAATTTAAAATTTCCTGTGTTTATGGTATATAAATGCATTTTGAATATGCAAAAATATGTTAAAAAACGGCCACTATAACCTTTTTATTCAAAAATAATACTTCCAAGCCTGAGCATATTGCTACCATTTTCAACTGCAATTTGATAATCGCCACTCATTCCCATTGATATTGTTTCAAAATTTTGAAATATATTTTTCAGTTTTATTGCGTCAAATATCGTTTTTAATTCAGTAAACTCAGCAGCAACTTGAGTTTTGTTTTCTGTATTTGTAGCCATTCCCATCACACCTTTGATATTAATATTTTTAAACTGACTAATACTTTCCAGGAATTCATTGTTTAGAATTTCTTCTTTGTCAAACCCAAATTTCGTTTCTTCTTGTGCAATGTATATTTGCAATAAACAATTAATTGTTAAGTTATTCTTTTCTGCTTGATTGTTTATCTCTTTTAAAAGTTTGATGGAATCAACACTCTGAATCATCGAAATAAAAGTAATAATATGCTTTACTTTGTTAGTTTGCAAATGACCAATAATATGCCATTCAATGTCGTGTGGCAATTGGTTTATTCTCTCAAGCAAAGGTTGCACTTTGTTTTCAGCAAATGCTCTAAAACCTAGGTCATACACCTCTTGAATATCATTAATGTGTCTATATTTAGAAACAACAACAATTTCGGCTTTATCATTTAATTCAAGTTTTAATTTAGAAATATTTTCGGCAATCATTATCTTTGCAAAAATAATGAAACCATATTTAATAATTTTATTTAGTTTTACTTTGTTTTTTGCTTGTTCAAAACAAAAAACACCTAAAGTTTCTGAGTCTAAACCTGAGTGGGTGATTGAAGAAACTAAAATGATTGATATAATTTTGGATTTAAGACTTGTTGACGCTAGCCAATTTATTTTTTCAGACAAACCGCCAAGAGACAAAGCAAAAGATTGGGATTTTGTAATGAAAAAACACCAAGTTGTGGACACTATTTTTATAAATAGTCATGATTATTATGCCGGTCACCCAAAGGTTTTAGAAGGAATGTACGAAAAGGTAATCAATCAGCTGAGCGAAATGCAAAGCGATAATTTTAACGATAATTAACCCAATTTTTTAAAGCAATTTACAAGCATTGAATTTTCCAATAAACATTGAAGAGAAGATAGGATTTGACAAAGTCAGAGGGCTTTTAAAAGCTTATACCAAAAGTAATTTGGGAAAGCAAGCATTAGAAAAAATTTCTTTTTCAACCCAAATAAAAAGCATACAAAAAAGCATTCATCAAATTGTTGAATTTTCTGAATTAAAACAAAATGGTTTTTTACCAGAAATTTTTGAAGACCTTGAATACATTCAAACCTTAATTTCTAATATCGAAAAAGAAGGTTTTATTCTTTATGAGGATGAATTAAATATTTTAAGAAATGCACTTGTTTGTTTTCAAAATAATTTTGATTTTATAGATAATAACAGTGCGCTTATTCCAACTTTTTTGCAAGATTACGATAGTGTTTTATCAATAAAAGCTGCAATCAATCGTATTGATGCAATAATAGATAAAGAAGGGAAAGTAAAACCAAATGCGAGTGCCGAATTGCTCAGAATTAGCAATGATATTAAACAAAAAGAAAAAGATGTTAGGCGCCTGCTTGTTTCAAAATTTGAGCTAGCTAAAAAGAATGGCTGGGCGGGTGATACTGAAATTACAATAAGAAACGAGCGATTGGTAATTCCTATTATTGCTGAATTTAAAAAGAAAGTGAATGGCTTTGTACACGATGACAGTCAAAGTGGAAAGTTTCTATACATTGAACCAATCGAGTGTTTTGAGGAAAATAATTTACTTAAAGAGCTACATCTGGCTTATCAAAAGGAAATTGAAAAAATTTTAAGAAGTTTGACGCATGAAATATCCTTTTATAAGCAAAGTATTTGGCAACATATTAAATACTCTGTTTTTATAGATACTACCAATGCAAAGCAAATTCTTTCGTCAACTCTAAAAGGCATTAAACCTCAAATTGTCAATCATCCGCAAGAAATCAGGCTGTTAAACGCTAAACATCCTTTGCTTTTTATTCAATTGCAAAAAGACAATAAAAAACTGGTACCGTTGAATTTTGAGTTAAAAGATACCAATTATTTAATCCTCATTTCAGGCCCTAATGCTGGCGGAAAAAGTATCACATTAAAAACAATAGCTTTGCTTCAATATATGTTTCAGTGCGGTCTGCCTGTGCCTATGGAAATGGATTCTAAAATGACTGTTTTTAATCAAATTTTCATTGATATTGGCGATAACCAATCGATAGAAAATAATTTAAGTTCATACAGTAGTCATTTGCATAATATGAACTACTTTTTAGAAAACATAGATAATAAAACGCTCTACTTGATTGATGAATTAGGAAATGGCACCGATCCATTGATTGGCACAAGCATTGCCCAAGCGATTTTAGAAAACCTTCTATCGAAAAAAGGCCTTGGTATTGTTACAACACACTTTGGCGAATTAAAAGCTTGGGCTTCTCAAACGAACGGTGTTTGCAATGCTCGAATGCTTTATGATATGCAAAATTTAGAACCACGCTATGAATTTGAAATAGGGAAACAGGGCAGTTCGTTTGCGCTTGAAGTGGCAAGTAAAGTTGGTTTAAAGCAAGAAATAATAGAAAGGGTAAAAAAAATAAGCAAACAAAAAGATGCGATTGATTTAGATGAATTGATTGCAGAAAATGAGCGCAACAAGCAAATTTTATCCGAAAACAAACAAAAGATTGCTGAAAAGGAATTGGTTTTAGAAAAAATGATTTCAGAGTATCAAACATTAAAAGAAGCATTAAAAGAAAACAAAGTTGCAATATTAAATGAGGCAAAAGCAAAAGCGTTTCAATTACTAACGGAAAGTAATCAAAAAATAGAGCAAACAATTAAAGAAATTAAGGTTAATCAGGCAGAAAAAGCAAAAACAAAAGAACTGCGAAAAAAGTTGTCTGAGCATAAAGAGGTCATTAAGCCTGTCGTAATTTTAAGCTCTGCGGCTAAAAAAGACCAAAATTCTTTAGAAATTAAAATAGGTAGTATAGTTAAACAATTTGGTTCGCAAACAAAAGGCGAGGTGATTAGCATTAAAGGTAAAAATGCGCAGGTTTTGTTTGGAGAAATAAAAATGACATTGCCTCTAGAAAATCTAGAATCAAGCAATCAACCGATGATCAAAAGGCAACAATCCAACAACTTCACCAACCACATAGTTGAAAAACAAAAACAATTTTACCCAGATTTGGATTTAAGAGGTGTTAGGGGAGAAGAAGCCCTTGTTTTATTAGATGATTTTATAAATGATGGCAACTTATTGAACATAAAAAACCTTAAAATTATTCATGGAAGGGGATATGGGATTCTTAAAAAAATAATAAAAGAATTTCTACATAAAAATAAATTTGTTGCTCATTTTGAACACGAAAGCGAACAAATGGGTGGTGATGGTGTAACACTCATTACAATGACTTAATTTTCTGTTAAAATAATAGTGGATAATTTATGTATTAATATATTTATGTTAATCTTGTTTAAACTAATTATATATACTAACATTGCTAAATATTATGAATTTAGATTTACTATTTGAAAATTTATCGAATCCTGCACTACTTTTTTTTATATTAGGCATAATAGCAGTCTATTTAAAAAGCGATTTAGAAATCCCTGAAAACTCATCAAAGTTTATTTCTCTTTATTTGTTGTTTTCTATAGGTTTTAAAGGCGGACAAGAACTTTCGCACGAGGTATTTACGACTGAAATTTTGTTTTCTATGCTTTTTGGTATTTTAATAGCATCAATAATACCTATTTATTCATTTTTTATTTTAAAAAAGAAATTAGGTATTTTTAATGCAGGTGCAATAGCTGCTGCTTATGGTTCTGTTAGTGCCGTAACTTTTGTAACGGCCGCAACTTATTTGGAATCAAATCAAATGAGTGTAAAAGGACACATGGTTGCTATAATGGCCATAATGGAGTCGCCTGCAATTATTTTTGGCCTGGCTTTAATTTCTATTTATAACAAAAAAAGCGAAACTATTATTAACAAAAAAGAAGTTCTAAAACATTCGTTAACCAATGGAAGTGTAATACTAATTATTGGTAGTTTGTTTGTTGGTTTTTTGGCAAATGCAAAACAAGCAGAGGGTATCAAACCATTTACAAATGACTTGTTTAAAGGATTTTTGGCAATATTTTTATTAGATATGGGTATTTCGAGTGGAAAAAAACTAAAATCTTTCTTTTCGTTTGGCTACTTTCCATTGCTATTTGCCATTTTTATCCCATTAATTAATGGCTGTTTGTTTTCAATTTTAAGTGGAATTGTAACAGATGATGTTACCAACAAATTCATGTTTGGAGTTTTAGCCGCAAGTGCTTCTTATATTGCCGTACCTGCCGCCTTAAAAATCAATGTGCCCGAAGCCGATTCTGGACTTTATTTGCCAATGGCATTGGCAATTACATTCCCCGTAAATATCACAATAGGGATGCCATTATACCTTTATATTGCACAAAATATAAGTTTTTTTTAAATGTTTATAAATATAGACACTATGTAAATAACGATTCAAAAATGTAATATAAATTGCCACTTTATTAAAAATCATGGCAACTCCCGAAAATAATAATTATTCAGACGATAGTATAAAGTCATTAGACTGGAAAGAACACATCCGTTTAAGACCAGGAATGTATATCGGAAAACTAGGCGATGGCTCAAGTGCCGATGATGGTATTTATGTTTTGGTAAAAGAGGTTTTAGACAATTCCATCGATGAATTTATGATGGGAAACGGAAAGAAAATTGAAATTAAAATATCGGAAAATAAAGTTTATGTAAGAGATTATGGGCGTGGAATTCCTTTGGGGAAAGTAATTGATTGTGTTAGTAAAATTAATACAGGCGGAAAATATGATTCAGGCGCGTTTCAAAAATCCGTTGGGTTAAATGGGGTAGGAACAAAAGCAGTGAATGCCTTGTCTAACTATTTTAGAGTGGAATCTTACCGAGAAGGACGATCAAAAAAGGCCGAGTTTTGCAAAGGCGAATTAATTCAAGATTACAAAGAAACCGATACAAACGAAAAAAACGGCACCTATATTGTTTTTGAACCAGATGCAAGCATTTTTAAAAACTATCGTTACATTTTTGATTTTTTAATTGAGCAAATTTGGAACTATGCCTTCCTGAATGCTAATTTAACAATTGTTTTCAACGGTCAGAATTATATTTCAAAAAATGGGTTGAGAGATTTGTTGGAGCGCAAAGTAGATACAGAAACAATTTTGTATCCAATTATGCATTTTAAAGAAAGTGATTTTGAAGTGGCAATTACCCACGGACACCAATATGGCGAAGAATATTATTCATTTGTAAACGGACAATACACAACGCAAGGTGGCACACATTTGAGCGCTTTTAAAGAAGCATTTGTTAAAACCGTTAGAGATTTTTACAAAAAAGATTTTGATGCCGCAGATATTCGCGCATCCATCACCGCAGCCATTGCTGTAAGGGTGCAAGAACCCGTTTTTGAATCGCAAACAAAAACAAAATTAGGTAGCACTGAAATAGCACCGGGCGGACAAGGCATGCGTTCATTTGTAGGCGAACAATTATCCAATGTTTTAAACAATTATTTGCATAAAAACCCTGCAACAGCAGACGCTCTTTTAAAAAAAATATTGCAAAATGAGAGAGAACGCAAAGACATGGCCGGGGTTAGAAAATTGGCACAACAAAGAGCTAAAAAAGCCAATTTACACAATAAAAAACTGAGAGATTGTAGAATACATTTGACAGATAATAAAGATGAAAGACACAATTCAACAATTTTTATTACCGAGGGAGACAGCGCAAGTGGCAGTATCACAAAAAGCAGAAGTGTAGAATCTCAAGCTGTTTTTAGTTTAAGAGGAAAGCCTTTAAATTGCTATGGATTAAAGAAAAAAGTGGTGTATGAAAATGAGGAGTTTAATTTGTTGCAACATGCCTTAGATATTGAAGAAGGTTTGGAAAACCTTAGGTTTAATAAAGTTGTAGTTGCTACGGATGCCGATGTGGATGGTATGCACATTCGTCTTTTGTTGCTTACTTTTTTCCTACAGTTTTTTCCGGATTTGGTTAGAAATGGGCATGTTTACATTCTTCAAACGCCTTTGTTTAGGGTAAGAAATAAAAAAGAAACAATTTATTGCTACAGCGATGAAGAAAGACAAAAAGCCATTCATAAATTGGGTAACAAACCCGAAATAACCAGGTTTAAAGGACTGGGTGAAATTTCTCCCGGAGAGTTTGAAGGTTTTATTGGCGAAGATATACGATTAGAACCAATCATTTTAAACAAAGACATGAGTATCGAAAAATTATTGAAATATTATATGGGCAAAAATACCCCAGAAAGACAAGAGTTTATTATTGATAATTTGTATATAGAAAAAGATTTAGCATTAGCAGAAGCGGAAGAAAAGATAGAGGAAACATTAGAAGAAGAACAATTGGCATAAAAAAATGGAAAACGAAAACGAATTGGAAAATGATCCAATAAATCCTAAAAAGAATGACGACATTGTGCATTATGGTCACAGAGAAAATATGGGCGATTTGCCTGTTTCTGGATTGTATGAAAACTGGTTTTTAGAATATGCAAGTTATGTTATTTTAGAAAGAGCTGTACCTAATTTATACGATGGACTTAAGCCAGTTCAACGAAGGATTTTGCATGTGATGAAAGAAATGGATGATGGCAGATTTAATAAAGTTGCCAATGTTATCGGTTCTGCTATGCAATATCATCCCCATGGAGATGCTGCAATAGGTGAGGCTATTGTTAATTTAGGACAAAAGGAATTAATGATAGAAACCCAAGGAAATTGGGGCGACATCAGAACAGGCGATAGCGCAGCTGCACCAAGATACATTGAAGCCAGACTTTCAAAATTTGCTTTAGAAGTTAGTTTTAATGCAGAAAATACAGAATGGCAAATTAGCTATGATGGAAGAAAAAAAGAACCAATAACGCTGCCAGTTAAATTTCCTTTGGTTTTGGCCCAAGGTGTTGAAGGAATTGCGGTTGGTTTGGCTACAAAAATAATGCCCCATAATTTTATTGAATTATGCGAAGCCAGTATTGATGTTTTGAAAGGAAAAAGACCCAATATTTTGCCTGATTTTCCAACAGGAGGATTGGCTGATTTTACAAATTATAATGAAGGCCGAAGAGGTGGAAAAATAAGATGCAGGGCTAAAATGGAATCTGCCGATGGAAAGAGGGTTTTGATAAAAGAAATTCCATTTTCAACAACCACTGAATCTATTATTGATAGTATTCTTAAAGCCAATGAAAATGGTAAAATTAAGATTAAAAAGGTTATTGACAATACGGCAAAAGATGTTGAAATAGAAGTGCAATTAACGCCAGGTGTAAGCACGGATATGACGATTGATGCTTTGTATGCTTTTACAGATTGCGAGGTTAGCATTTCGCCAAATGCTTGTGTTATTTCAGAAGACAGGCCATTGTTTTTAGGTGTCAATGAAATGCTGAAAATTTCTACAGACCACACACTTTCATTAATTCAGCAAGAACTTAAAAACGAATTAAAACATCTTGAAAACAAATGGCACTTTAGCTCGCTTGAAAAAATATTCATAGAAAATAAAATATATAGACATATTGAAGATTGTGAATCTTGGGAAGAGATTTTAACAATGATTGATGAAAAAATTACCCCATTCAAAACACTTTTGAAACGAGAGGTAACAATGGATGACATAGCTAAATTGCCCGAAATTAGAATTAAAAGAATTTCAAAATATGATTCGTTTAAAGCCGATGAATACATGAAAGGCTTAGAAGAACAAATAGATGAAATCAATAATCACTTGCATAATTTGGTTGAATTTGTAATAGAATATTTTAAAAACCTAATCAAAAAATACGGCAAAGGTAAAGAACGGAAAACTGAAATTCGTTTGTTTGATAAAATTGAAACCAATGCAGTGGCAGTTGCAAACGAAAAGCTATATGTAAATTATGCAGAGGGTTTTGTTGGTTATGGACTTAAAAAAGATGAGTATTTATGCGACTGTTCAGATATTGACGATGTAATCGTATTTAAGAAAAATGGCAGTTATTTAGTAAGTAAAGTTCAAGAGAAACAATTTGTAGGCAAAGATATTTTATATGTTGATGTCTATCGCAAAAATGATGAACGAAAAGTATATAATGTGGCGTATTATGATGGCAAATCTGGCGCCAGTTATGTAAAAAGATTCAATGTTTTGGGTGTCATTCGCGACAAGGAATATGATGTTTCTATGGGAACAAACGCAAGCAAAATTCTTTATTTTTCTGCAAATAATAACAGCGAGGCCGAGAAAATTGCAATTTATTTGAGCAATATGGCAAGTGCCAAAAACAAGTATTTTGAATATGATTTCACCGTTCTTGAAATAAAAGGAAAAACTTCTAAAGGAAATACATTAACAAAACACCCGATTAGAAAAATTGAATTGAAAGAGAAAGGAAAATCTACTTTTAAAGGAAGAGAAATTTGGTATGATTCAGATATTGGAAGATTAAATGTGGATGGCAGAGGCCAATTATTGGGTACTTTTACAAGCGATGACAAAATCCTTATCATTTTTAATGATGGAAATTATGAATTGACAGATAATGAATTGACCAATAGATATGAAGACAAAGATATTTATTTGATACAAAAATATCATGAAAAACAAGCAATAAGTTGTGTGCATTATGATGTATCGTCTAAAAACTATTATGCAAAACGCTTTTTGATTGAAACTTTAACAATGGGAAAAAAATTTATTTTTATAAATGAACGCCCAAGCAGCAAGTTATTGTTAGCAAGCACCGAAGAAAACCCTGAAATAGAACTTAAAACTATTACTGTCAAAGGCGACAAAAAGGTTGAAAATATTAAATTAGGTGATTTTATAGAGGTGAAAGGATGGAAAGCATCAGGCAATAAAATAACTTTTGATACATTTAAGTCTGTTAGATTGTTGGGCGAAAAAATTGGCACTTGGATTGAAGAACCCGTTATTTTAAAAGAAGTAGAGGGCGTTGTCCCCATTCCAATAATTGATGAACTTGATGGACAAAAAACATTGTTTTAACACCTAAAACTAATTTATTTTAACTGAAAATTTCAAACAAAAAAATAATTTATTTGGTTGTTTGAAAAAAACAATCTATTTTTGTATTCGTATTGAAAATTAAAGCACTTATATTAACAATTGTTTTTCTATTCTCAGGATTAGGATTTTCCATTGATGTGGCGACCTGCTGCAATCAAATTTCTGGATTGTCTTTTTCTTTTGTCCATTCAATAGATTCTAAAGAGGACAATTGTGCATCTTGTACAACATCTTCTTTTTCATGCTGTGATTACTATTCTATAGAAACGGTTATTAATACCAATGTGTTTAATAATTCTAAATTCGATTTCAAAAGTTTTATTAAATCATTTTCTGTTAATCATCAAAGTTTTTCTTTTGTAGAATATAAAAACTTAGATGTTTTAAAATTCAGTCAATCTGAAATTGTTTTCCCTTCAATCCCCGTTTTGTTAAAGAAGCGCGTGCTTCAAATTTGAAAAATAGCAAGTGTTTCCTGTTTTTAAAGGTTTAAAGCACTTGCAAATTGTAGCACTTTTATTTAGTCTTTTATTTTAAGAAAACTAAAAACTTGCTTTCGTTTTTGTGCAACTTAATTGTTTAGGCAATTATAATACAAAAATAAAAAAACAATCAAATTTAAAAAAAATCAAAATGAACAAAAATATAATTTTAGGAATAGTAGTCGCTGCAATTGCAGTTATAGGTGGGATTTATGCTTTTACAAGCAATTCAGGAACAAAAGCTTGTTGCAAAACAGAGGCTGTTGCCATGAACGATGAAACAAAAGCAACAAATTGTAGTGCAGAAAATTGCAGTTGCGAAGAGTGTGCTTTAAAAGCTGGCGGATGTGATAACACTTGTGAATTAGAGCCTTGCTGCACAAAAGATGCTGGTAAAACAGTTGCTGCAAATTCTATTGATGCAAAAACTTCTTGCTCAAACGATAAATGTAACGAGGTTTGCACTTGTGGTGATAATTGCGCTACCGAAGGTTGCGAATGTGGATGCACTGCCTGTAAGTAGTCTGTCATAAAAAAGTTAAACCCAAATTACGCATTAGGAATGCGCAATCGCACAAGTATTTGTAATCATCCTAATAAATTTTGCTGATTTACAAATACTAAAACGAGGTTAAACCCAACTAATTCTTGGTTCACTAACTTTATTCGTTTCTAATGCATAATTTGCGTTAAAAAGCCGTTTTAAGACATTAAAACGGCTTTTTATTTTTAAAACTATTTGACCAATATGATTGTTTTTAAGATTATTATGAGCAAATTATATTCTTTAAGTACAGTTCAAAAAATACCAACTAGCCTCGATGTTCTGTGGGATTTTGTTTCTTCGCCTCAAAATCTGAAATTAATTACCCCACCTGAAATGGGATTTGATATTACAATTGATACCCCCGTTGATAAAATGTATGCAGGATTAATTATTGCATATAATGTGAGTCCCGTGTTAGGGATTAAGTTAAATTGGGTAACCGAGATTTCGCAGGTGGTGGACAAACAATATTTTGTTGATGAGCAACGATTTGGACCATATTCATTTTGGCATCATAAACATTTTTTAAAGGAAATTGATGGAGGTGTAGAAATGACAGATATTGTTCATTACAAATTGCCACTGGGTTTTTTGGGAGATATTGCAAATACCTTATTTGTAAAAAATCAATTGAAAAAAATATTTGATTTTAGAACGGTTGCAATGGACAAAGCTTTTGGTAAATGGCCTAATAATTAGGTTTAAAAAGTTTTATGTTTTTATACTCTTTTATTAAATCTATATTTACGATTGATTTAATCCTTTGTTCAAACTCCGGGTTGTTGCTAATGATGTATTGAGGTTTGTTTTTTGTCAATATTTCTTTCAAATAATCATTTGTTTGGTCTGCATTTAATCTAAATCCTCTTAAATGCAATAAATATAAAATTGCGTTTGGATTGTTATCGTATCCAACCAATATACATTGATTTATATTAATGTTGAATGGCTCTATCAGTTTTTTAAAGGCTAGGTAGTCTTTAACTTCATGGTGAGATTGTTCCCAATAGTTTCCTTTTTCATATCGCTCCTTAAGATTTTTTTTTCCTTGATTCAATTGATAGTTGGCGGCTGTAATTAATAGCGCGAAACCTATAATTTTAATCCACCAAGGACTGTGGTTTTTGATTGTTTGGATTAAATAAATTAAATTCAAAAACAAAGCGGGCAGCAAACATATCATGTAATAATCGTGGTAGCGAAACTGATAGAGCATGGTTATAAAAAACAAAACGGAGAGCCAGAAAGATAATTGAGAAACTATCCAAAGGTGAATGGCTTCTTTTCTAACTAAAAAAAGATTTAGCAAGGCAATGAACAACAAACAACCCAAAATAGGATTGGAGTATGCTTGGTTTGGCCAGTTGTTATAATATGTTTGCCAGGCATCTTTAAAATGCTGAAAGGATTCAAATTTAGGAATTTGCATTAAAAAGTATGCATTGTTGTGGTGTTGAGCCAAATATTTGCTCCATAAAAACCATGAGACTGGCAGAACCAATGCAAAAAGCAATGCTATGAGTAATTGTTTTTTATAATGAATTTCTATCTTTAGGGTTTTGAAACAAGAGAGAAATAAGAGCCCAATCATGCTTGCAAAGTGAATGATTGAGGTTGTTTTTATAGAAATAGCCAAGGAAAGGGTGAGAGAAAACAGAACTATCAAAAGTGTGTAGGTTTTGGCTTTCGGGAAATGCGGATGGGGGATAAATAGCTTGAAAAACAAGTGCCAAGCAAATAATATGAAGCCAAAGGAAGAAATGTCGGGGATGAAATTGTTTGAATAGAATAAAAGAATTGGACTGCTGCATGCTAAAAGTACGAGAAGCATGGCAATACTTGTGTTTGTATTTCTTTTGAAAAGAAGAAATAGGCCCCAAATGCCTAAAGAATATATTAAAAA